>Ga0073934_10006838_pt1 | contig 16307 bp, 16 predicted proteins | sample LarsenN4metaG_FD_76834 | JGI IMG/M metagenome (GOLD analysis project Ga0073934, IMG submission 76834) | Hot spring sediment bacterial and archeal communities from British Columbia, Canada, to study Microbial Dark Matter (Phase II) - Larsen... ...
ACCGAGCTCCTGGCGGCGCTGCTCGAGACGCCGACGCTGCTGGTCTTCGAGGACGCGCACTGGATGGACGAGGCGTCGGCCGATCTCCTGCGAGCGCTCGCCGGCGGGGTGTCGGAGCGGCCATGGCTCGTGGTCGCCACGCGTCGCGCGCAGGCGACTGGATTCACGGCACCGGACGACGCCGCTCCCACGGTGCTCGAGCTGGCGCCGCTCGGTGCCGAGGACGCCGCAGCCCTCGTCCACGCCGCCACCGACGACGTGCCGTTACCGCCGCACGAGGTCGCGGCCCTGGCCGCCCGTGCCGGCGGTAACCCCCTCTTTCTGAGCGAGCTGCTGGCCGCCGCCCGGCACAGCGGCGGGCTCGCCGAGCTGCCGGATTCGGTCGAGAAGCTGATGCTGGCGCAGATCGACCGGCTGTCGCCCGCCGATCGCCGCGTGCTGCGCTGCGCCGCCGTGATCGGCATGAGCTTCACGACTGACCTCCTCGCGGCCGCGCTCGACGAGGAACGCCTCGACCCGGAGGTGTGGAGCCGGCTCGGCGACTTCGTCTTTCCCGGAGACGGCCAGCTCCGCTTCCGCCACGCGCTCGTCCGCGACGCGGCCTACGAGGGCTTGCCATACCGCCGCCGACGCGAGCTTCACGCCCGTGTCGGCGAGACGATCGAGCGGGCCGTGGGCGCCGAGCCGGAGCTGCACGCGGAGCTCCTCTCCCTCCACTTCTTCAACGCCCACCGCTTCGAGCAGGCCTGGCGGTACTCCCGGCTCGCGGGCGAACGGGCCCGGGACATCTACGCGAACGTCGAGGCCGCGACCTTCTTCGAGCGGGCCCTCGAGTCGGCGAGACGGCTCGGCGGTCGCCGCGACGGCGAGATCGCTGCGGTCTCGGAGGCGCTCGGGGACGTGCGAGTGCGGCTCGGCGAGTTCGTCCAGGCCGGCTACGCGTTTCGCTCCGCGCGTCGCGGGCGCCGGGCCGATCCGGCCGAGGAGGCGCGTCTCCTTCTCAAGGAAGCGTTGATCCCCTGGAGGCTCGGCCGGTACCCGCAGGCGCTGCGCTGGATCAACCGCGGCCTGCGCACCCTCGAGGGACTGCGAGGAAAGCGCGCCGGCGCGGAGCGCGCCCGGCTCTACGCGTGGTACGGGGTCGTCCGCCAGAAGCAGGGACGGCCGAGGGAGGCGATCGGGTGGTGCGAGCGCGCCATCGCCGAGGCGGAGCGTTCCGGCGCCCGCGACGCGCTGGCGCACGCCTACTACGTCCTCGACTGGTCCTACGTGGCGCTCGGCCGCGCCGAGGAGGCCGTCTTCTCTCCGCGCGCACTCGAGATCTACGAGGAGCTCGGCAACCTCGAGCGTCAAGCCATCGTGCTGAACAACCTCGGCGTGTGGGCGTACTTCAGAGCCGAGTGGAACGAGGCGATCGGCTTCTACGAACGCGCGCGCGACGCCTGGGAGCGTTGCGGGGACTCCTGGGCGGCGTCGTTCGCGACGGTGAACCTCGGCGAGATCCTCTCCGACCAGGGACGACTCGACGAGGCAGAGCAGCTCCTCCAGGAGGCGCTGCGCATCGCCAGAGCCTCCGGAGCTGTTTCCGGCGTCGCCGACGTCTCCTGCTTCCTGGGCAGGCTCCACGCCCGCGCAGGTCGCTTCGAGGAAGCGCACTCACTGCTGTCGGCCGCCCGACGGGACTACGAGGAGAGCGGAGAGCCCAGCGAGCTGCTCACCTGCGACGCGTACATCGCCGAGTGCCTCGCGCTGCAGGGCGACGGGAAGGAGGCGCTCGCGCTCGCCGAGGCGACGCTGCGGCGGGCAGCCAGACTCGAGGCGAAGTTCGTCCTCGTGCCCACCCTCCGGAGGATCAGAGGCTGGGCGCTCGCTCAGCTGGGCCAGCACGCAGCGGCTTACGGCGCGCTCGAGGAGAGCCTCGGCGAGGCGCGGTCGGAAGGCTCCGACTACGAGGCCGCACTCAGCCTCGACGCGATGGCCACGATCGCACGCCTGGCCGGTCGAGCTGCCGGCGAGCTCGCCGACGAACGCGACGCGATCTTCGAGCGGCTCGGGATCGTGTCCGGTCCGCCGCTCCGGTTTCCGGCCGCGACCGCTGCCTAGCCTCCGAAGACCCGCGGATCCCAGGGATACGGGATGCAGAACTTGATCACGACGTCGCCGACGTGCTCCTTCTTCCGCGACAGGATCGACGGCTTCGTGCACGCGCCGTACCCCTTCTTGTCGGGCAGGAGGCCCCAGTAGAGCCCGCTCGTGGGATCGCAGGTCGCCTTCGCGCCGCTCTTGGTGAAGAAGCCGTCCGCCGGGGCGTCCGAGCACGACGCCTGCGTCACCCTCTTCGAGCCGAGGCAGATGTCGAAATGCGACGCCCCGTTCTCCGGTTGCGCGTTGACGATCGACTTGTCGAGTCGCCAGGTCACCTCGTAGCTGGGCTGGCTCGAGCTTCCGGACACCTCGAACACCGACTCGGCGCCGAGGGGCGTGAACCCCGAGCCGCAGAGTCCGCTCGGGGGAGCTGTCCCCGTCAGGAGGCTGAGCGCCAGCGCGTCGCCGCCCTGGGTGCCCGAGGCGTTCACGGTCGTCGTCGTCGAGGCCTTGGAGGTCGAGGCGTTGCAGCTCGCCCCCGCGCACGCGACGAGCTGGTCGACGATGTCGAACTCGCTGCTCGTCGCCGAGACACTGTCGCTGGTCGCGTCCAGCCGGTAGTCGAGCCCGACCGCGCTGACGACCAGGTCAGCGAACGACGCGACACCCGTCACGTCGGTCGACGCCGGGATCGTTCCGGCCAGGGTCGCTCCCGGCGTGCCCGTCGTCGGGTCGATCGCGAGCCCGACGGACGCCCCCTCGATCGGGTTCCCGTAGGCGTCGGCGGCCGAGACGGTGACGGGCGGCGTGATCGGCTGCTGGTCGAACTGCCGGTTGGTCGGCTGCTGGACGAAGGCGAGCGATGCCAGCGGGCCGGGCTCGACTTCGAAGAGGTTGCTGTCGTTCGTCACGGCCCCGTCGGCCGCCGTCACGTGCACGCCCGTCTCTGCCCTGTAGGCCGTGACGGGTGCGTTGGACGAGCCGCCGCTCCACGGCTCGAACGCGCCGTACGCAGGTGCGTAGCCGCCGGGCGAGGTGCCGAGATCGCCAGAGAGCGTCGCGCCGCCGGCGTAATCCGTCTTGACGTTCCCGCAGGTGTCGTACGCGGTCGCGGTCACGTCGAACTCGGTTCCGGCCTGCTGCGTGCCGATCGTTGCGAGCTCGAAGTGGTCGAGCGGACCCGGACCGACCGCGACGGTCGGATCGGATCCCACGCGCGCCAGGTGGGAGAAGAAGCCGCTGAAGTCGTTCGTCTGCTTCGCCGCGGTCGCCAGGACGTAGGAACCGGGAGAGGGCGAGTGCGCTCCGATCGTGACGCTGACGGCCTGACCGGGTGCGAGCGCGTTGATCGAGAACGGACCGGGGTTACGCAGCTTGACGACGTTGCCGTCGATCGTCGCCGACCAGGTCTTGCCGGCGGGCGGTGACACGCCGACCACCGAGAGGTCGGTGAAGCCCGAGGGGACGGTGACGCTCGCCGAGCCGAGCTTGTAGATCGCCAACGAGCTGTTCTTGATCGTCACGGTCAGCTCGACGTCCGTGCACGCGAGAATCGACGCCGGCGCAACGGACGGCGTATACCTCGGAAAGAACGTCGAGCTCGCCGGCTGCGCCGAGCCGACCAGGGACGCTGCCGCTGCCGCTGCCACTGCGACGACGCTCGCCACCGCGAGCCTACCCCGCCAGTGAGCCCTCCCCCTGTGCCTCACCGGTCCACCTCCATTCGCCCGGGCACGCTCACGCGCCGGGGCCGCATCGCCTCAGAGGCGGGAACTCTCTCGCACTGCGCGCGAGAAGTCAACCTGCACGCTGAACGCAGACGCAGGCGAGAAGGCTCGAGGCGATGCTCGTCCTCGTCCCGACCCTCTAACGAGAGCTCCCGCTACCCGCCGCGACTTCGGCGTAGAGACCTTCGCAACGCGGAGCGGGGCGCCCCCGACTCGGGCGCCCCCGTTCCGCCATCTCGATCAGCCGCCGAAGACCCGCGGATCCCAGGGATACGGGACGCAGAACGTGATCACCACGTCGCCTGCTTGATTCTTGTTCCTCGAGAGCACCGCCGGCGCCTTGCAGGAGCCGCCGCCCTTCTTGTCGGGCAGGAGGCCCCAGTACAAGCCGCTTCCAGGATCGCACACCGCCTTCGAGCCACCCTTGATGGTGAAGCCGTCCGCGGGCGCGCTGGCGCACGAGGTCTGCGTCACCCTCTTCGATCCGAGGCAGATGTCGAAATGCGATGCCCCGTTCTCCGGTTGCGCGTTGACGATCGACTTGTCGAGTCGCCAGGTCACCTCGTAGCTAGGGGTGCTCGTACCGGTCGACTCGACTTCGAAGGCCGACTCGGCCCCGAGCGCCGCAAAGTCGGCTCCGCAGAATCCACTCGGCGGCGACGTTCCCGTCAGCAGACTGAGCGAGAGGATGTCGCCATTCTGCGTCCCGGACGCGTTCACCGTGGTGGTCGTCGCGGCCTTCGAGCTCGAGGTCGGGGGGCAGCTGCCACTCGAGCACGTGACGAGCTGATCGACGATGTCGAACGGCGCGCTGGTCGCGGAGACGCTGCCGCTGGTCGCGACGAGCCGGTAGTCGATCCCCACGTCGCTAACCGTCAGATCCGCGAAGGTTGCGATGCCCGAACTGTCCGTCGACGCCGGGATCGTCCCGCCCAGAGTGGCGCCCGACGTTCCGGTTGCCGGATCGATCGTCAGCCCGACGGACGCACCCGCGATCGGGTTCCCGCAGAGATCGGTCCCCCTGACGGTTACCGGTGGCGCGATCGGCTGCTGGTCGAACTGCCGGTTCGTGGGCTGCTGGAGGAAGGCGAGCGTTGCCAGCGGGCCCGCTGCCGTGACGACTGCCTGCGCAACGTCGAGCGGGTACGGAGAGAAGTTGTTCCCGGGCGGGCCGTTGAACTCGTTCGACTGTTTCGCGTAGACCACCCATTTCAGGTTCCCCGGATCGGCACAAGGGGTCGTGCCCTGCCACGTGAAGGTCCTGGACGCACCCGGAGCGATTCCGAGGTTCCTCAGCTGGAGCAGGCTCGAGCTCACCGAGCTGCCCGATGGCAGGGGGTCACACGTCGCGGACGGGTCAGTCGTCGCCCCGGAACACGCGGTCGCGCTCATCGGGAACGGCGGAGCGACGTTCGCGGACCCGAGCTGATTGGGTGACGTCGGGTCGTTCGAGATCGTCAAGGTGAAGTTGACGACGCCACCCCCGGGCGCGGGGTTCGGCGCCGAGGCGGCCGTGAACTTCTTGTTCGTCGAGCCTGCAGTTCCGGATGGAATGGAAACCGCAGCGACCGCGAAGGCGATCAGCGGAACCGCGATCGCAAACCTCTTCATTGCCCGCAGATGCAACGGAGCGCTCCGCAAGATTCCCCCCTTGATGAGATGTCTTCCTACCGCAGCGGATCTTGTACTACCGCGGCCACGCAGCCTTCCTTACGCGCTCGGAAAAGTCAACGCCGAAACGCTCCCAGGCATCAGCCTCGAGCGGTACGGCCCGGACTAGTCTCTCGCATGTGGAGGCTGCTCTCTTCGCGTGGTTCGAGACGCACGGACGGGACCTGCCGTGGCGCGGCACGCGCGATCCCTACGCCATCCTCGTCTCCGAGGTGATGCTCCAGCAGACGCAGGCGATCCGCGTCGTGCCTCGCTACCTTCAGTGGCTCGAACGCTGGCCCACGGTCGAGGCGCTCGCCGCCGCCTCCCCCGCCGACGTGATTCGGGCGTGGCAAGGGCTCGGCTACAACCGCCGCGCCGTCAACCTCCACCGCGCGGCGCGGCTCGTGGCCGAGCGAGGCTGGCCCGACGACCTGACGGACCTGCCCGGCGTCGGCCGCTACACGGCGGATGCGATCGCCAGCTTCGCGTTCGGGCAGCCCGTGCTTCCCGTCGACGTGAACGTCCGGCGCGTACTCTCGCGCACCGGTCACGAGTTCGGGCCCGAGTGCGCCCAGGCGCTCTTCGACCTCGGCGCGACGATCTGCCTCGCGCGCGTCCCGCGCTGCGGCGAGTGCCCGCTCGCTGAGACCTGCCCCTCCCGCGGGCAGCGCTTCGAGCCCACCCGGCGGCAGGGCCCGTTCGAGGGCTCGTTTCGCCAGCGCCGCGCGCAGACGCTGCGAGCGGTCTCGCAAGGAGGGCGACCGCTGGCCGAGCTCGACGCCGCAGCGGTGCACTCGCTCGCGGCCGACGGGCTTCTGCAGGTTTCCGCGGACGTCGCCGCGCTGCCGGACTAAGTCCGCGCCTGAGCCTTCTCGACCAGCTCGCCCCAGATGTCCGCATCCCCGGGGCCGGCGTGCACGCCGGCAACCTCGCCCTTCGGGTCGATCACCACGACGACGGGTTGATACGTGACGCCGAGCCTCGCTTCCAGCCCCCGGTTGCGGTCGACGATCGAGGGCCACGTCCACCGGTAGCGCTTGACGAACGCACGGGCGCCCGAGGGCGTGTCGGCGACGTTCAGGCCGACGTAGCGGAGCGACGGGTTGCTCCGGACGAACTCCGCGTACTCCGCCGCCTCGTCGTTGCACGGCCCGCACCACGACGCCCAGGCATTGACGAGAACCCACTTCCCGCGCAGCTGCTTCAGCGACAGCCGCTTCCCGGCGAGGGTCTTCCCGGCGACATCCGGCTTCCTGCCCGCCGGCGCTGCAAGCCCGCCGGACGCCAGACTCGCCGAGAGAAGGCCGACGATTGCGAGAAGCGCGACGAGCCTGCTCATGCTGACACCGTATCCATTCGTTTCTTACGGAGATCTGAACCCGAGGAGCCCGCCAGCGTCAGATCTGAAGATCCGTGAAGCGGGACAGCCTGGCCGTCACGTCGACGAGCTCGCCAGTGATGAGCAGGACGCCGAACGCGGCGAGAAGCATGGCGGAGGCAAGGCTCACAGCACGCCAGCTTCGACGCACCGCCTTCGCCAGGCCGAGGGCCCGCGTAAAGAGCAGGCCGAAGAGCAGGAAGGGAAGGCCGAGCCCGAGCGAGTAGACACCGAGCAGAACAGCGCCCTCGGTCGCACCGCCCGCGAAGGAAAGCGTCAAGATCGCCCCGAGCGTCGGGCCGATGCACGGCGTCCAGCCGACCGCGAACGCAGCTCCGATGAGGGCGGCGGTGGTCGCCCGACCCCCCTCGGCCACACCGCCGGTGAGCCTCGGGGCGAAGCGCCGCTCGGCTGCGAGCACGATCGGAAGCGGGATGCCGGCGATGACGAGTGCGGCTGCGAGCAGGAAGGCACCCGAGACGACCTCCAGGGATCGGCGATTCTCGAGCAGCACGCTGCCGAACCACGCCGAGCCGATGCCAAGGAGCACGAACACGGCCGTGAACCCGGCGACGAAAGCCGCCGTCGAGGTGACCACGCGACGAGTGCGGGCCCCCAGCTCGCCGAAGCCGACGCCGGAGACGAACGACAGGTAGCCAGGGACGAGAGGGAGGACACACGGCGAGATGAAAGAGACGAAGCCCGCCGCGAACGCGACCAGGAGGCCGCCTGGGCCCAGCTCGATCGCGAGTGGCACTTGCATCGGTCCTAGCCTCCGTCCAGCCGGTCAAGCCTAGCCGCCGGCAGGGCGCGGAGAGGCGGCGGCACGGCTGCCTCTCCGCGCCGAGTGATTGCCTAGACGACGGGGCAGTTGACGACGATCGGCATCGCCTCGATCGTCACCTCCCCGGCGGTGAGAGCCCTCCGCACGGCGGCGGCCGACGTCAGCACGCGTGGCGTCACGCTGTCCGTCCAGGTCACGAGCCGGACCGCCCAGAGCGGCGAGTAGTCTCTCCGGCCGGGCACGGTGTCGATGACGTTCCGCTGGCCGTCCGCACCGTTCGGAAACGCCCAGATCGGCGCCACCTTGTTGCCGGCTGCCACCTTCACGGGGCCGAAGTCGAGGTACTCGACCACCCTGTTGCGGTAGAAGCCGAGCGTCATCGGCTGCGCGAAGTGGGCGACGGGGCCGGGCGGATCCGGAGCCGCCTGGCTGGCCGCAGGTACGGCAACCACTGCGGCGACGGAGACGGCGAGCACTGCGACGAGTCGTTTCACGCGTCCTCCTCCTGGTCTCGGGTGCACGGCGACCACGGTAGGCGGCGCATCTTGCGAATCCCTTTCGCGCGCCGGAACAATCCCGAATTCATCTCCCCGTAAGGGCGCGACGAGCAGAATGTGGCGGTGACCACCGTCCTGGTCGTCGACGACGAGCCGATCGTCCGCGACGTCGTCGTCCGCTACCTCGAGCGCGAGGGGTACGAGACCCTCGAGGCAGGGGACGGCCTCCGCGCGCGGGAGCTGCTCGAGCAGGAAGCGCCGAGCCTCGTCGTGCTCGACCTGATGCTGCCGGGAATGGACGGGCTCGAGCTCTGCCGCTGGATCCGCAGCCGATCGGAGCTGCCGGTGATCATGCTCACCGCCCGGGGCGAGGAGACCGACCGCATCGTCGGTCTCGAGCTGGGCGCCGACGACTACGTCACCAAACCCTTCTCGCCGCGGGAGCTCGCCGCGCGCGTCCGCACGGTGCTGCGGAGGTCGGGCACCCAGACGCCCGCGGCGGAGATCCTCTCCTTCGACGACCTGACGATCGACTCGGCCGCACGCGAGGTGACGCGGGGCGGCCGCCGGCTCCACCTCACCGCGCGCGAGTTCGACCTGCTCTGGTTCCTCGCGTCGAACGCGCGCCGCGTGTTCTCCCGCGACCACCTGATGGATCGGGTGTGGGGGTACTCCGCGGCGTTCGACACGGGCACCGTCACCGTCCACATCCGCCGCCTGCGCGAGAAGATCGAGGACGACCCGTCGAGCCCGCGCTGGCTCGAGACGGTGTGGGGCGTCGGCTACCGCTTCTCACCGTGATCGTCTTCGCGCTCGTCGTCGCGGCCGCCACGCTCGCCGGAGGGCTCGCGGCCGCCCTCGCCCTCCAGCTCCTCCCCACCGTCCGACTGCGACTGACCGGCCTCGCGCTGCTCGGCGTCGCGCTGCCGCTCGCCGCCGTCAGCCTGTCCGGCCTGATCATGTTCAAGGACGGGCACGACCTCGTCGTCCTGCTCGTCGCCGCCGCCTCCTCGTCGGCGGCCGTCGCCGCCGCGCTGCTCGTCGCCCGTTCGATCGCGCGGTCGATCGACCGTCTCCGCGGCGCCTCGGCGGCGCTCGCAGCCGGCGACCTGAGCGCGCGTGCACCCCGCGAGGGGCCGGAGGAGCTCGCAGCGCTCGGCGGCTCCCTGAACGAGATGGCGGAGAAGCTGGAGGAGCTGTTCGACGCGCGCCGCCAGCTCGTCGCCTGGGCGAGTCACGACCTGCGCACGCCGCTGTCCTCGATGCAGGCGATGCTGGAGGCGCTCGAGGACGGGCTCGCCGAGCCGGACGACTACCTGCCCGCGCTGCGAGAGCAGGTTCGCGTGCTCTCGAGCCTGGTCGACGACCTCTTCGAGCTGGCGCGGATCGACACCGGCTCTCTCACCCTCGACCTCGCCGACGCGCGGCTCGACGGCCTCGTCGAGTCGGCGCTGCGTGGCTTCGCTGCCGAGGCGCGCGCCAGGCACGTGGCTCTCGACGCGCGAATAGACGGGAGCGCGCCTCCTGTTCGCTGCGCACCGGACAAGGTCGAGCGCGTTCTCTACAACCTGCTGACGAACGCGCTCCGGCACACGCCCTCCGACGGTGCGGTCGCCGTCCACGTACGCCCGCTCGCCTCTGAGGTCTGCGTCACGGTCGAGGACACGGGCGAGGGACTCCCGGATGACTCGCTCCAGCGCGCCTTCGACCGTTTCTGGCGCGGAGACCGCGCGCGCACCGGCGCGAGGGCCGGGCTCGGGCTGGCGATCGCGCAAGGGTTGGTGGAGCTCCAAGGGGGCCGGATCTGGGCGGAGCACCGGCCGGGTGGCGGCACGAGCGTCTCGTTCACGCTGCCGGCAGTCGGCTGACTCAGAGCGTGCGCGTCCGCAGCAGCGCGACCGCCTGCGCGGCGAGCCCTTCTCCGCGGCCCGTGAAGCCGAGGCCGTCGGTCGTCGTTGCGCGGACGGTGACGAGCCCCGGCGTGACGCCGAGCGCAGCGGCAAGACGCGCCTGCATCTCCTCGCGGTACGGCGCGATCCGCGGCTCCTCGCCGATCAGGACACAGTCGGCGTTGGCGAGCTCCCACCCGACGGCGCGCGCTGCCACGTACGCCTCTCCGAGGAGCCGCAGCGAGTCGGCGCCCCGGTAGCGCTCGTCGTCGGACGGGAACATCGAGCCGATGTCGCCGAGGTTCGCGGCGCCGAGCACCGCGTCCGTCAGCGCGTGCGCGATCACGTCGCCGTCCGAGTAGCCGACGAGCCCGCTCTCGTGAGGGATCGTCACCCCACCGAGCACGAGTGTCTCGCCCAGACGGAGCTCGTGGGCGTCGACCCCGAGCCCGACCCGGTACTCGGTCAGGTCATCGGCTCCTGCGTGGCGACCCGAGAGTCGAATACCGTCACCGTATCGAAGCCGGCGGCGCGTGCGTGCGCGACCGCACGCTCGAATTCGTGCCCGACCAGCTCCGGCACGTGGGCGTCGGAGGCGAGCGTGATCCCGACACCGCGTGCCGCGCAGGCCGTGAGCAGCCCGGCGTCGGGATAGAGCTCGGCAACCGGCTTGCGCAGGCCGGCGGTCGACACCTCGACGGCGACACCAGCCGCTGCGACCGCGTCGGCGACGCGCTCGTGGAGACCGGCGAGCGTCTCGCTGTCGGGGCGCAAGCCGAAGATCTTGGCCAGATCCGGGTGGGCGAGCGCCTCGACCGCGCCACTTGCGGCAAGCCCACACAGCGCCTCGACGTAGCGCTGCCAGACGGTCTCGACCGACGCCTCTTCCCAGACGCCAGGACGTAGGTCGACCGCGAGTCCGCCCAGCCAGTGCACCGAGCCGAGCAGGTAGTCCCACGGGTAGGGGGACAAGAGCTCGGACAGCCGCTCCTGGCGATCGGGGACGTAGTCGACCTCCAGGCCGAGCTTGACCGGGAGGCCCTGCCGCTTCGCCTCGACCACCGCACCGCAGTACTCGTCGAGGTCGTAGACGCACCGCTCGGTCTGGTACGGGAGGTCCCAGACCTCGAAGGTCTGGCGGAAGTAGTAGACGTGCTCGGTGAAACCGATCTCGTCGACACCCCGCTCGGCGGCGATCTCGACGAACCGCTCGATCGCCTCGACGCCGTGGGCCATCTCCTCCGCCGAGTCGCGGAGGTGCATGTGGTAGTCGACGATCACCGCTCGCCCTCCCGGCCGCGCTCCTCCGCGAGCAGGCGCTCGACGAGCGCGAGATCGGCGCGGTCGGTCACCTTGACCAGACGGGGATCTCCCGGGACGACGGTGACTCGACCTCCGCGCGCCTCGACGAGCGATGCGCAGTCGCTCGCGCCCGCGACGTCGCCCTGGAGAGCCGCGCGGAAGGCGGAGGCGACGAACGCCTGCGGCGTCTGCACCGCGACGAGGTCGCCGCGCGGAAGCGTCTCGACGACCACTCCGGCCACGATCCGCTTGACGGTGTCGGTCACCGGCAGGCCGGGCACGGCGCCGTCCCAACCCTCCGCCAGCGGGCGCAGCACCCGCTCGACGACCTCGTCGGCGAGCAGCGGCCGCGCGGCGTCGTGGACGAGGATCGCGTCTGCGTCGGGAGCGATCTCGGCCACGCCGAGCCGCACCGACTCGGCCCGGCTCGCGCCGCCGGTCACGCTCGCGGCGACGCGACCGCAGCCGAGCTCCTCCGCGAGCAGGATCGCCGCCTCCTCCCAGCCCTCGGGCACGACGACGACGATCCCGTCGATCCACTCGCAGGCGTCGAGCCGTCCGAGGCTCTCGGCCAGCAGCGGCCGGCCGGCGAGCGGCGCGAACGCCTTCGGCCGGTCCAGCCCGAGCCGCTCGCCGCGTCCCCCCGCGGCTAGGACGGCCCAGACGGACACCCGGCGAGTGGCCTACGCGGGCGCGCCGACCCTGGCCTTGGTCGCGCGCCGCCTGCCGTTCGAGACGCCCGCCAGCACCTCGTCGAGCCAGGCCGCGGCCTCGTCCTCGTTCATCTCCTTGGCGTACATCAGCTCGCTGGCGAGGATCTTCTTCGCCTTGACGAACATCTGCTTCTCGCCCGTCGAGAGACCCTTCTCGTGGTCGCGGAGCGAGAGGTTCCGCACGACCTCGGCGAGCTCGAAGATGTCGCCGGTCTTCATCTTGTCGCGGTTGTGCTTGAAGCGGCGGTTCCAGTTCTTCGGCATCTGCGTGCCCGATCCGGTTAGCGCCTTGACGACCTTCTCGACCATGTCCTCGTCGATGACGCGCCGCAGCCCAACCTTCTCGGCGTTCTCGGCCGGCACCTGCACGACCATGTCGTTGTGCTGGATCTGGATCGTCAGGTACTCACGTTCCGCACCCAGCACCTCGCGGAGCTCCTTCTGAACGACGGTGCCGGCCCCGTGGTGTGGATACACCACCTTGTCGCCTACCTCGTACAACCCGCTCCCCCTTCCAGCCAGACTGCTTCGTCTCACCAAGCCGCCGGCGGGAAGATCTCCGCCGGCGGGCGCCGAGCGAGTATACCGCAGTTCGCGGAAAAGTGCGAGCTTTCCAGGGGTTTTCGAGGGTCTCCGACCGAAAATCCCTGCTCAGAGGGGCCTAGGTCGTCTCGGCCTCGTCCCGTTCCAGCGCCGCGCCGATCGCAGCGCGAATGGTGTCGGCCTCGACCACGAGCGGCGTCTTCTTCTTCGTCGGCGTTCCCGTCGGGACGAGGACGGTCTGGACGCCGAGCTTGGCGCACTCCTCGAGCCGTCGCTCGGCCTGAGTCGCCGGGCGAAGCCGTCCGGTGAGCCCGATCTCGCCGAACGCGCCGAGCCCGGAGCGCACGGGTGCGCCCCTGGCGGCGGAGGCGACGGCGAGCGCGACCGCCAGGTCGGCGCCCGGCTCGTCGATCCGGACACCCCCTGCGACGTTGACGAAGACGTCGGCCTGGCCGAGCGGGACCCGGGCGTGCCGGGAGAGCACGGCGACGATCATCGCGAGGCGCTTCGGGTCGACGCCGGTGCCGACGCGGCGGGGCATGGCCAGGTCGGTGGGCGCGACGAGTGCCTGGATCTCCAGCAGGATCGGCCGCGTGCCCTCGAGCGCGCAGGCGACGGCTGCGCCGACCTCCCCCGCCTCCGTCCGCCCGAACAGCTCCGAGGGGTTGGGGACGCCGGCCAGCCCCGAGCCGGTCATCTCGAAGACGCCGAGCTCGTTCGTCGAGCCGAAGCGGTTCTTGACCGCGCGCAGGACGCGATGCTCGCGGTAGCGGTCGCCCTCGAACTGGAGGACGCAGTCGACGAGGTGCTCGAGCACGCGCGGGCCGGCGACAGCGCCGTCCTTCGTCACGTGGCCGACGAGGAAGACGGCGACCCCGGACTCCTTGGCGACGCGCAGCAGCCGACTCGCCGCCTCGCGCACCTGCGCGACAGAGCCGGGTGCCGACCCCAGCTCGCCCGAGTAGAGCGTCTGCACGGAGTCGATCACGCAGACTTCGGGATGCTCGCTCTCGAGGGTCGCGCAGACCGCGTCCAGCTCGGTCTCGGCCAGGATCTCGACGCCGGCGGCCCCGCCCAGGCGCTCGGCGCGCAGTTTCACCTGGGCAGTCGACTCCTCGCCGGTGACGAGGAGGACGCGCCGCTCGCCGCTCATCGCGCGCAGCGCCATCAGCAGCAGCGTCGACTTGCCGACGCCCGGCTCGCCGCCGACGAGCACGAGCGACGCGGGGACGAGGCCGCCGCCGAGCACGCGGTCGAGCTCGGCGACACCCGTCGGGATCCGCGCCGCCTCCTCGACCTCGACGTCGACGAGCCGGAGCGGCGGGCGCGCGGCGGCGCCGTTGCCGGCGGCCGCTGCCGGCCGCTCCTCGACGAGGGTGCCGAACGAGCCGCACGAGGGGCACTTGCCGAACCAGCGAGCCGACGAGTAGCCGCACTCCGTGCACGCGTAGAGGACCGCAGCCGTCTTCGCCACACGTCGAGTCTACGGAGCGGGCCTGACACCAATCGCAACGATTCCGTGCCGAGAGCGCGTCGAGAGCTCCGCGAGGCCGGCGTCCGATCGGGCATCATGTCTTCGTGGTACGCCGCCCAACGGTCGTGCAGCTCTCCGACGAGCTCGTCGCGCTGCTCGACGAGCGGGCAGCACGACGAAGTGTCTCGCGTTCCGAGCTGATCAGGACGGCGATCGAGTCCTACGTGGCCAGCGACGAGGACAGCGCGATCGACGCCGCAATCGTCGAGGGCTACACGAGGATCCCGCCGCCCGTGCATGACCCATGGGCCGACGCGGCGGCGCGACGGTCGATCCTCGACGAGCCCTGGTAAGTCTCGAAGCTCCCACACCGGCGCTCGGCTGAGCAGGAGCCAGCCGGTGCATGCCGTACAACGGCAGGGTTCTCGCACGGACGCTCGCGGAAAGGATCCGAAATGACGGTCAACGTCAACCGCTCGCCCGCCATGCTGATCATGCTCGTCGGCGGGGTGCTCATGCTCATCGACACGTTTCTCGCCTGGCAGTCGGTCGACGTGGGCCCGATCACGTTCACGCGCAACGCGTGGCACGGCTTCTTCGGCGTGCTGGTGGGCCTGCTCTCGATCGTCTTCCTGGTCAACGCGGTCGCGCAGGCCGGGTTCGCGCAGATCAAGCTGCCGGTCCCGCACAAGCTCGTCGCGATCGTGGTCGCGCCGGCGATTCTCATCTCCGCGCTGATCAAGAACCTCGACGACGACTACTCGGGCTGGGCCAGCTACGTCGGCATCGTGATCGCCGCGGCGATCACGTACGGGGCCTGGATGATGTGGAACGAGAAGTCGATGCCCGAGGCGGCGTCGGCAGGCGGCTCCGCTCCGCCGGCTCCTCCCGCCCCACCCCCGTCAGGAGGCGACTCCTAGCCGAGCGGCCGCACGAGCAGGGCGCGATCCTCGCCGCGGCCCTCGTCGTCCTCGGCGATCCGCTCGACCTCGAAGCCGAGCGCGCGGTGGAACGCGAGTGCGCCCTCGTCCGCCGGTGAGGCGACGGCGCGAGCGACCGTGCAACCGCCCGCCCGGGCGGCGTCGAAGAAGCTCTCGTAGAGCGCGCGCCCGACACCGCTCCCGCGGTGCTCGGGCGCGACGCCGACGAAGTGCACGAAGGCTTCGTCGGGGTTCGTCTGCGAGAGGAAGCCGACGAGGAACCCGACCAGCGCACCCGCCTCGTCCTCGGCGACCAAGCTCGTCCCCTCGAAGTGGACGAAGAAGAGCTGCGGCAGCATCGGCTGGATCTCGCGCCCGCTCCACCACGCGTTGACGTGCTGGATGACGCGCCCGTAGTCGGACGGCTGCGCGTGCCGGATCGTGACGGCCACGCGTGAAGCCTACGCGCCCGGAGACCCGCTGAAGCTAGTCGTCCGCGAGCTCGGCCTCGTCGCCCGCCTCGGCCGCCGGCTCGTCCGGCGGCACCGTCACGGGCTCCGGCTCGAGCGTCGCGGGGACGCCGGGGATGATCGAGATGTCGACCTCCTCGGTGTCGTCCTTGCGATCGACGAGGATCGTCGCGCCGGGCGACAGCTCCGCGCCGAGGACGTAGTCGGCGAGCGGGTCCTCGATCAGCCGCTGGATCGCGCGCCGCAGCGGCCGCGCGCCCATCGTCGGGTCGTAACCCTTCTCGACGAGCAGCTCCTTCGCCGTGTTCGTCAGCTCGATCGTCACGTCGTGCACCGCGATCTGCTCGCGCACCCGCCGCATCATCAGCTCGACGACCTGGAGGATCTCCTCCTTCGCCAGCTTGTGGAAGACGATCACCTCGTCGATCCGGTTCAGCAGCTCGGGCCGGAAGACCTTCTTCAGCTCGCCCATGATCCGGTCCTTCATCTGCTCGTAGGAGAGGCCGGAGTCGTCGCCGATCGAGAACCCGAGCGTCTGGTTCTTCGAGATCGTCGAGGCGCCGATGTTCGAGGTCATGATCGCGAGCGTGTTCCGGAAGTCGACCTTGCGGCCCTGCGCATCCGTCAGCCGGCCGTCCTCCAGGATCTGCAGGAGGATGTTGAAGACGTCCGGGTGCGCCTTCTCGATCTCGTCGAGCAGGACGACCGAGTACGGCTTGCGGCGCACGGCCTCGGTCAGCTGGCCGCCCTCGTCGTAGCCGATGTAGCCCGGGGGAGAGCCGACGAGCCGGGACACGGAGTGCTTCTCCATGTACTCCGACATGTCGATCTGGATCATCGCGTCCTCGTCGCCGAACAGGAACTCGGCGAGC
>Ga0073934_10006839_pt1 | contig 16306 bp, 18 predicted proteins | sample LarsenN4metaG_FD_76834 | JGI IMG/M metagenome (GOLD analysis project Ga0073934, IMG submission 76834) | Hot spring sediment bacterial and archeal communities from British Columbia, Canada, to study Microbial Dark Matter (Phase II) - Larsen... ...
CCGAAGAAAGGGCCTCGACGGAACCCTTTCAAACCCAATCCCCCCAATCCGTTAGCCGATGGACCTACACGAATACCAAGCCAAGGAGCGCTTCCGCGCCGCGGGCATCCCGGTTCCTCCCGGTGAGGTAGCCACGACCCCCGCCGAGGCGGAGGCGCTCGCCCGGAAGTACGGCGGCACGGTGGTGGTCAAAGCCCAGGTCCACTCAGGCGGAAGGGGGAAGGCCGGGGGGGTGAAGCTGGCCAAGACGCCCGCGGAGGCGCACGCGCACGCCGAGAAGATCCTCGGCATGCAGATCAAGGGCCTCACGGTGGAGAAGGTGCTCGTGACGCCGGCGTCCGACATCGCGACCGAGGCGTACGTGGGCATTCTGATCGATCGAGCCAGGCAGGCGGCGACGTTCATCGTCTCTGCCGCCGGCGGGATCGACATCGAGACGGTGGCGAAGGAGACTCCGGAGAAGGTCCGCAAGCTCACGGTGGATCCGCGCTACGGGCTCCTGCCGCATCAGGCTTACTGGCTCGCCAACTTCCTCTACGACGACGAGTCGCAGATCAAGCAGGCGAGCAAGATCATCTCGCAGCTCTACGACTCGTTCGTCGCGTCCGGCGCCTCGATGGCGGAGATCAACCCGCTCGTGGTCACGCCGTCCGGCGAGGTGCTCGCGCTGGACGCGAAGATGAGCATCGACGACAACGAGCTCTTCCGCCGTCCGGAGGTGGCGAAGCTTCGCGACCTGTCCGCCGAGCCCCCCTCCGAGACCAAGGCCCGCAACGCCGGGCTGTCGTTCGTGAAGCTCGACGGGAACGTCGGCTGCTGCGTGAACGGGGCAGGGCTCGCGATGGCGACGATGGATCTGGTGAAGTACTACGGCGGCAACCCCGCGAACTTCCTCGACATCGGCGGTTCCTCGAACCCCGACAAGGTCGTCGCCGCGCTCGAGATCATCACCGCGGACCCGAACGTGAAGTCGATCCTCTTCAACATTTTCGGCGGCATCACGCGCTGCGACGACGTGGCGAACGGGATCGTGGAAGCGACCAAGCGCATCGACATCGAGCCGCCGATCGTCATCCGCCTCACGGGCACCAACGAGGAGCTCGCGCTGAAGATCCTCGCCAAGGCGGGCTTCTCGGCCTATACGTCGATGGACGAGGTCGTCGAGGAAGCCGTCAGGCTGGCAAAGGCATGATGAGGCAGAGCTGAATGGCCATCTTCACTAACGCGAAAACGAAGCTGGTCGTGCAGGGGATCACGGGCCGGGACGGCTCGTTCCACACGCGCGAGATGATGGCGTACGGCACCCAGGTCGTGGGCGGCGTGACGCCGGGCAAGGGCGGCCAGCAGTTCGAAGGTCCGGGCGGACGCAAGGTCCCGATCTTCGACTCGATGGACGAGGCGGTGTCGGCGACCGGCGCGAACGCCTCGGTCATCTTCGTGCCGCCGCCCTTCGCGGCCAGCGCGATCATGGAGGCCGCCGACGCGGGCATCGCCCTCGTCGTGGCGATCACGGAGGGAGTGCCGGTCCAAGACATGGCACGCGCGCACGCGTTCGCCCGCGACAGGGGAGCCCGCGTGCTCGGACCCAACTGTCCCGGGCTGCTATCGGTGGGGGGCGCCAAGATCGGTATCCTCCCCGGGAGCATCGTGAGCCCCGGCCCGGTCGGCGTGGTCTCGCGGTCCGGCACCCTCACCTACGAGGCCGTCTATCAGCTCACGCGTGCCGGCCTGGGTCAGACGACCTGTGTCGGGATCGGTGGCGATCCGCTGATCGGCACCAGCTTCATCGACTGTCTCCAGGCGTTCGAGAAAGACCCGGCGACCGAGGCCGTGGTGATGATCGGCGAGATCGGAGGAACGGACGAGCAGCAGGCCGCCGCGTACGCGAAGACGAAGATGTCGAAGCCGGTCGTCGGGTTCATCGCGGGTCAGACGGCGCCGCCGGGGCGAAGGATGGGCCACGCGGGGGCCATCATCAGCGGTGCGGAGGGAACGGCGGCGGAGAAGGTGAAGGCGCTGGAAGCGAATGGAGTCTCCGTGGCGAAACGACCGGCGGACATCGTCGGCCTGGTCAAGGAGGTGTTGGCATGAACGCGAACCTGTTGGTCGAGGACGCCCTCGAGGCGGTGAACCACAGAGTGCGGCCGGACACGCCGCTCTCCGAGGTGGTCGATCTGATGGTGAGCCTGGCGCTCGGCGCCGTCCCGGTCGTCGGGGATCGCTCCGAGGTCCTGGGGATGGTCACGTCGGGAGATGCGCTGGGCCGGCTCATGCACGAGCGCTCCCCCGACGAGCCGGACGCGGCGGAGGATGCGCTCACGGCACGCGACGTCATGACGAGGTCCGTCATGTGCGTCTCCGAGGGCCAGCCGCTCATCGAGGCCGCGCACATGATGGTCCACAAGGACGTCGAGCAGATTCCCGTGGCGCGGGAAGGCCGGCTGGTGGGAGTGATCACGCGTGCCAAGGTGCTCCGCGCGCTGCATCTGCGGAACGCGGCGGCGCTCCGGGAGAAGCGGCCTTCGTGAGTCTCACGCTCGCGATCCTGAAGCCCGACGCGGTCGGGTCCGGCAAGGCAGGGAAGATCCTCGCGCACCTCGAGACCGCGGGCTTCCGAGTGCGCGCCCTCAAGCTGCTCAGGCTCACCGAGGAGCAGGCGGGCGAGTTCTACGCGGTGCACCGCGAGCGCGGCTTCTACGCCGAGCTCGTCGAGTTCATGACGTCGGGCCCGGTGATCCCGATGGTGCTCGAGGCGAACGACGCGGTGGCGAAGCTGAGGACGACCATCGGCGCCACCGACCCCGCCGAGGCGGCTCCCGGTACGGTCCGAAAGCTCTACGCGGAGTCGAAGGGTCGTAACGCGATCCACGCCTCGGATTCCGACGAGAATGCCCTTCGGGAGATCGGCTTCTTCTTCTCCGAACACGAGCGGCTGGGCGCCCGCTAGGCGGGGCGCCGGACGGGCCCGGATCCGGTCCGTCGAACCTCGGTTCCGGCTAGACAATGGGGGTCCACGGCTTAGGTTTGACCCCTATGCTGAAGGTGGACCTCGGGCGTGTGGACCGCGAGGGTACCGTCCTCGTGGAAGCCCAGGTTCCGGCGCACGACGCGCTCTGGCAGGACAGCGGGATCGACTGGGACGGCCCGGTGGACGTACGGCTCCGCGCGTCCTACGCCGGGACGGGTCAAGTGGTGGTGCGGGGACGGGTCAGGGGCAGGCTCGCGCAGGAGTGCCGGCGCTGCCTCCGGCCCGTGAAGGGCCGGTTCGACGAGGAAGTCACGCTGGTGTTCGATGCCGACGCGACCGAAGAGGAGTCCGACGGGGGCGAGGCGTTCGTGTTCGACCCGTCGAGCGGGAAGCTGGATTTGAGTGAGGCGGTGCGCGGGGAGGTGATTCTCGCGGTGAATCCCTACGTGGTCTGTGAGCCGGAGTGTAAGGGTCTCTGTCCGCGGTGCGGCGCCAATTTGAACGAGGGGCCGTGCGGTTGTACCGCCGAGGATATCGACCCGCGCTGGGAAGCGCTCCGGACGCTAAAGGACAGGTGACGAATGGCAGTTCCCAAGAAGCGAACGTCGAAGCAGCGCAAGCGTAAGCGCCGGACGCACTTCAAGGCGCAGCCGGTCGCTGTGCAGACGTGCCCCAAGTGCGGCGATGCCAAGGTGCCGCACCGCGTCTGTCCGAGCTGCGGTTACTATCGAGACGAGCCGGTACTGGAAGTCGCGGCCGGCTGAGGCTGGGTCACGCCTGAATCGTCGGGCGCGCACAGATCACCTGACCACGACGTTCACCAACAAGTCGGCATGGAGTCGGCATGCGCATAGCGTTGGACGCGATGGGCACCGACCTGGCCCCTGATCCTGAGATCCAGGGGGCGCTGCAGGCGCTGGCGGATTTCGAAGGCGACATCGAGATCGTGCTGGTCGGGGACGAGCCCGCCCTTCGCGCGGCGGTTTCGCGGCACGGCCCGATTCCCGAGCGGCTGACCTTCAAGCACGCCTCCGATCGGGTCACCGCCGAAGACTCCCCGGCGTCCGTCATTCGCAAGAAGCCGAACTCCTCGATCGTGGTCGGCCTCAAGCTGCACCAACAGGGTGAGGCGGACGCGTTCGTGAGCGCGGGCTCGACGGGGGCGATCATGGCGACGTCCCTCTTCACGCTCCGACCTCTTCCGGGGGTCGACCGTCCCGCCGTGGGCACCCTCCTGCCGACGCTCGGGTCGCCCTGCCTCCTCATCGACGCGGGCGCGAACGTGGACTGCAAGCCCCAGCACCTCGTCCAGTTCGCGCACCTCGGCAACGTCTACGTGCGCGACGCGATCGGCACCGCCGAGCCGCGCGTGGCGCTGCTCAACATCGGCGAGGAGCCGGGTAAGGGGAACGAGGTCGTCGCCGAGACCTACGAGCTGCTGTCGCGAGAGCGCGGGATCCGCTTCGTCGGGAACGTCGAGGGGCGTGACATCATCCAGGACACGTGCGACGTGGTCGTCTGCGACGGCTTCGTCGGCAACGTCCTGCTGAAGTTCTACGAGTCCGTGGCTGCGGTGATCGTGGCGATGCTGAGGAAGCAGCTCGACGGCCGGGACGTGGGCTCGCTGTTCGACGAAGTGTTCCGCGTGCTCGACTACTCGGAGTACGGAGGCGCCCCGCTGCTCGGCGTGGGGGGCGTGTCGATCATCTGTCACGGTGAGTCCTCGCCCAAGGCGATCCGGAATGCGCTCGGCGTCGCGGCGCGGGCCGTTCGATCGGATATGGTGAAGCACAGCGCGCAGGACGTCACCGCCGCGGCCCGATGAAGAAGCCCGAACCTCTCGTCGAGATCCTCGCGACCGGGAAGCATCTGCCGCGCAAGGTCGTGACCAACGACGACCTCTCGAAGCGGATGGACACCTCGGACGAGTGGATCCGCACGCGCACGGGCATCCGGGAGCGGCGCATCGCAGAGGGGGACGTGAGCGTCGCAGAGCTCGGCGCCAAAGCCGCCGAGCAGGCGATGGAGCAGGCCGGCGTCGAGCCGGGCGAGGTGGACCTCCTCGTTCTCGCGACGTCGACGCCGGACCGTTGGCTGCCCGCGACCGCCTGCGACGCGCAGGCCCTCCTGGGCTGCAGCAACGCTTTCGCGTTCGACGTGATGGCGGCCTGCACGGGATTCCTGTACGGGCTCAGCGTCGCCGAGGGTTACCTCGCTGCCCGTCGGGGCGAGATCGCCCTGGTGATCGCGGCCGAGAAGATGAGCTCCATCATCAACTGGAACGACCGGTCCACGTGCGTGCTCTTCGGCGACGGCGCGGGAGCGGCGGTGCTGCGCACGGCCAACGGGAACGGGCGCGGCATCCTCTCGAGTCATCTGCGCTCGGACGGGAACCTCGCCGGTCTGCTGTGCCGGCCGGCCGGCGGTGCGATGGAGCCTCTCACGCAGTGCGTGATCGAGGAAGGCCGCCACCTCGTCCACATGCAGGGCCGCGAGATCTTCAAGCATGCGGTGCGCTCGATGGCAGAGGCGTGCGACTTCGCGCTCCAGCACGCCGGCATGACCGCGGCCGACATCGACCTGCTCGTTCCTCACCAGGCGAACATCCGCATCCTGGAGGCGACGGCGAAGTACGCGAACCTGCCCATGGATAAGGTCTTCGTGAACCTGGACCGGTACGGCAACATGAGCTCCGCCTCGATCCCGGTCGGCCTGGTCGAGGCCGAGGAGCAGGGGCTGATCGGGCCCGGCTCGAACGTCCTCACGGTCGCGTTCGGTGCGGGGCTGACGTGGGGAGCGATGGTGCTCCGCTGGTAGCCCGGTGAGCTGACGCATGACACTGGCGCTCATCTTTCCGGGACAGGGGTCCCAGTACGTGGGAATGGGTCAGGCGCTGGCCGATGCGCACCCGCGGGCGGCCGAGGTGCTCGCACGCGCCAACGAGGTGCTGGGCTTCGATCTCGCGCGCCTGATGCGCGAAGGCCCGGAGGACGAGCTCACGGAGACCCGCAACGCCCAGCCCGCGATCTTCGTGCACAGCGTCGCGGCGTTCGAGGCCGCGCGCGACCGGCTCGGCCCTCCCGCGTTCGGCGCCGGCCATTCCTTCGGAGAGTTCAGCGCTCACGTGGCGGCTGGGACGCTCGCCTTCGACGACGCCCTGGCCGCGGTGCGCCTGCGGGGCGAGCTGATGTTCGAGGCCGGCCGCACGCGACCGGGCGCGATGGCCGCGGTCCTCGGCGTGAGCGACGCGGCGATCGAGGCCGCCTGCGCCAAGGTCACGGCCGGGATCTGTCAGCCGGCGAACTTCAACTCCGAGGGCCAGGTGGTGATCAGCGGCGACGTCGCCGGGGTCGAGGAGGGCACGCGTCTGGTGAAGGAGGCCGGTGCCAAGCGGGTCATCCCGCTCAAGGTGTCCGGCGCTTTTCACTCCGCGCTCATGGAGCCCGCGGTCGCGCCGCTGCGCAAGCGGCTCGAGGCGATGGAGTTCCGTGCACCGCGCTTCCAAGTCGTGTCCAACGTGACCGCGCGGCCGGTCACGACCGCCGAGGAAGCGCGTGAGCTGCTGGTCCGGCAGGTCACGTCGCCCGTGCGGTGGGCGGAGACCGTGGCGACGATGGTGGCCGCGGGCGCCGATCGATTCGTCGAGCTCGGGCCCGGCAAGGTCCTCGCCACGCTGAACCGCCGGAACGCGCCGAACGCCGCCACCTCCTACGTCGGCGAGTCGGCGGATCTGGCGGCCCTCGCCGGTGCGGCGGGCGCCGCATGAGCGCGCGGGAGCTCGAGGGCAAGGTCGCGCTCGTGACGGGAGGCTCTCGCGGCATCGGCCGCGCCATCGCGGAGGCTCTGGCGGAGGGAGGGGCCCGCGTGGCGCTCGTGGCGCGGGACGGCGAGCGCGCGAAGGCCGCGGCCGCCGAGCTGCCGGGCGCCCAGCACGCGGGCTTCGCGTGCGACGTGGCCGATCCGGCCGCCGTGAACGCCACGCTCGCGGCGGTCGAGGAGCAGCTCGGCCCGGTGGACATCCTGGTGAACAACGCGGGCATCACGCGCGACAACCTGCTCCTGCGCATGAAGGACGAGGAGTTCGATGAGGTCATCGCAGCCAACCTCAAGGGCTCCTTCAACTTCACCCGAGCTGTCTCGCGTGGGATGATGAAGCGCCGGGACGGCGCCATTCTCAACATCACCTCCGTCGTGGGGCTGATGGGAAACGCCGGACAGGCCAATTACGCCGCCTCCAAGGCTGGGCTGGTGGGCCTGACCAAGAGCGTGGCGCGCGAGCTCGCCTCCCGGAACGTGCGCTGCAACGCGATCGCGCCCGGCTTCATCACCACGGACATGACCGGCCAGTTGGACGAGAAGCAGATCCAGGAGCTCCGCGCCCGCATCCCGCTGGGGGCGCTGGGAAACCCTGCGGATGTCGCCGCCGCGGCGCGGTTTCTCGTGGGCCCGAGCGCGCGCTACATTACCGGCCAAGTGCTGGCGGTCGACGGCGGAATGGCCATGTAGCGCGGACAACGGCGCTGCCCGAATCAAACCCCGAAGGAGAGTGCAGATGAGCGAGCCCACCGAGGCACGAGTCCGTGAGATCATCGTGAACGAGCTCGGCGTCGAACCGGACAAGGTCACCGACGACGCGTCGTTCGTGGAAGATCTGGGTGCGGACTCCCTCGACACCGTCGAGCTCGTGATGGCTTTCGAGGAGGAGTTCGGAGTCGACATCCCCGACGAGGACGCGGAGCAGATGCGCACCGTCGGCGACGCCATCGCCTACCTGCGCAAGAAAAGCGCATCCTAGCGCGCCTTCTCGTCCTACATCTCGCGGACGATGGCAACCAGAGAGGGACAGGGAGCAGAGCGTAGGCGGGTCGTCGTCACCGGCTTGGGCCTCGTCTCGCCCCTCGGGCTCGACGTGCAGTCGACGTGGCAGTGCATGCTCGCGGGAAAGAGCGGCGGTGGGCTGGTGACGGCGTTCGACGCCACCGAGGACTTCCCGTGCAGGATCGGCTGCGAGGTGAAGGGCTTCGAGCCGCTGAACTACATGGACAAGCGCGACGCGAAGCGCTTCGACCGCGTCTCGCAGTTCGCCGTCGCCGCCTCCGCGCAGGCCATGGCGTCGGCCGGGTTCGCGGAATCGCTCCAGGGAGTCGAGCCGGAGCGTTTCGGGGTGCTGATCGGCAGCGGGATCGGCGGCATCGCCACGTTCGAGGAGCAGCACCGGAAGCTCATCGAGTCCGGCCCGAACCGGGTGAGCCCGTTCTTCATCCCGATGTTCATTCCGGACATCTCGGCAGGATTGGTATCGATCCGCTGGGGGCTGCGCGGGCCCAACTACGCCACGGTGTCCGCGTGCGCTTCATCCGCGCACGCCATCGGAGATGCGGCCAGGCACATCCAGCACGGCGACGCGGACGTCATGCTCGCCGGCGGGACGGAAGCCACCATCACACCGATGACCTATGCGGGCTTCTCGGCGATGAAGGCGATGTCCACGCGGAACGACGACCCCGCCGGCGCGAGTCGCCCGTTCTCGGTCGATCGCGACGGGTTCGTGATGGGAGAGGGGGGAGGGATGCTCGTCCTCGAGGCGCTCGACCACGCCGAGAAGCGCGGAGCCGAGATCCTGGCCGAGGTCGCCGGTTACGGCCTCTCCGGCGACGCCTACCACATCACGGCGCCGCCAGAGGACGGTTACGGCGCGCAGAACGCGATGCGCATGTGCCTCCGGCACGCGCAGGCCGAGGCCGGCGAGGTCGACTACGTGAACGCGCACGGCACGTCGACGATGGCCGACGCGATCGAGACGGGAGCGATCAAGGCGGTGCTCGGACCACGCGCGTACGAGATCGTGGTGGGCTCGACCAAGTCGATGACGGGACATCTGCTGGGCGCCGCGGGAGCGCTCGAGGCGATCGTGTGCATCCAGGTGTGCCGTACCGGCAAGATTCCGCCGACCATCAATTTCTCGGGTCCCGATCCCGCGTGCGACCTCGAGTACGCGCACGGCGGGATGATCGAGCGGCCCGTGCGCCTCGCGCTCTCCAACTCGTTCGGCTTCGGGGGCCACAACGTCTGTCTGGCGCTGCGGCGCTGGGACTAGACGGTGCGGGTCGGGACGGGCTACGACTCGCACCGCTTCGACGACGACTGCGAGCTCGTTCTGGGCGGCGTTCGCATTCCTGGCCACCCAGGGCTGAGGGGGCACTCCGACGGCGACGCGGTGGCGCATGCCGTGATCGATGCCGTGCTGGGCGCGGCGGCCGCGGGCGACGTCGGTAGCCACTTTCCGCCGAGCGATGCCCGCTGGAAGGGCGCCGACTCCATCGACCTCCTGACGATCGCCACCCACGCGGTCAGGACAGCCGGATGGCGGGTCGTGAACGTGGACGTGACCGTCGTCTGCGAGACGCCGAAAGTACGTCCCTACGCGGCCGAGATGTGTCAGCGCCTCGCCGACGCGATGGGGATCACGCCCGACCACGTCTCGGTGAAGGGCAAGACGAACGAAGGGATGGGCTGGATCGGGGCGAAGGAGGGGCTCGCGGTCCACGCGGTGGCGCTGATCGAGCCGGTCTGAGGGGGCGAGGCGGGAAGTGAGCCGAAGTGAGCAGAAGTGAGCGAGTTCCTCGCGTGGATGGCATCGCTCCCGGGACCTGTGCTGTACGCCTTGCTCGGCGCCGGTTCCGCGCTCGAGAACGTGGTGCCCGCCGTGCCGGCCGACACCTTCGTCGCGCTCGGAGGCATTCTGTCGACGCTCGGGAGCACGAGCGCGCAGGGAGTCTTCGTCGCCACCTGGCTCTGCAACGTGGCATCGGCTCTCGGCATGTATCGCCTGGCCCATCGTCACGGGGGAGCCCTGGTGGGCACGCGCGTAGGCCGCTTCGTGCTGCGGCCGCACCAGCTCGCGAGGATGAATCGTTTCTACCAGCGCTTCGGCCCGCCCGCGATCTTCTTCACTCGCTTCCTGCCCGGGCTGCGCGCGGTCGTGCCGGTGTTCGCCGGCATCACACGCCAAGGCTGGTGGGCCGTCGCGATTCCTGTCGCCGTTGCCTCGGCCATCTGGCACGCGGCCCTCGTCGGGCTGGGTGTTTGGGCCGGCCGCAACCTGACCCTCCTCGAGGGTCTGCTCGGTCGCATCCAGGGTGTCCTCGGCCTGCTGGCGGGCGTGCTCGCGCTGCCGGTCGCCGTGTGGTGGTGGCGCTCCCGGCATCCGCCGGCTGAATGACCGTGGCTGACGGGTTTCGCCTCGAGCAGTTCCAGGACTACCTCACCTACGAGCGCGGCCTCTCGGCCCGCACGGTCGGAGCGTATGGGCGCGACCTGGCCCGCTGGCACGCGTTCGTCACGGCGAACGGCGCACGCGGACCGGGCGACGTCAGGCCCCAGCAGCTCCGCGAGTGGGTCTTCTCGTTGAAGGACGCGGCCCTCGCGTCCACCTCGATCCGCCGCGCGCAGTCCGCGCTGAGGACGTACTACGCCTTCCTGATGGCCGACGGCGCCGTGACGGCGGACCCGACCGAGCGGCTCGAATCGCCCAAAGTGACGCGGCGCTTGCCCGACTTCCTCAGCGTCGAGGAGGTCACGCGGCTGCTCGAGTCGCCCGACCCGACGAGACCCCTCTACTGGAGGGACCGCGCGATCCTCGAGCTGCTGTACGCGTCGGGCGTGCGCGTCTCGGAGCTGGTCGAGCTGCCGCTGTCGTCCCTCGACCTCGAGGAGGGGCTCGCCACCATTTTCGGCAAGGGCGCGAAGGAGCGCCTGGTTCCCGTAGGCGGGCCGGCCTGCCGGGCGCTCGAGCGCTACCTGCGCGAGGTGAGGCCGGCGCTCGACAGAGGCAACGGAGCGGGACGGGTCTTCCTGAACGCCCGCGGCAGGCCTCTGCGCCGCGAGGCGGTGTGGACGCTCGTCGCGGATGCCGCACGCCGGGCCGGCATCGCCAAGAGCGTGTCACCTCACACGCTGCGGCACACGTTCGCGACCCACCTCATCGAGGGGGGAGCCGATCTCGCGGCGGTGCAGGAGCTGCTGGGGCACGCGGACATCTCGACGACGCAGATCTACACGCACCTCGACCGGGACTACCTGCGCGAGGTGCACAAGCGCTATCACCCGCGTGGCTGAGCACGCGGAGCGTCGTCAGCGCGTCGCCTGCGCCTGCCCCGACGTGGTGGCGGCCACGGCCGAGAAGAGCTCGGACTGGGTATCGTTCGTCGTCAGCAGACGGATCGCCTCGGTTATCACGGGATCGCGCTCAGCGATCACGTTGTACTCCGCGCCGACGTCGTTCATGCGCTGAGCCACCGCGATCCGGGACCTCCAGCGCAGGTAATTGCGCACGGTCGGATCCGCGGCGAGCTCAGCCGGCAGGCCCTCGGTGACCAGCGAGCTCATGAACGCCTCGAACTCCGCGTCCGTCACGCCCGGCGGCTGATTGGCGGCCCGGCGGGCGGCAGCGGTGCGGAAGCCGAACTCCGTCACGCGGAGGTTCAGGGGGAACTCGGACTCGTTCGTCACGCGCACGAGCTCCTGCTCGGCGAGCAGCAGCGTGTCTTCGGCGATATCGAGGTCCGGGAAGATCCCGCCTCCGTTCACCAGCGCACGTCCCAGACCCGTCGTGACGGTCGCCCACTGGGAGGAATCCTCGGGGAGCGGCGCGCCCTGACGGTCGCGGGCGCGCTGCAGCGAACGGCCCAGGGGCGTGAGCCACGATCCGGTCGTGAAGCGCAGGCGGCGGCCGTGCGGGAGCTCCATCACGGTCTGCACCACGCCCTTGCCGAACGTCCGATCACCGAGCACGACGGCCCGATCGTAGTCCTGCAGCGCTCCGGCGAGGATCTCCGCGCCCGACGCGGTGAAGCCGTCGACGAGCACGACGGTAGGCAGGTCGGGAACGCGCTTCGGCCATTGATCGTTGAACTTCTCCTCCTCGGGCTGATCGGCCGAGCGGCCCGGCGCTCGTTGCACCGTACTCGCCAGCGTGGAGCCGGGCTCGAGGAAGAGGTCCGCAAGCATCAGCGACTCGTCGAGGAACCCGCCCGGATTGCGACGCAGATCGATGATGAGCCCGCGCGCGTCGTCCATCTGGTCCAGCGCCGCATCCATTTCCTCGGCGGCGCCGCGCGCGACACGATCCATCACCACGTAGGCGATGTCCTCCTCCAGCATCCCCCACTCGACCGCCTGCACGTGCACCTCTGCGCGCGTGATCTCGAACTCGAGCGGCTCCTCGTAGCCTTGGCGACGAACCCGCACGCGTACCTTGGAGCCGACGGGCCCGCGGATCGAGTCGGCTGCCACCTCCGTGCTCCAACTCGTGACTTCGGTGTCGTTGACGCCGACGATCACGTCCCCAATGACGATGCCGGCCTCGCTCGCGGGGAATCCGCGGAAGACTCCGGTGACGGTCACCTCGTCGTTGAGGAGCGTGATCTGCAGGCCGATGCCCGAGTAGTTCCCGGTGGTCTGCTCTTCCCAGGCGTCCGATTCTGCCGGAGTGAAGAGCTCCGCGTACGGGTCGTCGAGCGACTCGATCAATCCGTCGATCGCCGCTTCCCACAGGAGCGAGTCGCTGAACTCGTCCATGTGCATCCGCGAGATCGCTCGGATGGCACCCGCGAGAACCTCTGCCGCCTCCGACGTCTCCGCCGACTGAGCACCGCGAGCTCTCCCGCCGCCGCTCTGCGCCGCGGCTGGCGCGAGACCCGGTGCCAGGAGCGCGAGCGTCAGGACCAGCGGCAGGGTGATGCGGTTCGACATGAGAGCGCCTTTGGGATTGAACTGGGCCGCCAATGGCCGGCCGTTGCGGTGCTGGAGCCTTTAACACTCCCCCGCGAAGCTCGTTCCTCCGGGCCCGAGGGGGTACCTTATCCTCTGGAAGACGACGGAAGTGGACCAGTCGTTCAATAATACGAGCCCGTCCGTGGGACGCGATACGCCGACCAAGCCCATGAACCGAGAGCGTCATCGCCCGCCGCTGCGCGTGGCGCTCGCTCAGATCAAGCCGAGGAAGGCGGACGTCGCCGGCAACGTCGACCGCGTCCGCCGGATTCTGGCGGACCAGTCGGCCCATGCGGACCTGGTCGTCTTCCCGGAAGCGGCTCTCTCCGGCTACTTCCTCGAGGGTGGGGTCGCGGACGCGGCGCTCTCGGCGGAGCGACTGGTCGAGCTGCTCGGTCCGCCCCCGCCGGACGCCGCCGACGTGGTCGTGGGGTTCTACGAGCGCTGGCGGCGCCGCCTCTTCAACAGCGCCGCGTACCTCGAGGCTGCCGCCGGTGGCTGGACCGTCCGGCACGTGCACCGGAAGCTCTTCCTGCCCACGTATGGCGTGTTCGACGAGGCTCGCTTCGTCGAGCCGGGCACCGAGGTGCGTGCCTTCGACACCCGCTTCGGACGGTTCGGGCTGCTCAACTGCGAGGATGCGTGGCACTCGCTCCCGGGGACGATTCTCGCGCTCGACGGCGCGGAGATGATCGCAGTGGTGAGCGCGTCACCCGCCCGGGACTTCTCGCCCGCGGGGCGCGGCATGCCCGCCAATCTCGATCGCTGGGACAAGCTGGCGCCCGCGATGGCGACGGAGCACGGCGTGTTCGTCGTGGTGGCGCAGCTCACGGGGTCCGAGGGAGGCAAGGTGTTCCCCGGTGGCTCGATCGCGGTCGGGCCCGACGGGCACGTGCTCGCGCGCGGACCGCTGCTCGAGGAGGCCGTCACGCTCGCCACGCTCGATGCGACCGCGCTCGACCGCGCGCGCGTATCATCTCCCCTGCTGTCGGACCTCGAGCAGGCGCTCCCTCACCTGCGGCGCTCGCTCGGGCGCATAGGCGCCCGGCTCGGTGAAGGTGAGGGGGACGAGGAGTCGGACGTCGATGACGATCTCCCCGACGTCGCTCCCGCGCTCATGGGCCGCGGCGAGGCGCTCGGTGCCGACGGGTCGCTCCAGCATCCGGACGTGCTCTCGCTCGACCTGGATCTCGTCGAGCGTACGCTGGTCGAGTTCATCCGCGAGGAGGTGGAGAGGCGGCGCGGGTTCAGCCGGGTCGTGGTGGGCGTATCCGGCGGCGTCGACTCGGCGGTGTCGCTCTTCCTGGCGTGCCGCGCGCTCGGAGCCGAGAACGTCCACGGGTATCGATTGCCGTACCGTACGTCGAGCGCCGACAGCCTCGAGCACGCGGCGCTCGCGATCGCGGCGACCGGCGCGCACGAGCACACCATCGACATCTCCCAGCCGATCGATCGGTACGTGGAGGAGTACGAGCCCGACATCTCGCCGCTGCGGAGAGGGAACCTGATGGCGCGGCTCCGGGCGGTGATCCTCTTCGATCAATCGGCGAAGGTGGGCGCGCTCCCGCTGGGAACGGGCAACAAGAGCGAGCGGCTGCTCGGGTACTTCACCTGGCACGCGGACGACTCGCCGCCGATCAACCCGCTCGGCGACCTCTTCAAGACGCAGGTGTGGGCGCTCGCCCGGCACCTCGGTGTTCCGGACGTGATCGTGGACAAGCCGGCTACCGCCGACCTGGTCAAAGGCGTCACCGACGAGGACGAGCTCGGCGTGGCGTATCACGACGCCGACCCGATCCTGCACTGGCTGCTGCGCGGGTACAGTGCCGACGAGCTGATCCGCATGGGCTTCGACGAGCACGACGTCCGCATCGTCTCGCACCACCTCGAGTCCACCCACTGGAAGCGTGAGCTGCCGACCGTCGCCGTGCTCTCGTCGAGCGCGATCGGCGAGTTCTACCTGAGACCTGTGGATTACTAGCGGGTGCCCGTCACCCGCCGCCGGAGCGTCTCCAGCATCGGCAGCGGCGTGAGCTCGCCGTCGACGATCTCCGCGAGCTCCTCCTCGCGTTTCCAGTGTGCTTCGAGCTCGGCCAGCTCCAGCTCCAGGAGGTGCTGCTCGGTCGCCTCGTTGGCGGCGATCTCCAGCGCGATACCCCCCGTGCGCTGCAGGTCACCGAGCCGCCGGCCGCCCTTGAGCACGATGCGCGTGAGGTCCTGAGGCGACCCGGCCTCCTGGATCAGGCGTGCCGCAGAGGTCACGCGGCGCTCCGAAGCGCCCGCGAAGTGATGGTAGGCGAGAACGCGGCGCAGCGTTCGCTCGGCGTCGTGGCCGGTGAGACGCAGCCCGCCGTCGCGATACGCTCCGCAGCGCGGGCAGCGTGCCGCCACGTCCACCTTGCCCGGCTCTTCGCCCGGGAACAGCCCGAGGGAGGCGCGATCGCGGTAGGGAAGCGTGCGAAAGACGTACCCGCAGCCAGCGCAGGCCGTGCTGCCGTGCCACGCCGAGCTGCCGAAGCGCAGCCAACGCGCGCTGTCGCGGACGGTCTCCTTTCCGTGCCCCGCGACGAGCCAGATGCCGAAGAACGTCATCCCGCCGGTGGCCCATCCGCCCAGGATGACCGCACCCGCCGCGATGGAGCCGGCGACGCCGAGGTTGTTCCACTTCCGGCGGCGGGAGACGAGCTCGCGGCCGTACCGCCACCACGCTTCCTCGGTGAGCTCCGCCCTGCCCACGCGCACGACCTCGAGCGGTCCCGCCCTCAGCAGCGCGATGTTGTCCGTTTGCGAGAGCAGCCGTGCCTTGTCGCGTGAGAGCTTCTCGAGCTCCTCCAGCGCCTCCCACCGCTCCTCGATGGGTGTGAGCGACCAGCGGCGACATGCGCGGCAGACCACCCAGAGGCGGCCGCGCACGGGATCGAACGCCACGCGCGATCCGTGAGAGAGGTGCGCGAGCTGGTCGTTCGGCTCGAACGGCTGTGCGCACACCAGACAGCGAGTGTACAACCTGCTCCTCCGGTCCTTCGGTCGACCGCGGAATGGACCGTGCCGCGGCCCTGTTCGCTACGGTCGGCCGGGGTAGATTCTTCCGCCCCGCCAGAGACGAATCATGCTGCTCGTCATCGACAACTACGATTCCTTCACCTTCAACCTCGTACAGTTCCTCGGGGACCTGGGCGGGGACCCCGTGGTCGTGCGCAACGACCAGCACACGGTCGAGGAGCTCGTCGCGTGGAAGCCGGAGAGGGTCGTCGTGTCACCCGGGCCGTGCACGCCCGCCGAGGCGGGCGTGAGCATCGACGTCTTCCGGACCTTCGGGCCGCGCGGCGTTCCCACGCTCGGCGTCTGCCTGGGTCACCAGAGCTTGGGTGAGGCGTTCGGCGGCCGAACGGTCCGCGCGCGCCGCATCATGCACGGCAAGACCGGCCCGGTGCGCCACGAGGGGAAGGGGATCCTAGCCGGAATCCCGTCACCGTTCGACGTGGCGCGCTACCACTCGCTCGTGACCGACGCGTCGGTGCTGCCGGCGGAGCTCGAGCCGGTCGCCTGGAGCGCGGATCCCAC
>Ga0073934_10006842_pt1 | contig 16294 bp, 8 predicted proteins | sample LarsenN4metaG_FD_76834 | JGI IMG/M metagenome (GOLD analysis project Ga0073934, IMG submission 76834) | Hot spring sediment bacterial and archeal communities from British Columbia, Canada, to study Microbial Dark Matter (Phase II) - Larsen... ...
CAGCAATATTTGTGTTTTCATGTCTTAAATGATTGAAAATCAGTTTTTAAATCATGGACATCATTTGTCGCAACACCCCCGAACGCTCGCGCTCGATGCGAACCAGTTGAGCCGCAAGACTGGGGTCGTCGCCATATTGGCCGAGGGCCTGGCGCAGGGATTCTTTGGCTTGGGTGAGTTCGTCCAATTCGGATTTGAGGTTCTTGAATTCGGGTTGTTCGCACACGGGAGCGCGGGATTGGCAGAGCGTCTGCACGAGTTCGAAGGCCGAATCTTCCTCTTCCTGCACGGAGGCACGGATTTGCTCGTCCAGTTTTTCCTGCGAAACGACAATTTGTTCCCCGCTTGAATTTTCGGTTTTGAAAAACCACCACGCACTCAGCAAAACCAGACCAACAGCGGCGGCAGCCACCATGCGGCGGAAGATTGCGACCCGCAACGCCGGCTTCGCAGCGATTTTTTGTTCCAACGCCGCTTCCAGATTTTCCCAAACCTGTGCGGGTGGTTCGTAAGTTGGCAATGCGCGCACGGATTCGCCGAGCATTTCTTCCGCGTCGAGCGATTCCTCCAGAACATCCCAGAGCGCAGCGGGTGGCTCATATTCCGGCAGACGCTGGAGCGCGTGTTGCAAGGTGTTGTGATTCAGTTCGTTCATACCAGTGTGAGGGTTTCGCGCAGGCGTTTTTTGGCGTAAAAAAGTTGGGATTTGGAGGTGCCTTCGGAAATACCGAGCATATCGCCGATTTCTTTGTGGGAAAAACCCTCAATTTCGGCGAGCACGAACACAGCGCGGTAACCTTCGGGCAGCGCCTGAATGGCGCGTTCCAGATATTCGGTGTCGAGCGCTGTCGTGCCCCAATCCAGATTTTCGCTCTCGTGCTGCGTTTCGAGTGACTCGAAGCGGACGCGACGGCGGCGCAGTTCGCTGAGTGCCGTGCGCACCACGATGGTTTTTATCCAGGCGCCGAGTGTGCTTCTGCTCTGAAAATCAGCGAGATGCCGGAACACTTGCAAAAAAGCGTCCTGCAACACCTCCGATGCCAAGTCGAAATCGCCCACCATGCGATAAGCAAGGGTGTACATCCCTTTTTTGTACCGCTCGTAGAGCAGCCGCTGGGCGTTGCGGTCGTCGGCAAGGCATTGCTGGATGAGGTCGCGCTCGGTCATTCGTCGTGTGGGCGTTCGGGTATTTCCGAAGATGTTTGCCTTAAAGAGGGGGACGGAGGGCGCGAGCGTTGTATAGGTGGGAGATTTTTTTTGCAACCCAACATGTTTTTAATGCCAATCAGGAAAGAGAGTTCAAATAAGGTTATTTTTGCCAGACAAATATTCGTTTGGGTTCAATGCAAAAGAAATCAACCAGTTGCGTAAAATAGTATTGGAAAACAGGGAAACACTTATCAAGTCTTGGTATGACTACTTTAAGCAAAATTGAGAGAATATTTGCAGTTGATGTTTGGTTTGCTGACAGCAAACTGTTCGTTCGTCTCGAAGATGGGCGAGAAATCGGTGTGCCGATTGATTGGTTCCCTAAATTGAGAGACGCTTCCGACCAGCATCGGGCAAACTGGCGATTTGTCGGCAAAGGCCAAGGCATTCATTGGGAAGACCTTGATGAAGATATTTCCGTTTCTGGGCTGTTGCGAAAGTGATTTCGCATAGCGAAAAAGCCCCGCCTGTAGTTTTAAATCTATGGGCGGGGCTTTCTTTTTCAATACAAATCCTCAAGTCGCCAAAGTTTCCCGTCGTAATATCGAAATGCGACAATGCCGAATTCTTGATTGTAAAAAACTTCAGCTCCTGACGGCAAGGAGATTTTTCGCCGCTCTACATCTTTGAACTCTCTACCCCAAAATGTAATGGCGCTGTAGTGTTCATTATCGTCCACCCAAAAAGGCCAGGAGCCCTGAAAAATCATTTTTGAAAGGAGGGTATCTGTTTGCCAGTTAGCGGGGTTAATTGTCATAATGTGCATAAAATCAGCAACTTCGCTGCCCTGCGGACCTGCTGATGAGAACTCAGGTGTCAGCCGCGCCCAGATGTCTATTTGGGCTGATTTAGAGAGCCTGAACTCGTCATAAATTTGCGTGTATGTTTCAAACTTGTTCTTGCTCCGATTATTAACAGGCAATGCGCCGTTGAATGCACCTGTTATTCCAAGTTCAAGTTCCTCGCCCAGCGAGTCCACAAAAACGGCTGTGTGTTTGCCATAATAAGGCAGCTCATCGCGGGAACTTGCATGCAATTCGATTGCTCCCCAGTCAATCACTTCAAATTCATCATTTTCATTTTTGCACGAGAAAAGGAACAAAAGAGAAAATAAAGCGAGCGTAAAAAGGAGATGTTTCATAAGCGTCGAAATGAAGATTTTGCGCCCAAAACTATCCCAAAAATCTACCTTTCCAAAAAATACATCTCAATCTCGCCCTTATACTTCGCATTTACTTTACCGCGCTGGACGAAAGCGTGATTGCCGTTGACGAGTCGCCAGGTAGATTCCGAGATGTTGATGCGGCCTTTTTCGCCGCTGCTTTCGAGGCGGGCAGCGATGTTCACGTCGTCGCCCCAGATGTCGAAAGCGAATTTCGAGTTGCCCACCACACCTGCGATGACCGAGCCACTGTGGATGCCGATGCGCACGTCGAAGGCTGTCAGACCTTCAGCAGCCCGTTTTTCTTTTTCTTTTTTGATAAAATCGAGGATTTCGATGGCGGCGTTCAAGGCTGTGAGCGCATGGCCTTCGTCGGGGACAGGCAAACCGGTGACAGCAAGGTAGGCATCGCCAATGGTTTTGATTTTTTCCACGCCGTGTTTACTGAAAATGGTGTCAATCGCCTGAAAGTAATAATCGAGTTCTTCGATGAGTTTCTCGGGCGACATGCGCTCGGCGATTCGGGTAAACTCCACGATATCGAGAAAAATCATGCTCACATTGTCGTAACGGCGCGGCTGAACCCGTCCGTGACGTTTGAGTTCGTCGGCGATTTCTTCGGGTAAAATATTGAGCAGGAGCCGTTCCGATTTTTCTTTTTCTTCGTTCAACTCGTTGGTGCGCAATTTCACTTTTTCTTCCAAATGCTCATTTGCCTGCTGCAAATCGTACAAAAGGCGGGCATTGTGTTTTTGCAAATAATACTTCTCCATTGCCATGTCGAGCGTGTGTTTCAGCTCGGCTTGTTCCCAGGGCTTGGTCAGATAGCGGTAAATGCCGCAGGAATTAACCGCCTGCACGATGGTCTCGATGTCGCTGTAGCCCGTGAGGATAATGCGCACATTTTCCACGTGAGGCGGGATTTTGGTGAATAATTCGACGCCTGTGCAAAGCGGCATCCGTTGGTCGCTCACCAACACGGGCACTTCCTCGCGTTGGAGAATCTCGAGCGCCTCGATGTGCGAAGTCGTCGTCAGGACATTGAAATCGCGCCGAAACGCCGATTTGAACACGATGAGGTTATCTTCTTCATCGTCCACATACAACACAGTGGGTTTTTCTGGTATGTTCATTATGCGATGTAGTTTTGATTTGAAACGGATGGAAGGGGAGGGATTGATTTAAGATTGCAGATTACATGATTGTAGATTTTAGAAGTATCTGTAGAGGACGCCTTGATGTCAAAAATCCTGGAAGTTGTTTGAATTATTTTTTGAATTTCTTTTCCCATAGATGTCTGCAGGAAAAAATCGCAGAAATCGCAGAAGGAGGCGAAGAATCGAAATCTGCGGCATTTTTCTGCGGACATCTGCGGGAATAATTTAACTTAAACAACTTCTTAAATCATAACCTGTCCCGACCCTTCGGGATAATCTGCAATCTCAAATTATTGATTAACTGGCAAAAATATTCTGAACGTCGAGCCTTTGCCCGGTTCACTTTCTACCTCGATACGGCCTTTGTGCTCTTCGATGATGCTGTAGCTGATGCTCAATCCCAAGCCCGTGCCTTCACCGACGGGTTTGGTGGTGAAAAATGGCTCGAACAGCCGCCGCTTTACCTCTTCGCTCATGCCTTTGCCGGTATCGGAAATAGCGATTTCAACTTCGTTTTTATCAGGCAAATGTTTGGTTTCCAGTGTAATAGTTCCGCGCTCGTCCATTGCCTGAAGGGCGTTGTTGAGAATATTCATGAACACCTGGTTGATTTTTCCGGCGGCGCAGTCAACGGGGGGAAGTTGGCCGTATCGCTTCACAATGTCGGCCTTCTTCTTGATTTGGTTTTGCAAAATTTCGAGCGTTGAATCAAGTCCTTCGTGCAAGTCAACGGCTTTTACCTCGCCTTCGTCGAGCCGGCTGAAGTTGCGCAGGCTTTTGACGATGCTGATGGTGCGATCCACACCGTTTTGAATGCTCTTGAACAAGATCGCGCTATCTTCAAAAATTTCAAGAATTTGTTGCCGGCGTCGTTTTTCAGAAAGTTGTTGCGCCACTTCGTCCGTGTCGGCGTCGGGGTTGAGATAAGTGTCCATGACCTCTTTCGCTTCTTCAAAATTGCGAATCAGGTTTTTGACTCCTGCGGAGACAAAGTTGATAGGATTGTTGATTTCGTGCGCGATCCCTGCCGTGAGTTGGCCGAGCGAGGCCATTTTTTCGCTTTCCACGAGTTTGGCCTGGGCCATTTTGAGGTCGGCCAGGGATTTTTCCAAAACCTCTTTTTGCCGCATTACTTCGGCGGTACGCTCGGCAACTTTCTGCTCCAATCGTTCGTACTGCAAGGCATTTTCGAGCGAAACAGCGACCTGGCCGGAAAGTAATTTCATAAATTGAACCCGCTCTTCTGTGAAAACTCCGGCGCTCAGATTGTTCTCCGCGTACAAAATCCCGATGATCTCGCCCTGATTGATGACTGGCAAACACAAGGCTGAGCGGGTTTGTTTTTGGCGCACGACCCGGTCGCCTGCAAAGCGGATATCCTGTTGGATGTCATTGACAACCAGATCTTCACGCGTGCGAACGACATACTGAACGACCGATTCCGGCACGAACTTGTTATCTTGTAAAAGAGTGCTGGGCATGCCGGATTCTTCGCCTTCTTCCGCCGAGCCTTTGGCCTCGATACGCCATTGGCCGTCGCGTTCGATAACAAGGTAGCCGTTTTGTGCGCCCGCATTTTCAACAACCACGTGCATCAGTTTGGACATGAGTTTGTCCAACTGGATTTCACCGGAAATGGCAAGCGCGGCTTTTGTGAGCGATAGCATGTCCAGTTCGTCGCTGCTGTGGCCGCCGGAGCGGGAACTGAAAGTATCGCTGGTTTGCGCGGCCGACGCTTTCAACCCGTATTGCTGATCAAGATGCCGAACTTTGGCGACGGCGCCCCATTTTTGATAAAGACGGCGGGCTTCGAGCAGATGCTGGCGACTTCGATCGGCGTTGTGACGTATCGTCCAGAATCGTGCGGCCAGTTCGTTGGCGATGGCTTCCTCATGCAAAAAGCCGCTGTCGCGGGCGGCAGCGATGGCGTTCTGATAAAGTTGCTCGGCCTGCGCGTAATTTCCCTGCGAACGATGCCATTCGGCTTCCAGCAAATGTTGCTTGGCGAGATGGTTCGCCGGAACGCTTTTGGCGAATTTTCGGATAAGACCCAAAGGCTTTTTAGTCTTCGACAAAAACTTGCGACGTTGCGCAGGCGCTACCTTTTCAGCTTCCCGGAACAAAGCAAGCGCAAAGTAGTAGTGCATTTGAGGAACGTGCAGCGTAGACAAAACAGCATCGAGCAATTTCACCCCATGTTCGCCGTGTTCTATTGCCTCGCCGGTTTCGTCGAACAGATAACTGAGCGTCATGCGAGACATGTAGTAAACAGCGAGTCCGCTAAAGTCCTTTCCTGCGATATGTCGCTCTATTTCAACGCTTTCGTCGTAGATGGGGCCACTCATCCGGTGGCTGACGTTCGCTTCGCCGAGCAGGTTTGCGACTGTTTGGCGTGGAATACTGAGCCAGACGATACCCGTATTTTGTTTTATTTTATACAAGGCGGCATTGTACTCGTCCATCTCTTTTTTCAATGCCGGGAGCGGCGAGCCCATGTAGAATTTCACGGAAGCGTAATTGAATATCGAGTAGGAACCGTAAGTGAAATCGCCCGTTTCCAAACCTTTTTGGTAGGCGCCGAGCAATTCGTCGAGCGTATCGCGGAAATGGTGCCGCCAGTGCTGGATAAAGCCCCCGTTGACAAAATGCGTCCGCGTGGCGACGGCGACGGCTTTGAACTTATCGAGCAAACGAATGGCGATTTCGCCGAACTTCTGACCTTCATCAAATTCGAGCGTACTGCCGCACATCACCAGCCCGTAAGTGGCATAGGCGAACGCCGACTGGATGTGGTTGCCATGCTGCACGGAGAGGCTGACTTGTTTGAACACAATGAGCGGAAACAAGTCGGGTTTGGCAAAATAGGCGGCGGCGGCGGCATAAGGCAGAATTTCCATAATGGCCGTCACTGTCGGGTCGGTCATATTGGGCAAGCCAACGAGAAAGTCGGCACTTTTGCCGCGCAAACGAATTTTCGTAGTAATTAAACTCTTGACAATGTGCAACTTGCCGGGTTTAGCAGGAAAACGTGCGCCGAGGAGCGCCAGAATTTCGAGGCAGGAATTCAGTGCCTCCTCATTGCGAGTCAGAGAAAGATAGCCTTGAATTTTGACCGTGTAAGCCTTGACTTTATGGAGCAATTCGGCAGCGTTTCGGAATACGACAGCCGTCAGGCGCTCCATTTCTTCAGCGTTGCCGCTGAGGTAGGCCGCTTCGGCGCACTCGTTGTGCAATTCGAGCGCGAGGTCGTAGTAGCGTTGCCAGGCATCGGTCGGCAAAAGGGCGATTCCGGCAGCGAGATAACGAAAAGCGGGTTCGTAAGCGGCGGCGTTTTTGGCCTTTTTGCCAGCAGCGAGATTGAGTTTCGCAATACTGACCTGCTCCTTTTCTTCATGTATGAGCGACGCGCCGTGGTTGAATTGGGTCGCCAGTTCAAAAATCCGGTCGTTCTTTTCTTCTTCTGAAAAACTGCCGAGCAAGAGCCGTCCGATTTTCAAATGCAAGGCTTTTTTGGAAGCCTCGTCGAGCAGGACATAGGCGGCGTTTTGCACCTGGTCGTGCGAAAAACGGTATTCGCTGTTCAGCGTTTTTTCCGAATCAGCCACGACTTCGGCGAGGCGGTAAGTGTTGCCAATCGGCACAATCAAGCCTTCGCGAATGGCCGGCCACAGGGTTCGGGCGGTCATTTGCGGCGTCATTTCCGACACAGTGGCGAGGGTGACAAGGTCGAATCTGTTGCCGATGCAGGCAGCGTGGCGGCAAAGGCGCTGGGTGTTTTCGTCGAGCACCTGAATTTTGCCGCGCATGAGTTCCACTACGTTGTCGGTGATGTTGCGGTCGCGGATTTTTTCGATGTCCCAACCCCAGCGGCTTTCCGAGTAATCAAAAACGATGAGTTTGTCGGCGTGCAGGGCTTTCAAAAACTCGTTGACGAAGAAGGGATTGCCGCCGGTTTTTTCCAAAAGCAGTTCGGCTAAAGGGCGGGTCTCGTCCGGGTCAACGTGCAAAGTATCAGCGGCGATTTGATTCAACTCGCTGATGTGCAGGGGTTTGAGCGTGATTTCTTGTACTGTGCCTTCGGCTTCTTTCAGCGTTTGAATCGTTTTTGTCAATGGGTGCGTCGCGTCCACTTCGTTGTCGCGATAAGCGCCGAGCAGCAAAAGGTGGGCTGTTTCGTCGTCGGAAAGCAGGATTTCGATGAGTTTCAGCGAAGGCGCATCGGCCCATTGCAGGTCGTCGAGGAACAGGACAAGGGGATGCTCCGGCGCCGAGAGCGTTTGCACAAATTTGAGAAAAACGAGGTTGAAACGGTTTTGCGCTTCCGACGGCGGCAAGGACGGCACTGTGGGCTGTTCGCCGATGATGAGCCGTACTTCAGGCACGACGTCAATCACGATTTGGCCATTGGAGCCGAGCGCGGCGAGCAATTTGGCTTTCCACTGCGCCACTTTTTCGTCGCTCTCGGAGAGCAGTTGGCGCATCAAATTCCGAAAGGCGGCGATGACGGCGGTGTAGGGCGCGTTGCGGTTGAACTGGTCGAATTTGCCACTCGTAAAATAGCCGCGCCGCGCCACGATGGGCTTGTGAATTTCCTGAATGAGCGACGATTTCCCGATGCCGGAATAACCCGACACGAGCATCCATCTCGCTGCGCCGCGACTTACTTCGTCGAAGGTGTCGAGCAAAACCTGGGTTTCCTGTTCGCGGCCATAGAGTTTTTGAGGAATCTGAAAACGGTCGGAACGGTCGGCGGTCGCTAACTCGAATTCGTGAATTTCTCCGTGATTTTCAAGCATTTGGAGGCAACGCTCCAGATCGGTTTTAAGCCCGGTGGCACTCTGGTAGCGTTGTTCCGGCGACTTGTCCATGAGTTTCTGCACGATGGCTTGCAGCGTGGGCGGCACGGCAGGATTGACTTCCAAAAGAGGCTGCGGTTGGCGGGCAAGGTGCGCATGGAGCAATTCTGCCGGGTCGTCGGACACGAAGGGCAGGCGCCCGCTGAGCAACTGATAAAACGTGACGCCGAGCGAGTAAAAATCCGTGCGATAGTCCACCGGGCGATTCATGCGCCCTGTCTGTTCGGGCGAGAGATATGACAGCGAGCCTTCGAGTTCGCGGTGGGACACGATGCCGACGGTTTCCTGCGAAATAGGCGCGGCGATACCGAAATCTATGAGTCGAACTTCGCCTGCGCCGAGCAGAATGTTGTCGGGTTTCAGGTCTTTGTGGATAATGCCGCGTCGGTGGAGTTCGGCCAAAATTTCGGCCAACTGACTGGCAACCGCGAGAAAATCGCGCAGCGGCATTGCGCCGTTTTTTACCTGCTCGCTCAACGCTTCGCCGCCAAAATCTTCCATTACCAATGCGATAACATCGCTGAATTCCTTGATTTCCAAGACTTTCGCCACGCCGGAAAAATCCAGGCCTTTCGCTATTTCGTATTCGCGGCGCAGTTTGGCGGCTTCCGAAGTATCGAGCAATTCGCCCGAAATAATTTTCAGCACAACCGCTTTTCCATCGGATTGGCGCAGGGCACGACAGACGGTTTTGCGCTCGTCGGCGAGGATGGTTTCTTCTATTTCAAAATCAGGAATCGCTATCATCGGAAAGGTTTGAGGAGTTCGAGAGGTTTGAGGAGTTCGAGAAGTTCGAGGAGTTTGAGGCGAAAACACAACCCAAACCTTTCAAACTTTTCAAACTCCTTAAACCCCTCAAACCTCTAATACTGAATACTTCTCGAAATCTGGTTGAGGGGGATGTAGTTGTACACCTTGAGGTTCTTTTCCGTTTCGTGTAGTTCTTTCAAAAAACGCTCGTTGAGCGCACGCAGTTTTTCCTCACCGGGTTTGTTGAAATCATAACGAACATCTTTCAAAAGACTCACGTTGCGGGCGACGAAGAACATTTGCCGCTCGTATTTGTGCCGGAAAATGTCAATCCATTTCACCATTTTCTTTCGGTCGAGCGGCGGGATGTTTTTACTCGCCGGTGGTGGTACGCGAATGCAAAACGGCATGTGGTTGATATTGATGGTGCTGTAATCGTAGTGATCCACCGCATGACCGATAGACAAATCCCAAATGATATTGGCGATGGCTTTGGCAAGCAGGTTTTCATCAATCATCGTAGTGTGGAACTGCAAATCCCCGAACTCGTCTTCTCTAAAAATCGTGTCGCCGGAGGGAAAACCCGGCACATAATGACACACGTAATTCGCCCATACCTTGATGTCTTCAAACTCGTCCTGCGGAATCAAATCTATCACTTCGTGTACGAATTTTCGGATGGTTTCAAAGTAGGCCATCAGGAAGTCGCCGTAATCCGAATGAAAAATGTTCGGCTCCAAATGCAGGTGAAAAGTCGGGTAAGAAGGATTTTCCAAAAGATTGCCTTCGGGATCGGTTGGCGGGTCGTTGAGCATCCCGTGATAGCCGTAGAGAAAGAGTGTCATCAGCCCTTTGGCATCGGAAGGCAAAGCCGCGTAAGGCAGAGGTTTGGGATTTTGTACGGGCGAGTTTTTGGAATTCAACACATTGTGATTCAGTTCCAAAGACAATTCCAGATGCGGCAGCAAGAGCCGGAGCAATACACCGTCTTTTGGCAAAGCCGATTTTGAAATCGCGTTGATGCTATCGTATGGAAAATGCAAATTGGCATGCGCCGACAGCGAAATGCGGAGGCTCGCGCCTTGCATCACGAAGTATTTGGCGAGTTCCCAGGCATCGCCGTCTTCCGGGGTGAGCATCAGTTGGCTGTCGGGAAAATAGATGGCGACGGCTTTCCGCTTGCCGTTCACGAGGGGACCTTTGAACAGGGCAATCGTCGGCTCCACGTACACGCCTGGATAAGTCAGTTTTTTCAAATCTTTCACCAGCGTGAAGTCGGAAACCCACCAGGTTTGTTGCGGCTCCTTTTCCATAAATTCCTTGAAATAGCGGAGCTTTTCATTGTAGGGGTACATCGAACGCTTCGGTTCGTTCAGTTCGTCGGAGATAAATTTACTTAACGCCGAGTGAGTGAGGTACTCTTCGTACTGCTCGTCGCTGAGTGGCTCCAGCGAGCGATGCGTCCAGGCATACCATGCCGCAATCGGCCAATAAAAAAGAACTGTGCGGGTGTAACGGAGGCCAGTCGTGCGATTCCATCGTTGGATTTCGTCTTTCGGCACATGCACCACGCCCGGCGCGAAACCGAAGGGGTGAGCGGGCTGCGGCTGAGGCCAGGGGCCGCGTCGTTCGTAGAGATAGTCTGACTGAGGTCTGACTTTAGGAAGTGGTTTGGCTGCTTTCATTAAAAATGCTGCTTTACTCGTTCTGTTTGAATATTGAAAAAAATATTGTCTTGCAGCGTGTTAGACGAAGGCGGGAGAAAAAATCTCAACGGAGCAGACCGCTTTCGCGAGGAATGCTTGAGCGCTCAAATGTAGATTTACTTTTACATCTGAAAAACGGAAGTCAGGATTTTTATCGGAAATATAGAAGCGCTCTAAGCCAGCAACATCGCTTCGCCGGCATACACCTCTTCGATTTCATCCAAAATGGCGAAAAGTACTTCCGGCTCCATTTCTGTCACGAGACGCGCACGGAAAGGCTTGATATTGGGCAAATCGCGGAAATAGGGCGCGTAATGGCGGCGCATTTCCAGTACGCCAAGTTTGACGCCTTTCCAGTCGAGGCTGTCGCGCAAATGCTGCCGCGCTGCTCGCACACGCGCCTCGACCGCCGGCGGCGGCAGGATTTCGCCTGTGGCAAAAAAGTGTTTGATCTCACGAAAAATCCAGGGGTAGCCGATGCTGGCCCGGCCAATCATAATGCCGTCCACGCCGAAACGGTTTTTGTAATCGAGCGCTTTTTGAGGGCTATCTACGTCGCCGTTGCCAAAAATCGGGATGTGCATGCGCGGATTTTCCTTGACTTTGGCAATCCACGACCAGTTGGCTTCGCCCTTGTACATCTGCGAACGGGTGCGGGCATGAATACTGAGCGCCTGAATACCAACATCCTGCAAGCGTTCGGCTACTTCCAGGATATTAATGCTGGACTCGTCCCAGCCGAGACGGGTTTTCACGGTGACAGGACGTTTGGTACTTTTCACGACGGCTTCCGTCAGCTTTATCATCTGCGGCACATCGCGCAAGAGCCCGGCGCCGGCCATCCGGCAGGCGACTTTTGCCACCGGGCATCCGAAGTTGATGTCAATGACATCAGGGTTTTTAGACTCGATGATTTCAGCAGCTTCAATCATGTTTTCCAATTGCCCGCCAAAATACTGGATGCCAATTGGTCGCTCGTAGTCGAATATTTCGAGTTTCTGGAAAGTATTTTTGGCTTCATGCACCAAACCGTCGGCGCTGATAAATTCAGTGTAAACCATATCGGCGCCCTGCTCCTTGCAGAGTTTGCGGAAAGGCGGATCGCTCACGTCCTCCATAGGCGCGAGCAAAAGTGGAAATTCACCGAGTTCGACGTTGCCGATTTTGACCATGCCGCAAAGGTAAGGCGGTTCCTCGTTGCCAGTTCATAGTTCCTGGTTGTTGGTTATCAAATTTTTAGTAAATGATTTTGCAAACCAAAAACCGACAACCAGGAACTATGAAATACTAACGCAGTAATGCGACGTCGCCTTTTTTAGGAGGTTGTAGAGCGCCGTCGCCACGTTGCCAGCGAATGAAATACACGTACACGTCGCTCGGCGCATCTTTGCCATCGCCCATTTTGCCATCCCAGGCAGCGTTGGCGTCAGTGCTGCTGAACACTTTTTCGCCCCAGCGATTATAAATACTCATCTCCAACACCGTCGCCGAGCCTTCGAGAATTCTCAACCGGAATACGTCATTCACCTGGTCGCCATTAGGCGAAAATGCGTTTGGCACTACCACCGAGGGCTGCACAAGCGTGAAGTTGATTTGTGCTTCCTGCACACAACCGGCAGGAGAGGTGACAATCAATTTGTAAAAAATTGTGGAGTCATTGGTAGAAGGCGTCGTCTCAATGGACTCTGTGCTGCCAATATTTTCTGTACCGTTTTCAAGCCACTGGAACTGGAAATTTGACAGATTTTGAGAAGGCGCCACGACACCCATAAGCGATATGGGGTCGCCGATATTGATACGATTCGTGTCAGGGTCGGCGGTAATGCTAAGCGTAAAATTGGGCACGGCCGTTACTTTCACCGCGTCCTCCAAAGTGCAGCCATCGCCATAAGTGTAGATGACGTCGTAGGTCGTCGTCTGGTTTGGCGCGACGGTGATAGAAGCAGTTGTTTGCCCGGTAGACCAAAGGTATTCTCCTGTAAGTGAACCGTTTGCGGTCAGCGTGACAGTCTCGCCGGCACAAAGGTTTTGATCTTCCGACACCGTAAGTGTAGCGTTGTAAACGATAACATTTACTGAAGTGGTAAGAGTGCAATTCCCCAAAGTTGCGGTCACGTTGTACTGTGTGCTTTGATTGGGCGATTGCGGCGGCGGGGTTGCTCCGGTAAAATTGAATCCCGGTGGCGTCGAAGTCCATACATAAGTAGCGCCGGGTGTGTTGGCGCTGTTAAGTGTCACATTTTCGCCGGGACACAATTCGGTGTCGTTTGGAAAAACAACATCCGGCCCGACGCCCTGTACATTGACCGTAACCTGGTCGGTCAACTGACAATTGTCGCCATAAGTGTACACCACTGTATAGGTGGTAGTGGCGCCGGGTTTCACTTCGATGACCTGCCCCGTCTGACCAGTACTCCAGGTGTAGGTTCCGGGTAATGAACCTGATGCCGTGAGTTTTGCGGGAAAATTTTGACAAACCGTCGTATCACCGTCCGCCATAAGCGTCGCGCTGGTGACGGTGATGGTTACCTGCCCTGAATTCGCGCAACCATTGTTGGCAGTCACGGTGTAAGTTGCCGATGGAACCGTCTGCGTTACGACCGGTTGCGGATTGGTTGTTGGCACAAAATTCGGATCGGTGGAAGTCCAATTGTAGGTAGCCGTCGGGTCAAAGACTTGATTGAGTACGACTGATTCGCCGCCGCAAAGTTGGGTATCGTCGGGGAATTGAATGAGTGGCAAATTGCGTACCTTGACGATACCGGAAGCGCTTACGGGACATCCCTGAAATTCACCCATGACAGTATAAGTCGTTGTACCTGAAGGTGTGGCAACAGGATTGTCGCAATCGCTGCAACTCAATCCGGTTGCCGGCGACCACATGATACCCGTGACACCCGGCGAGTAAACAACCTTAAGCGCTACACTTTTGCCTTCACAAATGGTCGTATCGGAGGGTTCCACGCGCATTTCCGCCGGTTCGATGACGGTCACATTTGCTTTTGCGCTGTCCACACAAGCGCCACTGACAGTAATACGTGTGTAAATAGTTGTTGTGTCAGGCTGAACGACCATGTTGTATAGACTGTCGGGCGTGAGCTGTCCGAGTGTCGGCGTCCATTGGAAATTGATAATCGGGTATTCGGCGGGTTCATACACCGGTGAACTCAACAACACCTGCGTTCCCTGGCAAATTGTCGTGTCGGAAGGCAAAATACCCAAATTTTGAGGCAAACTATCCACCCAAACCAATATTGTCTCCTTGCGCATACACCCCGGAACCGACGCCGAAGCCGTGTAAAGCGTTGGCTCTTCAGGCGTCGCGACAGCACTCAGGCCGTTGGGCGCGACTTGCAAACCCGACAGCGGCGTCCAGGTCACAACGCCTCCGGGAGGGTTCAGCGTCGCCTGAATCGGCACGGGCGTTCCTTTGCAAACGCGGGCAGAATCTTTGTCGAGCGTGAGGTTAAAATTGACGACCGTGACTTGCACGAATTTATTCACAACACAGCCCGGATTGGTGGCAGCAAGTTGATAAACAGTCGTTTGCAAGGGCGTTGCCAAAGGATTGGGAATTGTGACGTCATCGAGCGTACCATTATCAGGCGTCCAGGCGTACGTGACGCCAGGCTCCGGGACAGTCATTCCCAACAAAACACTTTCCCCATTGCAAATGGCCGTATCGCCCTCTACGGCCAACACCGGCGGCTGATAAACGGTCATCAAAACACTGTCAACTGAGGGAAACGGGCAGGAAGTATTGACCGCAACGAGGTAATATTTTGTCGTTTGCTGAGGTGTCACCGCAGGGTTCGGATTGGAAGAAATAAACCCGGACGGCACAGAACTCCACTGATAAAAAGTATTGGCAAAGCCGGGTCCGCCGAGATTCACCGTCTGGCCTGCACACAAAATTTTATCATTTGAAATCGTATATTGCGGTTGCTGGCCCTGCACTACTGTGATTTTTATCGTGTCATCTACAGTGCATTGCGGCGTAAAGACAGTAGCAACGAACGTGTAGGTGCCAGTCGCAAGTCCCGAAACGGTCGGCGACGGACAGTTGTAGCAACTTAACCCGGCAGGCCCTACCCAGAAATATTGCCCGCTCTGGTAGCCATTTTCGTTCAGGGTAAAAGTCGCGTTATTGCAAACGGTCACGTCGGGACCGAGTTCGATTTCGACGGTTTCGACGTTCACGACGCGCGTTTCCGTGTTGCAGGCAGTCACAATCTGCACTTCATAACTGGTCGGCTGCTCGGGAGTAGCGACCGGATTCGGGCATTGAGAGCAGGAAAGCGAATTTGCCGGACTCCAGAAATATGCCGCACCGCCTGTGGCGTTTAACTGAACAGGTTGGCCAACACAAACTGCCGTATCAGCACTGACAGTTATCTGGTCATCGGGGACATCGAGCACACCCGTTGTTGTCCCCGAAAAATCAATTGAAATGCCGTCCTGTACAATCGCATTGCCAAAGTCGTCGAGCATAATCACGTAAATTTCCCCTTCCTGCACATCAATTCTTTTTACAAAATCGTCGGCTTCGACAAAAGGCGGCGGCGGCGGATCGGTGCCGGGAGTGGCAGGGCTGCCACAGTCGAATTCATCGTCCACGGGCGTACCAAGCACCGGGTGTTCATCCGCCAATCCCGTCAGGTCGGCGCCACCTGCCCACGACGAGCGAATAGGCTGATTGTTGCTCACAAAATCGCAAATGCTCGCAGCGTCAGGGATTGGCCCCCACACATTGAAGTCAATATCCGAGGCTTCGTCGGGGTTGGCAGATTGCACGGCGAAACCGAATTTACCATCGGCGCCCGCCGTGAAGTAGAAAAAGGAATAATTCTGCTGCGGAAACACAAAACATCCCTGGTTCACCCCGTCCACAATAAAACCGGGGTCGCCGGCGCCAGGGTTCAGGGCAATGATTTCGGGTAAAGCATTGCTACATCCGCCGATATTCAACGCTTTGTCGCAGGTGGACGCCGAAGGCAACACGACCGGACAAGTGACCGTGTCAACCGAAATATTGAACGGCGAGCAGTCAGGCCCCGCACCAAACACAATATAGTACGTGCCGGGATTTTCCAAAAATGCCGCATTAATCACCGGGTCAACACTGGCAAAACCGCCACCCGCCGAAGCGATACAGTTTGCGCCGGGGAGCGACGGGCACTGGTCGTACACGCCGATGCCTGCGCCAATGTTGGCGCCGGAAGTAGCGATTTGGATACACTCGTCGCCTTGCGAGGTGTAAGAAAAAACGTAGTCGTTGCCAGCCAGAAATTCGACATCCTCGCCGCAAGGCCCGCCATCGAGCGTATTTCCTGAAAAACAGTTGCTCAATCCATCTTCCGAAAATGGCAAACCCGCAATTTCCGCCGGGTTGGCACAAGTGGTGGGTGGAGGCGTCGTGCAGGCATCGGGCGAACAAGTCCAGGTTATTTTGAA
>Ga0073934_10006843_pt1 | contig 16293 bp, 15 predicted proteins | sample LarsenN4metaG_FD_76834 | JGI IMG/M metagenome (GOLD analysis project Ga0073934, IMG submission 76834) | Hot spring sediment bacterial and archeal communities from British Columbia, Canada, to study Microbial Dark Matter (Phase II) - Larsen... ...
CGGCGTTCGCGAACATCAGACCGAATTTCATGGCTGGCTCCTCCGGCCCGCGGGCGTAGCACGATCGTGCGGGCCGACGCCACGAGTGCGGCGGGCGGCCGTCGCGAGGACGAACGCGAGGCCCGCCGCCCCGGGCGCCAGGAACGCCGCGCTCACGAGCGGAGCGACGACGAGGAGCGCGGCGCAGGTCGGCGCGTCGCGACACGGCCCGCCCGGAACCGCCGCGCCGCAGAGCTGCGCCTCGATCAGCCCCGCCGCGAAGCGGTTCCAGAGGACGTGATGGACGATCGCCAGCGCGAGCGCGAGCGCGGGGGCGGCGACCCGACGCGCGCCGGCGCGCGTGCCGAGGGCGAAGCCGAGCCCCGCGCCCGCGGTGGCCGTGAACACGGCGTGGCTCGGCGCGAGGAGGCCGCGGAGCCAGACGCTCCGGGCGAGACCCGCCGGGCCCCCGCCCACGGCCGTCAGCACGAAGTAGTCGGCGTTCTCGGCCATCGCGAAGCCGAGGCCGAGGAGCGCGCCGTAGACCACGCCCTCCCGCACGCCGCCGACCCGATCGCGCCAGGCGGCGAGGAGGACGGCGAGCGCCGCCGCCTTCACCAGCTCCTCGACCGGCGGCCCGACCAGCACCGGCGCGAGCGCCCCGGCCGCGGCTCCCCCGGATGAGCTAGCGAGCCAGCTCGCGATCCCCTGGTTCAGCATTCCGGAGAGGCCGGCCGCCACCGCCGCCCCCCAGACGAACGCGGCCGCCATCGCCGTCCACGGCTCGCGCCCGCGGTCGAGGGCCACCACCACGAGCGCGGTCGCGAGCGCCGGGACGGCGGCGACCCCGAGCATCGCGGCCTGGACGGTCACGCCGAGCCGCACGAGCCCCGCGGCGCCGACCAGCGCCGCCGCGAGGCGGAACGTGCGGCGGGCGACCAGCTCGCGGCGGGACGGCACAACCGGCGCTTCTGCCCCCGTGGACCCCGCGATTCCAGCCGTTCCCTCTGGTGGACCCGTCCGCGTTCCTCTATAACCGCACCATCGCGACGGCGAGTCAGGAGGCGGGGAGGAGATGTACGAGCGGTTTTTCGGGCTCGTCGATGCGCCGTTTCGGCTGACCCCGGATCCGCGCTACCTCTACCGGTCGCGGAAGCACGCCGAAGCGCTGGCGCACCTCCGGCTGGGGCTCTCCGAGTCGAGCGGCTTCGTCTGCATCACCGGCGACGTCGGCACCGGGAAGACGACGCTCCTCCGCACCTTCCTCGAGGAGATCGACACCGACGTCACGAGCGCCTACATCTACAACCCCGCAGTCTCGCACGTGGAGCTGCTCCAGCGGATCAACAGCGAGCTGGGCCTCCCGTCGACGAGCACCAGCCAGGTCGAGCTGGTCGACGCGCTGAACGCGCACCTCCTCCGGCAGCGCCGCTCCGGCGGACTCTCGGTGGTGGTCGTCGACGAGGCGCAGGCGTTCTCCATCGAGGTGCTGGAGCAGCTGCGCCTTCTCTCCAACCTCGAGACGACCACCGAGAAGCTGCTCCGCGTGATCCTCGTCGGCCAGCCGCAGCTCGGCGACCTCCTCTGCGATCCGTCGCTCGTCCAGCTGAACCAGCGGATCACGCTCCGCTGGCACATGGGCCCGCTCTCCGCCCGGGAGACGGTCGGCTACGTGCGTCATCGGATGTCGGTCGCGAGCCGCGGCAAGAACGAGCGGATCTTCACGCTGCCCGCGCTGCTCGTGATCCACCGGCTCTCCGGCGGCGTCCCGCGGCTCGTGAACATGATCGCGCACCGCGCGCTCCTCGCCGCCTACGTCGTCCGCCGGCGGCGCGTCGGCGCGGCGACGGTGTGGCGCGCCTACCGCGAGATCGGCGCCGTGCCGCTCACCCGGCCGCGCTCCGCCTGGCGGCGCGGCCTCGCGGCGGCGGCGCTCGCGGTCGCGGTCGGCGTCGGGACGCTCGGCGCACCGCGGCTCGGGTGGCCGCCCGACCTCCCGGGTCTCGGCACGACGCCCGCGCCGGTCCCCGTGGCGCTCCTCGGCTCGTCCGACCTCGTGGAGCGCCTCGGACGCGTCGACGTGCGGCAGAGCGCGCGGACCGCCGCCGCCGCGATCCTCGCGGCGTGGCACGTCCGGCCGCTCGAGCCGGACGAGAGCGCCTTCCCCGGCGACCTCGACCGCGTCGCCTGGCGCCGCGGCCTCGACGACCTCGCCCTCGCGGGGAACCTCAGCATGCTCCGTCTCCTCGACCTGCCGGCCGTCGTCGAGCTGGACGCCGGCGACGGCAGCACGCGATGGGCCGCGCTCACCGGCCTCGACGACCGGCGCGCGGTGCTGATCGTCGCCGGCGAGACCGTCGCGGTCGATCCGACCGTCCTCGCCCGGCACTGGTCGGGGCAGGCGCACGTCGTCTGGCGCGACTTCGAGGGCCTCGGCCCGACGCTGTCGCTCGGCGCCCGCGGCTCGGAGGTGGAGCGGCTCCAGGCGCTGCTCCGGCGCGCCGGCATGCCGGACGCCGGGGCGGCGGGCGAGTTCGACGCCGCCACGGCGTCGGCCGTGCAGAGCTTCCAGCGCGCGCGGCTCCTGGATGCCGACGGCCGGGTCGGCCGGCTGACGCGCATCGTGCTCTACGCGGCGGCCGGCGGCTACGCACGGCCGACGCTCACCGCCGCCGGGCAGAGCCCGGAACGGACGGCCGCCGCGCCGCCGCCCCCCGCCTCGACGTTCGCCCCGGAGCTCGCCGCCGCGCACGAGGCCGCGCCGGAGAGCACCGTCGAGGAGCCCGCGCCGTGAGCTCGATCCTCGACGCGCTCCGCGAGCTGGAAGCCGCGCGGCGTCCCGGCCGCCCCGCCCCCGGCGACGGCGAGCCGCCCGCCGCACGCCTCGGCCTCCTCGCGTCGGCGATCCTCGCGTCGCTGGCCGGCACGGTGGTCTCGGTGCTGGTCGTGCGGAGCGTGCTGCTCGGCCCGCCGCGCATCCCCGACGTCGGCGAACCGCCCGCCGCCGCCGCGCCGGCGGCGGACGCCGGCCCGCCTCCGGCACCCGCGGTCGACCCGACGCCGAGCCTCGCGACCGCCGAGCCGCCGCGCGCCCGGATCGCGGCGTCCGACGCCCGCGCGCCGGGGGCCCTCGCGTCGGCCACGCCGTTCGCCTCGGTCCGGCCCGCGCGGCGCTCGCTGCCGCGCGGGAGCGCGGCCGCCGGCGCGGACCTCGAGCAGGCCGTCCGGCCCGGCGAGCCGCGCGTCGTCGTGGTCGACCTCGCCTACGCCGACGACCCCGCCGCCCGCCGGATCACGCTCGGCATCGGCGGGCGCGATCCGGTCACGCTCGGCGAGGGCGACGCCGCCGGAGGCGTCGAGGTGTCGTTGATCCTCCCCGACGTGGCGTACCTGCGGCACGCCGGAAACATCTTCGCGGTGCGGCCGCGGCGGTAGACGGCGGCGCGCTACCCCGCACCGCCCGGCTCCGCCGCCCAGCGCTCGAGCTTCCGGTAGAGCGTCTTCCGGCCCATGCCGAGCACCTGCGCGGCGAGCGTCTTGTTGCCGCCGACCGCCTCGACGACGCGGAGGATGTAGCGGCGCTCGACCTCCTCGAGCGGCACGAGCTCCGAGGGGTCGTCCGAGGCGACGATCACGTGCGAGCGCCGGTAGGCGCGGATCTTCTCGGGCAGGTCGTCCACCGCGATCTGCTCGTAGGTCGTGAGCGCGACGGCGCGCTCGATGCAGTTCTGGAGCTCGCGGACGTTCCCCGGCCACGTGTACGCCATGAGCCGCTCCGCGGCCGCCGGGGAGATGCCCTTCACCTGCTTCCCGGCGTGGGCCGCGTACTTCACCAGGAAGTGCTGGGCGAGGAGGAGGACGTCCGTGCCGCGCGCGCGGAGCGGCGGCAGCGTGACGTGGACGACGTTGACGCGGAAGTACAGGTCCTCGCGGAAGCGGTTCTCCTCGATCGCCTCCTCGAGGTCGCGATTCGTCGTGCAGACGAGGCGGACGTCGAAGGGCACCTCCGCGTCGCCGCCGACCGGCCGCACGCGCCGCTCCTGGAGCGCGCGCAGGAGCTTCGGCTGGAGCGCGAGCGGCAGGTCGCCGATCTCGTCGAGGAGGAGCGTCCCGCCGTCGGCCTGGACGAAGAGCCCGGTCCGCGCCGACCGGGCGTCGGTGAAGGCGCCCCGCGCGTGCCCGAACAGCTCGCTCTCGAGCAGCGCCTCGGGCATCGCCGCGCAGTTGATCGCCACGAACGGGCCGTGCCGGCGCCGCCCCGTGCGGTGGAGCGCCCGCGCGACGCACTCCTTCCCCGTCCCGCTCTCGCCGGTGACGAGCACCGACGCGTCGCTGTCGGCGAGCCTCGCGAGCATCTCGTGCACCTTCGCCATGGCGGCGCTCTGACCGAGGAGGTCGTCGAAGCGCTCGGCGTCCGAGACGACGCGGCGGAGGCGCTTCACCTCCTCGCGGAGCGAGCGGTGCTGGACGGCCCGCGCCACCGCCACCGCCAGCGCCTCCAGCTCGAGCGGCTTGGTGAGGAAGTCGTACGCGCCGGCGCGAATCGCCGCGATGGCCGTCTCGAGGCTCCCGAACGCGGTGATGACGACGACCGGCACGTCGGGGCGGTTCGCGACGATGCGCTCGCACAGCTCGAAGCCGTTCATGCCGCGCATGTTGAGGTCGGTGACGACGACGTCGACCTCCACCGCGGCGAGAATCGCGAGCGCCTCGTTGCCGCTGGTCGTCCAGCGGACGTCGAAGCCGCGCTCGCCGAGCCCGGCCTCCAGCACCTCGCACATGCTCCGGTCGTCGTCGACGACGAGGACGCGACTTTTCACGATCCGGCCTCCGCGGCGAGCGCGCGTCCGGCCGTCGCGGCGGACGGAAGGTTGATGGTGAACCGGCTCCCACGCCCGACCTCGCTCTCGACGTCGATCCAGCCGCCGTGCTCGGCGACGATGCCGTACGCGACGGAGAGCCCGAGCCCGGTCCCCTGGCCCACCCCCTTCGTGGTGAAGAACGGCTCGAAGATGCGATCGAGGTGCTCGCGCGGGATGCCGTCGCCCTCGTCGGTCACGGTGAGCGTCAGGTACTCGCCCTCGGGGCCGCCGGGCGGCGCGGGCGGTCGGACGCGGCGCGTCCCGACGCCGACGCGGAGCGTCCCGCCCTGGGGCATCGCCTGGATGCCGTTCAGGACGAAGTTCGTGAGCGCCTGCTCGAGCTGCCCCTGATCCGCCCGTGCGATGACCGACACGCCGGGGAGCTGGGGCACGACCTGCACCCGATGCGCCTCGGCCACCGACGAGACCATGTCCACGGCGCGCTGCACGATCGTCCGCAGGTCGACGAGGCCGGGCTTCAGGCCGCGGCGGCGCGAGAAGTCGAGGAGCTGGCGGATGATCTCCGTCATCCGCTCGGCCTGCTCGGCGACGATCTTGGCGTGCGCGACGATCGCCGCCGTCGCGCCCTTGTTGGCGGCGATCATCTTCGCGCGCGCCGAGACGACGTTGAGCGGCGTGCCGAGCTCGTGCGCGACGCCGGACGCGAGCTGCCCGACGGTGGCGAGACGGTCCGTGTGACGGAGCTGCTCCAGCGCCGCGACGCGCGCATCGCTCTCGCGGGCGAGCCGCTCGTTCGCCTCGACGATGCGGTCGCACATCGCGTCGATCTCCCGTGCGAGCTCGCCGATCTCGTCCCGCTGGCGGAGTGCGAGGCGCCCCGAGAAGTCGCCCTCGCCGGCCCGCCGCGTCCGGTCGCGCAGGAGCGCCATCGGGCGCCCGACGAACCACCACCCGAGCCCCATCGCGATGAGCCCGCACACCGCGGCGACGCCGATCGTGGCGAGCGCCATCGCGAGGTGGTTCGTGCGGATGAACGTCAGCTCGCGGTCGAGCGATTCGCTGACCTCGAGCGCCGCGGGCCGCGCGTTCGGGATCGAGAACGGCACGTACGTGAAGCGGTGCGTCGCACCGCCCGGCCCGGGCTGGATGACGGACACCGTCTCGCCCTTCGCCAGCCGGGCGACGTCGTCCGGCTCGAGCTTCGGACGCAGCGGATCGCCCGGCGGCGCGTCGACCCACTTCCAGCGGAGGCAGATCGCCGGGTTCCCCTGGTCGGCCTCCCGCACCAGCTCGCGCGCCCGGGCCTCGCCCTCCATCCGCCAGACGGCGCGGATCGCGGCCACGAAGCCGCTGCCGTACTTCCGGTGCTTCGGGAGATCGGCCTCGAAGAGCACGACCTCCTGGCGGACCTGGAGGTAGGCGTACGCCGACATGACGGCGACGATGCCGACCACGAGCGCGACGGCGAGCTTCCGGGCGAGCCGCATCGATGCGAGCAAATTCTGCCACCGGTGTCGCATTCGCCACTAGACTCGCGCGCTGCACCTCCCGACTGCAACCGGGGGAACGAGCGACGCAAAATGACCGCCGTGTCATTCCGACACGTCGCCGTGCGCGCGCTCGGGCGCACGCCGCGGCGAGTCGAAGGCCGACGAACGCGTCGCTCCGTCCCGAACCGGCCCCTGGTCCATCCAGGCACGAGACGTGCACCGTACCACGGGCATGAACGACGCGATCGAGTGCGCCCCGTCGCCCGCCCGGAGCCGGCGTCGCCGCCGTCGCCCGGACGTCTATCGCCCGCAGGACACGAAGCTCCTCGCCGAGCTCGGCGCGCTCGGCGATCCGACGATCGACCGTCCCGAGCTGCGGCTCATGCGCGCCGTGCTGGCCGACGGGCTTCGGTCGCTCGTCCAGGCGCTCCGGCGCGGCAGCCGCCGCGCGCTTCTCCGCGCTCAGCAGGATCTGCACTGGCTGACGAATCGCGATCGCCGCTCCCTCTACTCCTTCGAGGTGATCTGCGACGCGCTCGATCTCGACTCCGACCGGCTCCGCACCCGGGTGCTCGCCGCCTCGCCGCCGCCGGTCGCGATGACCGCCGCGGCCGTCGCCGCAGCCACCCGCGGGCCGTCGGTCCGGCGGGGAAGCGTCACCCGGGCCGCCTGACCCGAGCGGCGCGGCGGGGGACGCAACGTGGCTGGCGGCCGTCACGTCGAGTGGCTACAGTCGCCCGTCATGCTGCGCACGAAGCTTCGTCTTCCGACACCCGCGCAGGCGCTCCCCGGACGTGCGGAGCGGATGCGCGTCCCCGAGCGCCACGCGGTCCTCGGCACGCCCCTCGCGCCGCCCTTCCCCGAGGGGCTCGAGCGCGCCCTCTTCGGCATGGGCTGTTTCTGGGGCGCGGAGCGGAAGTTCTGGCAGGCGCCCGGCGTCTGGTCCACGTCCGTCGGCTACGCCGGCGGCCACACCCCGAACCCCCGCTACGAGGATGTGGGCTCCGGGCTCACCGGGCACGCGGAGGTCGTGCAGGTGGTTTTCGATCCGCGGAAGACGACGTACGAGGACCTGCTCCGCACCTTCTGGGAGAACCACGACCCCACCCAGGGCATGCGCCAGGGGAACGACGTCGGCACGCAGTATCGGTCGGCGATCTACACCACGTCGGAGGCGCAGCGGCGGTCCGCGGAGGGGTCGCGGGCGGCCTATCAGCGGAAGCTCACCGACGCCGGCTGGGGCGAGATCACCACGGAGATCGCGCCGGCCGGCGAGTTCTACTACGCCGAGGACTACCACCAGCAGTACCTGCACAAGAACCCCGGCGGCTACTGCGGGATGGGCGGCACCGGCGTCGCCTGTCCCGGTTGATGGGCCTCGCGGACGTCCACGCCCACCTCACGCACCCGACCCTCGCCGCCGACGCCGACGCCCTCGTCGCGCGGGCCCGCGACGCCGGCGTCACGACGATCGTCGCGAACGGGCTGAACGCCGCCGACAACGCCGCGGTGCAGGCGCTCGCGCGCCGCCACTCCGCCGTCCGACCCGCGTACGGCCTCTACCCCGTCGACGCCGTCCTCGCCGAGCTGCGCGCGATGGGCCGCCCCTATCCCCGCGAGGGCGGCGCGGCGCCGGCCGAGGCGGGCGTCGCGTGGGTCCGCGCGCACGTCGAGGAGGCGATCGCCGTCGGCGAGGTGGGGCTCGACGGCCACTGGGTGCCCGAGCCGCTCTGGCCGCGGCAGGAGGAGATCTTCCGTGCGCTCGTCGGGCTCGCGCTCGAGGCCGGAAAGCCGCTCATCGTCCACACCCGGCGGCGCGAGCGCCGCGCGCTCGAGATCCTCCGCGAGCTGGGCGCGGAGCGCGTGTGCTGGCACTGCTTCGGGGGCAAGGTGAGCCTCGCGCGGCAGATCGCCGCCGACACGCCGCACCTCTTCTCCATCCCCGCCAACGCGCGGCGCTCCGAGCGCTTCACCCGCATGCTCCAGACGCTGCCGCGCGACCGCCTCCTCCTCGAGACGGACTGCCCGTACCTCGGGCCCGACCGGAGCCGGCCGAACGAGCCGGCGAACGTCGCCGGCACGGCGGCGTACGCGGCGTCCTTGTGGGGCGTCGACGAGCGGGAGGTGGCGGCGCGGCTCGCCGACAACTTCGCGCGTCTGTTCGGCGTCGCGCCGTGAGCCACGGCTTGCGACCGCGCCGGCTGCGTGGTTCGATCGTGCTCCGCCCGTGACGCGCGCGATCCCGCCGTTTTTCGTCGTCGGCAACCCTCGCTCGGGCACGAAGATGCTCCGCGAGCTGCTGAACGCGAGCCCCGACGTCTGGCTCTCCGACGTCGAGTCGCACTTCATCCCGAAGTACACGCGCCGGATCGCACGATTCGGCGACCTCGGCCGCCGCGAGCACTTCGACCGCCTCGCGCGCGCGCTCCGCGGGACGCGCGCCTTCTGGCAGTGGGAGCACCGCGGCGTCCGCGTCCACGACGACGAGTGGTGGGCGGCCTGCCGCACGCGGGACTGGCCGGGCGTGATCGAGGCGCTCTTCCACTGCGTCCACCGCCGGGAGATCGCGCACCCGCCGAAGCCGTGGGAGGAGATCGTCTGGGGCGACAAGACGCCCGTGTACATGCGCGAGGTCCCGCTCCTCGCGGGCCTCTTCCCGCAGGCGCGCTTCATCCACATCGTCCGCGACCCGCGCGACTGCTGCCTCTCGGCGGAGAACGCCTGGGGCGACTCCCTCCTCCGCACCGCCCAGCAATGGGCCGACCGCACGCGCGCCTGCCGCACCGCCGGCGCCGCGCTCGGCCCGGAGCGCTACCTCGAGCTGCGCTACGAGGATCTGATCGCGGACCCGCGCAGCCACCTCGGACGGATCTTCGGCTTCCTCGGCCTGCCGACGCCGCCGGACGCCGGCCGGCTCGCCCGCGTCCCCGAGAACCTCGGCACGGCGAAGGGCGCCACCGAGGTGGTGGCGACGAACACGCGGCGCTGGAAGGAGCGGATGGACCCCGCCGTCCGCCGCGCCGTGGAGGGGATCACCGGCGACCTCCTCGACGCCATCGGCTACGAGCGCGAGCACCCGACGCTGCCCACGCGCCGGCTGTCGCGCCCGCGCCTCGCCGCGTACCGCCTGCGGGACGCGTGGCGCCAGCTCCGGTTCCGGCGCCGGACGCTCGGGTCGTGGAGCGCCGCCGTCCGGTTCCTGCTGGCACGGTAGGCGCCCGCCGCCCGGCTGCCGCGCCGACGTCCCTTCGTCCGCCCGCCGCCGTGCCGCGACGTCGAGCGTTCGCAGTGCCGCGCGGCGGGTCGAGGACGACGACGGAACGGCCTCGCCGCCCGAAGCCGCTTCCTACCGCCCGAACGCCACCGCCACCCCCGCGCCGACCAACACGAGCGACAGCGCGTACCGCGGCGTCAGCCCCTCGCCGAGCCACAGCGCCGCGAAGCCGACGAAGACGACGACCGTGATCGCCTCCTGCATGATCTTCAGCTGGTAGGCGGAGAGGTCGCCCGCGTAGCCGATCCGGTTCGCCGGGACCTGGAAGCAGTACTCGAAGAAGGCGATCCCCCACGCGGTGAGCACGGCGACGGGGATCGACAGATCCCGGAACCGGAGGTGGCCGTACCACGCGGCCGTCATGAAGACGTTCGACAGGACGAGAAGGACGAAAGTCCGCAGCCCGGCGTCCATCATGCGGTCATCCTGCCTGGCGGACGCAGGAATCGGAAACGTCGGCGGGGCGCTCAGAAGTTCGGCAGCCGGAACGGGAGAGTGCCGCCGGACCCCTTCTTCCCGCCCTTCTTGCCCTTCTTTCCGCCGAGCGCGTCCAGGAGGAGCTCCGTCGCCTTGTTCTCGATGAGCGCCCGGGTCGTGCCGGTCACGAGCCGCGTCACGTCCGGAACGACGACGACCTTCGGCGGCGCGCCGGCGATCGTCACCGGAACGGCGAGCCGCCCCACGGGATCGAGCGCGACGCGGATCTCCTTCACGTCGCCGGCGATGCTCTTCGAGACGCTCGGGCTCAGCGCGACGGTGCCCGCCAGGTCGACGCGCCGGTCGAATCCCACCCGGCCGCCGCCCTCGAACGCGAGCGCCGGGTTCGTGAGCACGAGGTTCGCGAGCCGGATCGCCGCCCCGCCGAGCGCGAAGTCGGCCCGCAGCGTGCCGATGTCGGTCGCGTCGCCGTCGGACAGCCGGCGGACGTCACCGGGCAGCGCCCGGGACAGGAACGGGATCGCGCGCACGGCCTTCAGCACCTCGGACAGGAGGTTGACGCCGGCGTAGCGGCCGTTCTCCAGCAGGAGCGAGCCGTTGCCGGTGACCGACCGCCGCGTCGCCTCGGGCGTGTCGGCGGCGGTGCCGGCGAGCCGCGCCGAGAAGCGCGCCAGCGTGCCGCTCAGCGGATTGGGGCGCGCGGGCTCGAGCGCCGCCAGCGCCTTCGCAACGTCGAGCCGCTCGGCGCCGAGGTCGGCCGTGAACCGCCGGGTCGCGGGCGTGAACGTCCCGCTCGCCCGCGCCGTCCCGCCGAAGACCTGCGCGACGAGGCTCTCCAGCGCCGCCACGTCGTCCGTCGCCTTCGCGGCGAAGCTCGCGGTGACGGGCTCGCCGTTCATCCGGAGCTGGAGCTGCTGCGAGCCGACGCGCCGCTCCGTCGCCGTCGCCCGGAGGTCGACGGTGCCGGCCAGGTCGGACACCGCGTTGGCGCCCGTCTTCGCGGCGACCTCCGCGAGGACGATCCGGCCCGACGCATCGAACGCGTCGCCGGGCCCGAACCGCGCGACCGTGTCGAGCGTCATCCTGCCCGTCGGGCTCGTCTCCTGGAGCGCCGGCGCGAACGGCGCGACGGCGGCCGCGAGCTTCGCGAGGTCGAGCGGGCCGGACGTGACTTTCATCTCGCCGGCGCCCCCACGCGCATCGACGACGCCCGCGACGCGGATCTCCTGGCCGTTCACCGTCACCGTCACCGACGGAAACGTCGCCTTCTCCGTCGCCGTCTCCCAGCGAAGGTCCTTCCCCTCCGCCTCGACGACCGTCGCCTCGACCTTCGCCGCGCCCTCGAACTCGGGGACGTGCACGCCGTCCGCGTTCACCTCGAGGGCCGCGTCGCCGTCGATCTCGGAGACGGTGAACGTCTTCCGCCGGACTTCGTCGCGGTACACGACGGTGGCGTCGCGGAGCATGAGCTCGCGGAACGTCAGCGCGACGGGTGGCGCCGGCCGGCGGGGCTCCTCGCGGGTGCCCGGCGTGTCGGACGGCGTGCCGGGCGCCGCCTTCGGCCGGCGCGGGATGCCTTCGACCGTGACGCCGTCCGCGTCCCGCAGGAGGACGACCCGCGGCCGCTCCAGCCCGAGCTTCCGGACGTCCAGCCGGCCCGACAGGAGCGGCAGGAGGCGGAGGTGCAGGGTCGCCTCGCCGAGCGTCACGCCGTCCGCACCGCCGACGGCGACGTCCCCCACCTCGACGCGCGCCGACGGGATCACCGAGGCGCTCACGCGCCCGATCGTGACGGGAGCGCCGACGGCGTCGCTCGCGAGCGCCTCGATCGTCGGCTTGTAGCGCGCGACGAGGCGGTTCGCGCTCCAGAGCGCCACGCCGAGGACGACGGCCGCGAGGACGGCCAGCCCGGCGGCGGCGACGGCGAGCTTCCGCACGATCCCGCCATACTCCCCCGCTTCCCGGCCAACAACTCGCCTCGCGCCGCTCCGAGCGTGGCGGGATCGGGCTCGCGCAGGCGGTCGACGGCGGGCTCGTGCCTCCTCGCAGCCCGAGCGGCTCCGCGCGCGCCGACCGCAGCGGCCGTCGCGCCTGCGGTGTCGTGCGTTTCCTTGACACTCGCGCGGCTCGCCCGTAGTTCGGAAGCATGATGCGGAGGCTGACGGTCCTGGGGAGTGTGATGGCCTTGGCGGCGGGCTGCGCGTCGCAGGGCGGCTATCGTCCGACGGTCGACCCGTACGGCGACGAGCGCGCCGAGCACATCGAGCGCGACCAGCACGAGTGCCGCGAGCTGGCGAAGCAGGCGAGCCAGACCGGCAAGGAGGTCGCCAAGGGCGCCGTGGTCGGCGGGCTCCTCGGCGCCGCGACCGGCGCGGCCGTCGGCGCCGCGGTCGGCAGCCCCGGCACGGGTGCCGCGGTCGGCGCCGCCGCGGGCGGGCTGGGCGGCGGCAGCTACACCGGTCTCTCGGCCGAGGAGCGCTACAAGCAGGCGTACCGGAACTGCATGCGCAACCGCGGCCACAACGTCATCGACTGATCGCGCGCGCCGGCGCCCACACCGTTGTCATGGGGAGTCTCCTTCGGTAGGGTCCCCCGACCACCCCCCCCATCCCGAAGGAGAATCCATGGCACGCAAGGTCTACGTCGTCGGCGTCGGCATGACGAAGTTCGAGAAGCCCGGCGCAAAGAGCTGGGACTATCCCGACATGGCCAAGGAGGCCGGGGAGAAGGCCCTGAAAGACGCCGGCATCCCCTACGACGCCGTCGAGCAGGCCGCCGTCGGCTACTGCTACGGCGACTCCACGTGCGGCCAGCGCGCCGTCTACCAGCTCGGCCTCACCGGCATCCCGGTCTACAACGTCAACAACAACTGCGCGACGGGCTCCACCGCCCTCTTCATGGCGAAGCAGTTCGTCGCCGGCGGGCTGGCCGACTGCGTCCTCGCGCTCGGCTTCGAGAAGATGGAGAAGGGCTCGCTCGGCGTGAAGTACCAGGACCGGACGAACCCGATGGACAAGCAGTTCGAGCTGATGGTCGAGCTGCGCGGCTTCGCCGCCGCCCCGCCGGCGCCGCAGTTCTTCGGCAACGCCGGGCGCGAGCACATGGAGCGCTACGGGACCACGCGCGAGCAGCTCGCGAAGATCGGCGAGAAGAACCACCGCCACTCCGTGAACAACCCGTACTCCCAGTTCCGCGACGAGTACACGCTCGAGCAGATCCTGAACGCCCCGATGGTCTACGACCCGCTGACGAAGCTCCAGTGCTGCCCCACGTCGGACGGCGCCGGCGCCGCCGTCCTGGCGAGCGAGGACTTCGTCCGGAAGCACGGCCTCCAGAAGCAGGCCGTGGAGATCGCCGGCATGGCGATGACGACGGACTTCGCGAGCACGTTCCAAGAGAAGAGCTGCATCAAGCTCATCGGTGCGGACATGACGCGGAAGGCCGCCCAGAAGGTCTACGAGGAGTCGGGCCTCGGCCCGGAGGACGTGCAGGTCATCGAGCTGCACGACTGCTTCTCCGCCAACGAGCTGGTCACCTACGAGGCGCTCGGCCTCTGCTCCGAGGGCAAGGGCGGCGAGCTGATCGACTCGGGCGCCGTCACCTACGGCGGCAAGTGGGTCGTGAACCCGTCGGGCGGCCTGATCTCGAAGGGTCACCCGCTCGGCGCGACGGGGCTCGCGCAGTGTGCGGAGCTCAACTGGCAGCTCCGCGGGCTCGCCGAGAAGCGCCAGGTGCCGGGCGTGAAGGCCGCGCTCCAGCACAACCTGGGTCTCGGGGGCGCGGCCGTCGTGACGATGTACCGGAAGGCCGACCTCGCCTGAGCGCTCCGGCGTCCCGATCCGCCGGGTGCCGGCGCCGGCGCTACTCCAGTGCCGACGACCGGCACCCGATCGGCGCGTTGATCGGGTTGCAGCGCGCGACGTTGCCGCCGGGAATGTCGACGAAGTAGCCCGTCCCGAAGTCCGGGTCGGGCACCGGGTAGTCCGTCGACACCCACTGCGCGCCGCCCTGGAGCGCCGCGTCCCGCGTCGTCACGTCGCCGGTGCGCGCCTCGACGGTGTCGGCGTCGGCGCGCGTGCGAACGACGTAGCCGGCCTGCACGAGGTCGGGGATGACGCTCGCGCCGCCGATCGCGTCGTTCAGCTTGATGAAGGCGGCGTCGGGATCGCCCGGATCGCCGTCGGTGAAGAGGACGCGCCCCTCGAGCGTCGGATTGCCCGCGAGGTAGTTCGCCTTCACCGTGCCCCCGTTGTCGAGCGCGAACATCACCCGACCGCGCACGGCACCGAGCCGCGGCCAGCCGAGCGTCAGCACGGCCTCCTCGAGCGTCGGCCGGCCGCGCCGAACGTCGTCCGGCGTGACGAGCCGCTGCGGGGGAAAGACGGAGCGGATCTCCTCGTCGATCGCCGCGAGCTCCGCGGGGCCGAACGGGATCGGAACGGCGAAGCCGAAGCCGGGATCGGGGATCGGATCCTGCTTCGCCTCGACGAGGATCATGATCGGCAGGTGGTCGGGATGGTCGTCCGACCAGCGCTTCACCGTGCGCAGACACTCGACGAAGGTGAGGCACGTCGTCTCGAAGTCGACGTCTTGGATGTGGAGCACCTTGAGCCCGGGCGCGAGCAGCTCCGGGATGCCCGTGTTCGGATCGCGGCCGAGCGCGATGAGCGCGCCCCGCCGTGCGTAGAGGCCGCCGTTCGGGTCGGCGAAGACGTCGAGCTCGATCTGCCGGATGCCCTGCGTCTCGAACTGCTCGTCGAGCGGGACGTGGGTGTACTCGATCGCGAAGAACTCCGGCGAGAACGCGAGGAGGAGCGCGAAGAGGTCGGGCGCCGGCTGGACGTGGAAGCTGTTGTGGCTGCCGAGCACCTGGATCTCGTTCATCGCGACGCAGCGGTCCGCGACGCGCCGGCGCATCCGCCGGAGGCGCCGCGCCGCGGACGGCGACGACGGGCGGCGCAGCTCGAGCCGCGCGAGGCGGTTCGCGAGCTGCGGACACGCGGGCGACTTGCTGCCCGCGATGCCGGGGGGCGCCGCGGTCGCGGACGAAGCGGCGGCGAGGACGACGGCGAGGACGGCGGTGGGGAGCGCGCGAATGGGACACCTCCGGGGCTCGATCGAGCCGTCCCCCGTGTACCGCCGCCGGGCGCGCGCCGGCAACGAAAATCGGGCGCTTCAGTGTCCCGTGCGCTCGCGACGGCGCGCGAGGCGGGCGGCTCGACGCGCCGCGCGCTCGGCACGGCGGCGCTCGCGGTGCGCCGACAGCCGGTCGAGCATCTGCACCCACCGATGCCGCAGGATCATGCGCATGTGCCGGTAGCGCACGCGCGGAACCCAGCGGTGCGCGCCCGGCACGTGGCGGTGCATCCACTCCTGCACCGCCTTCAGCCCGAACAGGATCGACCCGACGCCGTAGCCGAGCAGCACGAGGCCGAGGATCCAGAAGACGAACGCCGGTCCGGGAAGGACGGAGAGCACGATCGCGAGCGCGAAGCAGACGAGCGCGAGGACGATGCGGACGACGTACACGCGCGCTGCGCGTACCAGCGCGCCGCCGGGGAATCAATGCCGCGGGAGGCCGAGCACGCGTTCGGCGATGATGTTGCGCTGGATCTCGGACGTGCCCGCCGCGATCGTACGCCCGCGCGAATAGAGGTAGAGGAAGGGCCACGCGCCGTCGCCCGGCGCGCGCGGCTCGCCCTTCGCGAGCTGCCCGTAGGGGCCGAGCATCGCGAGCGCCGACTCGAGCATCCGCTGGTACATCTCGCTCCAGAAGAGCTTCTCGACGGAGCCCTCGGGCCCGGGGACGCCCCCGCGCACGAGGCGCGTGAGGTTCCGGTACGCCGTGTAGCGGATCGCCGCGCTCTCGATCCACGCCTGCGCCAGCCGCTGGCGGACGAGCGGGTCTTTCGTCGCCGCGCGCCCGCCGTACGGCCAGGCGCGGGCGAGCTCGACCAAGTCGGCGAGCGCCGTCGCCGACTGGAGCTGCCGCGCCATCGTGAGGGTCGCGCGCTCGTGCATGAGCGTCGTGATCGCGATGGTCCATCCACCGTTCACCTCGCCGACGACGTTGGCCCGCGGGACGCGCACGTCGTCGAAGAACACCTCGTTGAAGTCCTCGGCGCCGTTGATCTGGCGGAGGGGACGGACGGTGATCCCGGGGCTCCGCATGTCGACGAGGAGGAACGTGATGCCCTGGTGGCGGGGCGCATCGGGGTCCGTCCGCACCAGGAGCATGCACCAGTCGGCGTAGCGCGCGAAGCTCGTCCACACCTTCTGGCCGGAGACG
>Ga0073934_10006844_pt1 | contig 16292 bp, 13 predicted proteins | sample LarsenN4metaG_FD_76834 | JGI IMG/M metagenome (GOLD analysis project Ga0073934, IMG submission 76834) | Hot spring sediment bacterial and archeal communities from British Columbia, Canada, to study Microbial Dark Matter (Phase II) - Larsen... ...
CCGGTGGATGGCGTTGGCCTCGCGCATCACGATCGTGCCGTAGGCCTCGAAGGAGTCCTGCAACAAACCCGGTAATTCGGCGGCGAAGACGCCCGACACGGCGGGGCCGTAGCGGGCCGCCTGCGCGCCATAGGCTTCGGCAAGGCCATCGCGGAACCCGACCGGCATCAGATCCACCGGCACAAAGCAGCCGCCCGGCGAGGCGGCGGTAGCGGCCGGACCCAGCAGGGCCGCGTTGAGCACGCGCAAGTCTTCCGCCGTGCGGGCGAACCACCCGGCCGTGTCGCAGGAAGGGGAGAGCGGAAAGGCGTCGCGGATCCAGGGATGGCCGGGCGCGCCGCGGTAACCGAAGAGTCCGCAGAACGCGGCAGGCACGCGCACCGAACCGCCGGTGTCAGTGCCGGTGGCGAAGGGCACCACGCCCGCGGCGACGAGCGCGGCCGAGCCGCTGCTTGATCCGCCGGTGAGCCGGTCGGGGAAGTGCGGATGCGGGCAGTCGCCGTAGGTGCGGTTCTCGCCGGTCAGGCCGGCGGCGAACTCGACCAGGTGCGCCTTGCCGGCCAGCACGGCGCCCAGTTCGCGGAAGCGCCGGACCAGCGCGCTGTCGCCGGGGACCGGCCGGACGGTGTGCAGGAACGCGGAGCCGGCCTTGGTCGGCGCGCCGGCGACGTCGAAGAGATCCTTCTGGAAATAGGGCACGCCGGCGAGAGATGTAACTGTAGGAGCGGCTTTATGCCGCGATTCGACTAGCGCATCATTTGGATCGCGGCGTAAAGCCGCTCCTACAGCAAAGTCAGAGGACAGATCCCGCTCCGATCGTTCCCAGGCCACGGCGGCGGCGCGCAGCGGCGCCGGCAGGCTGGCGAGGCGGCGGCGGACTTCCGCGGCGGCGTCGTCAGGCGTGAGGCTGCGCCATGCGGACAGGGGCAAAGAGGCTGGCATTTTGCCGGGCGCAGTGTTCATTGCCCGGCACCATGGTCGCAGCCCAGCCCATCGTCAAATTTTCGCGCGCGACGAAGCGCTACGGCGCGGGGCCCGTGGTGCTGCAGGACCTCAACCTGGACGTGGCACCGGGTGATTTCATCACGCTCATCGGGCCAAGCGGCTGCGGGAAATCCACCGTGCTGAAGCTGGTGTCGGGTCTGAGTCCGCTGACCGCGGGCGAGGTGGTGGTCGCGGGCACGACCCCGCGCGCGGCGCGTGACCGGCAGGCCTTCATTTTCCAGGATGCGACGCTGCTGCCGTGGCTCACGGCGCGGAGGAACGTCGAACTGCCGATGCGCCTGCGAGGCCGGCCGGAGGCGGAGCGGACGAAGAAGGCCGAGGAATTGCTGGAGTGGGTGCGGCTCGGCCACGCCAAGGACTACTACCCGCTGCAGCTCTCGGGCGGCATGAAGATGCGCGTGTCCATCGCCCGCGCGCTCAGCCTTGCGCCCCAGCTGCTGCTGCTCGACGAGCCCTTCGGGGCCCTGGACGAGATGACACGGCACCACCTGAATGAGGAGTTGCTGGCCCTGCGCGAGCGGGCGCCGTTCACGGCGCTGTTCGTCACGCATTCCGTCGAGGAGGCGGTGTTCCTGTCGAACCGCATCCTCGTGATGGCGGCGAACCCCGGGCGCGTGCACGCCGAGGTCGCGGTGGATCTGCCCGGCCGGCGCGACCGCACGCTGCGCGAGCAGCCCGCGTTCCAGCGCAAGGTCGTGGAGGTGACGCGGCTGCTGCACGCGGTGGAGGACGCGACATGAGGAAGCCGGCCTCCTGGTCCACGTGGCTCTATCCGGCCTTCTCGGGACTCCTGTTCCTCGGGCTGTGGCTTGGCGTGAAGGCGGTGGGCGGCATCGGCGACTGGTTGTTGCCGACGCCCGGCGCGGTGCTGGAGGCGGCCTGGCGGGAGCGGGCGGTGCTGCTCGCGGGCGCGTGGTCCACGGCCTTAGGCGCGCTGGGCGGCTTCGTGCTCGCGGCGTCGGTCGGTTTCGGACTGGCGCTGCTGCTCGGCGTTTCCCGGCGGCTCCACGCGAGTCTTTACCCTTGGCTGCTCGTGCTGCAGATGACGCCGGTGATCGTGCTCACGCCCATCATCGTGCTCTGGGCGGGCGCCGGCATGCCCGGCATCGTGACGATCACCTTCCTCATCAGCTTCTTCCCGATCGTGGCCAACACGACGCAGGGGCTGCTGTCGGCCGACCGCAACCATGTGGCGCTCTTCCGCATGGGCAACGCCACGCGCTGGCAGGAAATGTGGCTGCTGCGCGTGCCCTCGGCGCTGCCGCAGTTCCTGACGGGCCTCCGCATCGCGGCGACCCTCGCGCCGGTCGGGTCGATCTTCGGCGAGTTCATGGTCGGCAACCAGGCGGGCGGCTCGGGCGGGCTGGGTTTCCTCGTCTACAGCTACAACGCGCAGATCAAGATCCCCGCGCTCTTCGCCACCGCGCTGGCGAGCTGCCTGCTCGGCTTCGTGTTTGTCGCGGCGGTGACCTGGCTCAACTGGGCGGCCTTGCACAAGTGGCACGATTCGTTTGAACGGACCGACCGGTAGTATTTTCCAAAACCACGAATGAACACGAAGAGACACGAATCGTCCTGCAGATCCGCAAGGCGTCCGCTCAGGTTCCGTTTCTGCGCACCCGCCGTTGGCCTTTGTCTGGTGATTCTTGCTGCAGGCTGTGCAAAAAATGAGCCGGTTGCGGCGTCCGGCGCCGTTCCGGCGCTGGCCAAGGTCCGCCTGCAGACCGACTGGTATCCGCAACCCGAACACGGCGGCTACTACCAGGCGCTGGCAAAGGGGTTCTATGCCGCCGAGGGGCTCGACGTGGAGATCGTGCCGGGGGGACCGAACGCGCAGGTGATGGCGACGGTGGCGACGGGCCGCGCGCAGTTCGGCATGACCAACGGAGACGACGTCATCACGGCGGTGTCGCGCGGAGTGCCGGTGGTGATGGTGGCGGCCGAGATGCAACGCGACGCGCAGGGCGTGATGTTCCATGAGTCGCACCCGCTGCGCAGCCTGCGCGACCTCGACGGCAAGACCATCATGGCCGGAGCCGGCTCGACCTGGCTGACCGTCATGCAGCGGCAGCTGGGCATCAAGTTCCACATCCAGCCGCTGGTGGGCGACCTCGCGCGGTTCATGAACGACGAGAAGTTCATCCAGCAGTGCTTCGTGACCAACGAGCCGTATTTCGCCCGGCAGCGCGGCGCGCGCGTCGGCGCCCTGCTCATCGCCAACGCCGAGGCGGGCTTCGAGCCCTACCGCGTGGTGCTGACGAGCCGTGAGTTCGCCGCGCAGCAGCCGGAAATCGTCCGCAAGTTCGTGCGCGCGACGATCCGCGGCTGGACCGACTACCTGACCGGCGACCCGGAGCCGGCCAATGCGCTGCTGCGCAAACTGCGGTCCGACCTGCCGGAGGATTTCTATGCCTACAGCATCCAGGCGATGAAGGACTACGGGCTCGTGCTCGGCGATCCCGCGCGCGGCGAGGCGATGGGGCAGCTGACCGCCGGGCGGTTGCAGCGCCAAATCGAGCACCTCCGCGCCGCCGGTGTGCTGGAGAAGCCGGTCAAGGTTGAGGATGTGGCCTCGTTCGAATTTCTGCCGACAGAAGCCCGCGCGAAATGAGAGCGCCCGACGGTGCTTGGCGGACAAAGCTCGATGCGCTCAACGCCGCCCGCCGGTCCGGCCGCCCGGACGCCAGGTTGGAGGGGATGTTCGAGGCATCCCACCGTGTGAGCCGCCGGCTGGCGGTGTATGGCACCTTGGCCCCCGGACGCGAGAATCATCACCTGCTTGAAGGAGCGGGCGGCGTGTGGCGTGAGGGCTTGTTCGTGGAAGGCGAACTGCACCCGCTGGGGTGGGGCGCGGCGAAGGGATTTCCCGCCTTGCGTTGCCGGCCGGGCGGCCACCGCGTGCCCGCCTGGCTGTTGGAGTCGGAGAAATTGCCGGGGTTGTGGCCGATGCTCGATGAGTTCGAAGGGCCGGGCTATTGCCGAGTGCTTGCGCCGGTGGTCGATACGCAGGGAAAGCTTGTCGCGCTGGCCAACCTCTATGAGGCTGCGGGGCCAGCATGACCCAACCCACGCAGCCGGCCCAGCGGCAACTCGGACTTTGGAGCGCGGCGGCGCTCGTGGTGGCGACGATGGTGGGCACGGGCGTCTTCACGACGAGCGGATTCACGCTCGCGGCGTTGCACGAGCCCTGGGCGGTCCTGGCAGTCTGGCTGGCCGGCGCCATCCATGCGGCGCTGGGTGCGCTGTGCTACGGCGCTCTGGCACGGGCGATCCCGGAATCGGGCGGGGAGTATCTGTTTATCTCGCGGACCGTTCATCCCGCGGCCGGCGCCGTGGTCGGCTGGCTGACGCTGCCGGCGGGGTTCGCGGCGCCGTGCGCGTTGTCGGCTTACGCCTTCGGAAAATATTTTGCCACCTGGTGGCCGGCGGTGCCGGCGGAACTGAGCGGCAGCATCGTGCTGCTGTTCTTCACCATGCTGCATGCCAGCAGCGTGCGGCGCGGGGCCTGGGTGCAGACCGCCGGCGTGGCGATCAACCTCACGTTGATCCTCGGCTTCATCACCTGGGGTGCGGGGAAGTCGGACCTGCCGGCACCGGACCTGGCAACGGCTTTTGCGGGCGCGCCGTGGAGCGCGTTCGCCGTGCAGTTGATGTGGATTTCCTACAGTTACTTCGGCTGGAACTCCGCCGCCTACATCGGCGGTGAAATCACGGACCCGCAGCGCAACATCCCGCGCGCCATGCTGCTGGGCACGGCGGTGGTGGCCGTGCTGTATCTGGCGCTCAACGCGATCTTCCTCGGCGCCGCCCCGGTGGCGGAGCTGGAGGGCAAGCTGGAGATCGGTCGCGTGGCGGCCGAGGCGATCGGCGGCCCGGCGATGGGCAACGCGGTCACGGCGCTCATCGCGCTCGTGCTCGTGATGTCGGTGTCGTCGTTCGTCATGGCCGGGCCGCGGGTTTATGCCAAGATGGCCCGGGAGCGCGGCATGCCGGCGTGGATGGATGTGCCGGACGGCCGGCCGCCGCGCACGGCGATGTGGGTGCAGACCGCGGTCTCGCTGGCCATGCTCTGGACCGCGACGTTCGAGGGCTTGCTGACCTACGTGGGATTCTCGCTCACGCTGGCGAACGCGGCGACGGTCTTCGGCCTGGTGTTGTTGCGCCGGCGCGAGGGCGCCGGGAAGGTGCCGGTGCCGGGCTGGCCGTGGGTGCCGGCGGTGTTCATCGCGGTGTGGACGGTGATGGCCAGCTGCGCCGTCTGGCTGCGGCCGCTGCCCAGCGCGGTGGCGGTGGCGACGATGCTGGCCGGCCTGGCGATCTGGGCCTGGGGCCGGCGGAGGCTCAGAGCTGCTTGACCAGGATCTTCGAGTTGCGGCCGGAGTCCTCGTAGGCCTTGAGGCGCGACTCGGGCAGGGCGTCCTTGTCGGCTTCGGAGAACTCGCAGACGGAGGTGAAGAAGGAGTAGGCCTGGGTCGAGAGGGCGAGGGCGGTGGTGGCGCCGGCTTCCTTGGCCTTGAGGCAGGCGAACTCGACCATCTTCTTGCCGATGCCGCGGTGGTGGTAGAAGGGCATCACGTAGAGCGAGCCGATCTCGGCGAGGCCGGGTTTCTCCGGGAACAACGTGAGCGAGACGCAGGCGATGACGTTCTCGTCGATCTCGAACACGTAGAAGTTGTCGATGTTCTTCTCGACGGCCTGCTGGGTGCGGTAGACGAGCTCCTCGCGGCGCACGGCGGAGCGGGTGAGGTTGTGGATGGTGCGGGCGTCCTTGCGGGTGGCCTGGCGGATCTGCTGGTATTCGTTGCCGTGGATGAGGGTGCCGACGCCCTCGTTGGAGAAGATCTCGGTGAGCAGGAAGTCCATCTGGCGGCCGTCCAGCAGGTGGACGCGCGGGGTGCCGGTCTCGATGGCCTTCACGGCGTGCACGGCCTTGCTGCGCATGGGCTCGTTGATCAGCTCGGGCTTCGCCTGGAGGACGGCCCGGAGGGCGTCGACGGAGATCTGGTGCTGGAACCGGCCGTCGATCTCGAGGCCGGCGTGCGGCGTGAAGAAGATGATCTTCGTGGCCTGCAGGGCCTCGGCGAGCTCGGCGGCGAGGAGGTCGGAGTTGACGCGCAGGGGCCGGCCGTCGCGGTCGTAGGCGACGGGGTTGACGACGGGGACGACGCCGGAGGCGATGAGCTGGAGGAGGAAGTCGCGGTCGATGCGGTCGACCTTGCCGGTGAACTGGTGGTCGACGCCGCGGATGATGCCGAGCGGGGCGGCGCGCACGGCGTTGGTGAGGGCGGCCTTGAGGTTGTTCTGGGTCAGGTCCTCGATGACGAGGTGGGTGACGCGGCCGGCGGCGCGCACGGCGAGGTCGAGGGTGTTGGCGTCGGTCACGCCGGTGCCGACGGAGTCGGTGATGGCGACCTTGCGCGACTCGGCGAGCTCCTCGATCTGCCGGCCGATGCCGTGCACGATGACGACCCGGATGCCGAGGGAGCGGAGCACGGCGACGTCGAGGAGGATGTTGCCGAAGTTCTCGTCCGCGACCACGGCGCCGTCGATGGCCAGGATGAAGATCTGGCCGTGGTAGCGGGGCACGTATTTGAGGATGCCGCGCAGGTCGGTGGGCTTGATGTCGGCGCCGTTGGACATGTGGGAGGCGCTTTATGCGGCCAACGCGCCGCGCTCGTCAATGGAGAGTTGCGGCTCAGCGCACCTCGAATTCCCACAGCGCCGCGGGGCCGCGGGCGAGCAGGCGCGCGGTGTAGCGGCCGGGCGGCAGGTCGAGCGCCGGGAAGCTCAGCCAGTAATCGGTGTCGTTCCAGCGGCTGAGCAGGCCGGTGCCGGGCAGCGCCTCGAGTTCGGGCACGAAGACCAGCTCGTGCCCGCGGCGGTAGAGCGTGATGTCGCCGAGCTGCTTCTTCTGGTCGCCGAGGGAGGCGGTGAAGTAGACGGTGCAGTCCACGCCCTGGGCGATGGCGGCCGGGGCGGTGACGCGGTCAATGGAGGCGGGCAGGGCGGGCGCGACGGCGAAGGCCTGGCCGAACTCGACCCCGAGCCCGTTCGCCCCACGGCGCACCTCGGCGAGCGCACCGAGGCCGCCGGGTTTCTCCACGGGCCGGCGGGTCTGGAGCGCGATCCGTTGCCAGCCGGCGTCGAGCAGGCGGCGGTTGGTGACGCGGTTGTTCATGTCCTCGTAGGGCCGGTGGGGCGGGCCGGGCTTGCGAAAGAAGATGTTCACCAGCGTGTAGCCGACGACGAAGACGAGGATGGCCGCCGCCACCCATTTCATGGGCCAGGGCTTGGGCGAAGGACGCGAGGGTGCGGGCATGGATTTCGGAGAGTGGGGCGGCTTGACCTCAAGACGCCCCCGGCGCGTTGAGGTCAACGCGCTCCATCAGGGACGGGCAAGTGCAATTACTATTTGCGCGGCGGCGGGCGAGGTGTTCTCGTGCGCCCTCAGTCCATGAAATTCTGGTCGCAGACGTTCATCCCCACGCTCAAGGAAAGCCCGGCCGACGCCGAGATCGCGTCGCACAAGCTGCTGTTGCGCGCCGGCCTGGTGCGGAAGCTGGGCGGCGGCCTCTACACCTACCTGCCGGCGGGGCTGCGCGTGCTGCACAAGATCGAGCGGCTCTGCCGCGAGGAGATGGACCGCGAGGGCGCCATCGAGCTGGCGATGCCGCACGTCCATCCCGTGGAGTTCTGGCAGGAGGGGCCGCGCTGGGCCGCGGCGCGCGAGATCATGTATCGCGTCGACCACGCGGGCGACGGCAAGCGCGGGGCGAAGGAGCCCGAGTTCGTGCTGGGCCCGACGCACGAGGAGATCATCACCCCGCTGGTGAAGACCGAGATCACCAGTTACCGAGACCTGCCGAAGAATTTTTACCAGATCACGCACAAGTTCCGGAACGAGATCCGCCCGCGCTACGGCCTGATGCGCGCCCGCGAGTTCATCATGAAGGACGCCTACAGCTTCGACGCCACCGACGACGGCGCGATCGAGAGCTACAACAAGATGAAGCGCGCCTACACGGCGTTCTTCACGCGCTGCGGCCTGAGGACGATCTCGGTCGAGGCCGACACCGGCGTGATGGGTGGCAGCTTCTCGCACGAGTTCATGGTGCCCGCGCCGGTCGGCGACGACGACGTGGTGTATTGCGAGGCGAGCGGCTACGCGGCCAACCGCGAGAAGGCGACCAGCGGCCTCGTGCCGAAGGATTTTGCCGACGCCGCGCCCGCCGGCGCGCTGGAGGAGTTTCCGACGCCCGGCATCGTCACGATCGACGCGCTGGCGAAGGCCGGCGTGCCGGCGGACAAGCAGTTCAAGACCCTCGTCTTCATCGGCGACGGCAAACCCTTCCTCGTGGTTGTGCGCGGCTGCGACGACGTCGAGGAGGCCAAGCTCGGCAGCCTCGGCTTCCAGCTCTGGCGCCCGGCCACGCCGGAGGAGATCGAGCCGGTCATGGGCGCGAAGCCCGGCAGCCTCGGGACCGTGAAGGGCACGATCAAGAACCCCGGCGCGCTCGCCGGCATCTTCGCCGACCACGCCATCCGCCTCGTCGGCAACGGCACCACCGGCGCCAACAAGGACGGCTTCCACCTGCGCCACGTCAACGTGACGCGCGACCTGGCCGTGACGAGGTTCGGCGATTTCCGCCGCGTGCGCGCGGGCGAGCCGTGCCCGAAGTGCGGCCAGCCGCTCAAGATCGACCGCGCCATCGAGGTCGGCCACGTCTTCAAGCTCGGCACGAAATACTCCGAGAAGTTCGGGGCCGTCTACACCGACGACAAGAAGCAGTCGCATCCGATGGTCATGGGCTGCTACGGCATCGGCATCAGCCGCACGTTGCAGGCGGTGGTCGAGCAATCCAACGACGCCGACGGCGTCATCTGGCCGTGGAATGTCGCGCCGTGGCAGGTGCTCGTCGTGAACCTCGATCCGAAGGATACGGCCGCGAGCGACTTGGCGGGGAAACTCGCCGCCGCCGCCGAGGCCGCCGGCGCCGACGTGCTGGTCGATGACCGGGATGAGCGCCCGGGGGTGAAGTTCAAGGACGCCGACCTCATCGGCATCCCGCTGCGCCTCACGGTCGGCGGCAAGGGCCTGAAGGAGGGCATCTTCGAGCTGAAGTGGCGCACCGCGAAGGACGTGCACAAGATCCCGCTGGCTGACGCCGCGCGCGCGGTGGGCGACGCCGTGCGCGAGGCCGCGGCGAAGGCATGATTTGTCATCCTGCCGGTGGGGCTTCATGCCTCGATCTGTGGTTGCGCCGTTTTACTGTCGCGGCGTAAAGCCGCTCCTACAACCTGTGTGTCCGGAACAATGCCCAAGACCCGCGAGCAAGCCGAAACCACCACCGTCACGCGTCTGGCCGACCGCTGGCGCGTCGTGGTGCTGAACGACCCGGTCAACCTGATGTCGTATGTCGTCATGGTGTTCCGGCGCGTGCTCGGTTTCGACGATGTCAAGGCCCGCAAGCACATGCTTGAGGTGCACGAGCGCGGCCGCTCCGTGGTCTGGACCGGCGTGCGGGAGCAGGCCGAGGCGCACGCTTTCGCGTTGCAGCAGTGGCATCTCACGGCGGTGATCGAGCCCGATGAAGCGAGTGGAAGTTAAGCTCAACCTCGACGCGGTCGCGCCGCTGCTCGACGTCATCAAGGCGGCCGTGGACGAACTCGGCGAGGCCCCGGCCATCGGGCACCACCTGCCGGACCGTGAGCGCGACTTCGCCGACGGCTGGACCGAGGAGCTGCTGAAGGGGCAGGCCGACGACCTCGGCGTGCTGCTGCGGCTTTTCGGGAAGGAGTTCTTCGCCGACGGGGTCATCGCCCTGGACCCGCTCAACGCGGAGGCCGTGGTGCGCGCGTGCGCCGCGGTGCGGCTCAAGTTGCGCGAGCGGCATTTCGCCAAGCTCGATGACGAGGCGCTGGAGACCGGCGAGGTCAACCTCGAGGCCTTGCCGGTCAAACTGCGCACGGCCTTCGCCGCGTATGTCTTCCTCGCGACGCTGCAGGAAGTGATCATCCAGCACCTCGACCCGAGCGCGACGGAGTAGGGCGATGCGGCAGGCGGCCGCGCCGATACCGTTTGACGGCGGGCGTCCGGGGGCTACGGTCGGCGGCGACACTCTGCAGGGTTCGAGTTGTCCCGTTAACACGCTCTTTGCCTTTGATACCATTTGGGAGCCGCCAAGCGGCGCGCCGATGCCAGGCCGTAAACCGGAAGGCAGAAACGCGCCAGGTGGCGCCCACCTTAACCGAGAAGGTTTCGAGCCCTCGGGACATACGGCCCAGGTGGAGTGTCATTCCAATTTTTCCCCATGGAACGCCTGCCCTACTACCAAATCCTCCACATCCTTTCGCTGATCGTGCTGACCGCGCACACGTTCATGGCCTTCGCCAACCCGGCGCCGGAGAACCGCAAGCGCACGATGATGATCACCGGCATCGCGGCCCTGCTGATGTTCATCAGCGGCTTCGGCATGCTGACCCTGACCAAGGTGCCCTTCGCCACCGGCTGGGTGATCGTGAAGCTGGTGTGCTGGCTCGGATTGACCGCGCTTTCCGGCATGGCCTTCCGCCGGGTGGAGAACCGCGGCACCTACAGCGTCATCGCGCTGGTGCTGATCACCACGGCCCTGTTCATGGTCTACAAGCGGCCGTTCTGAGGCGAGGATGAGCGCGTCCCTCTGCGGGGTGTGGGTGGACGACGGCGGAGTCGTCCACACCTGCCGCGCGACGTCCGGGGGCGGCCGGATCGAGGCCACCGAGCCGTGGCGGCCGTTTGCGTGGCTGAAGTCCGAGCCGGTGCACCCGGGCATCGTCGCGGAGAAACTGCAGGGGGAGGGGGCGTTCGGCTGGCTGGCGCACGCGGAGTCGCTCGCCCGGCTGGAGGAACTCTTCAAGGGCGCGCGCGAGGGGGCGCTGATCGACGTGCTCAAGCCCTACGAGCACCAATGGCTCATGCAGCAGCGCGCCCGGCTCTATGCCGGCCTGCACTTCGGCGAGCTGCGGCGCTGCCAGCTCGACATCGAGACGGCGGCCACCGGCCCGGAGGGATTCTCGGACGCCCGAGTCGAGGGCGACCGCATCCTGGCCATCGGGCTCCAGTGCGGGGAAAGGCGCGAGCTGCTGGTGCTGGAGGAGGGGACGGACAAGGCGGAGACGCGCCTGCTCCTGCGGTTCAACGACGTGCTGCGGGAGATCGACCCCGACGTGGTCGAGGGGCACAACATCCACAAGTTCGACTTCGACTACCTGCGGCAGCGCAGCAAGCGGTTCCGCGTGCCATGCGCGTGGGGGCGCTTCGGACTGAACGCCGGATTCCGCAACAGCCGCATGCGCGTGGCGGAGCGGTGGATCGATTTTCCCCGCTGCGATCTGCCGGGCCGCGCGGTGATCGACACCTACCTGCTGGTCCAGCTCTACGACGTGACCGTGCGCGAGATGACTTCCTACGGCCTGAAGGACAGCGCGGTGTATTTCGGGATCACGCCCGAGTCGGGCGAGGGCCGCACCTACCTGGCGGGCGGGCGCATCCAGGAGGCGTTCCGGCAGGAGCGGGAGAAATTCCTCGCTTACCTCGGGGATGACCTGCGCGAGACGCGCGGATTGGCCGATGTGCTCCTGCCGACCTACTTCGAGCAGGCGAAGACCTTCCCGACCCTCCTGCAGGAGGCGGCCCTGCGCGGCAACGCGGGCAAGATCGACCTGCTGCTGCTCGAGGAATACTACCACAGCCGCGCGGCCTGCCCGGCCCCGGTGGAGGTGGCGGGCTTTGAGGGCGCTTTCACGCGCAGTTTTCAGGAGGGCGTCTTCAAGCGCGTGCTGCACTTCGACGTGGCGTCGCTCTACCCGAGCATCCTCCTGCACATGGGGCGCAATCCGCGCAGCGACACCCTCGGCGTGTTCATCCCGACGCTGCGGCGCCTGCGCGACTACCGGCTCAAGGCCAAGCAACTGGCCCGCACCGCGCCGACGGCGGCGGAGCGCGACGAGGCCCAGGCGCGGCAGTCGGCCTACAAGATCCTCATCAACTCCTTCTACGGCTACCTCGGCTTCTCGCAGGCGCGCTTCGCGGACGGCGAGATGGCCGCCGAGGTGACGCGCCGCGGGCGCGAGCTGCTGGTGGCGCTGATCGCGGAGTTCGAGAAGCACGGCTGCACCATCCTCGAGGCCGACACCGACGGCATCTACCTCTCGACGGAGAAGTTCTTCGACCGGCCCGACGAGCTGCTGGCGCTGGTCGCCCCGGTGATGCCCGCGGGCATCGAGCTGGAATACGACGGCGCCTACGACGCGATGTTCTGCTACAAGGCCAAGAACTACGCGCTGGCCGCCGGCGGGGTGGTGACGCTGCGCGGCTCGGCGCTGCGCTCGCGCGGCATCGAGCCCTACCTCAAGCGGCTGACCGACCAGCTCATCGCCCACCTGCTCGGCGTCAGCCCGGAGTCGCCGCTCAGGGAGCTGGAGCGGCTGAGGGCGGGCATCGCCGCCCGCGAGGTGCCGGTGGCCGACCTGGCCAAGACCGAGTCGCTCTCGCAGAACCCGGAGGCCTACGAGCAGTGGGTGGCGGGCGGCGGCAAGCCGCGCCGCGCCGCCGCGGAGGTCGCGCTGCAGATGAAGCCGCGCCCGCGCATGGGCGAGCGCGTGACCTACTACATCGGCCCGAAGCAGAAGGGCCAGACCAGCGACTGGCAGCGGGCGCGGCCGCTGGCCGCCTACGATCCCGTCTCCGCACCCTACGATCCTAAATATTATGGTGAAAAGCTGGACGACTGGCTCGAACGGTATGGACGTTTCCTGGGAATTGCTCCACAACCCCCGCAACAAGAAATGCCCCTCTGACCATGCGCGAACGGATCTGTTTCCTGGTGCTGCTGCTCACGCCCTTCGTGGTCTACTGGTCCGCCGTCACCGAGGACTACGGGTTCCGGGACGACTACGTGCACCTGGCTGCGACCCAGGAGGCAAACGGCAAGGTCGTGGACTACGCCAGTTCGCACGGGCGCCCGCTTTACGGCGCCCTGCTCGAGACCTCGTTCTCGGCGATCTCGCATGTGGAGCAGCTGATGTATCTGCGCATCGGGGCGGTGGCACTGATCAGCCTTTTTGCCATCCTGCTTTGGCGTGAATTGGACAACGCCGGCTGGCAGACCCTCGATGCGGCCGCCGTCGCGCTGGTCGCCAGCCTGCTGCCCTCGGCGCAGGTGGTGGTGGCGTGGGCGTCGGCCTGGCCGTTCGTGGTGTCGCTGATCCTCGCGCTGGCGGGGTTCCTCGCGGTGGAGAGCGAGCTGGAGAAGGGCGGCATGCGCCGTTCCATCGGCCTCGTCGGCGGCGCGGGCATCTACCTGTTGGCGACGCTCATCTACCAGTCCAACACCCTCTACGCGATCGTGCCGATCGCCGCCGTGTGGTTCGTGAAGCCCAAGCGCGAGCCGAAGGAAAACCTGCGCTGGCTGGCGATGCATCTCGGCATCCTGCTGGGGGCGCTGGTGGCGAGCTACCTCTTCACGAAGATGCTCTACGGCATGGGACTCTTCAAGGAGTCGGCGCGGTTGGCGCTGGAAACGAACCCGCTGACCAAGCTTGGCTGGTTTTTCTGGCAACCGCTGGCCAACGCGCTCGCCCTCTTCCAGCTGCGGGACAACAACTGGGCGGGCTGGTGGGCGTTCTGGCCGGTGGTGGCGGCGGTCGTGGCCGTGATCTACCTCGGGGCCAAGGCCAACATCGCGAAGGAGGGCGCGGCCGCGAAGCACCGCTGGATCGTGTGCGTGGCATTGTTCCCGTTCCTCGCGCACGGCATCAGCCTGATCGCCGCCGAGCGCGCCATTGGTTACCGCACCCTTTTCGCCCTGTCGGGGCTCGTGGTCGTGCTGCTGGTGGCCGCCTGGCGCAGCCTGCTGGCGGCCGAAAAGATCAAACCCTTCGTCTTCCATGCCGGCCTGGCGCTGCTCGTGCTGCCCGGCGCGGTGCTGGCCTTCTCCCAGCCGGTCGAATTGATCGCCCAGCCGCAGACGCGCGAGTGGAGCATCATGCAGCTCGCGGTGCTGCGCACGGATTTCAAGACCCCGAAGAAGGTCCACCTCGTCACGCCCTCCGAGGCCGACCGCTCGACCGAACGGGTCTTCAGCGACGAGTTCGGCTCGTTCTCCAGCACGAAGCCCGAGGTGGCGCGCGACATGTTCAAGGCCGCCCTGAGCGAGCGCTACGATCCGAAGACCCTGGCCAAGCTCAAATACGAGCTGACCACCGGGCCGGAGGTGCCCGCCGATGACAAGAAGCCCGATCTGCTGATCGACATGCGCGCCCTCCGCCGCGAACGGGCCCGTTGACCCCGTTCAGGCGCGGCGCAGGGAGGTCTTGGTAAACGGCATCGTGCGCAGGCGCACACCGCAGGCGGCGAAGATGGCGTTGGCCACGGCCGGAGGCAGGGGCGGCAGCGCCGGCTCGCCCAGGCCGGTGGGCGGATTCTTGCTCTGGATGAAGTGCACGTCGATTTCCGGCGGGGTGTCGTTGATGCGGAGCAGGGGGTAGTCGTTGAAGTTGCCCTGCACGACCCGGCCGTTTTCGAAGGTGATTTCCTGCAGCCAGGCGCCGCTGAGGCCGTCCACGATGGAGCCCTGCACCTGGTTCTCGGCGCCGCTCAGGTTCATGATCGGGCCGACATCGACCGCAGCGGTGACCCGCAGGACCCGCAACGTGCCGTCCTTGGCGACGGCGACGTGCGCCACCAGCGACACGTAGCCTTGGTGGCTGAAGTGGAAGGCGGTGCCGAGGCCCTCGCCGGCGGGGAGCGGGCGGCCCCAGCCGGCCTTTTCGGCGGCCAGACGAACGACACCCTTCATGCGGCCGGTATTGTAGGCGGGGGCATTGGGCCGAGGATCGGGGACCAGGCGGTCGTCGCCGAGCAGGGCGAGGCGGAACTCCACCGGGTCGCGCCCGGCGGCGTGGGCCAGCTCGTCGATGAAACCCTGCATGACGAACGACAGGGCGTTGCTGCCGGGGGCGCGCAACGGCCCGGTGGGAACGTTGGTGCTGATGATGGACTGCTCCAGACGGTAGTTCGGCACCCAGCGCCCGGGGAATTCAACGGGGCTCATGCGCGCGCTGCTGCCGGGGGTCTCGGTGGTGTTGAGGCCCACGGTAACGAAGTGGTTGTGCCAGGCCACGACCTTGCCGGTGGCGTCGAGGCCGGCCTTGAGGTGGTGCCAGCCGCCGGGGCGGTAGAAACCGTGGCGCGTATCCTGTTCGCGGGTCCAAGTGACCTTGACCGGGACGCCGGCGCGCTGGGCGATGGCCGCGGCCTCGACGACGTAGTCGTTGGCCAGCCTGCGGCCGAAACCGCCGCCGATGCGGGTGAAGCGGACGCGGATCCTGTCCTTCGGGATCTTGAGCGTGTCGGCGACGAGGTTTTGCGCGCTGCCCGGCGTCTGCGTGGGCGCGAGGATTTCCATGCCGCCGTCCGGGGTCGGCCAGGCCATGCCGTTCATCGGCTCGAGCGTGGCGTGGTGGATGTAGGGATAGGAATACTTCGCCTCGACCACCTTGGCCGCGGAGGCCAGCGCGGCGGCGGCATCGCCGTCCTCCCGCAGGACCGCGCCCGGCTTGGCCGCGAGGGTGGCCGCGGCTGCTTCGAAGCCGGCGCTGCTCTGGCCGGCCCCGGGGCCTTCATCCCAGGTCACACGCAGTTCGCGCTGGGCCTTTAAGGCGGCCCACGTGGTGTCGGCGAGGATGGCGACGCCGGGCAGCAGCCCGGAATAGTTGGACGTGCCCTCGAGCACGAAGGCATCGCGGACGCCCGGCAGGCCCTTGAGCTGTTCGAGGTTGGCGCTCACGACCTTGCCGCCGAAGACGGGGCACTTCACGTAGACGGCGTTGAGCATGCCCGGCACCTTTTGGTCGAGCCCGAAGAGCGGCTGGCCGGTGACGATGGCGGGATTGTCCACGCCGCCGACGCGCGAGCCGAGCACACGGAACTCGTCGGGGTCCTTCAGGCGGATGGTCTTTTCATCGGGGAGGGGGAGCGTGGCGGCCTTCTGCGCCAGCTCGCCGTAGGTGAGGCGACGGCCGGTCGCATCATGGATGACGGCGCCATTCTGCGCGCGGAGTTCCGCGGCGGGCACACCCCAGGTCTGGGCCGCGGCTTCGATGAGCATCGTGCGCGCCACGGCGCCGGCGCGGCGCAGCGTGTCGTAATTCTGCGGCGTGGACAGGCTGCCGCCGGCGAATTGGTTTCCGAGCTGCGGGTCGAGCGCCGCCTGCTCGATCTTGACGGCGGTGATGTCGACCTCGAG
>Ga0073934_10006845_pt1 | contig 16291 bp, 12 predicted proteins | sample LarsenN4metaG_FD_76834 | JGI IMG/M metagenome (GOLD analysis project Ga0073934, IMG submission 76834) | Hot spring sediment bacterial and archeal communities from British Columbia, Canada, to study Microbial Dark Matter (Phase II) - Larsen... ...
ACGGATCGCTGTGGTTTACAGGGCAACCCCAGATAAGGTGCTGAAGCTTTCGCGGGGCACAGCTTCGCGTTGGCAGCCGGGAGGGGATGGTGTCCAGGAGGATCGCTTCGAGCGTGTTCGCACCACCGAGTTGGTGGCAGAGCAACGCTGGCCGGCCCAAGGCCTGAGGCTTGTCGGGTCTTGGTACCGTTACCGCATCAACGACCTGGCTGACTCCTTCTTCGATCCCGAACTGACGCACATCAACACACGAGGTGTCGAGTTTGACCTGGAGTGGCGCTGGAGAAGCATATCGCTGCGAGCGAGCCATGCCCGGCAGATGGCGCGTGACAACCTGGGGCGTTGGCAGGTCAATGTGCCTCGCCAGGTCAGCAAATTGCAGTTGTCGGTGCCGATTGACGAGGACCGTTGGCGGGCAAGCCTTGCCTGGCGGATGACAGGGCGGCGCCTGACCGACTTTGGCAACGTGGCTGATTCGCAATCGGTGGCAGACCTCACTCTGATGCGGCGCAACCTCGTCAAGGGTCTGGACCTTACCTTCGCTGTACGCAACTTGTTTGACCGGCGTTATGGTGATGTTGTCGGTTCCTCTTCGGATGCTTCCGGGCTCCGGTGGAGAGACGGCCGAAGCTACTGGGTGCAGTTGGAGTACGGGTTCAAATGAGCAAGGTCCGTACCCTAGCCCTGGCATTTGCCGGGTTGCTGTGTGGCGGCGCCTTGCACGCACAGCAGAACTCAGTGGCGGTGCCGTCAGCCAAGCCTGCAGAACGCGCACCGGTAGATGAGCGCGCCATGAAGGCTGCGTATCTGTACAACTTTGCGTTGTTCACGCAATGGCCCAAGCTCACCGCGCAGATGTTCCAGTTCTGTGTGCTTGGTATGTCGGCCGTCGAGACCGAATTGCGTCGGCTGGAAGGTAGATCGGTACAGAATGGTTTGCCGCTGGTGGTGCGCAACGTCACACTGGGCGACAACTTGTCGTCTTGTCAGTTGATGTATGTCGACCAGGACCAGCGGCGTTTGTTCGGAAATGTCAGTGCCCAGCTTCTAGGCTACCCAGTATTGACGGTGACCGATGCCGACGGTCTTATAGATGCCGGAGCGATGATCGAGGTACGGAGACAGGGCAGCCGCTTGACGTTCGACGTCAATTTGCCGGCTGCGAAGCGCGTGAAACTGGATTTCAGTGCTCGGCTGCTCAAGTTGGCCAGCGTGGTGGTTGGAATGCCCCAGGATTGAGCGCAGCTGGAGGCGGATGACAGGTATCCCGATGAGATGTAGGAATCGGATGATGCCCAAATCGGTCTCGCCTGATGGTGTTCCCGGTGCTGGGGATGCATTCTTCAGTTGCAGCCGAAAACGACGGTCGTCTTGTCGTTGACTCATTTTTTGCGCCTGCACCGCCTCACCCCACGGCCATGCCCTGCCTCACCGTTCTGACGACGTTTCATCGCATTCGACTTCCAAAACGCTTGCGCCCCATTGTGTTGGTGGTGTTGTGTTTGTGCGCGTGGCAGGGTAGCGTGGCTGCAGGTCCTGAGGCAAGGGGTATGGACCAACTCGCGGTACTGGCATTCGAGGAACTTCTGGCAACTGACGTGGCTGGCGCAACGGGTTTCGTGCGAGAGGTCACCGATGCGCCATCTGCCGTGTCCGTGGTCACGGCTGAAGAGATCAGGCAGTTTGGTTACCGCACGTTGGCTGAAATCCTGAACAGCATGCGCGGGGTCCATGTCAGCTTCAACGGTGATTACCACAACCTGAGCGGGCGCGGTTACGGTAACGTCAACGAATATGCAGGCCGAATTGCCTTGCTGGTGGACGGCTACCCGGTTGCTGACCCCGTGAACTACCAGATATTCATGGGTAACGATGGCTTGCTGGACCCTTCGGTGATCGATCGGGTGGAGTACGCGCCGGGTCCCGGTGCGGCGGTCTACGGTAACAACGCATTTTTGGGGGTGTTCAACGTCATCACGCGCAAAGGCCGGGATCTGGATGGCGCGTTGCTGGCGCGTCTGCAAGGCTCCCATGGCGATCGCAAAACCCGGTTCAATTGGGGCAAGCGGCTCGACAACGGCACGGACATTCTGTTGTCCATGTCGTCTCACGAAGAGTCTTTGCCGGGGTACATGAGGGTGAATGACTCGATACCACCGCAGTCCGAGGATGAGCGGCTGTTCCTGAAAGTTCGGCACAAGGGCTGGTGGCTTGAGGCGGCCCGGGCAAAGCGTCAATGGCAGCATGAGTCAGTGTCACAGACGCAGGCCCTTGAAGAGCGGAACTCATTTCTGCAGGTCGGCTGGGACGCGGACTGGGACGGCCTGAAGGCGTCTTTCAAACTGTACGAAGGGTCGTTCACATCTCGCAACCGTGATGAGGACAAGACTTTCTGGGGCATCAAGGACGATAGACGGTGGACGAGAGCGGCGCAGGGCGGGCATGGCCAACTGGCAGGAACGGTATCTGATGTGCACCGTTGGACGTTGGGTGCGGAGTACCGCAAAGAGAGCGGCATTGCTGAGGAACAACGCCTGGCATTCGGTTCCTTCGAAATGTTCCATACCAAGAAGGGTGGTGACAACGTCCAGTTTGGGTCCATCTATGCCCAGAGCGAAATACACCTGCACCCAAGCGTTGATTTGAACCTTGGCCTGCGTTACGACCAGCGTCGGCTTTCAGGGCAGAACAATGGTGTGTGGAACCCGCGGTTGGGCTTGGTCTACCGGCTCACGCCTGATACGCAACTCAAGTTTTCACATGGGCGTGCATCCAGGTGGATGGGGTGGACGGACCGCGCCATGGGGTTCGATACCGTTGAGCGCGTGCGGACCACAGAGGTTTCCGCAGAAAGTCGCTGGCCCAGCCAAGGGCTCAGGCTCGTCGGTTCTGTGTACCGATACCGTATCGATCCGCGCAAGGAGTCTGTGCAAACCCCGACCTTGATTTACACCGCCGCTCATGGTGCTGAACTCGAGCTCGAATGGCGCTGGCAGGGGGTGTTTTTGCGTGCAAGCCATGCCGTGCAGTCGTCGCGTGACAATTTGGGCGAGCCGCAGCGGAATGTGCCACGCAACGTCAGCAAGCTGCAGGTTTCCGTTCCGCTGGTTGGTGACCGCTGGCGCGCCAGTTTGGCCTTGCGCGGCGTGGGCCGAAGTGAAGGAGGCTTCATTCCAGGTGCCGGTCCAGCGGCCAAATCGTATGCTGTGACCGACCTGACCTTGCTGGGCCGCAACCTGGTCGAGGGGCTGGACCTGACGTTTGCAGTGCGCGACCTGTTCGACAAGCAAAGCGGGGTTGGTCCGCGCACATCCACCACAGGCCAAGCACTGCCATGGGGTGGCCGCACGTACTGGCTGCAGCTCGAATATCGGTTCCAGTGAAAAAACGGGGCCTCTTTGGATGGGGGGTTAGGGCGATCCCGATTCAATGTAGTCATGTGCTGACAAAAGAATCAGCATGGCCTGATGGTCATCCGTTTGCCTCTGCAGCATCCTTGGCGCAGGTCTGGCTATAACTCAATGCAGGCCTTCAGCGCGCCCATCCTTCAGTCCGATTTCAGCACCCATCCCATTTCAATGCGAATCAGTTTTTTGATCATTGTTGGAATTTCGGGTGAGGGAATCTTCTTGGGATGAACTGATGGCGTCACATCTCAAGGCCAGGCTGCGCAGCGTTGTTTCCGCCGTGTTGGCAGTAGCAGCGCCATGCGTGTTTGCTGCACCTCTAGCTGATCAGAAGATCGATCTGGTGGACAGGCCATTCGAAGAACTGCTGGAAACCGAGGTCACGGGTGCGGCAGGCTTTGTGCGGGAGGTTACCGACGCCCCTTCTGCCGTATCGGTGGTGACCGCAGAGGAAATTCGGCACTTTGGTTACCGCAATCTGGCCGAGATTCTGGAGAACCTCCCGGGCCTGACCCTGGATTTCGACGGCGCTTATTACTACACCGGCGCTCGCGGGTATGGTTTGCCCGGGGAATACTTTGGCCGTTACATGCTGGTCATCGACGGTTACCCCGTTGCTGACAACATCTACAACCAAATCTACATGGGTGACGATGGGGTGCTGGATCCATCGGTCATCGACCGGGTGGAGTACGTGCCCGGGCCGGGTGCGGCCGTCTATGGCAACAATTCCTTTTTGGGGGCGATCCATGTTTTCACTCGCAAGGGACGGGACGTGGACGGCGGCGAGCTTGCCACCGCCTGGGGCTCGCACAACGATCGCAAGACGCGCCTGAACCTGGGGGGGCGTACAGAAGATGGCACAGATTGGCTGCTTTCCGCAGCAACTCACGAAAACGACGTGAAGGCTTGGAGTGATGGCGAGCCGACCATGCATCCTTCCAGCGACCGCAAGTTGTTGTTCAAAGCTCGCCGTGCGGGTTGGTGGCTGGAAACCGTACTTGCCAAGCGCACGTTGAGGGAAGGCCAAGCGGAGCGAGGAATCGATGCCAACGCGTTCTGGCAGGTCGGCCGCGATGTGGATTGGGAGGATTGGAAAGCGTCCTTCCGGCTGTACCAAGGAGACACCAAATACTTTTACGAGGGGCCGTACGATGAAAGAATGATCACCGAAAAGGCCAGCGGGGCTTGGTGGGGTGGGCAGGCGCAGTTGGCCACTTCTGCGTTGAGCGGGCATCGCGTTGCGCTCGGTTTGGAATACCGGGCTGACCAACGGCTAAGTTACAAGGCTCCGCAGTTCAACGAGATTGATGGGACGTTTGAAAAATACGTACTGCATCGCGGTGAGCACACCCAAAACCTGGGTATCTACTTCCAGGACGAAATCCAGCTTACGCCAACGCTGGACCTGAGTCTTGCGCTGCGCCACGACCGGCGCTCTGCGGGGCAAAGTGTTGTTCGCCGTACCAATCCGCGCTTGGCGCTGGTGTATAGACCCAGTGTGGACACCTCGCTGAAGTTGTCACACGGCACGGCGTCTCGCTGGCCCAGCTGGTACGAGTTGATTTACGGTTCGCCTGATCGAGTAGAGAAGTTCAGGACGACAGAGCTTGTGGTTGACCAGCGTTGGCCCGCTCTTGGTTTGCGGTCTGTAGGGTCGTTGTACAGCTACCGCATGTCTAACCTGCTGGCCAGCAGCTGGGTGCCAGGCCTGGAATATCTTCAGTTCCAGGGCGGGGAACTGGCACTGGAATGGCATTGGAAGGGTGCAACCGTCAAGGCCAGCTATGCGCATCAGCGGGCACGCTCCAATAGTGGAAAAGGGCTGATCAACTCTCCGAGCGATGTGGGCAAGGTGCAGGTGTCGGTGCCGTTTGCGTCGGACCGTTGGCGCGCCAGCCTGGCTTGGCGGGCCGCTGCATCGCGGGTCAGCCGCAACTCAGAAGGCGTGGAGTTCACCATTCCAGGGTATGCGGTGGCGGACCTCACCTTCTTCGGGGGTAACGTTGCCAAGGGGCTGGATGTCAGCTTCGGTGTTCGCAACCTGTTCAACCGCCGGTACGCAAGTGTTGTGAACCCGGGCTATGGTGACGAGCAGGGTACGTTCGTGCGCGACGGCCGCACGTACTGGCTGCAGTTGGAGTACAGGTTCCGATGAAAAGGCCCTTTGCTCCGCTTCTTGTTGCACTGCTTTGCGGCTGGCTGTGCGCCGCCACGCCATTTGCGCGTGCGCAACTCGTTGCCTCTGCTGCGCAAATACCCGCCGCCGCTGAGCGAGCGCCTGTGGACGAACGTGCCATGAAGGCAGCGTATCTCTACAACTTCGCCGTGTTCACTCAGTGGCCCAAGCTGTCTTCTACCGCCTTCCAGTTCTGCGTGCTTGGTGTGTCTGCGGTGGACGAAGAGTTGAGGCGCCTGCAAGGCCGGCCCGTCCAGAACGGCTTGCCCCTGGTGGTGCGCAACGTTGTGCCAGGTGACGACCTGGAGCCATGTCAGCTGTTGTATGTGGACGAGAGCCAGCGGCGGCAGTTCGCGGCAACACTGGGGCGGCTGAACGGGTACCCGGTGCTCACGGTGACCGATGCAGAGGGGCTTGCCGAGCAGGGGGCAATGATCGAAGTCCGGCGACAAGGCAGCCGCCTGGCTTTCGATGTGAACCTGCCTGCGGCGCGACGGGTGAAGCTGGACTTCAGTGCCCGGTTGCTCAAGTTGGCAAGCTACGTTGCCACCAAGCCCTGACCGGAAATCAGCCATGGCCCGTTTCGAGGATCGTCCCCTTCACGAAAAACTCATGCGAGCGGGTGGTTGGTTGACCTCGGCTGCCATGCTTGCCCTGCTGCTTTTCGTTCTGATGTACCAGCTCTCCGACAGGCGCGAAATTCTGGAAGACGCCATGAACGCGCATGCCAAGGTGGTTGGCAGCAATGGGGCTGCGTCCATCATGTTTGGCAATGAGTCCGAGGCGAGTGAGGTACTCGCCTCGTTAGCGGCGGTTTCCGACATCACATGGGCGGAACTGCTGGATGAGCGAGGCCAGAGAATGGCCCGCTACGAGCGGCCAGGTTTGCACAAGACATGTCTGTTGTTCGGCCTGCGCAATGGGTGCTTTCTGACTGTTCGACAGCCCATTGTGCTCAGAGGGCAGATTGTTGGTTCGGTGCTTGTGGAGGCCAGTCTTGAGTCGGTTTACCGTGGGCTTTTGCTGCAAGCTGCGTTCGGCGCAGCAGCAGCCATTCTGGTACTGGCAGGAGCGACCATGTGGGCGCGCAGAATTGCCCAGGGGATCGTGCGGCCGCTCCACCGTCTTGTGCGGCTGACGGAAAAAGTCAGTGCCGAGCAAAACTTTTCGCTGCGCGCAGAGGTGTCTGCACAAGACGAAGTGGGGTCATTGGCACGCAGCTTCAACGCCATGATGGAGAAGCTGGAGTGGCACGATGCCCGGCTCAATGCAGAGCTTGTGCAGCGCCGCCAGGTGGAGCTCCAACTCAATCGCATGGCGTACTACGACAACGTGACCGAACTGCATAACCGCCACTACTTCAAGGAGAAGCTTGAAGTTGCCGTGAGCGAGGTGGTGCGGTGTGGTGGCGCTTGTGCGGTCTTGTTCATTGATCTGGATGACTTCAAGATCGTCAACGACACGCTCGGTCATGAAGCTGGTGACGTGCTGCTTCGCCAGGTGGCTGCTTGCCTGCGAGCAACGCTGCGCAGCAACGACATTGTCTGCCGCATTGGGGGTGACGAGTTTGCAGTCATTCTCGACCACAGCGTCAACGAGCGGCAGGCGGGCCGGGTTGCCAGCAATCTGGTGGATGCGCTGTCCAAACCTTTCTTGATCGATGGCAGGCAAGTGCGTATTGGTGCCAGCGTTGGTGTGGCGTTGTGCCCTGATCACGCAACGGACACGGTCACGCTCCTGCGCAACGCAGATACCGCCATGTACCATGCGAAGGGTGGAGGCAAGAACAATTTCCGGGTGTTTGCGCCCGAGATGGAGAACGGCTCTCTCAAGCGGTTCACGCTCGAACAGGCGCTGCGCCAAGCGATTGAAAACGGTCAACTGCAGCTGCACTATCAACCGCAGGTAACGCTGGCGGACCCACCGCGATTGGTGGGGTTTGAGGCGCTGTTGCGCTGGGAGCACCCGGAGCTGGGCTCCATCTCGCCTTACGAGTTTATCCCGCTGGCCGAAGAGACGGGGCTCATCCACGCCATAGGGGACTGGGTCATGCGCACCGGTTTCCGCCAGGCCAGTGCCTGGCAGACGGCCTACCCTGGCGTCCGGTTGGGTATCAACCTCTCTGGGCGGCAACTCAAGCAGATGGACATCGTCGATCGCATCCTGACGGAGCTGCATAGCAGTGCGTTGGACCCTTGCCTCGTCGATCTGGAGTTGACCGAAACAGTGCTGATGGATGACCGGGCGGCGACAGCCGCCAAGCTGCAGGCGCTGCGGCAGGCGGGCATCCGTGTGGCACTGGACGACTTCGGTACCGGGTATTCGTCGCTGAACTACCTGAAGCTGTACCCTGTGGACACGATCAAGATTGACCGCTCGTTCGTGGCCAACCTGCCCGCTGACGAGGAAGATGCGACCATCACTCGCGCCATCACTTCCATTGCCGAGGGCTTGGGGTTGGGACTGGTGGCCGAGGGTGTGGAGACCCAGGTTCACGCGGAGTTTTTGCGGGCGGCTGGGTGCCGCATGGCCCAGGGTTACCTTTTTGCCCGCCCAATGAACGCGCACGACGCCACAGACATGGTGCTGAATGCCGCCAAGGCGGCCGAAGACGTGCCCGTGGTGTGAGAGCCATGCCCGCGTGGGGCACGTTGTGTATCAAAAACGTGGCAGGTCGGGGTGGGCGAGCTTGCCCGCGCGCACCAGCATCTTCCCGTATTCAGCGCATCGGTGCAACGTGGGAATCACCTTGCCGGGATTGAGCAGGCTTTTCGTGTCAAAGGCCCGTTTCACGCCAAACATCTGTTCGTTTTCCTCGGCGCTGAACTGCACGCACATGCTGTTGAGCTTTTCTACACCAACGCCGTGTTCCCCGGTAACGGTGCCGCCCATGGCAACACTGGTTTCCAGGATGTCTGCGCCAAAGAGTTCGCAACGGTGGAGCTGGTCCGGGTCGTTGGCATCGAACAGGATCAGCGGGTGCAGGTTGCCGTCGCCCGCGTGGAACACGTTGGCGCAGCGCAGGCCGTACTTCTTCTCCATGTCCTGGATGGCCAGGAGAATGTCCGCCAGCCGCTTGCGCGGAATGGTGGAGTCCATGCACATGTAGTCGGGGCTGATGCGTCCGGATGCAGGGAAGGCGTTTTTGCGACCGCTCCAGAAGCGCAGCCGCTCGGCTTCGTCCCGGCTCACGGCAATGGCCGTTGCGCCTGCGGCACGCAGCACCTCGCTCATGCGGTCGATCTCTTCTTCCACTTCCTCGGGTGTCCCGTCGCTCTCGCACAGCAGAATGGCTTCGGCGCTCAGGTCGTAGCCCGCGTGCACAAAGTCCTCAACAGCCGCCGTCATGGGTTTGTCCATCATCTCCAGTCCGGCGGGGATGATGCCTGCGGCGATGACGGTGGCCACGGCGTCACCCGCCTTGCGGATGTCGTCGAAGCTGGCCATGATGCAGCGCGCCAACTGTGGCTTGGGCACGAGTTTGACGGTGACCTCTGTGGTGACGGCCAGCATGCCTTCGCTGCCGATGAGCACGGCCAGCAGGTCCAGGCCAGGGGCGTCCAGCGCGTCCCCGCCGAAGGTGACCGGGTCGCCTTCGATGGTGTAGCCGCGAACCTTGAGCACGTTGTGCACGGTAAGGCCGTACTTCAGGCAATGCACGCCGCCGGAGTTCTCGGCCACGTTGCCGCCAATGGTGCAGGCGATCTGGCTGCTGGGGTCGGGGGCGTAGTACAGGCCGTGGGGGGCTGCGGCTTCGCTGATGGCGAGGTTGCGCACGCCTGCCTGCACCACGGCGGTCTGGGCCAGCGGATCGATGGACAGGATGCGGTTGAACTTGGCCAGGGACAGGGTGACGCCCAGGGCGTGGGGCATGGCTCCACCTGACAACCCGGTGCCTGCTCCGCGCGCGACCACGGGCACATCCAGTGCATGACAGGCGCGCAACACAGCCTGCACCTGATCTTCCGTCTCGGGCAGCGCCACGGCCAAGGGGCGTTCGCGGTAGGCGGTCAAACCGTCGCATTCGTAGGGGACGGTGTCCTCCTGCGTGTACAGCAGCGCGTGGGCAGGCAGAACCGCGCTCAGTGCACGGACCACCTCGGTTTGCCTGGCGGCCCGGTCTGGGGTCTGGAGCTGGCGGATGGCGGCGAGATCGTTCATCGTGATGCGAGTTTAGGCCAAGGCCTCGCCTGGATGTTTGAAAAAACCTTCAGCGGCTTGTGAAAGCATGAGCCGGGAGCTGTGAGTGGCCCAGCTGTTGACCTGGGTCAAAAGCCGTGATTTGTGCCTGTATTTGCCTCTTGAAAACGCCTGTTCTGGGCGTTATTTTTTAATCTGAGGTTGGCGATGGTCGTCATCGCGGCCTGTCAATGTGAATTGCCAGTTTCAGAGGAGTGGATCATGAACAGTCTTATCACACGTGGCAGCTTGTTCGACGATTTCTTCAAAGATATGGCTTCTGGCTTTTTCGTGCGCCCGTTGCACGGTGAGCCACTGCCCCAGTCCATCAAGGTGGACATCAAGGAGTCTGGGCAGACGTACACCGTTGAGGCCGAAATGCCGGGCGTACCCAAAGAAGACATCCAGGTGACCATCGAGGGTAACGTGGTGACGATCGGAGCCGAGGTCAAGCAGATGGATCGCCAGACCGCTGATGAGAAGACCTTGCGCAGCGAACGGTACTACGGGTCTGTGACGCGCAGCTTCCAGTTGCCGATGGACATTGACAAGTCGGGCGCCAAGGCCCGCTACGACAATGGCGTGCTGACGCTGACCTTGCCGAAGAAGACGGGCGCTGGCGGCCAACGGCTGGCCGTTGAATAAGGGTTGGCCTGCCCAGGCGGCTTCAGGCCAGCACCTTTCGCAGCCATTCTGCGAACGACGCGCATTCCCAGCGGTCCATGGTGCCGGTTCGCCAGCACAGGTAATGGGCGTGCGGGCTGGGCACATCCATCAAGAACGGAGCGCTGTCGCCCAGCCGCACCAGTGATCCGTTTTCTATCCAGGGCGCACCCAGCTTGTGGCGTACCAGCGCCACGCCCATGCCAGCTGCCGCACCGTCGCACATCAAGCCAATGTCGTTGAACTGTGACCCGTCGGTGGGTTCGGGCCAGTCCAGGTGGTTGGCGGCAAACCAGGTGCGCCAAGGCTCCAGCGGGCTGCGCAGCAAAGGAACGCCTTCCAGGTCTTCGGCCGTTTCGAAAGGGCCGTGCTCCCGCACGAACGAAGGCGAGGCCAGAGGTGTGACCACGTCCTTCATCAGGCAGATGTGTTCCACATCGGCGTAGCGGCCCGTGCCGTAGCGAATGGTGAGGTCCGCGTCCTCCGCCACCACGTCGAGCAAGGGGATGCTGACCTGCAGCGTCAGGTCGATTTCCGGGTAGGCCTCTGCAAACTGCTTGATGCGAGGCATGACGATCGACCGCGCGAAGGTGGGCGTAATGGCCAGACGCAGCTTGCGGCGCCCGGGGTTGGCCTGGGCGCTGGGGAATTTCTGGAGCGTGGCCAGCCCCTCGCGCACATGGGCCAGGTACTCAATGCCTTCGGTGGTCAAGGAGAAGTCAGCGCGCCCGAAAAGCTTCACGCCCAGTATCTGCTCCAGTTGTTTGACCCTGTGACTCACCGCGCTGGGTGTGACGCATAGCTCCTCCGCAGCCTGGGTAACGCTGCGCAAACGGGCCAATGCCTCAAAAGTCAGGAGGCATTGAATGGGGGGAATACGTAGGGCCATGAGCGTGTGGTGGTGAGCCGTCTCGGCACGAGATATGCTTGTCTGACCAGTGTACTTGGCGGCTATTGTCGCAAAAGGCTATGTTCAGAAGGAGTGGCGGGCGCACAACGCCTGACCATCCGTGTTGTGGAGGAGGACGAAACATGTCTGGATTTGAAATTTCGCCGAGCCGAGCGGTTCATGCTTGGGGCGTACCGCACCTGAGGTGGCCGCCCTCGGCTGCAAGCTTGCTAGACCGCTTGACGGTACGGACCAGCTTGTTGTTGGCTTTTGCAACCATGTTGCTGGGGGCGTTGGTCATAGGCGTGTTTTCGCTGCGCCAGATGGGCGGACTGAATGACGCCAGCCGCGTCCTTTACGACCAGGCGTACCGCGCAGGGCAGGCGGCAGAGCAGGTGCGCAGTGGGTTGTTGCGGGCCAGCCGGGCACAGTCGCAATTGCTGACCGCCACCACGGCTTCGGAGCGGGACGCACTTGGTGCACAAGTGGCGAGCAGCCTGCGCCATGTTGCCGATCAAATGGCCATTTTGCGTGCTTTCGCGTCAGATGACCCGTCTGCGGTCAGTACGGTTGAGGCGCTGACGGAGGCCGAAGCGGGGTTTGCCCGGTTGTTGGATGGTTACGTGACCTTGGTCAAGGCCCAGCCGCTGGACCTGATGCAGATGAGCCCTGACGTGGTGACGCAGGACGCACGCCTGCAGCACGAAACCCGCAAGCTCGAAAAAATGGTGGATGAGCTGGTCGCCCAGCGCGCGCAGTCGGCCGAAGCGACGATGACCGACGCGGATCGTATCTATCAGATGTCAATGAGCTGGATGGCTGCCATCACGCTGGCGCTGGTGGTGTTGGCTGGCGCCATCAGTGCCTGGGTCACACGGCGTTTGATGCGCCAGCTTGGTGCGGAGCCCGCTCATGCCAAGGCCATTGCGGGGGACATTGCTCAAGGGCGACTGAACGGAGAGATCCGTGTGGCGGCGCGTCACGCTGGTAGCCTGATGCATTCGCTCGCTGAAATGAGGGCGCAGTTGGCGCAGACTTTGAGCGAGGTGGCGGTGAGCTCCCGGCAGGTGGCCGAAGCGTCCGGCGAAATCACGGCGGGCAACCAGGCCTTGGCCGAGCGTACAGATCAGCAGACAGAGGCGCTGGCACAAGCCGCCGTCAACATCCGGCAGATGGCCGACATTGCTCGCCGCAATGCCGACGGGGCCAGCGAGGCGGCGACGCTGACCGCTCAAGCCCACCAGGCTGCACGCATTGGCAGCGACGTGGTGGTTGATGTTGCCCAGACCATGGCGCAGATTGATCAGGGCACGCGCGCTATTCAGTCCATCACAGGCGTTATCGAGGGCATCGCGTTCCGAACGAACATCCTGGCGTTGAACGCCGCCGTCGAGGCTGCGCACGCGGGTGAGCATGGCAGGGGCTTCGCCGTGGTTGCAGCCGAGGTGCGTGAACTGGCCAGACGCAGCGCTGATGCGGCGCGCGAAATCAACGACATCATCCACGGTTCAACCGCCAAGGTGCACAGTGGTGTGGAGCAGACGCAACAGGCCCGTGCAGCCATCCTCAAGGTGACGGAGGCCATCCAGTCCGTGAGCAACGTGATGGAAGAAATATCCGTGGCATCAGCGGAGCAGAGCGAGGGCATTGAAGAGATCAACCGCGCTGTGACTGGCTTGGATGCTGGCAACCAGCAGAACGCGGCTCTTGCGCAGCAAGGTGTGGTGACAGCCCGCTTGCTGGACACGCAGGCACGGCGGCTGGATGATTTGCTCAGCCGCTTCGAGCTGGGCGTTCAGGGGTGAACGCCCGCCCAGGGTTCACTTGAACACAACCGTCTTGTGGCCGTTGAGCAGCACGCGGTGCTCGCTGTGCCATTTGACGGCTCGGGCCAGCACCTGGCTCTCGGTGTCGCGGCCTATGGCCGTGAGGTCGTCCACCGTCATGCTGTGGTCCACGCGGGCCACGTCCTGTTCGATGATGGGGCCTTCGTCCAGGTCGGCTGTCACGTAATGGGCCGTTGCACCGATGAGCTTGACCCCCCGGTCGTGCGCCTGGTAGTAGGGCTTGGCACCTTTGAAGCTGGGCAGGAAGCTGTGGTGGATGTTGATCGCCTTGCCTGAGAGCTGGGTGCACATGTTGTCGCTGAGGATCTGCATGTAGCGGGCCAGCACCACCAGATCGGCCTGCTCCTGGCGGATGATGTCCAGCTGGCGGGTTTCCACTTCTGCCTTGGTGGCTGCCGACACGGGCAGGTGGTGGAAGGGAATGTTGTAGCTGGCCGCGAGCTGATAGAAGTCGCGGTGGTTGCTGATGATGGCCCGGATGTCCAGGCGCAGCAGCCCGCTCTTCCAGCGGAAGAGCAGATCGTTGAGGCAGTGGCCCTGCTGACTCACCAGCAACACGGTGCGCATGGGCTCACGCAAGGGGTGCAAGCCCCACTGCATGGCGTGGCTTTCGGCAAAGGCCTGCACCTTTTGCTGCAACTCGGCCGCAGGCAGGCGGTCGCAGACGAACTGCACCCGCATGAAGAACAGGCCGGTGTCGTGGTCGTTGTACTGGGCAGCTTCCTCGATGTTGCCGCCGTGTTCCAGCAAAAAGCCCGATACGGCATGCACGATGCCAGGTTTGTCCTGGCAGGACAGGGTCAAAACGTAAGTCGCGTTCATGGTGGCGTGATTGTCGCAGCCTTGGCGTGGGTTCAGCGGGGGAGCTGTTTGTGCAGTTCTGCGCAGTGGTCGGCTGGCTGCTGGCGCGCGGTGTACCAGTGGGTTCCAGATGCAGATGCCGTGCTTTCGTCCACGGGGCCCATCAACACGGATTGCACGGGGCCTGCACTCGCGGGCCATGGCGGTGGAAGTTGCTTGAGGTGGACGGGAACCCCCAGGTCCTGCCTGGCGTGTTCATTGCCGCAGAGCAGCACTGCGGTGCGGCCCGTTTGCCAGGCGCTGGCCAGGGCCTTCGCCATGGAAACGTCCCGGGCGATCTGGATGCGGGCCATGCCGGGAATGTGTTGTGCAGGTAACAAATTGCAGTGCCCTTCGCGGATGCGGTCCTGCAAATCTGCCAAGGCGCGGTCAGCAAGCCTGCTGTCGAGTGTCGCGTCGTTCATGGCTGACCGCATGCCATTTCGAGGCAGGTTGCCCCCTGAGACGGGCACGCCCGCGCGCACGGCTGTCATCACCGGTTGCCGGTAGCGGCTCCACGGCCATGAATTTTCTTGCCACGCCAACGCCTGTCGAACGTCATCCTCGCTCGCGGTGGCTGGCAGGCCATGGGTGCTTTGTCCCCGCTCCGCCATCTCCAGCACCAAGGCAGCAAGAATGCCGTCTGTTGCCAGTGTTTGCAGCACAGTTGTCTGCAAGGGCGGGTGATCGGGGGCGTCATGCAGTTCACCAAGCAAGAGCGCTGGGCAGGGCAGCAGGCGACGCAAGAGGCCTGCCACCTGCCCGGGCTGCGTTTCCTACCGGGAGTCATTCCATGGCAAGTCTGCGCAGCCTGCCAACCACAGTGAACCCAGCGCGCCCAGGAGTGCGCGGCGCTGGGGGTGGTCCGGCGCTGATCGAGGGGGTGGGCGGTTGGGGGCGCGCATTGCACGCATACTACGCGCCTTGTCATTTCGGGGGTGTCCATGAGGGGTTGGTCGAGTGCCTTGCGCACGCACGGGGTCAGAGTGCTGGGTACGTTGGCGTTGGCATGGCTGGCTGCGCAGACGTGCGTCTGGCTTGCCACACCTATCCCATGGATGATTGGCCCGTTGCTGGCCACGGCGCTGGTTTCCCTCATGGGTGCGCCCACTGCGAGTCACCACCGGTTGCGCAATGTGGGCCAATGGGTCATCGGCGCGGCGCTGGGCCTTTATTTCACCCCGGAGGTTGGGCGCCTCGTGGCAGGTTTGTGGTGGGCGGTGGCGCTGGGCATAGCCTGGGCGCTGTGGCTGGGTTGGCTGTTTGGGCGCTGGCTGCTGCGTGTGCATACGCCCCACCTTGGCGCAACGCTTTCACCGCAGAGCTTGCGTGCAACCACTTATTTTTCTGGCTCCATCGGTGCGGCGTCCGAGATGACGTTGCTCGCAGAGCGCGCGGGAGCGCGCACCGACCTTGTGGCTGCCGCGCACAGCCTGCGGGTGTTGATGGTGACGTTGACGGTGCCCTTCGCCATGCAGCTCTCAGGGGCCGCTGGCGCAGAGCTGTTCGCCTCACCAGCGAGACGGGTTGATCTGATGGGGTTGCTGTTGCTGGGGATATGCACGGGCCTGGGCGGATGGGTCGCCTATCGGCTGAAGCGAGCCAATCCGTGGTTCATGGGTGCATTGTTTGCCGCGATTGGGCTGACCTTGGCCGGGCAGGACTGGTCGGCACTGCCACAGTGGCTGACCAACGCGGCGCAACTGGTGATTGGGGTGAGCCTGGGGGTGCGCTTTCGCCCGGCCTTCTTGCACACTGCGCCGCGCTGGCTGGGGTCCGTAGCGCTGGCCACTGTGCTCATGATGGCTCTGTGTGCGGCTTTTGCCTGGGCTTTGTCTGGCTTGACGGGTCTGCATGCGGCCACGCTCGTGTTGGCAACTTCGCCCGGTGGGATTGCAGAGATGTCCATCACCGCCAAGGTACTGCATCTTGGGGTGCCGGTGGTTACCGCTTTCCAGGCTTGCCGGCTGGTGGCCGTGCTGATGCTGGTCGCGCCGATGTATCGCTGGTTTGAAGGGCGCCAGCGTGTCTAGCACTTGCGGGACTGCCCTGCGAGGCTTTGCCGGAGTCGATAAGATGCCGATGGATCACATCCCAGGGCTTGAGCCGCCTGCTGGCCGACACCTATACCCTGTACCTGACCACGCACAACTTCCACTGGAATGTGACAGGCCCGATGTTCAACAGCCTGCACGACATGTTCATGCAGCAGTACACCGAGCTTTGGAATGCGGTGGATCCCTTTGCAGAGCGCATCCGTTCGCTTGGTCACGTGGTGCCGGGCTCG
>Ga0073934_10006846_pt1 | contig 16291 bp, 15 predicted proteins | sample LarsenN4metaG_FD_76834 | JGI IMG/M metagenome (GOLD analysis project Ga0073934, IMG submission 76834) | Hot spring sediment bacterial and archeal communities from British Columbia, Canada, to study Microbial Dark Matter (Phase II) - Larsen... ...
ATGGTGGGGGTGGTCACAGAGATCCTCCTCGCTGACGTCTTCAACAACCAACACGAGGATGATGCTGTGGCCTTCTGCTATCCAGTTGACCGGTTACTTACACCACGTACGGGGACTCTACTTCGACAACCTCGAACTCCTCAGCTTCTCCCGGCATCTTGAGGAAGTAGAACTTTGGAAGCTTCCATCCCCTAAGGATTGTGTCGATTAGCCTGCGTTTCTTCTTGGCATCCCACACTTCCTCGCGCTGCCAGTCCGGTATGTCATAGCGATCACGCCGCTTGTAGATCTTGTCTATAGCCCGCTTGCCCGAGGTCATCTTCATCAGTGTTCCTCCTCGCTTCGATATTATCTCCTTGGAATGCTCGGTTGGAATCCGAATTGGGCGAACTTCGCTTCACGAGATTGCCGCGAACTCGCGCAGCGCCTCCCCCGTTTCCTTCAGGCGGCCGTTCGCGTCGAAGATGCCGAAGTAGCGCTCGTGCGGGAACGACGTGAACGTGATCTCACCATACAGCGACGGGTCATAGTCGGTGTGGCACCAGATCAGCGCGCCTATCGCGCCGGCGCCGCGGGCGACCGGCAGCACGTCACGGACGAACGCCGCCGCCTCGCCCTCGTCGACCAGCGCGACCGTCCGCTCGAGGCCGTTGGGCAGGCGGCCTGTGATCGTAGCGTTGCCGCGCTGCGGGTTGATCGACATGCCGAACTCCGTGAGCATCACCGGCACGCCCGCCGCCTTGCGCGCCGCCTCGATGCGCCGCCCGACGTACGCGACGTCGGTCGGGCCCGCCGACGCCCCGTCGTACAGCGGGTACGCGTGCTCCGACGCCACATCCACGAGCGCGTGGCTCTCGAGGCGGAAGCCCTTGCCCTCGACGCCCGAGACGAGGATGCCCGCGGTCACCGGATGCTCGCGGTCGAGCGCGTGGACGTCGGCCGTCAGCGTGCGCAGCCAGTGCTCGCCCGCCTGGGTCTCGGGGCGCTGCACCAGGCTGATCTCGTTGCAGAGGTCCCAGCCCCAGATCGCGCGATGCGCGTGGAAGCGCTCGACCACGGTGCGCACGAGGAGGCGCTGCGCTTCGAAGATCGCAGGGTCGTCGCCGCCGTAGAGGTCGCGCGGCTTGTGCGGCGACACCTCGCCGTCGACCACGTACACCGCCGGCCGGTTATTCGGCTCCTGTGACATGGCCCAGCGCGGCAGCCAGTTCGGGCCGCTCATGTGCCCGACGAGGAGCGTGGGCATCAGCAGCAGGCCGCGCTCCGCGGCCAGGTCAAGCACGCGCGCGAGGTTGGCGAGTTGTTCCTCGTCGACGCGGTCCGGCGCGGGCTGGAAGTCCGGCCAGAAGAGGAAGAACCGCACCAGCCGCAGACCGACGCCGGCGATGGCGTCGAAGTCGCGGGCGATCTCGCGCTCGTCGAACTCGCGCCACATGCGCACGAACGTGCGCGCGGGCCAGTAGTTCACGCCGAGGAGGAAATCACTCACCGGCTGGATGATCCGACGTCCGGCATTCAGCTGCCAGGGCCAGAGGCAGCGCGACGGCCAGGTGGGGACGGAACCGCCTGCCGCGTGCATGCGGAGGCCACCCGCGCCTACGCCGTGCCGCTATGCACGCCGCCGCAGGACGACGCCGGCTCCCACGAGCGCGAACAGAGCTGCAATTGCGCCGATCCCGACGACGATGTTGGTGGCGTTATCGTTACCGCTTGATGACCCTACGGATGGTAGCTGCACAGATCCCTGGTCCGCATCGACACCAACGTTTGCGAGGCTCAACGTGCCGACGGGGATCTCGTTGCCGCCGGCGCCGGTGGGGACGGGATAGGTAAGCCCTCCCTCGGTGTTCGGGCGGACGAGGATGGAGGGGACCGGGTCGATGACGGTACCAGTGGCGTCAACCGAGAATGGAATGATGGCCAACCGGGGGTTTGTCTCAGCCGGCACCAAATTCACAAACCCGGGCGACCACCAGATCCAGAGCTGGTAATCCCCATTCGGTACATCCGTAAACGAGAACGTCCCATCGTCGCTCGTGAACAGGGTCCAAGAGCCGCGCGCCTGGCTAACGAGATCGATGCGCGTGCGCAACGTACCGATGTGCTCGCCGCCACCGGGCTGCGCGCTCACGATGAGACGCGCACCGACGGCTGGCGCTCGCGCGACAACGGGAGGCTCGGACGGCAGAACGGTGACAGGCCGGTATGGGGTCGCAAGTGGGCCGGGGGTGTCGCCCGCTGAGGGAATCGGAGATGCGGTCGCTGTGGGGGAGGCCGCTGGTGAGGCCACGGGCCCCGGAGTTTCGCCCGCGCGCAACGTCGCGGGAGCGGCGAGCAGCGCCATCGCGCCAACGGCAACAAAGACAAGCGTTATCGCACGCATATGATGACGCCTCCTACCGCGCGTCGTAGCCGATAGACCCGGCCTCGACGAAGTTGTACCAAAGGTCAAGGAAGCCGGCTCCGTTACCGAGCCACGCGAAGCACACTCCCGAAGATGACCCTCGGGGCACCGTCCCGAAGTCGCAGATCTTCGTGTTTAGCCCGCCATCAAGCCAGAGCGATGTGCCGTGCATGTCGGTGTTCGAATAGTTCCAGACGCGGAACGCGACGTAGTCGTTGCGGTTACTGAGCACGTACCCGCCATTGTTCGTGTTTCTGATGCAATATGCCCGTGAACGCGGGCTCCAGCGATGCGTTTCGCTAGTGTTCGCTATAGCCCCCGTCTCCCCGCGGATCTTGAAGCACCACTCAGTGTTGTCGGGGGGGAGCGATGCGCTGTCAAAAGAGTTCGGCGAGGCGTCATCAACATTGTCGACACGGCGCGCCGTAGTGGTAAAGAAGTCATATTGGCCGGTCACGTTATTGACGGCGTAGTCAACCACGTAGACCTTCTCGGAATGCAGCGTCAGGCCGTACCCACCGCCGGTGTAATACTGATACTCGAAGAAGTGGCGAAGGTTACTGGAGCTTGTAAGCTGTGCGTAGGCACCGTTCGGCGCCTCCATCAGCCGGTATGCGTCGGCGAAGTCATCCTTATCGTGGTCACTAATGCTGGTATATGACGGGCAATGCCCCATGATGCTGGCGCAGTTTTCGTCGGGGTAATGTTCATCTGCGTGATACAAAACATGTCCCATCTCGTGCATGAGATCGGAGAGCCGGTGTGTCGGCGCGTCGCTGCCCACGAATGCCGGCGCATACATATATATGATGGCTTCAGGTATCCATCCGTTCCACGTATCACCGAAGACACAGCCATGGTCTGGGCTGCCGCCTGTGAAACCACACTGGCTCGAGTCATCCCCAGCATTGACCGTCACAGTAGCCCCATTACCGTTGAGGGGCAAACTAAATACGTTGAAGCCCGTTGTTGGGTATAGTGCCGCGTTCCAGCTCGATGCGGCGTCGTTGAGATGTTGTAGCCAGTAGAGCGGCGCGAAGCCCTTGTAGATCTTGATGGGCTGTCCGTTGACGATGGTGCCAGGGAGCTCCCAGTTGTCTACGGGCGGATAGAGATACTCGGAATGCCCGTTGTCGAAGTGATGTGCGCTCGTCGCGGAGGAGCCGACAGCCCAAGCGGCGATAAGGAGGAAGACGACGGTCGCGCGACTGAGCCCCTTCATCGGGTGGCCCCCGGAGATACCGAACGACCAGTAGCTCGCACGAGTGTAGCCCCCCCAATCTCTGTCAACTGCTGATGGGCGATCTGATGTCGGGCACCTGCTCGCTGGCGCTAGCAAGTCCTCCGTGGGCTGTTGGCGCTTGCCGTGAGGGGCGTCTCCGCCTATCCCGCGCGGCTCATTGTCAACCGCCGGACGAGGTCGCGCAGCGCGAACTCGCCGCTGCCGCCGATGCTGACGTCGCGCATCTCGTACGTGCGCACGGACCAGACGAACAGCGCCGCCGCAACGCCGAGCAGCAGCCCGACGTGTGACCAGTCGATGCCGCGGACGAGCGGCAGGCCCGCGCCGTAGTAGTAGAACGGCGAGAGGTACGTCAGCCAGGAGAGCGCGTCGACCGTCGAGCCGAGCGCGTTGAAGAAGTACGTCGCGGTCACGAACGCGATCGCGCCGCCCGCCGCGACCGCGCGCGTAGGCGCCACCGCCGCGAGCCAGAGCGAGAGCGCGTAGAACAGCAGCGTGATCGGCAGCATATTGGCGCAGGCGAGGAAGACGTCCCACACGCTCACGTCGATGTCGATGAAGGGCACGGTGAGCGCGAACCCGAGCAGCCCGAACGCGACGATGGCGACCGCGCCGATGACGGTGGCGACGGTCTTCGCGAGGACGACCTGTGTGCGCGTGATCGGCTGCGCCAGCAGCACGTCGATGGTACCGCTGCTCTCTTCGCCGGCGACGGCGCCGGTACCCTGGACAACGGCATAGACGATCAGCAGCACCGGGATCCAGGAGAAGTACTCGGCGCTGAGGAAGCCGGGCCCGGTCGAGATCGGCAGGTCTGTTCCGAGCAGCGCCTCCAGCGCTTCCGGGATCTCGATGACGGCGAGCGAGTCCTTGTAGCTCGGCCAGATCGACACGTCGAGCACGGCCATGATGAACAGCGCCAGGCCGTAGTCAGCGACCTGCCAGCGCGCGTCGAACAACCCCTTGGTGACGAGTCTACGCACTGGCGAACCTCCGTTCCTCCTCGTCGGGCGGCCGTTTCTCGATGTAGTACGCAAGGAACACGTCCTCGAGGCTCGGCTGCTCCGTCCGCAGGTCGACGACCGGGAAGCGCGCGACAGCCTTCACCAGCGCGTCGATGCCGTCACGCGCCTGCAGGCGGATGGTGTTGCCGTCGCGGCGCAGCTCGCGCACGCCCGGCAGCGCGAAGGCGCCCGGAGGCGGCAGGCGCTCGAACGTCACTTCCATGACATGCACGGAGCGGCTCTTCAGCGTGGCGATATCCTCTACGGCGACGATCTGCCCCTGACGGATGATGGCGACGGACTGGCTCAGACGTTCGACTTCCGACAACACGTGCGACGAGAAGAACACCGTGCCGTCGCGCGCGACGACGTCCTCGATCAATGCTGCGAACGTCTCCTGTACCAGGGGGTCCAGGCCGCTCGTCGGTTCGTCGAGGACGAGCACGTCCGGGCGGTGCATCAGCGCCTGGACGATGCCGAGCTTCTGCTTGTTGCCGCGTGAGAGCGCCCGGATCTGCCGCGACACGTCGAGCCCGAGCCGCTCGCACAGCTCATGGCGGTATGCAGGGTCGCGCTTCTCAGGCCGAAACGAATCGATGAGGTCGAGGAAGGCGTCGCCGCGCATGCTGTCGTACGTGCGCAGGTCGCCCGGCAAATAGCCGACGCGCCGCCGCACCTCCATCGACTGGCGCTGGCAATCGAAGCCGAGCACGCGCGCCTGGCCCGCCGTGGGACGTATCAAGTCGAGCAGGATGCGGATGGCGGTCGTCTTGCCGGCGCCGTTCGGCCCGAGGAAGCCGAAAATGCGGCCTGGCTCGACGCGGAGGTCGATGCCGGCAAGCGCGCGCGTGCGTCCGTAGTCCTTCACCACGCCCGAGAACTCGATCGCCGGTGTCACCCGGCCACTATAGGCGACGCCCCCGCGGCCGGTAACCCGCCGGTTCCCTTACGACAATTCGCTTCCGGCTCGCTGCGGCGGTACGCTGACCGAACTCAATCGAAGGAGCTGCACCATGGCCTACCGCGACCTGCTCTACGACGTCACCGACGGCATCGCCACCGTCACGCTCAACCGGCCCGACCGCCTCAACGCGATCAGCGCGGGCATGCTCGCGTCGTTCTCCGAGGCGTTCCGGGAGGCCGACCACGACCGCAAGGTGCGGGTGATCATCCTCACGGGCGCGGGGCGCGGCTTCTGCTCGGGCCTCGACCTGAAGGAGCAGGCGGACGGCGCCGGCACCGGGAATGGCATCAACGCCCAGAACGCCGGCGCGGGGCCGAAGTTCGACCTCGCGGGCAGCCCGCCCGTCGTGCTGCACCAGACGGACAAGCCCGTCATCTGCGCGCTCAACGGCGCCGCTGCCGGCTACGGCCTTGATCTAGCGCTCGGCTGCGACATCCGCATCGCCGCCGACACCGCGAAGCTCGCCGCGATCTTCACGAAGCGCGGCGTGCTGCCGGAGAGCGGCGGTACGTGGTACCTACCGCGCCTCATCGGCTGGGCGAAGGCAGCCGAGATCGCCTTCCTCGGCAAGGTCCTCTCGGCGCAGGAAGCGCTCGAGTACGGGCTGGTCACCAAGGTCGTCACGGCCGACGCGCTGATGGACGAGGCGCGCGCCGTCGCGTCCGAGATCGCGCGCAACGCGCCGCTCGCCGTCCAGGCAACGAAGCGGATGATGCGGCTCGGGCTGAACGAGACGTTCGAAGCGAATGTGCACCACGTCTTCCTGCAGCTCCTGCCGTTGTTCCGCTCGCGCGACTTCACGGAGGGCGTGAAGGCGTTCATCGAGCGCCGCGAGCCGGAGTTTGAGGGCCGCTGACCCCCCATCCCCCGAAAGGCGGAGCCCGCCATACCCCGAACGTCCGTCGTGCGATCGTCAGGCAACGCGCGACGATGGGAGTACGGCGTTACGCCTCCGGCAATACAAGGGGGATGAGCATGAAGCTTCGCAGCACCACACTCGTCGCTGTCGCAGCGATCGCGATGGTAGCGCTCGTCGCCGTCGCATGCGGCGATGACGATAGCGGGACTGATAACGAACAGACAGCGACTCCCGCGCCAACCGCGACGCCAGGCTCGGAGAACCGCTGCGTCGACGGGGCCGGCGACGTTGCCTGCGATCTCGCAGCCGAACTCGGTGATGCGGCCGCCGGGCAGGACATCGCGCCCTTCCTCGCGCTTGTCGACGCCGGCAAGCCGCACGACGTGACGTGCACCGGCGAGCCGGGCGCTCCCTGGTCGTTCACGAAGGTCTGCGAAGGCGCCGCTCCAGGTGAGAGGCGCAGCGGCTTCCCGCTCGCGATGCACGGCAGCGAGGGCACGTACCTGACGGCGGACGAACTGAAGACGCTCATGGCGGACGAGCTCGCGCGAGGCCTGACGATCGCGAGCACGGGATGCGCCGTCGATGGTTGCGGCGGCTTCATCGTCGCCTTCCGCGCGCCGGAGCAGCCGTTGGCCTTCTACGTCGCGTTCGAGCAGGCCGAAGACGGTGTCTACGCCCTCACGGGCGCCGGCCGCAGCGGCGACAACGCGCAGGACATCCTGGAGGGCGGACGGACGTTCACGGTTGCCGGCGAGGCAGTATTCCAGCCCTGGTGATTACGTCCTTGTGATCGGAAGATGGATGCGAGTCCGCCGCTTATCGGGGGCGTGGTCCCTCACGAGGAGTGCGCCGTTCAGCCGCGCTCTTCTCCCCGGCCGACGGGCTCGCCGCTGACGGCCGCGCCGTTGCGCACGGGTGGCTCCGGGCTCGCCTGCTCCTCGGGAGGCTCAATGTCGACGAGGAGCTCCTGACGCATGACCTTTACATTGCCGGGCGCCGTGATCCCGAGCTTCACGCGATCGCGCTCGACACTCAGAACCTTCACCCAGATGTCGCCCTCGATCCAGATGCCCTGCTGGACTTTACGCACAAGAATGAGCATCCTGCTCGCTTCTTTCTACTCACCCCGTGGGTGACTCCTCCGCCTCACCACTCCCCCAAAGGCTGCCGCGCGGTCGTCCGGCGCCCGGCCTCTTCTGTCAACTTCCTGATCCAGCTTGACATCTCCGGAGCCGCGTGGCTAATTAGGAAGCCAGATGCCGGAGATCGAAAGCCGGAAGTTCACAACTTCTACATCGGTTGCACGAAGGCGATAACCGGATGTAGATTACCGGTATTCTATTTCCAATATTCCCCGCGCGTCAAGCCATATTTGCCGCCACCTAGAGGCGGCTCCGAGGCAATCGAAGATGGCCAGTCGATGGGGGTTGCTGACGAATCACGCGCTGGTGCTCGTCCATGTCGTCGAGCATCCGCGCTCGACGCTCCGCGAAATCGCCGACGCCGTTGGCATCACCGACCGTGCCGCCCTGTCGATCCTCCGGGCACTCGAGGAAGACGACATCATCTCGCGCCGGAAGGAAGGCCGGCGCAACATCTACAGCGTGGACATGGACGCCCTTGTCAACCACCGCCAGTACGGCAGGTGGAGCATCGACCAGCTCGCGAGCGCGCTGCTCATGTTGTCCGGCCGGGCGCCAGAGGTACCGCTGCTGCGGGACCGGGAGGTCGCGGAGGAGCGGCCGAGCCTGGCGGAACGCTTGCCACCGACTCAAGAATGACGGCCGGCGACGGCGTTGGTCGCCGAGCCGCGCCTGCTACCCCCTAGCGCACCGATGATCCACGATTGATCCGCGGGCGCCGCACCGTGCCTGGACTCGCGCATCTCAGCATCACACAGGAGGACATCTGTGGACTACCGCACGCTCGGACGCACGGGCATCAAAGTCAGCAGCCTCTGCCTCGGCTGCATGATGTTCGGCGGCAAGACCAACCCGTCGGACTCGTACGACATCATCGACCGCGCACTTGACGCCGGCATCAACTTCCTCGACACGGCGAACGTCTACAGCATCGGCCGCAGCGAAGAGGTGACGGGCGAGGCGCTCAAGCGGAACGGCAAGCGCCACGACGTCGTGCTCGCGACGAAGGTGCACGGCAAGATGGGCGAGGGCGTCAACGATCTGGGCAACAGCCGCCGCCACATCATCGAGCAGTGCGAGGCGAGCCTGCGGCGGCTGCAGACGGACTACATCGACCTCTATCAGATCCACCGCCCGCAGCCCGAGATCCCGATCGACGAGACGCTGCGCGCGCTCGACGACCTCGTGCGCTCGGGCAAGGTCCGCTATCTCGGCACGACGACGTACGCGGCGTGGCAGCTCGTCGAGTCTCTCTGGGTATCGGAGAAGCTCGCGCTGAACCGCTTCGTGTGCGAGCAGCCGCCGTACAACCTGCTCGACCGGCGCGTCGAGCGCGAGCTGCTGCCAATGGCGCGGACGTACGGCTTTGGGATCATCCCGTGGAGCCCGCTAGCCGGAGGCCTCCTCACCGGCAAATACAAGCGCGGCGAGGAGCCGCCCGAGGGCAGCCGCTTCGCCGACGTCACCAACCCGATCTACCGGAGGCGCCTTAATGACCGCATCTACGACGTGGTCGAGGGACTGGAGCCGCTCGCGCGCGAGAAGGGCATGACGCTCTCGCAGTTCTCGCTGGCGTGGGTGATGCAGCAGCCGGGCGTCACGAGCCCGATCATCGGCCCGCGCACGATGGATCAGCTCGAGGACAACCTGGCAGCCGCGGGCGTCACCTTTTCGGAAGACGAGCTGCGCGCCATCAACCGCGTCGCCCGTCGCGGCGATTCGGTGGCGCCGTTCTACGAGGCCGAGTTCGGGCCACACCCGCACCGCGTATAGTGCCCTTCTCCTTCCGATAGCGCGAGCTAACGGCGCTGTAACATCTCACGCGCCGTCCGCCGGTACGCTGGTCGACGGCGCCTGCCGAAAGGAGAGGCTGTTGCTGACAATCCGCCGCGTGCTGACTGCTATTCCGGTCGCGCTCGTCGTTGTGATCGCGGCCGGCGTCGCCGGATGGTGGCTCTTTGTCCGCGAGGACGCGAAGCTGGCGACGACGGCGCCCGAGATCCCCTCCGACCTGCAGACGCCTGCCGATACGGCCGGCGAACCGCCGTCGGACGTGCAGGCGTTTCGCATCATCCCGGAGCGCAGCGAGGCGGCGTATTTCGCGGACGAGAAGCTCGCGCGGCTGCCGCTGCCCTCGAAGGCGAAGGGCGCAACGAATGAGATCGAGGGCACGTTCTATCTCACCGAGGACGGCGCCGCCCTCGCCCCGGAGCCGCTGTCCCGCTTCACGGTCAACGTCGCGAGCATCACCAGCGATGAAGCGATGCGTGACAACCGCATGCGCGGCGCGCTCGAGGTCGACCGGTTCCCCACGGCGACGTTCGTCGCGTCGAGCGTCACGGGCTACGACCCGTCCATCTCCGAGGGGCAGGAGCAGTCCCTGAAGCTGACCGGCACACTCGAGCTCCACGGCGTGCAGCGCGAGGTGACGTGGGACGTGAAAGCGCGTCGCGATGGCGACGTGTTCACCGCGCTCGCCACGCTCAGCATGCGCTTCGATGATTTCAACATCCCCGTGCCCAACATCGCCGGGTTCGTCTCCGTCGAGGAAGACGTGACGCTGCAGGTGCAGATCGTTGCGCAGCGTGCATAGGCGCGCGCCCAGCATGGTCCGCGCCCACGTTCGAGAACCCGCGCGAATGCCGGATGGAGTGATCGAGTATCACCGTCCGAAAAACGGTCCCCCGCGAAGCGTCAGGCGCCGCCGTCACCGATCAACCGCGATCGCGTCGAGCAGCAGCGCCCGGTAATCGCGCTCCGGCGGGGCGACCGCTTCCCGCGCGATCCAGGTCGGCACGGCCGGCTCGTCCTCGAAGCGCATGCACTCGACGCGCACCTCCGCCCCCGGCAAAATCGCCGCCGCCAACTCGACGTTGGCTTGCTCGCCGTCACAGCTGGCCACCATGACGGCGGTGCAGCGTTCGCCCGGCAGAAACGCGAGCGAGTGAAGTCCGCGCCGTCGCAGCGGCTCGCTGCGGCGCCCCATCGCGCGCTTCACGTCATCGATCGTCGGGGCATCACACCCCGACCAGGTCACGATCGACACATACGTGGCCATCCTGTCCTGTCCTCCCGTGGACTCCTCACCGGAGGTATCGGCGCGCCCCCGTTAACGAGCGGCGGCGAAGATGTTTGGCGGATGTTAAATCCGAATCTGGACGCGACTCGACCCGGCGCTAGCACGGGCTAGCGCGCACCGCCGATACTAACCGCGATGAATCACACCGAGACGGCGGCGCCCGGAGCGATCGCGTCATCCCGACGGGCCGGTGCGGCGCCCCCGAACATCGTTGCTTCTCGCGCGCGTAGAGCGCCTCGCGGCACGCGGCCGTGGGGCACGTGGCGCATCGCGGTTGGGTGGCTCGGCGCGGTGTTCGGCGCGATCGTCATACTCGTGTGCCTCAGCGTCTGCGGCACATTGATCTGGGACCTGACGCAGGCGGGCACGGACGTTCCGGCGACGCTCATTGGCATCGCGGTGGCGGCGGTCGCCGGCGTCGCGCTCGGCATGCTGCCGATGTGGTTCGCCGCGCGCGCGGTCGCCAAGATCGCCTTCTCGATCCTCGCGCTCGTGCTGGTGACGGGTGGGCTGGCGCTGCTCACGGCAGCGCCCGTCGTGCGGCAGATGAACACGCCGGAGCTGATCGAGTATCGCGGCTTCTGGATGCTCACCTGGTTCGGCCTGCTCACGACGCTGCTCGGCGTGGCGCTTGCGGCGCTGTGCGTGCGGTGGTCGGTGCAGAAGCATGCGCGGCGCGTGCTGGCGCGATGGTCGCGGCTGCTGGGCGCAGGCACGGGCGTGCTGCTGTCGCTGTGGGGCCTCAACCTGCTCTTCGGCTTCGTCAGCCTCATTGGCGGCGAGGCGACGTTCGACGAGACATCCGGTGAGGAGTTCACCGTCGTCGAGCAGGCGCTCCTCTTCACGGCGATCGTGGCGTTCACACTCGTGCCGGGCATCACCCTGACCTACCACGGCATCTCCGCGTCGATGGGCGAGGGTTCGGGCGAGTTCCGCGCGCCCATCTTCTGGATCGGCGTCTGGGCGTTCGCGGTCGTGCTGCTGGCCGGTCAGGCGAACATGGCGGCTGAGAGCCCGAGCGCGGCGCCGATGCCGCCGCTGCACGTGCTCGCGGCGGTGATTCCCGGCATCACACTGGCGGCGCTGGCAGCGCGCGGATCCCCGTGGCGGGGCGAGCCGGTGCGCGGGCTGTCGTGGCGGCAGGTGACGCTCGCCGCCGCTATCAGCATGACGGTCGCCGTCGCGATCGCCGTGTACGTCGAGACGATCGGCGCCCTCTACGCCGTCATCTGGCTGCTCGTCCACAACGGCGCATTCGAGTTCGCCGCCAACACCGACGAAGTCTTCGAGATCATCGGCGACGCGACGCTCTACCTCAGCGACAACGAGCAGTTCGTCGCCGGACTGATCACCGCCGCGGTGCTCGCGCCGGTGTCGGAGGAGTTCGGCAAGAGCCTGGGCGTGCGCTTCCTCATGCGGCCGCACACGACGCGGGCCCAGTGCTTCGTGCTGGGCGCGTTCGCCGGGGCCGGCTTCGGCTTCCTCGAGGCGCTGCTCTACGGCATCGCCGGCGTCGCCGACGACGCCGACTTCTGGTGGGCGATCATGCTCATCCGCGGCGGCAGCACCTCGCTGCACGTGCTGTGCACGGGGCTCGCCGGCGTCGGCTGGTGGTACTGGTCGCGCGCGAAGCGGCACGGGCTTGCGCTGTCGCTGTTCGGCGCGGCGATGCTCATCCACGGGCTCTGGAACGCCTTCGCCACGCTGCTCGACTCCCGTATCTTCTTCTTCGACACGCTCTCGAACCGCGCGACTGAGATCATCGCCTACTCGGTCGTGGCGATCGTCTCGGCGGCGATGATCGCGGCCATCCCGCTCATCGCGCGCCGTCTGCGAGAGCCGATCGCACCGGTCGAGGGCACGCCGCTGGCGGCGATGCAGCCGTGGCTCGCCTGAAGGGCCGGCCGGTCGTGCCCGAAGCCCGCCGTCGATAAGATCACGGCAGCCGCAGGGCGGCGCAGATCGGGACATCGTGGCGTGAAGCTGCTCATCGCGAACCGGGGCGAGATCGCAGTGCGTATCGCGCGCACCGCCGCGGAGCGCGACATCGAGACGGTCGGCGTGTACGGGACGGACGATGCGCGCTCGCTGCACGTCCGCCGTGTCGATGACGCGCGGCCGCTCGCCGGCGCGGGGCCGGCAGCCTATCTCGACGCAGACGCCATCCTCGCCCTCGCCCGCGACGCCGGGGCGACCGCGATCCATCCTGGCTACGGCTTCCTCAGCGAGAGCGCGGCGTTCGCGCGGCGCTGCGCGGATGCGGGCATCACGTTCGTCGGGCCGCGGCCGGAGGCGCTCGAGCTGTTCGGCGACAAGGGCCGCGCCCGCGCGCTGGCGCGCGCCCTCGACGTGCCCGTGCCGGCCGGCACGGACGGCGCCACCTCGCTCGACGATGCGCGCGCGTTCGCAGCGTCGCTGCCAAAGGGCGCGCGCATGGTGATCAAGGCGATCGCGGGCGGTGGCGGTCGCGGCATGCGCGTCGTCGCGCCAGACGACGACATCGCGCAGGCGTACGAGCGCTGCCAGTCGGAGGCACTCGCGTCCTTCGGGAGCGCGGACGTGTACGTCGAGGAGCTGCTGCCGGGCGCGCGCCACATCGAGGTGCAGGCGCTCGGTGACCGTGATGGCGACGTCAGCCACCTGTGGGAGCGCGACTGCTCGATCCAGCGGCGCTACCAGAAGCTCGTCGAGGTGGCGCCGGCGCCAGTGTTGCCGCAGGAGCTGCGCGAACGGTTGCTCGATGCGGCGCTGCACATGGCGGCGCAGGCGAAGCTCGACAACGTGGCGACGTTCGAGTTCCTGGTCGACGTTGGGGTGGGCGCGTTCTACTTCATCGAGGCGAACCCGAGACTGCAGGTGGAGCACACGGTGACGGAGGAGGTGACGGGCGTCGATCTCGTCGGCGCGCAGCTCGACCTTGCGGAGGGACGCACGCTGCAGGAAATCGGCCTCGATCGAGCGCGCGTCCCGGCGGCGCGCGGCACGGCGATCCAGCTCCGCGTCAACGCCGAGACGCTGCGGCAGGACGGCTTGATCGCGCCATCGCATGGCACGCTCGCCGCGTTCGACCCGCCGTCCGGCATCGGCGTGCGCGTCGACACGCACGGGTACGCCGGCTACGCGACACCGCCGGCGTTCGACTCGCTGCTGGCGAAGGTGGTCGCGTACAGCGCGGCCGGCGGCGCGCCGTTCGAGGATGCGCTCAGGCGCGCCTACCGCGCGCTCTCGGAGTTCCGCATCGAAGGAGTGGCGACGAACGTGCCGTTGCTGCAGAACCTGCTCACGCATCCGGATGTCGCGGCGTGGCGCGTGCATCCGGCGTTCATCGAGGAGCACGTCGCGGAACTGACGGCGGAGGCGCCGCACGAGCGGCGATTCTTTCCCGCCGCACAGGTTGCACCGACGCTCGCGGGCGCGAAGGTGGATCCCAACGACCCCCTCGCCGTGCTCGAGCACGGGAAGTCGGGCGAGCGGCGCGCGCCCGCGCCGCTGCTGCTCGATGACGACGCGGCATCATTCGGGCTGACATCCGTGCGGGCGCCGATCCAGGGCACCGTGATCTCGATCGACGTGCGCGAGGGCGAGGACGTTGCGGCGGGAGATCGGCTGCTGATCATGGAAGCGATGAAGATGGAGCACGTCGTGGCGGCGCACGTGGCCGGCACGGTACACCAGCTCCTCGTGAACGTCGGCGACGCCGTGTTCGAGGGCCACGTGCTGGCGCTGATCGACCCGAGCGGTGAGGCCGAGCTTGCCGCGCGCGAGGCGGAGCAGATTGACCTCGATACGGTCCGTCCGGACCTCGAGGAAGTGCGGCAGCGGCACGCCGTGGGCCTCGACGAGGCACGGCCGAAGGCGGTCGAACGCCGGCGCAGAACCGGGCAGCGCACGGCGCGCGAGAACATCGCCGACCTTTGCGACGACGGGTCGTTCGTCGAGTACGGGCCGCTCGTCATCGCGGCGCAGCGACGGCGGCGGCAGCTCGACGATCTGGTCGCGAACACGCCCGCCGACGGGCTGGTCGCGGGCATCGGGCGCGTCAACGGCGAGCTGTTCGGCGAGGAGGCATCGCGCTGCATCGTCATGTCGTACGACTACACCGTGCTGGCGGGCACGCAGGGCACGATGAACCATCGCAAGAAGGACCGGATGTTCGAGCTGGCCGAGAAGTGGCGGTTGCCGGTCGTGCTCTTCGCCGAAGGCGGCGGCGGGCGGCCCGGCGACACCGACGGCACCGGCGTCGCTGGCCTCGACTGCCTGGCGTTCTTCTACTTCGGCGGGCTGAGCGGGCTGGTGCCGCTCGTCGGCATCGTTTCGGGGCGCTGCTTCGCGGGCAACGCGGCGCTGCTCGGCTGCTGCGACGTCGTCATCGCCACGCGCGACGCGAACATCGGCATGGGCGGGCCGGCCATGGTGGAAGGCGGCGGCCTCGGCGTGTTCCGGCCGGAGGAGATCGGGCCGGTCGAGGTGCAGGCACGCAACGGCGTCATCGACGTCCTCGTCGACGACGAGGCGGCGGCGGTGCGCGCGGCGAAGCGGTACATCTCGTACTTCCAGGGGCCGGTGCGCGAGTGGAGCGCGCCCGACCAACGGCTGTTGCGCGCCCTCATCCCGGAGAACCGGCGGCGCGTGTACGACGTGCGGCGCGTCATCGACACGCTGGCCGACGAAGGCTCGGTGCTGGAGCTGCGGCGCCACTTCGGCGCGGGCATGATCACGGCGCTCATCCGCGTCGAAGGGCGGCCATTGGGCGTCATCGCCAACAACCCGATGCACCTGGCCGGGGCGATCGACGCGGACGCGGCGGACAAGGCGGCGCGCTTCATGCAGCTCTGCGACGCGCACGGCCTGCCGATCCTCTCCCTGTGCGACACGCCGGGCATCATGGTCGGCCCTGAGGCGGAGAAGGCGGGACTGGTGCGGCACGCGTCGCGGATGTTCGTGACCGGCGCGAGCGTCACGGTGCCGTTCTTCACGATCGTGCTGCGGAAGGGGTACGGCCTGGGCGCGCAGGCGATGGCGGGCGGCAGCTTCAAGGCGCCGATGTTCACGGTGGCGTGGCCGACGGGCGAGTTCGGCGGGATGGGGCTCGAAGGCGCCGTGAAGCTCGGGTACCGCAAGGAGCTGGCGGCGATCGACGACCCGGCGCAGCGCAAGGCGCTGTTCGACGAGATGGTCGACCGCATGTACGCGCACGGCAAAGCCGTCAACATGGCGTCCCACTTCGAGATCGACGACGTGATCGACCCGGCGGAGTCGCGGCGGTGGATCACGACGGCGCTGTCGTCGGCGCCGCCGGCGCCGCGGCGCGAGGGGAAGAAGCGGCCGAACGTCGATACGTGGTGATCGGGGGGCGGCTTCCCGGGGCTGGACGATGGAGGATGGACGGTGGAGGATGGATTTAGGTCAGGGCGCCTCCGTCTTGTTTCCTCACTTTTTCCTTTTGGGGTGCGGTCCATTTCGTTTGGTAACTTTTCGGTCGGGCGACCGGGAGGATGGACGATGGACGGTGGAGGATGGATTTAGGTCATGGCGCCTCCGTCTTGTTTCCTCACTTTTTCCTTTTGGGGTGCGGTCCATTTCGTTTGGTCAC
>Ga0073934_10006850_pt1 | contig 16286 bp, 12 predicted proteins | sample LarsenN4metaG_FD_76834 | JGI IMG/M metagenome (GOLD analysis project Ga0073934, IMG submission 76834) | Hot spring sediment bacterial and archeal communities from British Columbia, Canada, to study Microbial Dark Matter (Phase II) - Larsen... ...
ATGACGGGCATGCGCTCCATCAGCGTGACGTGTGTTGTGTTGGGCAAAATGGCCAGCCTCGATTCCGGGTGCGGCTGCATGTCGCCATGTAGATCCCCGCCCTTGAGGCGGTACATTTCAGCGATGTGATCGAGCCGCACGCCATCAGCGTCGCCGTGGATGAAGAACATCGGCGCTGGGGTGGCCTTGAGCTTGTCGGCGCCGAAGTCGAACGGTTTCGAAGCCATCGCGATCATGCGCTTGACGAAATTCGGGAATTCGTCCGGCGTCGGGCTCAGTTTCTTGTACTCGGCTTCAATGGGCGAGCCTGTGAAGACGTCCGCGGTGAGATTCGCGATCGCGTCGAGCCCTTCCTTGACGAAGCCGTCACGGCGGAACCTGGACGAAATGACGACCACCTTTCGCACTTTGTCCGGATGGCGGATCGCACACTGCATCGCTACGGCGCCGCCCATGCTGTAACCGATGAGGTCCGCTTTTGGGATCTTAAGGTGATCGAGCAGCGCAACCACATCGTCGGCGAGGTTTTCATCGCTGAACTCGCGTTCGATGTCGGCCGTGCGCCCGTGGCCTTGCAATTCGACGGCAATCACTTTCCGCGTTTTGGAAAGTTCGCCGATCCACCCGGTCCAGTTGTTTGTAATGGTCATGAACGCGCCGTGGAGCAGCACCACGGGATCGCCGCTTCCGTGGACCTCGTAGTACATTTTGAGTCCGTTGACCGGCGCGTAGCCCGTAGTCGGTTTTTGCTGCCCCGATACGACACCCGAAAGGAGCATCGTCAGGAGAAATGCTGTTGTCTTCATGTTTGACCTTTCATCTTAGTGATTATTGGACTGCGCTGTGATTATTTCAAGTTTTCAGCCAGCTTGTCGAGACACTCTTCCAAACCGAGCTTGGACATCTCGCGCATCTGGCCGAGCGTCCAGCCGTATTCGATGGCAGTGAATTCTGTTTTGTCACCGACGCGCTTGAAAGCCAAAAGCGAAGGAATCTCTTCAGGAAAATCCGGAGGCATGCCCATCGTCGCCGGATTAATCTTTTTGCCAGCACTGTCCGACAAGCCTTGCGTGAATTCGATATACTCCAGCGGCGCGATTTTCTTGTAAGTGCCGGCGGTGTAGAAATCCGCGTTGTTCATTTCTTTCGGCGCGCGCATGTGAAAAACAAACTTGCCGCCTTCACGAAAATCTATTTGGCAGCTCGGCGAAGTAAAGCCAGTGGGACCCCACCATTTCATGACCTGCTCCGGCTCGGTCCAAGCCTTCCATACGGCTTCGAGCGGCGCGTCGAATACTCGGGTGAGGACGATATCTTGCTTGCCCGATTCCGCGAGAGCTTTCAAATTGGACAGACCGGTTTCAAAATCTTTTCCGATATGGTTGTCGATGTCGACGAAGATGCTCATGACTTTCCCCAAAAATTGATTGGGACCGTGCATCGCCCACGTGATTTTCGAGGCCTCGCCTTCGGGCGTCAGCGTGAACTCAGAAGTGCTCTGAGCTTCAAACGGCTCGGTGAAATTCAACTTGATGTTGAGCTTCGAAGCGGGAGAAGATTCCAGAATCTCCATACGCCCTGCGCCGACCTCGTTGTTGCCTTTCCATTCATAAACTGCGCCCGCGCCGGTTGCAGCGCCGCTGTAAGTTCTTTGCAACGCGGGATCCAATTTTTCCCACGGCGACCAGGCAGCCCAACTGCGAAAATCGTTGAGGTGCGCGAAGATTATTTCTGGTGCGGCTTTGATGCTCGCTGAGCGCTCGATGCGGAAGGTGTCCGGCTTGGTCGTGGCAAAGCCGAGCAGGGCGACGACGATAGCGCCAAGCGCCACAACTGTTGTTACGATTACTTTTTTCATTTTGATGCTCCTTTCCGTTTTGAGGGAGTGAGAACTTTCTAATCCACGCGCGCATCGCGGACAAGAAAGTCCGCGCCTTCTCTTTTCATCAAATTTTTGACACTGCCTTTACACTATATAGTTGTTCGATGAAGCTCAAAATCGACAACGGGCTTGGATACAGCGCGTCGGGAACAAATGAAACTTCTCCTCTCACTGCGTTTACGTGTAGCGTTTATCTTCCTTAAGCCCATCTTCGATCGGCCGCACCTCGATGCTCCCCAAGCGCGCCGACGGCCACTTCGAGGCCACCTGAATGGCCTCGTTCAGGTCCCTCGCATTGATCAGGAAAAATCCGCCGAGCGTCTCTTTCGTCTCGGCGAAGGGCCCGTCCGTAATGGAGACCTTGCCGCCACGAACGCGCACGGTGGTGGCAGTACGAGCGCTTTGGAGAGGTTCCGCGGCGAGCAAGTGGCCGTTCCTTTTGAGTTCATCGACATAGTTCAAGGTTTCGGTTCTCAATACATCCCATTCACTTTTTGAAAGCGCGTTCAGCGTGCTTTCTTCTTCATATGCGAGACACAGGTATTTCATCTTTTCCTCATTTGTTAATGAAGCGACTCGTTCTATAAGAAAGTCGTTTGGCGAGAGGGAAAATCGACAAGAATGCCGTTTTACGGCATTCTTTCGCGCGAAGTATTTATTCTCAAAATGAATGTTGATGAAGGTTACGGCAGGCCGGGAATCTCGACCACCGGACGGATTTCGATGGCGCCTTTGAGCGCCATCGGAATCCTTGCAGCAACGTCGATGGCCTCGTCGAGATTCTTCGCGTCGATCAAGAAATAGCCGCCGAACTGCTCGCGCGTCTCTGCAAACGGCCCGTCGGTCACCAGCCGTTTGCCGTTGCGCATGCGCACGCTGGTTGCCGCCGATGTCGGATGCAGTGGGTTGGCGCCGAGATACTGGCCGTTGGCGTTCAGCTCATGCGCAAGCTGCACGGATTCGCCGAAACACTGCTCGCGCTCGGCCTCGCTCAAGGCTTGTTCGTCATAGTAAATCAGTAACATGTATTTCATGTGAATGTCTCCATTAGTTAGTTGAACTGCGAGTGTATAGATCGACAGCTCGCCGGAAAATTTTTTATCATTTGGAAGCACTCTACTATTTTTATAGTCGTTCGGCGACGCTCAAAATCGACAACATCAAACCTTGAAATCAGATTTTGCCATTGCAACAGCTTCGCGAATGTCCAGATCGACTTGACCAATATGTCTAAATGACTTGATCAGAACCGGGCATAAACTTCTAAGCCTTATTCAACTGCCGCATTCTCCGCCACAGCGTCGTCCGGCTCATGCCAAGCAATGCCGCCGCTTGCTCGCGATTGTTTTGCGCCAGTTCCAGCGCTTTGGCGAGGCGTTCACGTTCGTCCGCAATTTGCGCCAATTTTCGCCGCCAGTCATCATCTGCGGAAGGGCGAAGGGCGAAAGGCGCGCCCATCTCCCTTCGCCTTTCTCCCATCGCTCATTACCACTTTCTCCGGCAAATCCGCCAACTCGAGGCTTGGTCCCGCTGCTAAAATAACTGCCCGCTCCATCGCGTTTTGCAATTCCCGCACGTTGCCCGGCCAGGAATAAACGGCGATGGCATGTTTGGCGTCGCGGGAAATTCCCTTCACTTTTTTGGAAAATTTTTTGGCGAATTGCTTCACAAAATGCTCGTCGAGAAACAGCGTGCCGCCGTTCGCGCTTTCAAACACGCCGGGCCGCGCCGTGGTTGCGCCGGTGAAGGCGCCTTTGTCAAAACCGAATAACTCCGCTTCCTGCAACGTTTCCGGCAAGGCGCTGCAATTCACCGCGATAAACGGCTTGTCCGCGCGCCGCGATTTTTCATGAATGCCGCGCGCCACCAGCTCCTTGCCGGTGCCGCTTTCACCGAGAATGAGCACGTGAAAGCCGGTGGGCAGCCCGAATTTGAACAGCGCGCCGATGATGTGCCAATCCGGCCGCCAATTCATGTTTAAGGGCGTTCGCGCATCGCCCGCCGCCCGCAGCGCGCCGCCGAGCATGAAGAAAATCAACATGCCGAAACTGAAGACGAACATGATACGAATGTAAGGCAGCGCCTCTGCTTTCACCTCCGGCGCGGCGCGCACCAGATCCAGCAACTGCGGCGCGAGAAAGTAGCCGATGGCGGCGTTGGCCTGGTGGCCGACGAGATGGCCGACCAGCGTGTGATCGATGATGCCTTGCAGGCCGGCAATGACGTTTTGCAGCATCGCGGCCAGGCGATTTTCCACACGGCCTGGAGAATCGGGCCTTCGGTGAGGGTACGGTCAAAGGATTTGGATTTGTCGTCAGGGGTTGGCATTGGAAATAAGCTCATTTCGCTTTCAAAAAATCTTCAAATAAAATATTTATCCCACCACCATCACCGCCAGCCGTTTCGGGCCGTGGGCGCCGAGCACGAGAATTTTTTCGATGTCGGACGTCCGGCTCGGGCCGGTGATTATCGTTGCATAGCTCGAGCGATTCGGCTCCCCGCCGTCGTAATAACGTTGGAGGGCTTCATCAAGCGAGACCACGACTTGTTCCGGCGTGGCAACGGCGATGTGAAACGGCGGCAAAACCGAGAGCCGTCGCCCGCCCGCCGTCGCCGTGCTCAACACTAAGCTCCCCGTGCGCGCTACGAGAAAATCAACGGCGGTGATGCCAACGGCGAAATCGGCAAAATCCGGCGAGGAAATTTTTTGCCGGTCGATGATTTGAATATTTTCTATCAGCCACGAATCAGCAGCAAAAATACGGTCCAGCAAGATATGCCGATGGCGTGCGGCAGGCGCGACTACGCCTGATTTGTTGGTTGGCGAAACAACGCCGCTCAAAAGCTCTCGCAGAGTTCTTGCCGCCGCCGGCTCATCCTTGACGCGGTAAAACTCGCCTTTGAGCGCGGCGATTTTTTGCGCAAAGGTTTGCAGCGGATTTTGACGGGCTGTATCGACGCTTCGATAAATCGAAGCATCGCGATGATTCGGCAGTACTGGTTTTTGCGAAGCCTGAAGCGGGCTTTTTCGCAAATTTTTCAGAATCTGTTCGCGTATGTTGTTCAAATCATTGCCCTCTTTTTTGTAACTATCCAACGAAGCTTCGTCTCAAGCCTTGCAGGCGCAGCCGACAAGAAAGGAATTGGACACAAAAATGAAATCTTGCAAAAGCGCTTGTTTTTGTGAGTTTTTAATTTTGTGTCCACAAAAACTTACTCCGTTTATAGATGTTCGTTGGGTTCAATATCTCGGTCATTCTCTCGCAGGTCTCTGGAAGAATCCTTTTTCACACCAGCACAATGCTTGAAATGAAAAAAGATTCCCTGCGGGCGTAGCCTACGGAATGACAACCCCTTTTGTACCTGAATGGTTAGATTTTTATTCAAAATGATTTGTCCGTCGAAAGGCTTTTGGGTGCCAAGTTACTGTTGTTCCTTCCATAATTCGGCAAAAGTTTTAGCGGCTGGTTTCGGCAGAGGTTTCCGGCGATTCTTGCCTAATAAAAACAAAAACGGGTTCGCCAGCCGCGCCAAGCCTCGCGCCAAATTCAGACGCCGGCGCGAGCGCATGAGCCACGCATACATTTTCATTGCGCTGCGCCAAAATAAATTTTGGTTTACTTGCCGGATCGCCTCGAGGCGATTCTCCAAAATCAAATGATGCAAATCGATCTGCACCGGGCAGACGTCGCTGCACGCGCCGCACAACGATGAGGCAAAGGCGAGATGCTGATATTGCCGCAGGCCGTTATAATGCGGCGTAATGACGGCGCCAATCGGACCTTGATACGTGACATTGTACGCGTGTCCGCCGATCGTGCGATACACCGGACACGCATTCAAACAGGCGCCGCAGCGAATGCAGCGCAGGGCTTGGCGAAAATTCGGACGATTGTAAAGCTGCGAGCGGCCATTGTCGAGCAGAATCACGTGCATCTCGTCGGGGCCGTCATTTTCATCATGCCGCCGCGGGCCAAAGACGATGGAGTTGTAGCAGGTGATTTCCTGCCCGGTGCCGCTCGCGGCGAGCAGAGGAAAAAACAAGCTGAGGTCGGTCAATCGCGGAATGATTTTCTCGAGGCCGGCGATGACGACGTGAACCGGCGGGCAGGACATGGTCAAACGGCCGTTGCCTTCATTTTCCGTCATGGAAATCGCGCCAACGTCCGCGATGATGAAGTTCGCGCCGGTGAGGCCGAGATCGGCGGTGACGTAATCCTGCCGGAGATGACGGCGCGCGATCATGGTCAATTTTTCCGCGCTGTCCGTCGGCGGGGCATCCAACTTCTCCTGAAAAAGGCGGCTGATTTCGGCCTTGGTTTTGTGCATCGCCGGCGTGACGATATGATAGGGCTTTTCCCCGGCCAGTTGAACGATCAATTCACCGAGATCGCTTTCGCAAACTTCGACGCCGGCGTGTTCGAGTTTTTCGTTGAGATTGATTTCCTCGGCGGTCATGGATTTGGATTTGACGATTTTTTTCGCGCGACGTCGTTGCGCCAATTGCAAAACGTAATTCGCCGCGTCGCTCGCGGTGGCCGCCCAACAAACTTTGCCGCCGGCCGCGGTAAAATTCGCTTCAAACTGTTCGAGCAAATCGGCGAGATTGTCCAACGCATAATTTTTTATGGCCGCCGCCAGATCGCGCGTCGCCTGCCAGTCGAGAAATTGATTGGCTTTCGTCGCCGCCACCGCCGCCTCGTAGGTCGCGATCGCCCGGGCGATTTTCAGGCGATGAACGTCGTCGTTGGCTTTAACCGCAGCGCGGGAAATAAAAGAGGACTGTTCGGACATGTATGAAAAATATGTCGCCGGCAACAAAATGTCAAATATAAAAAACAAAAACCCCGCCGCGATAAAGCAACGGCGGGGTTTTGCGAAAAAATTGGCGAGTCAAGCCGGGCGTTTTAATAGCCAAAGTGATACGTTTGCCGAAACGTCACGTCGCCTTGACTTTCATCCACTTGCCCGAAATCGCGCCACTTGCGAATTTTGTTCAAAATGCATTCTTCCATTTGCGCCAGCGCGATGGGGACGCCGTCGGCGGTCATTTCGGAATGGACGACCTCGGCGCTCACCACCCGCCCCCTCGGAGCAATCGTAAACCGCACCGTTACCTTGCCCTTCAGCGCGGCGTTGCCTTTAAGTTGATGGCGATAGCAATCTTGAATCGCCGGATTATGCGCCAAAACAATGTCGCGAATGCGGTCGCGGTCGCGCGTCGCCTGGACATTCGCCGGCCGCGCGCGCAAACCGCCAATGCCGGACAAACCTGAACCGTCGCCGGAGGCCGCGCCGGCGGAGGGCAGCAAGCCCGGCGTCGACGCGATGCGCTCGAATTTCTGGTTGCGCTCGACCGTTTTTTGCGGGGCGGTCGAGAGCCCGGTCACAATATCTTCCGGCACAACACCCGACGAGGTGGCGCGCTTGCCGCGGAGCTCTTTCGCGGCGATGTGAACCTGGTCGACCAACTGATCATTGCCAAAGCCGCCGCGGCGCTCGGCGCCGAGGCTGAGGCCGACACTGGTGCCGTAATAATCCACGCCCGCCCGCGGAATGCGCAGCTCGTTCACTTGCGCCAGAGCGTTGTCGATGTCGCCTATCGTGCTATCGGCATGCGCGAGAATATCCGTCACCGGCGCGTGCGAGATCACGCCGCTGCCGGACGTAATGACGCCGAGCAAGCCGATCCGCTCGACTTCTTCCGACAACGCTTTCGTCCGGCGTTGGCGCGAGATCGTGTTCAGCCGCCGCACCGCCTCGCGATGCTCGCCGGACAGCGAGCCGGCTTCGGGTGTTGGCCGGCCTTTGCGAAAACCCGGCATGCGAGTCGTTGGCGCCGGCGGTATCGCTTCGACGCCTTCCAAAATTCGCGGTATCGATTCCGCCGCGCGCGTCACCAGCTCGTGAGGCGAGGGCGCAGCGACGGGCGCTTCTTCTCTAAATTCCGAAAGAAAAAGCTGGGCATAGCGATTTTGCAAATTCGTCACTTCCCGCTCGGACAACATCAACGGATGCGTTCGCAACATATACCAAATCACGAGCGCTTCGAGAATCAACGTCAAGATCAAGATGGCGAAATAACGCCGATCCAACGATTCGAAATAATTTTTATTGAACTCCTTGGGAAATTCATGCAGCGGCGGATGGTGAGGTGGCGACAAAGAAACGTCTTCATGATCGGTGTCATCGATCACAGCGCCAATTTCATATTCCGGACGAGAAACGTCAGATGGTGCAGACTCGTTCGCCGGCTCAACCAGTTCGGCCGGCGCCACATCATCTTCGGAAGACGTTGCCTTTTGCAGTTGTTCCGTATCACTCCAGTGCTCCACAATCCTTGCTCCAATATTGATTGAAAATTTTCCTACATCGCAAAAGGTCAAAGCTCAAACGGCCATCGCCGGGCGTTTCGACGGCCTGCGACAGCGCATTAAACCGCCGCAATTGTGTTGTACGTTCTTGTAACAGCAACTACAAAAATGAAACGCCGGCTTTCTTGAAACAAAAAAGTTTTAAAAGAAACGGGGTTTCTAAATTTTTACCTCACGTTCAAGCCAATTGCGGACGTGACATAAAACTATTGTCGGGCCGCTGGCCTACGGCCGCTGGCTGCGCTCGAGCGTGACCGTGAGGGTGACGGTTTGCTGGCCCCGCTTGACGACGACAGGAACTTTTTGGCCGGGCGAGAACTCGCCCAACGCGTAGGTGTAATCATAAACGTTTTTGATCTCGAATTTTCCGAACTTTATGATGATATCACCGCTTTGCAAACCGGCTTTTTCCGCCGGGCTGCCCTGACGCACCCTGCTCAGTTTTACGCCTTCAACCTCAGCGGCGTAATCAGGCGCCGTGCCCAGCGAGACGCGGAAACCTCGAATCGCCGGCTGCTGGCTTTCAGCTTTGGTAAAGTGCAGCGACGAATCCTGGTTGGCGATTTCCGTCACCAAGCCGGCAATAAAACGCAAAATCCGTGCCTCATCTTCGACGTTGATTTTCTCGGCGTCATCTGTTACGCGATGGTAATCTTCGTGCTGATTGGTAAAAAAGAACAGCACCGGAATATTTTTTTGGTAGAAACTCGAATGATCGCTCGGCCCCGGGCCTTCTTTTTTCGAACTGAGCTTGAATTGCGGCGGTTGATGCAAGCGTTCGATGAGCGGCTGCCACTGCGGCGCGGTGCCGACGCCGTGCACGACCAGCGCGCTGTCTTTCATGCGTCCGATCATGTCCATGTTGATCATTGCGATGGTTTGCTCCAGCGGAAACGCAGGGTGATTGACATAATGCGTCGAGCCGAGCAAGCCCAGCTCTTCGCCGCTGAAGGCGATGAAAACGAGCGAGCGGCGCGGGCGTTTCTCCAGCGCGGCAAAATACTGCGCCAATTCCAGCACGCCAGCGGTTCCCGACGCATTGTCGTCGGCACCGTTGTGAATTTCGCCTTCCTTATCATGATCGAGCGCGCCTTCGCTGCTGCGGCCGAGATGATCGTAATGCGCGCCGATGATCACGGCTTGCTCTTTGAGCTGCGGATCGCTGCCCGGCAATTTGCCGATCACGTTGGCCGTCGTGCGCCGCTCTGGAGTGAGATCGGTCGTCAAAGCGGCGCGAGTTTCAGGTATGGTAAACGAATTTGGTTTTTGTGTTTTGCTAATTTTGGTTTGCAAGTTCTTAACGGAATTTTCGGAGGCCGCCAGCAGCCAATCCGCCGCTGCCGGCGTGATGTAGGCAACGGGCAAACCCGCGTCCGCCGCCGAACGATCGAAACGCAGTTTCGGCAAAGGCTCGGCAACCGAATCCGCATTCGTTACAACGAGCAAGGCTTTGGCGCCGTGCTGGCGGGCCTGCAGCGCTTTGTAGCGTATCGGCTCGTATTCCGCAAAACTGGCGTGCGGGTTGTTGGAAGCCGGAGAATAACGCAAGGCCATCACGATTTTTCCGTTCACGTCGAGATTGGCGTAATCGTTGTAGTTGAGCTTCTCCGCGCTGATGCCGTAGCCGGCGAAAACGATTTCACCGTTTACGCTGTCGGAAGCCGAGAATCCGGCCGGAATAAAATCGGCATTGAGCGCCAGCGCCGTATCGCGGCCGGCGCGCTGCAAGGTGAACCGATTGTTGGGACCGAGATTCACCCCGCCAACAAAATCGAATCTTTGCTCATAACCATTGTTTTCGCCGAACGGCTGCAAGCCGTAGCGTTCAAATTCGGCGGCAATATAGCCGGCGGCTTTCTCATTTCCCGGCGTTCCCGAGAGCCGGCCTTCGAGCGAATCCGAAGCCAAATAGTTCACATGATATTGCACATCACTCGCGGCCAAATCCGGCGAGCTGGCGCGATTGCCGGGAAAACGCGCGGAGTTTTCGCAGCTTGACAATAGTGTTGCGAAGCCAAAAAATAAAATTCGTTTCAACATCCCTGTTCCTCACAATAGTTTCGTTAAGGCAGAATAACTTGACAATGTTAAGTTAGATTTCTCATGTCATTGCGAGCGCTTCTCAGCGAAGCAATCCTTTGAAAGCCCAGAGACTGCGTCCGTAGGATTGCTTCGGCAAAAAACGCCTCGCAATGACGGTAATTTTTAACTTAACATTGTCGAGATAATGGTTTGGTAAAATGATTAAATTAAAAAATTATTCTGCCACATAATCATTCTGCCTTTTGGCTACGCCCAAGGACTGCGGCGGATGCCGTGCTACGTCATGTTTGCGGCGCCATCGCCAGCATCTGTTCGATCCCTTCGCGGCAATTGAGCAGCGGGGTTTTTAAAATTTGCCGCGCCAAGCCGGCATCGAGCGAAACATCCTGCGGCCGCGGCACCAGCCAGTTGACGTCGTGCATGGAAACAACGTCGAGCAAGTTTGCCTCGGCGCCGGTCTGCCGCGCCAGCTCGCGGGCAAAATCCGCGCGGCTGAGGCGCTCGCTGCCGGCGAGATGCAAAACGCCGGCGCGATCGAGCCCCGCCAATTCCAGAATGGCTTGCGCCGCATTTCCGGCCCAAATCGGCGCGCGAAACTGATCGGCAAAAACCTTGACTTTCTGGCCGGCGCGCAAGCGATGATAGATTTCCGCGGAGAAACTGTTTCCACCGGCGCGTGGAAAACCGTAAAGCAACGCGACGCGCACGACCAGCGCGTCGGGATAGGCGCGCAACACCGTTTCTTCGGCAGCGCGTTTGCTGTAGCCGTAATAGCTGATCGGCGCCAGCGTATCGTCCTCGTGATAATTTCCTTTTTTTCCATCAAAAACCATGTCGGTCGAAATATGAAGCAACCGGCTCTTCTGCTCGCGCGCCACCGCCGCGATCATCCGCGCCGCATCGACATTCGTGCGCCAGGCCCAATCTTTTTGCGTTTCACAGGTGTCGAGATTCGCCAGCGCCGCGGCGTGAATGATGATCTGCGGCCGGATTTTGCGTATGAATTGTGCCACCGCCACTAGGTTGGTCAAATCCAGGCGATGCAGCTCGACGCCCGGTATCGCCACGGGATGCTCCCAATAGGTTCCGATCCAATCGCCGCGGCCTTGCGCCGCTTGCGCCAAATAGCCGCCGAGAAAACCGCTGGCGCCGGTGATGAGAATTCTCATAATTCAACTCGAGTTTTAGCGAATAAGAAGCCGCGCACGGACGTAGCGGACTTCGCGATTGTTTTCTAACTCCAAATCAGTGCCATTAAATTCTCGCATTAACTTGTGGATGCGAGGAATGCCTCGTCCTCGACTTTCGACGGCTCCAATTGCCAGGAGGTAGTTGGCGATTCTTTCGTTGCGCGAGCGAATCACCCCGCCGGATAGGACTTCCGCCGGAGTGAGTGAATTTGGCAGTTCTCCCGGACTGGTTATTTCGACGCGATCACGGAAAATATCCAAAAGAATTTTACTTCAAAGCGTGCAAAGGGTTTCTCCAAATTGCTTCGTCAGTACTTTTCGGTTGAGCAAATCTTGCTCAAGCGAAGGTTGGGGGTCCGTGGTGATGTCAATATCGAAGCGGCTCAAATAGTCTTTAAATTTTACGGGATTGATATCCGCGATGCCCGTATTAGGAATAATTTGCTCCTCAGTCAAAAGAAAGCCATGAATGTTGAACAGCTCTTGTCTTTCGTGTGGGCTTGGCTCAACGGAGGAAGCGCCGCAACGGACATAGATCTTTTTCTGGTACGTCAAAGGCTCCGGCCCCCGATATTTTCTGATTTCAAGCCAGTGGAGCCACTTTCCCTCAATCTCGGCTTTATCCAAACGCGCCGTAATCGGAACATTGAGGCCGGTGTGCAACAGATCTTTTAATTTCTCGGGAAAAAGCATTGGCGGCTCGGGAACGCCGGTGATTTTCCCATCCTTGCTCACGCCGATGATGAGTGTCCCGCCATTCGTGTTGGCCATCGCACAAACCGCTACAGGAATTTTTGATTTAAGGTCGTTCCATTTTCCAGGCACATATTCCTTAAATTCTACCGAATCGTTTTCTCCTTGCGCAACTAATTTTTTGATCTCTTCGATATCCATCATGACACCTCTTTTCTGTAACAATTAAATCACGCTCAAATTTTGGCGGAGTTTTATATTCGGCTGTCGGCTAATTGATGATATTAAAATACTTCGCTTCCGGATGATGCACGACAATCGCCGAGGTTGATTGCTCCGGCACGATTTGAAATTCTTCGGTGAGCGAGATGTTGAGGCGCGCCGGATCGAGCAGGCGAAAGAGCCTGGCTTGATCTTCCAAATTCGGGCAGGCCGGATAACCGAACGAATAACGCGAGCCGTGATAGCCTTGTTGGAACAATTCACGAATCTCTTTTGCATCCTCGCCGGCAATGCCCATTTCTTCGCGCATTTTCTTGTGCCAATATTCAGCCAGCGCTTCGGCGGTCTCAACACTCAATCCGTGAAAATAAAGATAATCGGCGTATTTGTCATTTTCAAACAGTTTCTTGGAAACTTCCGAAGCGCGATGGCCAACGGTGACGACCATCATGCCGATGACGTCTTGCTTGCCGCTGGTTGCCGGCGCGAAATAATCGGCAATACACAGCCGCTTACCTTCGGGCTGGCGCGGGAAGCGGAAACGCTCGACTTCGTGTTTGCCGCTCTCATCATAAACAATGACCTCATCGCCATCGCTGTTGCATAAAAAATAGCCATAAACCACCTCCGGAATCAGCAATTTCTCATCTATACAACGCTGTTTGAGCGCATCGAGAATGGGCACAAACTTTTCGGCCACCATCCGGTCATAATCGGCGCTTTTCATCTTGCCCCGCCTGACCTGCCACTGTCCGCGCAGCAGCGCAATCGGATTGATATACTCAAACACCGCCGCCAACGGAATATCCCGCACGATTCTCGTCCCCAGAAACGGCGCGGCAGGAATCTCCACCGCCTGCCAAACCGGTTTCTCCGCCGCCGTCAAATCGCCTTTTTCGATTTCATTTTTACGCCTTACGTTTTCCGTTTTACGTTTCAACGGCTCGGCTGCAATGACTTTTTCACGCCGGCAAATCTCCTCCATAAAATGCAACCCCTCAAACGCATCATTCGCATACGACAATTTGCCGTGATAAATGGGGCGCAAATCCTCTTCGACGTAACGCCGCGTCAAGGCCGCGCCGCCGAGCACGACGGGAAGCGTCACGCCGCGTTCATTCATCACTTCAAGATTCTCTTTCATGATCAGCGTCGATTTGACCAGCAAGCCGCTCATGCCAATCGCCTCGGCTTTGTGCTCGTCCACCGCTTGCAGCATTTGCTCAACCGGCACTTTGATGCCGAGATTGACGACTTTGTAGCCGTTGTTGGTGAGAATGATATCGACGAGATTTTTGCCGATGTCGTGCACGTCGCCTTTGACTGTCGCCAGCACCATCGTGCCCTTGCTCGCGCCCTCGACGCGCTCCATGTGCGGCTCGAGAAATTTCACCGCCGTTTTCATCGTTTCTGCCGATTGCAAAACGAACGGCAACTGCATTTGCCCTGAGCCGAAAAGCTCGCCGACGGTTTTCATGCCGTCCAGTAGGACATTATTTATAATGTCGAGCGCGGCGTATTTCGTGAGCGCCTCGTTGAGATCGGCTTCAAGCCCCAGCTTTTCGCCATCGACGATGCGGCGTTTCAGCCGTTCTTCGACGGCAGCGGGTATCGCCACGACTTCTTTCTTTTGCGTAGATTTTTCGGCATAAAACGCTAAAATTTCCCGCACCGGATCAGAAATACATTTGCCGTTCGCCTCGAATTGGCGTTCGTCAAAAACCAGCCGGCGATGCAGCTCGCGCTCCTCCTCGGGAATTTTGTGCAGCGGCATGATCTTCGATGCATGCACGATGGCCATATCCAAACCCGCTTCAACTGCATAATAGAGAAAAACCGAGTTGAGCGCGTGGCGCGTGTGCGGCGAAAGGCCGAACGAGACATTGCTCACGCCGAGAATCGTGTAACAACCCGGCAATTCTTTTTTAATGCGGCGAATCGCTGCAATCGTTTCGATGCCGCTGCGGCGAAATTCCTCGTCGCCGCTGCCGAGCGTGAACGTGAGGCAATCGAAAATCAAATCCTGCGGTCTCATGCCGTATTTATTGACAGCAAGATCGTGAATGCGTTTGGCAATCGCAAATTTCTTCTCGGCGGTTTTGGCCATGCCTTGCTCGTCAATCGTCAACGCAATCGTCGCGGCGCCGTATTTTTTGCACAGCGGCAGAACTTTCGCCAGGCGTTCTTCGCCGTCTTCGAGATTGATGGAGTTGACGATGGCGCGGCCGGCAATGCGCTGCAGCGCGGCATCGATCACCCGCCATTCGGTCGAATCGATCACCAGCGGCACGGAGAGTTGCGTGTTCAAGCGCTCGACGAGCGGCATCATGTCCGCGGTTTCATCGCGACCGACGTAGGCCGTGCAGACATCGAGCAGGTGCGCGCCCTCGCGGACTTGCTCTTTGGCCATCGACACCATCGCGTCCCAATCCTGCTTCAATAATAATTCACGAAATTGTTTGGAGCCGTTGGCGTTCAAGCGTTCGCCAATGAGCAATGGCGGCGGATCGAGATGCAGCGGCGTGCTGCTGTAAAGACTCGCGGCGGACGGAGTGAAATCGACGTGACGCGATTTTGGCGCGAGTTGTCCGACCGACTCGACAAGCAATTTGATGTGCTCCGGCCGCGTGCCGCAGCAGCCGCCGACGATTTGCACACCAAGATCTTTGACAAAATGCGCGAGGAATTGACTCAGCTCTTCCGGCGATAATTTGTAATGCGCCCGGCCGCCAACATTCTCCGGGAGGCCGGCATTGGGCATGCAGAAAATCGGAAAGGGGCTGTTGGCCGCGAGATAACGAATATTCTCCGACATCTCCTTCGGGCCGGTGGCGCAGTTCATGCCGACGGCGGTGAGCGGGAACGGCTCCAGCGCTGTGAGCGCCGCGGCGATGTCGCTGCCGAGCAGCATCGTGCCCATCGTTTCAACGGTGACGCTGGCGATCACCGGCACGCGCATTTTTTTCTGCGCAAAATATTCGAAGATCGCCGCGAGCGCCGCTTTGGTCTGCAGCAAATCCTGACACGTTTCGACGACGAGCACATCGACGCCGCCCTCGACGAGGCCGGCGGCTTGCACGGCATACGTCGCCTTCATATTCTCATAAGAAATGTGGCCGAGGCTCGGCAGTTTGGTGGTCGGCCCCATCGAGCCGGCGACGAAACGCGGATGAGATTTTGTCGAAAATTGCTGCGCGACTTTTTTCGCAATCTCAGCCGCGCGGCGATTTTGCTCGTAAGCTTGACCGGCGAGATCATATTCGCCCAACACGATCGGCGTCGCGCCGAAGGTATCGGTTTCCACCACATCACAGCCGGTTTCAAAGAAACTCGCATGCAACCGCTCGATGGCATCCGGCCGGGTGAAAACCAAATTCTCGTTGCAGCCGTTGAGCGCCTCGCCGCCAAAGTCATCGGCGGTGAGATTCATGAGCTGCAAATTCGTGCCGGTGGCGCCGTCAAAAACGATGATTTTTTCGCGCAGGCGTTGTTCGAAAGGAATTATGTCCACGAGGCTGATTTGTTCTTCCGTAATTTTGCACACATAAAAGTCAAACCCCGATTTTCCTTTAGTTTCTGAAACCTATTTGGTGGCGGTTTTGAGCATATAATGCAAAATCAGGGTTCTTAGATTGTCGATTTGCTCATTAAAATATACGAAAAGAAGAGGAGAGAGGAAAGAAAATTGTTTGATCTATAGATCGTAGCGCGGCATCAGCCGCAACCCAACGGGCGTAGCCTGACTGCAAGCAAGATGCTCAATGCTGCTAACTTTTTGAAGCGACGGGCGGCCCGTCTGCGGGCCGAGCCTGAATGAATCGTCTATCCGGAAATGCGATTGACATAATTAACAAAACCGGAGGACATATATACACCGAGGAC
>Ga0073934_10006852_pt1 | contig 16280 bp, 15 predicted proteins | sample LarsenN4metaG_FD_76834 | JGI IMG/M metagenome (GOLD analysis project Ga0073934, IMG submission 76834) | Hot spring sediment bacterial and archeal communities from British Columbia, Canada, to study Microbial Dark Matter (Phase II) - Larsen... ...
ATCGAACCAATATTGCGAAAAATTCCGCTTCCACTGTTTCGTAGCCAAGCTTCGTATCTTTTTCCGTCTTCGGGAAGAGTGACATTGTTCAAAACGATTGTTACCCTGTCGAGGACTCCATTGAAATCATTGAAACGAAGCCTGCCTACAGGTATGTCTGGATCCACGATCGCTTGTGGCGTCCCTGTCACACCTGCCGTTGTTGGGCGTATGAGTTGGAAAAGCAGTACTGCCAGACCGATCGCGATGGCAATCTCAATTCCAATTCTGAATCGGCGTAGCAAAGAACTTTCTTGCGGCGCTGGTTTGGGCTTGCCTGCCTCCTCCGCAGCTTGACGTGCAAGTTGGGCAATGTGGATGGTTCCGGGCGAGATCGTTTGCCCGTTGAAGACAGCCAGAAACTCATTTGCCAACTCGCCAGCGCTTTCATACCGCATGGACGGGTCTTTTGCAAGTGTGCGGTCCAGGATGGCTTGCAGGTCGGAGGAGATCCCGTCAATGGTTGGCGGCGGTTCGTTGATGTGTTTCATCAACATGCCAAAGGTCGTATCTGCCTGAAAAGGGACTCCCCCCGCCAGCATTTCGTACAACATGATGCCCAGCGAGTAGATATCTGTCCGCTTATCCACTTTTTCGCCGCGTGATTGTTCCGGCGACATGTACGCCGGTGTACCCGAGACAGAACCTGTCGTTGTGTGCATCGTCGAGTCAAGGAGGCGCACCAAGCCGAAGTCGGTGAGCACAGGCTCCACGTCGGCAGGAAGCGATTGGTTCATATGAATGTCTTCTGATGTGGAGCGAAGAAGAACGTTTGCAGGCTTGATATCGCGATGGACTATCCCTTTGCTGTGTGCGTAATCCAACGCGCTGGCTATGGATTTCAATAACGAAGCCACCAATCCAATAGGCAACCTTTGCTTTTTTTCATGCAGCATTTTAAGATATGCCGCGAGAGAAGGACCCTGAATATATTCCATGACCAGGCAGGGTGTGTCATCTTCTACTTTGTAATCGAGCATTTGAACGATGTTGGGGTGTTTGAGTTCGGCAACCACTTCCGCTTCGCGTTGGAAGCGGCTGAGTTGCTCCGGGTCCCTTTCCATCAAGCCTCTCATCACCTTGATCGCCACCACCCCAAAGGTTTTGTGGTTGCCCTTATAGACTTCAGCCATTCCCCCGCGGGCGATGAGTTGGTCGATATGGACCTTCCCGAGCGTTTTACCAGCCCAGTCTGCCATGCGCAAAATTATAACCTAGAAAGATATCGCGCCGGGTATAATGCCATGACTTTATTATTTGAGGTCGAATGAATCACTCCTTGGAATCACAGATGGGCGTCTTTCTCCGTGAACGCAGGTTAAAAATCGCATTTGCAGAGTCCTGCACGGGAGGTTTATTGAGCAACCGCGTCACAAATGTACCGGGCTCCTCAGAGTATTTTCTTGGAAGTTTGGTCGCGTATTCGTACGAAGCAAAAGCGAACTTGTTGAATGTTTCTTGGGATACCCTGAACACGCATGGTGCCGTCAGCCGGGAGACTGTGTTGGAGATGGCGCGCGGTGCGCGGACGGCGTTTCAAGCAGACCTAGCCGCTTCGATCTCGGGGATAGCTGGTCCAGGCGGTGGGACTCCAACCAAACCCGTTGGCACCGTTTGGTTTGCCCTCGCCGCGCCCAATGGCGAATGGACGCGACTTATCCATTTTTCAGGCGACCGTGAACAGGTCAAAGCCGCATCGGTGGATGCGGCTTTGCAGTTCGTGTTGGACTATTTGGAAGGAAAATTATAGAAGGGGATGCTTGGGCTGACTACGTTTGTGCAAACGTATCGATCAGCAATTTGAAATTTCCACCGACGGGGTACAGGATCGGGCAGGTGCATCCGCGTTTTTTGTATTCCTCCACTTTGGATTTCGCTTCTGCAGGTGTCCCTGACGCAGTGATGTGATGAACGAGATCATCCGGCACAAGGTGCTTGGCTTTGTTGATCTGTTCCTTGGTCGCGGGCCACCCCAAAATGGATTGGATCTCGGTAATGACTTCCTGTGATACGCGCGAGGCTTTAGCGATGTGCGGTTGTTGTGCCAGATACTGGCATAGCAATTCTTTGGTGTAATCGATCGCCTTTTCGTGACTTTCGTCGACCGAACAGACGATGAGTTGCGGTCGGTCGAAGTCTTCCATTTTCCTCCCCGATTTCTTCAAGCCTTTTTCCAGTAAATCCATCGCGTTGTCATTGTAATCAGGTGGGACGCAGTAATTCAGCACAACTCCATCTGCGATTTCGCCGGTCATTTCCATCATTGCGTCGCCTGTCGCGCCGATCATCATGGGTACATTCCGCGGCTCGCGCCGACCATGAACGACATCCAATTCGATTCCATCTACGTGATGAAACTCGCCATGGAAGGTCACGCGCTCCATATTCAACAATTTTCGCAGCACTTCAATCGTTTCTCGCATGGCAAGCAGGGGCTTTCGGCGTTCGATACCCACATTTTTTGCCAGAGGGTCCCACCATGCGCCGATGCCACAAATGATTCGGTTGGGGGCAAGGTCATCCAGTGTGAGCAGTGTTGCCGCCAACAAACCGATATTTCGTGTCCAGTTGTTAATGACCCCCGAGCCAACCTTGATCCGGTCTGTCACTGCTGCGTAAGCCGCCATGGGCACGATCGCGTCTCGCACCAAGCGGGATTCAGCCTGCCAGACGGCTTCGAATCCTTTTTCTTCCGCGTATCTTACATAGTCGAGTCCATCGCGCAGATCGTGCGAGTCTTGCAAGTAGAGGGCAACTCGTTCGGTCATGACATTCTCCTCGTCGTTTATGGAAGATGTTCTCCTCCCGATTATACGCCTGCTAAAAGGTAATTGTGTGCTCCATGTTCTTGATCAGTTCGTAATCCTCCGGGACATCCAGGTCCAAGCGGAGGGATGGCAGATCCACAACTTCAAGACGCGCTCCAGCCTTTTTTGCAAGTTCGCAGTGACGCTGGAAGGAATTCTCTCCGAAATCGTATTCGATCAGCCCTGCCGGCGAAATGACCAGTGCGTTCGTGCCGCGTTTATGCCTATCTGGTGCGACCACAACGACAGGAGGCTTGACTGCACGATCCAGTAGCACAAGGATGTCTGCACTGTCGAGGAGTGGTAGGTCTGCTGGAAGGACAAGTACCCCTCGGGTAGCGTATAGCTGTGCTACAACCGTTGCTCTTTTGAGCGCGGTGTTCAAATGTGGTTGACCGTCCTCCTGAACCGTCCGCGCGCCGTGATTGCGGGCGATATTGAGCGCAAGCGGGTCACGGCTCACCACCAGCACCTCATCCACTTCCTTCAATTCGGAGAGGGTTTTGAGGGTGTGCTCGAGCAATGCGCGATTGAGTTCGGTCCGTTCGTCTTCAGATAATGTTCCCGCCAGACGGGATTTCCCCCGCCGTAAAGGTTTTACAGGGACAATCGCCCAGAGAGTCATACGGCAACTCCAATGAATTGTAGGACTTCGCCTGCCAGCTGTTTTCGGTCTACATGACTCTTCATCAACGTATTGGTTACGAGCGTCTGCATATTCAAACCCCTTACACTTTCAATAAGTTGCGAATCAACTGTATCCATGACAAAATGTGTTACCACTCCTCGATACTGGTTCGCTACCGCCAACGCAGAAGGCTCGATTCCCAGTTCGCGGTACATCTTGGCGGCAGGTCCTTTCACTGTTTCGCCTCCAATAATGGGGGAAACCGCGATGACAGTCTTGCCCTCGCTCCAACCCTTCTCTCGATTGGGTAGAGATGGGGAAGCAAGTGTTACAAGGATCGGATTAATGCTCACCCATGGATTCGAGGGGCAAATGACAATTGCATCCGCGGATTGGATCGCCTCACACACCCCCGGGGCTGGTTCAGCCACCTCAACTCCTTCAAAGCGGAAATCTTTGACTCTTGGCTCGCACCTGCGATGGACGAAATACTCCTGAAAAGACAGTTCGCCTTCGTCCGTGTCCACCTTTGTCCTTACAACCTGATCGGACATCGGCAAAACCGCGTGTTGGATTCCCCAAGAATTGCAGAAATCTCTTGTGATTTGGCTGAGCACATCGCCCGCTTTCAGCCGCCGAGTTCGTTCGAGGTGGGTTCCGAGATCTTTATCGCCAAGCCTGAACCAATCCGGTCCTTCCAACCTTGCGAAGTTCTCGAAGGCGTTCCAGGTTTCATTCACCCGCCCCCAGCCGGTTTCGGGGTTTGCCAAGCCAGCCAGCGTGTAGCAAACCGTATCCAAATCGGGGCAGATATATAAGCCGTAATGCTCAAAATCATCGCCGGTGTTGACGATGACTGTCAATTCTTCAGGTCTGAGAATCTGGGCGAGTCCGTGCGCAAGTTTCGCGCCGCCGACCCCGCCAGCCAGTGCGACGATTTTCATGAAAGGATCATGATTTCTTGAAGTTGTTTTCTTTCTCTCGCTTCGGGAATATTCACAGGATATCCGATAAAGATCATTCCTTGTGGTTCCCACGAGGTTGACAAGTTCAGTGTTTTCTGAATCGTCTCTTGCGCGAACAGGGGCCAGCACGCCCAAACGCCGCCCAATCCCTCTGCATGTGCGGCAAGGAGAAGTTGCATCCCCGACGCCGCGACCGATTGAACGGTCATTCTGAACTCCGCTTTTGTGCGCCTCTTGTCGGGGTATGAATCCATCTCGTTCATGTCAAGACAGAGCAAAATGGCAACTGGCGCAGAAGTGATGCGTTCCTTGGAGCGTTGGACTTGTGTTCGAATTTTTTCAGGTGGAACGCCATCCACCTTGAGATCGCGTTCAAAGTCCACCGCCATCGCTTCGGCAAGTTTTGCTCTGGTTTTTGGATTATTCAAGACTACAAATCTCCACGGCTGGCGATGATGCGCGGATGGGGCGAACGTCGCGGTGGTAAGGATGGTTTCGAGGACTGAATCAGGCACAAGATCCGGTTTGAAACGGCGGATTGAGCGGCGCGTCCGCAGGAAGGTGTGCAGGTCAGTCGTGGTCGTGGACATGTGTCGGTTTGATTTTGTAGATGATTCGTGTTTGACCCTCGCGAGGATTCCAGGGTTTGCCATCGTATCTGCGCGAGAGCATGTCAATGTGTTCGAGTGCATTTTCGTATGTAAAGCCGACCACTTCACCGCGAACGCCAATATACCGATAACGGTCGTTTGGGTCCTGAATCGTCATCGCCACTTTTGAGCGCGACTTCATGTTCTTATCCTTCAAACGCCCTTCGGCGGTATTGATGAGAATATGCTCGCCATCTGTGCTGAACCAAACTGGGGTGACTTGTGGTGAGCCGTCGGATAGGAGGGTGGCAAGGTAAAGGAACGCTTTCGAGTTATCACTGATGAGGTCTTGAAATTTGGTCGGAATTGTCATGGATTTCCCTTGCGTTTTGATTTATCAAAGTGAGTTTATCAAGCATCGATAAGATTCATGTTAATACTATGATGCGATTCATTAACGAAACAGATCCTGTTCTTTGGGACGAATCAGTTCCTTCAACGATGCCTCGCGCAATGGATATGGAAATCCGCGTACATGCACAACGGGCATTCCCTCCGCGGCTTGTCCCATCACCAATGATGCGGCGGCGGCGAGTTCGTCGGCTACGCCCACTTGAGTCACCTGCAATTTATACCCAAAGAGGTCGGGTTTTCCGCGCAAATCCTCAAGCCCCGGGATTCCGGCGATTCCGATTGCGACGCCGACCGTTCCGTTGCGCCACGCACGCCCATGCGAATCGATGATGAGGATGCCGACTTTCCTTCCGCTTTTCGATTGGATTTCGGCACGCATCCTTTCTGCGCTTTTGTCTGGTTCGGCTGGGAGGAGGAGTACCCAATCCTCAGGCGTCACGCCTGATGCTTCTCCCAAAGGGAGAGGTGGATTTACGTTCGAGTGATCGATGCCTGCGTTCGCGCAAACGAAGCCAAGTTTGTGTTCTACGATGATCGCGCCAATGCGAGTGCGCAAGACCTCCTTGCTCTCTTGAAGTATCAATTCAACGATGCGATGGTCTTTTTCCGTATGTTTGGCAAGTTCAATGGCGCGTGGTGATGGCACAACTGTGGTTAGATCCACAGTCCGCCCTTCTGCTTTTGAAACTATTTTTTGTGCAAAAACCAGAACATCATTGTCTTGAAGTGAAATATTGTTCGATGAAAGCGCTTTAAGAACAATTTCCGCCAGGTTGTCGCCGTGGCGGATGAGGGGGATACCGATAAGGGGCGTGAGGGTTAGAGGCATACCGCGTATTTCGTACTGCGTAAGACGGAACGCGCAGTACGCAGTTCGTCAGGATTTTTTTGCCCCTGTAATTTTGATCCCCGCATGTGTAGAGCCGTATTGTTTGTTGATATTGATCAGCACGCTGGTGAGACCCTCCAAAACCACTGAATTCTCGATGGGACCTGCATCCCAGCCCGTTAGCCCGGCAGCTTCAACGAGTTTGAGGACTTCGCCGCGCGCGTCCTTGCTGGTGCCCGTGACGAGGACATCACATCCCACATCTTCTTCTTTCAGCAGATGTTCGTGGGAGATGTTTTGGAAAGCTGCAACCACTTCCACACCTTCGCCCACGATTTCCTTCGCTTCCTGCGCCGCGGAACCGGCAGGCGGCATTTGCACCTTCGTTACTTTCGGAGGCACGAGCGGGACGGTCACGTCGATGAGGATTTTCCCCTTGATTACATCTTTCACGCTCTCAAGTGTTTCGCGATGCGCGGCGTACGGTACTGTCAACACGACGATATCCGCAAGTTGCGCGGCTTCGCGGTTGGATGTGCCGACAACCGAGGTGTCGCCCTCTGCCAGTTCCATGATCTCGGAGGCGGCAGTCACGGCACGTTCGGAGGAGCGGGAACCGATCAGCACTTTATAGCCCGCCTTCGCCCAACGGTACGCGAGACCTTTTCCTTCTTTGCCCGTCCCGCCCAAAACGGCAATGGTGAGCAGGAGGGGTTCTTTTTCCTGAGAATTGTCCATTTAGATAACCTTCGCAACTTCCTTCTGGTATCGATCCCAAACCTTCGGCGCAATCTCGCGCGCTTTGGCTGAGATTTCCATTTCATCGAGCGTGAGCAATTCGCGATCCTTCATCAACACATTCCCTGCAACGATCGTCGATGTAACCATGCTTTGCTGAAACCCGAAAATAATATGCCACGGCAGGTTGCCCGCGGTCATGGGCGTATTCGGGTGATAATCCACGAAAATCATATCTGCAAATGCGCCTTCACTCAATTGCCCAATGGTTGCAGATTTGAAAAAAACGTTTGCCAGCGTGGCGTTATTGTAGATTGCCATCTGAGTCACATCGTAGCCGCCCATGCGCCGTGGGTCGCGGTGATAGACCTTGTGCAGGAGATACGCAGCTTTCCATTCCTCCCACATGGCGTTCGAGAAGCCATCGTTACCGAGGCACACTTTGATCCCCATCCTAAGCATTGATTCGATCTGCGCGACTCCAACTCCGTTGTTCATGTTCGAGCGTGGTTGATGAGTGAGCCATGTCGCTGTTTCAGCGAGAATTTCCATTTCGCGAGCATCGAAGTGGACTCCGTGCGCGGTGATGGTGTTGGGTCCGAGGATGCCGTGTTTTTTCAGGCGGTCTATCACACGCACCCCCGTTTTGTTCAGGCTGTCGTATTCATCCGCCTCATGTTCAGCGGCGTGGACGTGGAAGCCTGTTCCATCCGGTACGGACTGGCGGCAAAAATCCAAAGAGGCGTCTGAAAGCGTCAGGCTGGCGTGCAGACCGAACGTCCCGGCGAGAAGCGGGCTTTTTGTCTTTTTGATAAAGCGGATGTTCTCGTTGACCCCCGCTTTCATTTTGGCTTCACCGTCACGGTCTGTCACCTCATAGCAAAGCACCGCGCGCAGACCCGCTCTTTCAATTTCATCGCCAATGATATCGAGCGAACCATCGATCGCGTTCGGTGAGGCATGATGATCGATGAGTGTTGTTGTGCCGTGTCTGATCGCATCCACGAGGCAGGGGAGGACGGAATAGCGGATGCTTTCCGCGTCGAGCGACCGGTCGAGAGGCCACCACAACTTTTGCAGAATCTCAGGGAAATCAATAGGCGCTGGACCGGGTATCGCCATTCCGCGTGCGAACGCACCGTAAAAATGTGTGTGCGCGCAAATGTTTCCCGGCATCACATATTGTCCGCGGGCGTCGAGTAGTTCTTCTTTCGGGAACTGTTTCAGTAGATCGCTGGTTTTTCCGATCTCAGCGATGCGGTCACCCTCGATGCGTATGGCATGGTCGTCGAGAATGCGATTTTCCTTTTCCCATGTAATGAGTTTTGCGTTGGTAATGAGCATTTCAACCCAGCCCAAACTGATTAGGGTGAGGCAAATGGGTTCCATTCGCGCCGATCTCTTGAATCGCGTGGAAGGAAGCTTCACGCACTTCAAGATCCTCGCCATACATACCGGCATATAATGCGCCTATGATACCTTCATTTGCGACCGGTTTGAGGAATGGCAGCGCGGCGAGTCGTTCTTCTGTCGAACCAAATCGGAATGCGGTGGCGAGAACCTCCGCGGCAGATCCTCCGCGCGGGATTCCCATTCCCTGTTTGCCGGCAAATTCGATCAACCATGGAGTTTCAGAAGGCACAGGTAATTTTTGTGGCACTCGCGGGTCAGGTCGGGTTTTTTGTTCAAGATATTGTGTTGCCAGGTTGCGGACAACCCACTGTTCATCTTCCACCTGCAATTTTTGCATCAACTCCACTGCCCAGGGTTGTTCGATACGGGAAAGGCCGTGAATTATTGCGCGCCTGACCATTATGTCGTTAAGCCCTGCGCCTTCGCGCAGCATGGCGTATCCTTCTGTTGGGTCGTTTGCCAAAGCCTCTGCCGCGGCTTTTCGCAAATCCTCATCGCCTTGCAACAATGCACGGCCAACCGCTTCAAGGGCTCTTTCAGTACCGATGGCGACCAATGCAAGACAACACGCGCGTCGCACCGAACTGGACGGGGCTTGCATTACCTCTTCGAGCGCGTCCACAGCTTTTGAATCGCGTATACCTCCGCTCCCAAGCGCGGCGAGCGGGACCAGTTCAAATGACTTTGAGCTCAATAGCTGACGGAACAACGTGGCAGTGCCCGGGTCGCTGCTGGCGACGAACGCCGCCATCGCCTGTCCACGCAAGCCAAGCGGTTGCCCTTCGGCTTGTAGGATTTGCAACAAACTTGCAAAGACCTTGCTTCGCCACTCGGCTTCTTTGGGAGCATCGCGCAGCCAGTGAGCCACGCTGAAGGTCGGGTTGTGAAGAGGGAGTTCAGAGCTTTTCAATAGTGCTTCTGCTGCGCGCGAGGCATTCCCGCGCGCGGCGAGATAATGCAGAGCAACCGACTTGCCGTTCCATTCCGATTGGGCAAGCAGGGTCTGGTCTGCATCGTTATCTCCAATGGCTTGACCGGCGAGATAACCTTTCAACACGGAGTGCAGGAACCGCATTTTGTTATTAGGATGGGAGAGCAGTAAGCCGCTATCCACCATTTTGCTAAGCAACCCATAAGTGGGCATACCTTCGTTGGCTTTCGATTTTTTGATGCGAATCTTTTGCGATCCGGTCACTGGGGCTTTCTCTCCCTCGGCTGTTTGCGTGAGCGTCTCTGCACTTTGGATAGGTTTGTCTTCCACAATATCGTATTGTTTTACCCACGCACGCGCAGCTCGCGGGTCGAATACCGGCTGTGAGGTCAGGATAACCTGCATGGCAAGCAACTCCAACGCAGCAACCGGTGTTCCGCTGGGAGCAACACGCCGGACATGCGTGGCGATCGAGTCCAACACTCGCGGACCCAGGCTGTCCCCGGCGTACGCACCCCACACTTTGAGAGTCAACTCGAAGGGGGTCAGACCGTGGTTATCTGTCATCATCCAGGAGTTGATCAATAGCGGATCCACCTGCACGGGATTCGATCCCGCTGACGATGAGTCAGCTGCAACCGTCTGTGACCATAATTCGCCCCATTGCTGAATGAAACGAGCAACGGTTCGTTGATTCCAACTGATAAGTGCCAATGGATTGAATCCCAGGCTGATCAAACCGTTCAATTGAGTTGGATAACCTGTTGTAACGATACGAACTTTTGGATATGCCTGTATCAACGCTTTGAACCATGCCACAACAGATTGCTGGTTTATGGAATCGAGTTCATCGAATCCATCGATCAACAGTAGTGCTTGACCGGTTTGAAATGTTCTTTGGATGAAACCCGGCAGTCGTCCAAGATCAAAAAACGGAGCGAATTCGGTAGCAGTATTGGTCAGAACATTGATCGGATCTTTCGACGCCTCATGCGGAAGCCCCAGATCGGCGACATGATACAAGTAGGGGACTGCCTCAGCCTCTGACTTCGGGTCGAGCCGGACCTTGAGATTCGCCGCCAGCGACGCGAGGTGGGCTAGCGCGACCGTTTTGCCTGCACCTGCCGCGCCGGTAATCACAATGTTGGCACCCCCCGATATCGCTTGAGCCAATGTGAGAGTCGGCGCGCCGTATATCCCAGCGAGGTCGGGCCAATCAGGCATATACGGCAGGGTTTGCGAGATGATATCTTCCTGCAAACCGATGACACCCGGCTCGACGCGTGCCGGCGGGGCTATCAATCTGGGTTCTTGTAAAATTTCATCGAGGGCAAAAAGCGACGAGGCGAGATGCATCCCCTGTGCGCGGCGGAGGGTGATACGGCGATGGTTATCCTCCAACCCGCTTGTCCTCCTGGCTTTCGCTGCCTCGCGTTGTTCCTTCGCGTTTTCACGGATCTGATCCCATAGTGGACGCGCCCGCCCTAACAGCACCCAGAAAACGATGCCAACGAAAAAACCGATGAAGAAAGAGAACGGATCGATATGCGGCATGGAGGGTTAATTCGCAAATAAGATTCGTCCGCAAGTTGGGCAATGGAAGAATTGCGACGTCGAGCGTGCGTTTTGCTGTTGGGCAGGGGTCAATGTGGTGCCGCAAGCCGCACAAGCCGAATCGCTCAGCATGGCGACTGCAAGTCCGCGTTTGCGCTCGCGCAACTGGTCGTAGGTTTGAAGGGAAGATTGGGGCAGGTCGCTCATGACAGCCTTGCGCTCCGATGAAAGTCGTTCGATCTCTTTTTGAAGCGCTTCGCTTTCTTTGGTTAAGTCACTGTATTGATCGGATGCGCTGGCTTGCGCCTTCTCGAAATTGCTTTTTGCCGTTTGAAATTCCTTCTCCGCGGTTTCGTACGCCATCATTGCTTCGAGTTCAAGGTTTTCAAGTGTGGCAAGGTGGCGTTTCAGCGAAGCGACATCGTTCTGAAGATCCTGCAATTCTTTTGGGTTGTGAACTTTTCCTCCGTACAAACTGGCTTCCGCTTGTTCGATCTTGAGACGCTGTTTCTCAAAATCGGCTTCGGTGACCTTCAGAGTTCGTTCGGCGGTTCGGGTGCGGCTTTCAGCGGCGGCAAATTCGTCGCTGGCGGCACGGACCATGCTGTCGTTTTGAAGCGTTTCTTGAATAACTTTCAGCCTCGCGTGGATCTGATCGATCTGGCTGTCCACTTGTTGCAGTCGATAGAGTCCCAGCGCCGCGCTCATACGTTGATTATATACGACCTTTATTGGCTGGTGGGCAGATTGTAAAAATTGTAAACCGTTTGCGATAATTGCGCGAACAGCGCGGATACCGGTTCCCAGATGGTCTGTACCGGGTGATAGGCATAGATGACCAGCACGTAGTTACCTCCGGGGGTGTAGACGATTCCAGCGTCGCTGATATTTTGTATAACGCCAGTGCTGGGTTCGGTGATCCAGCCGTGTTTATGCGCCACTGGTGTTCCTTCGGGAACACCGGCTTCGATCAACACGCCGATCTTGTCGGCGGTAAGGAAATTGATCATCTGTTGACAAATTTCGTTGTTTATCTTGTCTGGGAATGCAGCCACCAACGCACCGCCACCCTCTGTTGCGCATTGATAGATATCTGTCAACAACATACCCGCATCAGAAGGTGTTGTTTGGTTGAAAGGATCGGGATCGGTGAAAACATCAGTGCGCTGATTGGCTGGTGTGGTTATCCGTTCCAACAACGGGCAGGGGAATTCTGCGCTGCAGAAAAAACCTGCCAGAAAGGTGTTCTCGAGCCCGATTTTTCTCATGTCTTCCGTAACCACAAGCGGACCTCGGAATTGATCGAGGCTTTCCATCAGCCGGTCGGCGGGTGGATTCTCTGACAAGCGAATCATATCCAGTATCAATGTGGGGGATGGCTCCTCCAACGCAGCGGAACCGTTTTTGATAAAGTACGAAACCATGATGGGAATCTTCACCGTGCTGGAGGCGGTAAACGACACATCCGGGGTCACGGAGATCAATTCGCCTTTGTCCATGGCGAAATGAATCTCCTGTCCGTTTTGGAGGTCGAACAAGTAAAAGCCCAGCACGCCGTCGAATTCTGCGACAGTTACATTTTGTTGGAGCAAAATCTCAAGATTTTGAAAAGTGGGTCTCCCCGCAGCGCTCCGTTGATAGGAAAGGATCACCGTACGGTTTGTCGGTGAGCGCAGTGTGCCTTCGATAAGACGTACTGCGCTATTGATATCAAGAATGGTCCCCGGTTCGCCCGCTGTGAAGGATGTCCCGCCGGGGATGGGTTGTGCTGGGGTAGGAGGCTGGTCGTAGCGTGCTGAAATCTCGTCGCGCAGGTAGGCGATCAATTGGTCTTCGTCGATTTCGGCGCTAAGGGGAACATCGACGGGGGCGGGATCGCGATTCCAAAGGTAGTTCCAATATCCCCCCCAGAACGAACCGCCGGTGCGTTCGAGGTCGGCGGCGGCGATCATGCTATCCATATCCAGATCGAAGCCGACTGTCGTCGGGTCTATGTGAAAAGTGGCTTCGCCATAGTGAACCTCGATCGGGGAGTTATATACTTGTAAAACGCGTTCCGATGCGATACGAGGATCCACGCCGCCGACTTCCACTCCGGCGATGGTCATGCCGCGGGGATAATTATTCCGCTGGCGGCTGTACCCGATGAGCGAGATCACTGCCATCACCAAAGCAATGGACAACAACCCAATGGAAATACCGCGCAGAACCGGGATCGAACTACTGCTTCTCACGTTGCCTCCGAAATTTGTTAAAAAAGTATAACACACCCAATTTTGATGATTGTGCTAGAATAATTTTCGCCTGCGCTGTCCGGCAGGAAAATCCATTTGCAGGATGGGACGATGTTGCGATCCTTCTTGATCTATCTTTCCAAAGCCATCTGGGCGCAGAAACTCATCACTGGTTGGGGCTTTGCATGGAAAGCCGCTTCGCGTTTCGTGGCTGGCGATACGATACAGGATGCGATTCGCGTTGTGGGCGAGTTGAACGCAAAGGGGATCAACGCCACGCTTGACCGCCTCGGCGAGCACACCTCCACGTTGGAGGAAGCGAACGCAGCGTCTGACGCCATCGTGCAGGTTTTACACGAGATAGATAAAGCGGGGGTTAAAGCCAACGTTTCAATTAAATTGACGCAAATTGGCATGGGGTTGGATGAAGAGACGTGTCGACAAAACCTCGTGAGGATTCTCGAGCAGGCGAAGAAGAGCAATAATTTCGTCCGACTCGATATGGAGGATACACCGTACACCGACATCACCATCAACATGTATGCTTCGATGCTCGAACGAGGTTTTCCATCCGAATGTGTCGGTATGGTTCAGCAGTCTTATCTTTTCCGCGCGGAGGCGGATACCCGCTCGTTGCTCGAAAAAGGCGCACGCATCCGGCTGGTCAAGGGCGCGTACAATGAACCGCCGGATAAATCCTTCCAAAAAAAAACGGATACCGATTCGAACTTCGACCTGCTTGCGAAGCTGATGATCGACTCTGCGGCGGCCCGGGAAAAGAATTCCATAAGCGACGATGGGCGCATCCCGCCGCATGTGGTTATTGCCTCGCATGATGAAAAACGAATTGATTTTGCAAAAAAGCATGGCGAGAAGGTCGGCTTGCCAAAAACAGCCATTGAATTTCAACTGCTCTACGGTATTCGGCGCGATTTGCAGGAATCGCTGGTTCGAGAAGGTTATCCCGTGCGTGTTTACGTACCGTTTGGAACGCAATGGTATCCGTATTTCATGCGCCGCCTCGCTGAACGCCCGGCGAATATCTGGTTCTTCGTGTCGAATTATTTCCGCAGATAGAAATGCAGAAAACTGCCCTTGTGACCGGCGGCGCGCACCGATTGGGAAAATCGTTTGCATTGACCCTTGCCCGCCTTGGTTACGACATTCTCCTCCACTATCATGCCTCCGTCGATGAAGCGCGTCAGACTCAAATTGAAATTGAATCGCTGCAAAGACGCGTGACCCTCGCCCCGGCGGACCTCACTCAGCCCTCCGAAATCCAATCTCTAATCTCCAGCCTCGAATCTCTTGATGTGCTTGTCAACTCTGCCGCCTTCATGCCCACCGGAAGTGTAGAGTCGCTCTCTCTGGAGGCGTGGAACACTACAATCGACTTAAACCTCCGCGCGCCGTTTTTACTCGCGCAAGCATGCGCCAAAAAAATGACCGCTGGCGGACTCATCGTCAATATCACGGATACGGGTGCGCAAAAGACGTGGAGCAGGTATCCCTCGTACACGGTCAGCAAAGCCGCGCTCGAATCGCTTACGAAAATACTCGCGCGTGCGCTTGCGCCCAAGATACGAGTCAACGCGATTGCGCCGGGCTTTGTCCTGCAATCTGATATTGTCCCCGAAGACGAGTGGGAGAAGTTGATCAACCGGGTTCCGCTCAAACGTCCGGCACGAAGCGAAGAGGTGGCGTCTGCGCTTGAATTTTTAATCCAAAATGAGTATGTAACCGGTCAAACGATTGTCGTGGATGGGGGTTATTCTCTTATATAGGATGCGCCGGAGCGCGCTACAGGAGCAAATCATGTCCGAAATTGACGAGCTATCCGAAAAATTGAAATCCGAGGGTGAAAAATTCTATTCGCTTTTTGCGGGTCTCACTGATGAGCAGTGGTTGAAGGAAGTCTACACCGAGGGAGAAACATGGACGATCCGTAATGTCCTTTCGCACTTCGTCACCTCCGAGCGCGGTCTCGTGAAACTCTTCGAACGCATCCGTACGACAGGCGAAGGCGCGTCGGAGGATTTTTCGATTGACCGTTACAATGCTGCGCAACAACAGCGGACAAAAGATCTCCCCCCGCGCGACCTGCTCGAGCAATTTAAGGAAGTGCGTTCCAATTCGGTTGCGTGGGTTTTAGGTTTGAAGGAAGAGGAACTCGAAATCACGGGGCGGCATCCGTTTTTGGGTGTGACCAAAATTCGAGATATGATAAAAATGCTGTATATTCACCAGCAAAACCACTATCGTGATATGAAGAAAGTTCTAAAAACTTAAACACAAAGGACACGACGAACACAAAGGAAAACCCATGGAAAAGCGAATTTCTCATCGTTCGTCCAACCTTGGCGACCTTTGCGTCTTTCTCGGTCAAAAATGAATCTTCCTCCTTTCAAACTCGAACGCTACTTTGCAAAATACGAATTCAACACCGAATACCTGCTGTGTTCATCGGATTGTGAAGCCATGCCGATTGCGGACTTGCTCGCCATGGAATCGGGTGCATCGGAACAGTTTCAACAGGTCTGGCTGGGATATACCGAGTCGCAGGGACATCCTGATCTGCGGAGGGAGATCGCAAAAATTTACGAAACGATTCAGCCGGAGGAGATTCTTGTCCACACTGGGGCGGAGGAGGCGATCTTCCTCTTCATGCTTGCCGCGTTGAAAGAGGGCGATCGTATCATTGTCCATACCCCGCATTACCAATCCTTGAGCGAAATCGCGCGAGGGATGGGGTGTATGGTTGACGTATGGCAGGCGCGCGAGGAAAACAATTGGGCGTTGGACCTGGCTGAATTGAAGGATTTACTTCACCCAAACACCAAAGCTATCATCCTCAACACGCCTCACAACCCGACGGGTTATCTGATGACCGGGTCGGATTTTGAAGCCTTGCACGGATTTGCACAAGAAAACAACCTACTTTTGTTTTGCGATGAAGTCTACCGGGAATCGGAATACGATCCTTCGCAACGACTCCCCGCTGGCTGTGACAAGGGCGAACATGCGGTTTCGTTGGGGGTAACCTCCAAAACATATGGGCTCGCCGGTCTGCGGATCGGGTGGATCGCCACAAAGAACCGAAACATCTACGAACGGATGGCTTCTCTAAAGGATTACACG
>Ga0073934_10006853_pt1 | contig 16278 bp, 11 predicted proteins | sample LarsenN4metaG_FD_76834 | JGI IMG/M metagenome (GOLD analysis project Ga0073934, IMG submission 76834) | Hot spring sediment bacterial and archeal communities from British Columbia, Canada, to study Microbial Dark Matter (Phase II) - Larsen... ...
AACACAAGTTCGGGGCTTGAAACGACTCAGTCTGAGGAAGTCCCTAGATCCACTGGAACAAGTCGGGCAACCTGGGCGGTTTGGCAATTCTGGTTGGTTTTGCCTTGCCCGGAAGGCTGCCAAGCTGGCACCTTTCCGTGTCTAAACATCGTGAGGGCGTCGGTGGGGAGCAGGTCGAGGACCATGAGGAGAGGAAAACTCAATTCTCGCCACGCTCCATAGGGGCCCTGGGCCTGCTGCCACCAGCCATTGTTCCGCTTGGGAAGAATCCATCGCAAGTGCGCGGAGGCGCTCGGGACGCAACGGATGTCCCGTGACATTGAGCACTATGCCGCGCTTCTGGAAACGAATTCCAGCTGCCTCAGCCAGGGGAATCCCTTGGGATGAACACCATTCCTTCCAGGCTGATTGCCAAGTCTCCGGACCAGGCTCAGCTAGATGCTCGCCAAGGACCTCTCTGATGGCATCCATGCCCTCGAGTGTCAGAACTGGGTGACGGGGCGAGACCATCCAGGAATCTCCAAGCAGTCGGTAGCCGAGCAGTCGTTCATCGTGCAGGACCAGTGCAAGCCTGAGCACTTCAGGATGGTCGATAATGATCTTCTGCCATTCGGGAATCCAGGCAGCAGCTGGATCGTTGTCAGTAGGTGCCAGTACACGCACAAGGTCACCTGGGAAGCGGTGTCGCAGTTTCCAGGCTGGGTCTTTCAACATGGACCCACGCAGAAAATCGATGTCAGAGCTCTTGTTGAGGCCGAGTTGTCGAGCATCGGTGCCGCCTGTCCTGAGGGCAACAAAATGGGGGGAGTTCGGGGGCAGCTCGAGAAAGAACAGGCAGCGTCTCTCGAATCTGAGGGTTGACTCCGGCTCTCCGGAGAGAAACCGCCGACCGTGCTCTGAAAGACGCCAAGCATCCGCTGAAGTGACTTCCACAAGTCCCAGCCTGACAAGCTGTGCGACAACCCGACGAACAAGCACTGTCCCGGCTCCCAGGTGTTCGTCTAGCCGAGCGAGTGGAACTTCAGCTTCCAGTGCGATCGCCAGGAATATGCAGCGTTCGAGCGGGCTCAACCCAGACTCTGACTTCACGAGAACCGGTACATCGAGGTGGCGAAGTCCAACCGTTCCAACCCATAAAAATGCTTGACTCGGGAAGTTGAGCTGCTGCCATAACCCCGCTAGTTCCCCGCTGTTGGGAATGCCTGGGCTGGGTGGAATCATTTGGGCGTTCCCTCGCAGTGGAGAGAGGGACGACCGACTGATGCGAAAGGGAGGAGTTGGCGCATCAGCCTGGCACAGATCAACTGCTCAAAAGCAGCACGAGGGTCGTCTGGGGAGTGAACATTTGGCTGCGTTCGACCACGGCGTTGCAAAGTGTCAGGATCTCCCACAAGAACCAGATGTCTGCGGGCCGAGCCGATCAATACGACCCAATCGCGAGGGCTGTCCGTGAAGTCCAACTGACGTTGCTCGTGGCTGCGGACGAGGCTCACCACGACCGTATCTGCTTCGCATTCCCTGAAATCGGGAATGGCTGCAAATCGCAAGCCTGGAAGGCTCGATGCCGCGGCTTCTGGAGATCGCCGCCAGAGATACTCGACAAGCTGGACCTGAGGCGCCATCCACGACAGAACGGCAATGTCCTCTGAGCGTTGGTTATCTGACTTGGGAATCTGTGCCAGGTCTTGTAGCAGCCGAACAATCTGTTCTGCCTCTGCCAGGTTTACCAGCCCGCGCATCGGCAGCTTAAGTTGAAGCTCTAGCGGAATTCGCTGGCGCTGACGTGGATCAGCTAGGTCCAACTCGCCGCTCACCGAACCTGCCGAGCCATTAGCGGATCCGCGAGCCTTGTTCTGCTTCCCTGAAACCTGGCGGGAAACTGCATGAGAGCGCACTGGAATAAACTGCACACTCCGGTCTGCAGCGACATCCGCTTCAAGTGGATTGAGAGAGGGGTTAAGCGTGAACCGCGCAAGGTTCGCTAGAGCCTCAGTCTCTGCTCGATAGTTTCTTCGCAGCCATGCACAGCGACCGAGGTCGATCAGCCCGATTTTCTCGCGCAGCCAACGCGCAGCTCGCGCTCGGTTCCAACCCTCGGATCGATCGAATTCCAGGCGTACAGTCGACCAGGATTCGTTCGACTCCCTGGGGGGACCGCGGTGAGTTCGAGCTACCACCTCAAATACGCCAGGTTCAAGTTCGAGTCTTGAATGCGCCTGGTTAGTCGGCGTCCCCTGCCCGAACTCCAGCTGGAGGAGGGAACCTGTTTCAACCCACTGATAGTGACCTGCCTCGGGTCGGAGGGTCAGTTCCCCTAGTTGCTGATACAGATAAGCTTTCGCCGAGGGCACGTCAAACGAGTTGCCGGTGAAGACTACCTCGGCAAGGATTGGTCTTGAGCCAGGCTGATTGAGAATCCTGAGCTCAACATCGGTTTGATCCACAAGGCGCTCACTCTCGAGAGCTGACCGCGCGGCTTCGTCAAGCTCAGTAAGTTGGCACACGATGGCGGAATCTAGTTGCAGCCACCGGCATCGTGCAGACGTCAGGCCTGGATGCAGAGAGTGGTAAAGCTCGTGAAAAATCGACCGCTCAGTCAACGTGCAACTTGTGCTGTCGAGGCATCCCGTTCCAAGCGGAGGATGGCCAGACAGAACGCAACGCTGGCCAAGTGTTGTGACTGTCTGGATGTGTTCCGCTGTGAGACGATCAGCCTGATCAATGATCACCAAATCAAAATGATCGCCCAGTAACGCTGCAACGGAGCTCGACTGGAGTGAAGCAGTTGTCACCGCCAGGAGGGTGGCGTGACTTGCGAGAGACTCCTCTGCGATGATGGAGCTGGAATGCGTGGCCTCGTCTTGCCACGCACTGAAGAACTGGTAATTCCGTTCAGCGACTTCGATTTGCTCGCGGATGGAGCGCTCGAGCGACTCCACTGAGGCGGCGGACGGCGACGATGCCAACCCCTCGTTAGCACCGAGATGAAGAGCATGCGAGGCCCATGCCTGGGATAACTGGTCCTGTCCCTCGGCGATTGAGCGGATCTGTTCATCGAGCTCAGCCGTTCTTCGGCTGGTCTCGTTGAAGGCAATCTGCTCGCGAGCAGTTTTGTGCCTCTGAATCTCTGTGAGCTGTTGCTGGAGAAGACCCTTGTGGACGGCATCCGCATGTTCGAATGCCATTCGCGCTTCATCAGACCGGTGGTTGAATTCTTCCAGCCTCTGAACAGCGCGGCCCTGGAGAAGGCCTCGCCAGAACTTCAGGCTGAATGGCCGCCACTGCTTTCGGATGGCGACGACCTCTTGCTGAGCAAGAACCTGTGCTTGCCACTTACGCAGTTCCAGGTCGCATGCCGCGACGCTCTCCTGAGCCTTCTGAATTTGCTTATCCAACTCGAGCAGTGCACCTTCGTGCCTTAGCCGCTCCTGCTCAAGCAGCTCGGCGACGGGGCTTCCTTGAACACGCGGAGGAGCTCCCTCCATTTCGGCCAGGACGCTGGTCTGAACTTGCTGGCGCTCCGCGGTTAGCTGGGCTCGGCGGTCTTCTAAAGCTTGCCACTCGACCGCCAGCGGCCGCAGCCTTTCCAGCTTTTCTATTTTCAGGCGGAGTTCTTCGAGTTCAGCTGAGCACTTGTCGCGGCTAATCACGGCCCGCTGTCGGACGCTCTGGACCACGCGCTCCTGCAGCCTCTGCAGGGAGTGCTCGCGCAGCAAAGCTGGAGCGTGACGAAGCTCCTCCTCCGGATCGAGAAGGCAAGCAGCAAGAACCAGCTCTGGCGCTGGGAGGCGCTTCAAGCACTGCTCAAGACAACTCATGGTCGGAGCAACGAGTAAGGTGCGCCATGATCGCGCTGCCGCCTGGCAGATCAGTTCAGCGAGGGTTCTGCTCTTGCCGGTTCCCGGCCCCCCTACGATCAAAAATAAGTCAACGGATCGTAGCGCTTGTCCGACAGCGGCCCGCTGCGCGGGATCGAGCCCCTCATCGTAGACGGTGAGCGATTCGACGCCGGCGGGCTCCGAATCTAGCGGTTCGATCTCAATGGGGCCGGTAAGAAGGTCGACGATCAGTTCGGATGGGGCTCTCGTGTTCCGCCATCCAATTTCGTGCGAGTGGAGAAGGCCAGTGCTCCTGGCTCTTTCCAGCCAGCTATCTCGGATGCTTGGGTCTGCCGAATGAAAGTGCTTGATCCAATCCAACTCGCAGCGGCGCGAAAAACCTGAAGATGCCTTGGCCGAACCCAATGCCGAGGCACTGTTCCCAGGGGCGGAGTTCCTGGAAGTCGCTTCCCTGGCAGGTGAAACGACCGTTGGTGTCATTCAGGTCAACCTCAAGCGATCCCCGACTCCCACTTCGCCGGGGCAAGACATCAACCCTCATCCGTGGCCCGTGCGCCATTAATCTTACGACATCATGGGACTTTTCCAGAAACCGTGGCGCTGTCCGCAGACATGCCACTCAAGTGCGAGTCATCAGATGGGAGGCTCATCCAGGGCCTGAATCCGTGGGCTGAAGCGTCAAGATACCTAATCGCACGCGCAACCTCAGCTTCCTTATCGGTTACGCCCTCCTCTATGATGCCTAATTTCGCTGCGCAAACAACCCCAAAACAGAAAGTCTGCCAGGCTTTCCCAGAACGAGAAACCTTCTGCCAGGTTAGCTTCGCCTGCTATGAATGTTGACGCGCAGGGAGTGAAAGCTCCTTTAGCCTGTCTGTCGCGATTCCAGGCCACTTTTCAAGTGACATGTCGTCCATGGTGGAGCAAGTTCCATGTCGGTCTACATTCTCGAACGTACCCAGGTCATACCCCGCCCGCTGGAAGCGGTGTTTCCCTTCTTCGCGGATGCACAAAACCTCGAGAGCATCACGCCTCCGTGGCTGCATTTCCGGATTCTCACCCCCCTGCCAATCAAGATGACGGAGGGAGCTCGCATTGAATACAGGATTCGCTGGCGCGGCGTACCCTGGCACTGGTTGACCGAAATAACCGCCTGGGAGCCACCCCATCGATTCGTTGATGAACAGCTTAGGGGGCCCTACTCGCTCTGGCGGCATGAGCACATCTTCCAGCAAGTCGGCGGCGAAACACACATGACCGACCGAGTCCAGTACGCGCTACGCTGGGGGCCCGTGGGTAAGCTGGCTCACGCACTGGTGGTCAGGAGGGACCTGGAGAGCATCTTTGACTACCGCCGCGCTGTGGTTTCTCAAGCCTTTGGTCGCCAGGCCGCGGATCGACTGAACGCGTAGGTCCAGCTTGGGATTACTTTGGTCTCTGGGGTGGACCGCCTTATATTACCATCAATACGGGATACCTGAGCCATCATGAGAACTCGAACATGGGCATGACTTTGACGGAGAAGATCCTGGCGCGAGCTGCGGGCAAGCACAGGGTCGCTCCTGGCGAGACCGTATGGGTGGATACGGATATCCTGATGACGCACGACGTCTGCGGTCCGGGCACTATCGGCGTTTTTCACGAGCACTTCGGTCGGCATGCCAAGGTGTGGGATGCAGACAAGATCGTCATTGTCCCCGATCACTACATCTTCACAGCGGACCGAAAGGCTCACAGGAACGTGGACATTCTCCGCGAATTTGTGCGTGAGCAGGGGATCAAGCACTACTACGATCCGGACTTTCTTCGCGGCGACGGCATGCCCACGCCATACAGCGATCCAAGCCGAACAAGCTACAAGGGAGTCTGTCACATTGCCCTTCCGGAGGAAGGCCACACTCGTCCTGGCGAGGTGCTTTTCGGAACGGACAGTCACACGTGCACGGCTGGCGCATTCGGAGAGTTTGCCACGGGGATCGGCAACACTGACGCCGGCTTCGTCATGGGGACGGGAAAGCTCTGGTTGAAGGTCCCTCCAACGATGCGATTCGTGTTCGAAGGCTCGCTGCCCGACTGGCTCATGGCCAAGGACCTTATTCTGGCGGTCATCGGGGAGATTGGGTGCGACGGTGCAACTTACCAGGCCATGGAGTTCGCGGGCGATGGCGTTTACAGCCTGAATATGGAAGAGCGAATGACCCTGTGCAACATGGTGATCGAAGCCGGCGGGAAAAATGGCGTGATCGCGCCGGACGAGCATACCTTGGCCTACGTCAAGCAGCGGAATCGCTCGAGGAAGCCTTTCGAGGTGGTTCACAGTGATCCAGACGCCAGGTTCGTTTACGAGAAGAAGTTTGACGTGCGACGGCTCGAGCCCGTCGTCGCCAAGCCGCACTCGCCTGACAACCGCGCTGCTGTTTCTGAGGTCAGGGGTGCGAAGCTCGATCGGGCCTACATCGGATCGTGCACAGGTGGGAAGCTGACAGATTTCCGAGCAGCGGCTCGCATTCTCCACGGACGTACGGTCCGGATTGATACCTTCATTGTGCCCGCCACGACCGAGATAGAGGCAGCGCTCAAGACCGAGAAAGTGGCCGGCAATTCGCTGGAAGACATCTTCCGAGCTGCGGGCGCACGGATCGGATCAGCGAGTTGCGCTGCGTGCCTGGGTGGGCCAGGGGACACCTTCGGCCGATTGAATGCTCCGCTGAGCTGCATTAGCGCTACCAACCGCAATTTCCCTGGACGCATGGGGCACAAGGAAGCCCAGGTCTTCCTGGCCAGTCCCTTGACGGTGGCTGCCTCCGCGGTCGCTGGTTGCATTGCCGATCCACGAGATTACCTCTGCTAGGGGAGAACCTGCACTAATGAAGGACCGCATTCGAGGGCTTGCCTACGTGCTGGGCGACAACATCGATACCGACCAGATTATTCCAGCGGAGTTCCTGACTCTCAATCCTGCGATCCCGGAGGAGTATCGTCAGTTTGGCAAGCATGCGCTCTCAGGCGTGCCCAAGGCGGCCGGCGGTCTTCCCAAGGGCCACATCCCGTTTCACGACGGGACCAGTGACTCCTCACCCTTCAAAATCATTGTTGCGGGGAAGAACTTCGGCTGTGGGTCGTCGCGCGAGCACGCTCCGATTGCATTGAATGCGGCTGGCATTGAGGCCGTGGTGGCTGAGTTCTACGCCAGGATCTTCTTCCGCAACTCGGTCAACGGCGGCTATCTGATACCCTTTGAGTGCGAAGCGCGAATCTGTGAAGAGGTACGAACCGGAGATGAACTCGAAGTCCTGCCTGTTGAGGAAAGGCTAAACAATCTGACCACTGGGGACTCCTGGCGGCTCAAGCCGCTTGGAGAGCTGGCGCCCATCATCGAGTCGGGCGGCTTGTTTGCCTTTGCACGGAAATCTGGGATGCTGAGCCACTAAGCAAACTTGGCTGCTCTCTTTAAGGGCAAATCCCCGTTCAACATGCTGATCGAAACCCTGACCATCATTGGCGTAGGACTCATTGGCGGGTCCGTTGGGTTGGCGGCGCGTCATAGAGGCCTGGCGCGCCGAATTGTGGGCGTGGGCAGGAACCGGGAGACGCTGCTGCAGGCAGAGCGGCTCGGGGCGATTGACACTGGTACCACCGAACTGGCCGAGGCCATCCGCGAGGCGACCCTTGTCGTCGTATGTACTCCGGTGCAAAGCATCGCAGATATTGTGATCGAAGTCAGCCAGTACGCACCTCGCAGCGCCCTGATAACCGACGCTGGCAGCACCAAGGCAGTCTTGATCAAAGAGATAGAGCGTCGATCCTCCCCCGGGATCCGATTCGTTGGCTCGCATCCCCTGGCTGGCTCGGCAAAGCAGGGACCAGAGCACGCGTCAGCAAGGCTGTTTGAGAATCGACTGACAGTGGTAACGCCCACGCAGGCCACCAACTCGGAGTGTCTTGCCGCGGTTTGCGAATTCTGGAAAGCGCTGGGCTCTCATGTTCGGATCATGACGCCATCAGACCACGATGCCGCACTGGGTTGGACAAGCCACTTGCCTCATCTGCTCGCTGCTGCGCTTGCCGGATCGCTTCCTGTCGGACTGCGCGACTTCGCAGCGACCGGATTCCGTGACACCACACGAATCGCTGCTGGTGATCCAGGATTGTGGGCCGGCATTTTCAGGCATAATCGTGACGGGGTGCTGGCAGCCCTGGACCTGTTCGAAAGGGAACTGGAGCAATACCGTCGCGCGCTCGTTGAATGCGATGAAGCGGCGTTGATCGACTTGCTTGCGAAAGCGAAGAGAGGACGAGATGCGCTGGGAAATTGAGGTTGCCAACCAGTCCAGAACCTCAGCGAGAGTTTATCTACTGGAAGCAAACCTGTCGGAGCATGAAGTCTGGCGGCTGGCCTCGGAGTTGCTGACCGACGCGAACGTCGAAACCGCTGAGGTTCAACCCAAGCTTGCGAGCAACACGCTCACTGTTCTTCCCAAACCTGGGGTCATGGATCCCATTGCCGAGAGCGTTCAGTCTGCCGCCCGCGATCTTGGTCTGGAAGTTCCGGTGGTCCGCACGGGACGGCGCTACTTCTATCCTCCCGAGACGGCTCCGAAGAGGGTCCTGGAACTGGCAAATCGTGAGCTTGCCAACGACATCGTAGAGGAGGTGCACGTTGGGAAGCTGCCGGACTCCGCGTGGGGGCCCAAGTCTTCGGAGTACACGTTCAACCTTGTCACTGTGCCCTTGCGGAATCTTACCGACGAGCAACTCCTCAAGCTCAGCAAGGATGGGCAATTGGCCCTCAATCTCGAAGAAATGAGGGCCGTCCAGCGACATTTCACCCTCCAGCAGCGTGATCCCACCGATGTCGAGCTAGAGACCATTGCGCAAACATGGTCAGAGCATTGTTCGCACAAGACATTGAAAGGCACCATCGAACTCGAGGGACCATCAGGCAAGGTTCGCTACGACAACCTCCTTAAGGAAACCATCTTCCTTGCTACTCAGGAGATCAGGCGCAAGCTCGGCGAGGCAGACTGGTGCGTTAGCGTTTTTGCTGACAATGCTGGCATCGTCCGCTTCGATGATCACCATCACGTGTGCTTCAAGGTCGAGACCCACAACCATCCGTCCGCCCTGGAACCCTATGGCGGGGCAAACACCGGTCTAGGAGGGGTGATTCGCGATGTTCTGGGAACGGGGTTGGGCGGCAAGCCCGTCTGCAACACCGATGTCTTCTGCTTCGCTCCTCCCAATCTTCAGGAGGATCGGTTGCCGCCAGGCGTTCTTCATCCTGCTCGTGTGCTTCGAGGGGTGGTGGCAGGGGTTCGCGACTACGGCAACCGCATGGGGATTCCTACAGTCAACGGTGCAATCTGCTTCGACGACCGGTACGTGGGCAATCCGCTTGTCTTTTGCGGAACGGTCGGCCTCATACCTAGAGGGATGGAAAAGAAGCACGTTTCGGCTGGGGATCTCATCGTTGCCATCGGAGGAAGAACGGGTCGAGATGGCATTCATGGCGCCACTTTCTCCTCTGTGGAGCTGACCCACGAATCGGAGTCGATCAGCGGCGGCGCGGTACAGATTGGCAATGCAATCACTGAAAAGAAGCTCCTGGACGTGATCCTGCAGGCACGTGATCGGCGTCTGTACTCTGCCATCACGGACTGCGGCGCTGGGGGGTTCTCGAGTGCCATCGGCGAGATGGGGGCAGAGGTTGGAGCCGAGGTGCATTTGGAGCGCGCCCCGCTCAAGTACACCGGCCTTTCCTATTGCGAAATCTGGATCTCAGAAGCCCAGGAGCGCATGGTGCTTGCAGTGCCGCCTGACTGTTGGCAAGAGTTACGTGAGCTGTGCGCCAGTGAAGATGTCGAAGCGACAGTGCTGGGAGAGTTCAAGCCGACGGGCCGCCTGAAGCTCTACTACCAGGGGAATCAGGTTGGCGATTTGGAGATGAGCTTTCTGCATGAAGGTCGGCCTGCAGTGATCCGTCGAGCAGTTTGCCGTCCCTGCACCGAGGAATCCCCTTCCGCGACGCCCGTTGAGCCTCGCATTGCCGGCGATTCGACGGAGTTGACCCCGGTCCTTCTGGAGCTTCTGAGCAGTTGGAACATCTGCTCGAAGGAATGGGTGATCCGCCAGTACGATCATGAGGTGCAGGGCGGCAGCGTGATCAAGCCGCTAGTCGGATTGACCGAAGACGGCCCTGGCGACGCCGCAGTCATCAGCCCAATCCTTGGATCGAGCCGCGGCGTGGCGATCGGCTGCGGCATCAACCCTCGATTGGGGGACCTTGATCCCTACTGGATGGCAGCAAGCGCGATCGACGAAGCGGTTCGCAACGTCGTTGCGGTTGGGGCTGACCCGAGTCGAATCGCCCTGCTCGACAACTTCTGTTGGGGCAACACTGCCAGACCAGAAACCCTCGGCTCGATAGTTCGCGCAGCCGAGGCTTGTCGTGATGTCGCCCTGGCGTTCGGCATGCCATTCATCAGCGGCAAGGACAGCCTGAACAACGAATTCCACGCGAATGACACCCACATTGTCATTCCGCCCACTCTGTTAATCAGTGCTCTTGGAATCGTGTGGGACGTGCGCTCCTGTGTGACGATGGACTTGAAGCAACCAGGAGACGCGATCGTGCTGGTCGGGGAAACGGGGCCAGAGCTAGGGGGTTCGCATTTCAATCATTTGCTGCGTCGCGGCGGCGGACAGCCGCCAAGGGTGAATCTCGAACAGGCGCCGCGGATCTTTCGAGCTGTTCATTCTGCCATTCAGCACGGGGTTGTCCGAGCTTGCCACGACCTGAGCGAGGGAGGGCTCGCCGTGGCTCTGGCGGAGATGTGTTTCGCCGGCGGGTGCGGCGCTTCAATTACCCTGCCAGCTTCCAAGCTCAGCACTGTGGAAGCCTTGTTCTCTGAGGGCAATTCACGCTTCCTCATAGAGGCTACCCAGGCCTCGCTGCCCCTGCTCGAGCGGCACTTGAGAGATCACGGCTGCCCCTTCGCGATCTTGGGGCAGTCACTGCAAGAACCTCGCCTCGTCATTCGCTCGAATCAGCAAGTGGTCATCGATGCGGATGTGACAGCCCTCAAGACGGCCTGGAAATCGCCGCTCGAACTATCTCTTCAGCGGCAAAGGCAATGAGCATCTGGTCAAACTCGACCGACTAGGCATTCATCCAGCCGCATGATCTTCCATCGGTTCGATCTCTGAGTGCTCAGGACAGCCTGCATCGAGAAACTGCTGCAGCATGAGTTGTGCCGCTACCATGTCAATGCGCTCCGCACGCTGCTTCTTGGTCAGGCCTGCATCGAGCAGGAGACGTTCGGCGTCGGCGGAGGTGAATCGCTCGTCCCAGAAGAGGACCTTCAAGCCAGTGAGCTCATGAAGCCAGGCGCCGTACGCCCTGGCTTCTCGAGCTTTTTGTCCTTCGGCCCCGGTTGTTCGGGCAGGGAGGCCCACGACGATGGTGGATATCCTTTCTTCAGCAATGAGCTTCCGAAGCAACTGGCCGTCTAGCTCAGCTGACTGACGCTGGATTATGAGGAGCGGGGATGCGATTCGACGATCTCGATCGCTGATGGCCAGACCGACGCGTTTCGATCCGAAGTCCACTCCAAGCACTCGACTCACAGGTACTGGTCCCAGCCTTGCTGTTTGAGATGGCCCACGAGCCGCTTGATGGCGGCTTCGTCGCGCTTGTCGGCAATGAGCGTCGCATCGCCATCCTGGACGATGATCAGGTTCTCCACGTTGACCGTTGCAATGAGCCGACCTGGGTCGCCCACAATCAAGCATTCCCGCGTGTTCAAGCCGCAGTGGGTGGCTCGGATCGTGTTGTGCTCCGCATCCTGAGGGTTCATTCGCTCGAAGGCCAACCAGCTTCCGACGTCGTCCCACTGGAAAGGCACCTGGACGACGATGGCATTTTCGCAGCCTTCCATCACCGCGTAGTCGATGCTGATGCGATTCAAGGGCTCGTAGGCTTGTCGAAAGACCTCGTCTCGCTCGGCGGAGGACCAGTTCGTGGCCACGCGGCGAAGGGCCGTGTGCAACTGCGGCTGGCGAGTGCGGAGAGCCCCAAGCAAGGTCGCCACTTTCCAGATGAAGATCCCGCCGTTCCAGTAATACTCCCCGCTCGCCACATACCTCTCCGCGGTCTCTACGTCTGGCTTCTCCTTGAACGACAGGACCTTGAAGGCAGCCAGGTTTTGCCAGCCCTGGATCGACTCGCCTCGGTGAATGTAGCCGTAACCAGTAGCGGGGTAGGTCGGAGGGACGCCATAGATGATGGACGCCTCGGGGTGCTCTTGAGCCAGTCGCACGCCGGCCTGTATAGCGCGACGGAACTCCTGATCGGGCTCAATGACGTGATCCGCGGGCATGGCCACGACGATGGCATCGGGGTCCTCGTCCGCAATGAGTGCGGCACCCAGCCCGATGCAGGCGGCGGTGTCACGCCCGCAAGGCTCAGCCACGATGCGATCTCGCGGGACCTCGGGCAACTGCTCAGCCACCAGCTGGTCTTGCCCCTTGCTTGTGATGACCCACGTACGCTCGGGAGGGACGATGCCTGCGATCCGATCCAGCGTTTGCTGAAGCAAGGTCCTGCCGCCGCTGAGCTTGAGGAACTGCTTTGGGCAGCGTTGTCGGCTGCGCGGCCAGAACCGCGTTCCACCACCGCCGGCCATCAGGATTGCGTGCAACATGACCTTCCCTTGTCGGGTGGATGTCAAAAATCAAAAGACAACCCATCATATGCAAGTTCGACTCGCGGCGGAAGCCTGCGGGACGTGGCCTCGTGCTCCAGCTCGTGGCTCAGGTGCGTCAGCAAGGCTCGCTCGGGCCGGATGCGATCTATCACCTCCAGCGCCTCGCCAAGTGAGAAATGCGCCGGATGCGGCTTGTCTCGCAAGGCTCCGAGAATGAGCGTTCGCACTCCGCTGAGCAACGGCCAGCTCGATTCCGGGATCCGGCTAACGTCGGTGCAGTACGCCAGGTCGCCGATACGAAACCCTAGCACCCGAAAGTGCGCGTGTTCCAGCGGAATTGGCGTCACCTCCTCTCCAAGGACCGCGAAGGGCGCCCCATCGATCCTTTCGAACCGGAGCTTCGGGATCACACCAGGCGGGGCATGCTCCGATCCGGGGACGAAAGCGTAGGCATAGGCCTGGCGTATTTTCTCCTCGGTCTCCGCATTGCAGTACAGCGGCAGAGGTCCTCCGAGGGTCCGCGGAAAGAGACGCACATCGTCCAGGCCGAACAGATGGTCCGCGTGATAGTGCGTGTAAAGCACCGCATGAACCACCGGCGCGCGGGCGCGAAGCAGTTGCAGACGAAGCTCCGGCGAAGTGTCGATCAACAATCGGCCCTGCGGGGTCGTGATCAACACCGAACAGCGATACCGATGATTGCGCGGGTCGGCAGAGGTGCATGTCGCGCACTCACAGCCGATCATGGGCACGCCGACCGACGTACCCGTGCCCAGGAACGTGAAAGTTCGTGATCCCCTCATGGGGCCATTATACGACCGCTGCAAAGCACAGCTGCTCACAGCAACGACTCATTCAACACCCGCTCGCCGATCTTCGCCGGCCTGACTCATGCCTCGTTGGGGCCGATCGTCTTCACGGCCCCTTCGAGGATCGGCGGAAGGCCGATCGTCCTGGCGAGCAGGATGTATGCGAGCAGACCGACGATGAGCGAAAACACGCCCGTCGGCATCCAGCTCGGCACCAACTCAAAGCCCAGAGCGTCCGTGACCAGGCCGTTGTTGCTGATGCCCACGAGGAAACCCAGCAGCCAGGCGCCGTAGCCGGCCCAGTTCCAGCCTTCGCGCGGGCCAGGCCAGTTGGCGCCCTTGAGATAGTAGTCAGCGATCATCGCGCCGATGACAGGTCCGAAGGAAGCGCCCACCAGGCCGAAGATCGGGGCCAATTTCGCTGGGAAACCCGTCAGGGCGATGCCAATGCCCACCGCCGCGCCGGCGAGGGTGATCGGAATGCGCCCTCGGGGCATGGCCAGCATCGTGGAAAGGCTGTTGCCGATGATGAACGAGCAGAAGCATGCAGGAGCCATCGAACCGATCGCAAACAGGATCAGCATCGCCCGCGCCAGGAAGTTCTCCACCGGCTTCCCGTCCGGCCCCTTGGAGGTGTTCAGCGACTTCAGGGCTGTCCCGTACTCAAACATCTTGGCCCTGACTGCACGCACTTCATTCTTCTCGCCGGGAGACATGGCATCCCAGGCAACGACCTTGCCATCCTTCGAATCTCCCGAGGCGGGCAGCCGAATCTCGGGCGGCTCGACCCGGACTTCGTACTTCACTGAGCCGTCAGGGTTCTTCACGGCATGCCATCCCTGCAAAAGCTCCTTGTTCGCTCCGTGCGCCCCAGCCACGGTGATGATCGCCAGGCCCGCCGTGTAAACGACCGCGAGCCAGATGCCGACGATGCCGCCCATGCGGACGTCGTACTTGTTCCGGTTGTTCGAACAGAAGTCGGCGCCCACTGCGCCGGCAGTTCCGAAGAAGCCGATGATGAGCTGGATCATCAGGAGGGATGCAATGCTCACCCAACCCATGTCCATTGGCCCCGACGTGAACTCGTCCGGCAGGGGCTTGGGGGTCTCGTACGATCCCAGGTAAGGCACTGCCATCACCGCGCCGATGAGCAGCATGATGATCGGCACAATGGGGAAGAACTGCGACATCTTGGCCACGTAGCCGATGCCCAGCGCCCCGATCAAGGCGAAGAGCAGGCCCCAGACGATCGCCATCGGATAGAAGACCTCGCCTGGCAATCCCAGGCCATTGATGATGAGGTCCGTGGCGAAGTAAGTCGCCACGCTGTACCAGCCGATCTGCAGCAGGCCCATGAAGATGCCCGGGATGAAGTAGCCCCCCTTGGTTCCAAAGGTGCTGGTGCCAACGATGTAGAGCGGCAGACCGGTCCGCATGCCAAGCATGCCAGGCACGTAGTAGAAGAAGGCATGGCAGATCAAACCGGCGATCACCACGCCGACCAGGACCGCCAGCAAGCTGCCGAGCGTCAGGCCGATGCCGAGTTGAGCGTAGAAGGCGATCCAGAGGAAGATGCCCGCGTAGGTCGGGGCCGTGTTCGTGTACCACGGGGCCCGCTTCTCCATGGGGATGGGGCTGGCGTTGCGAAGGTACGCCGGGAGGGAAGACGCTGGAACTGTTGATCCAGGAGAGGTTGACATCGTCACCATTCCTCACGGGTCATTTTGCCTGGGGTTCGCGTGGAAGAAAGAAGTATAGCCGCTCACGTCCCCGCCGCAAGCGGCCAGTTCTACTTCCTTGCCCCTTGTCATCCTGCAGCGGGAACTCACTTGCTCGCGCTGCCGGACCTTTGTTCTCTCAGCGATCCGCTCCCAGCTACACCGCCGCCTTGGCCCGAATGCCGACGGCCTTGGCCAGCTTGGGGGCCTTGTCGGTCCGCTCCCAGGTGAAGTCCGAATGCTCGCGGCCGAAGTGGCCGTGCCGGGCTGTTTCTCGGAAGATCGGCCGACGCAAGTTCAGGCTTTCGATGATGCCCTTCGGCGTCAGCGAGAAGTTGTCGCGGATCAGCTCGATGAGCTGGTCCTCGCTGATTCCCTCGCGGAGCGTGCCAAAGGTGCTGACCCAGATGCTGAGCGGATCGGGATGCCCAATCGCATAAGAAAGCTGGACCTCGCACTGCGCCGCCAGCCCCGCCGCCACGATGTTCTTGGCGATGTAGCGGGCCATGTACGCCGCCGAACGATCGACCTTGGTGGCGTCCTTGCCGCTGAAGGCTCCGCCGCCATGCCTGCCGCGGCCGCCGTAGGTATCGACAATGATCTTTCGGCCCGTCAGGCCCGTGTCGCCGTGCGGACCGCCTTCAAGGAAGCAGCCCGTCGGGTTGATGTGGAAGATCAAGTCGCCGTCCACCAGGTCTGCCCGCTCCGCCTTGAGCGTGGGGAGGATCAGTTTGTCGATCAGCACCTTGCGGGCGTCGTCGCTGAACAGCTTCTTGCCGTTCTTCTCGACCACGACGCTCTCGTCATGCTGGGTCGAGAGAACGATGGTATGAACGCGAGCCGGCGTGCCGTCAGCGTGGTATTCCACCGTCACCTGGCTCTTGGCATCGGGGCGTACCCACTTCAGCTCGCCGTTGCGGCGCAATGTCGCGTGGTTCTCTACCAGGCGATGCGCAAGATAAATTGGCAGCGGCATGAGGGACTTGGTTTCGTCGCAAGCGAAGCCGAACATCATGCCCTGGTCGCCCGCGCCGCCGGTGTCCACGCCCATGGCGATGTTGGGCGACTGCTGGTGCAAGTAGCACAGGACCTGGCAGGTGTCGGCGGCAAAACCGATGCTAGGATCGACGTAGCCGATCTCACGAATCGCCTCGCGAACCACGTGGTCCACGGTCTTGCGGCTCAGGTCGGCCTTGGAAGTGATCTC
>Ga0073934_10006854_pt1 | contig 16276 bp, 25 predicted proteins | sample LarsenN4metaG_FD_76834 | JGI IMG/M metagenome (GOLD analysis project Ga0073934, IMG submission 76834) | Hot spring sediment bacterial and archeal communities from British Columbia, Canada, to study Microbial Dark Matter (Phase II) - Larsen... ...
GCACGCCAAGTACCACCGGGTGATGCGCATTGCCAAGAAGTTTTACGCCCATGACGAGCACGGCGAGGCCCGCGAGGGCGATCGCGTGCGCATCGTCGAAACGCGGCCTCTTTCGCGACGGAAGCGCTGGAGGCTGGCGGAAATCCTGGCGCGGGCCACTGCGGTGGAGTAGGCGGACACCCATGGTGCAGATGCGAACTTGGCTGACGGTGGCCGATAATTCCGGCGCGCGCAGGCTGATGTGCATTCTGCCCCTGGGAGGCCACACGGGCAGCCGGGCCGGCCTAGGCGACGTGGTGACCGCCTCGGTCAAGGAGGCGGCCCCCGACAGCAACATCAAGGAAGGCAAGGTGGTGCGCGCCGTCATTGTGCGCACGCGCAAGGAGCATCGCCGCAAGGACGGCACCTACATCCGCTTCGACGACAATGCCGCGGTGCTGATCAACGAAGCCGGCGAACCGGTCGGCACGCGCGTCTTCGGGCCTGTGGCCCGCGAACTGCGCGACAAAAGGTTCACCAAGATCGTCTCGCTGGCTCCGGAAGTGTGGTAGCGATGCCGAAAGAAAACATCCGGTACGCCGTCAGTATCCGCAAGGGCGACGCCGTCCGCGTGATGGCCGGGCGGGACCGCGGCAAGACTGGGCGGGTGCTTTCGGTGAACCCGGTCACCCGCAAGGTGACCGTCGAGCATGCCAACATCGTCAAGCGGCATACGCGGCCCAACCCGGCGAAGAACATCAAGGGAGGAATCGTCGAGCGCGAAGGGCCCATGGATATTTCCAACGTGCTGATCGTCTGCCCGGGGTGCAGCAAGCATACTCGTGTCGGCCAGCACGTCGAGCGAGACCCGAAAACCAACCAGGTAACGGCGAAGTATCGCATCTGCCGCCGCTGCGGCGTGAGTCTGGATCGCTGAGGCAGGACAGGGACCATGAAGAGCCGGTTGCATGAACGCTATTGCCAGGAGGTAGTGCCCGCGCTGATGAAGCGCTTCGGTTACACCAACCCGATGGCCGTGCCCAAGCTGGTGAAAGCCACGGTGAACATCGGCCTGGGCGAAGCCAGCCAGAACATCAAGTTGCTGGACACCGCGGCCCAGGAACTGGGCGCGATTACCGGGCAGAAGCCGGTCATTACGCGCGCCAAGAAGTCCATCGCCAATTTCAAGATTCGCAAGGGCGTGCCCATCGGTTGTTGCGTTACGCTGCGCGGCGAGCGCATGTACGAATTCGTGGACCGGCTGTGCAACATCGTGCTGCCGCGCGTGCGCGACTTCAAGGGGCTTTCGCCGCATTCCTTCGACGGGCGTGGCAACTACACCCTGGGGCTGCGCGACCAGCTCGTGTTCCCGGAGATTGACTACACGCGCGTGGACAAGATCAAAGGCATGAACGTCACGCTGACGACCACCGCCAAGACGGATGAGGAAGGCCGCGAACTGCTTCGGCTGCTCGGCCTGCCCCTGCGCGGCGCGGCCGCCGCCTGAACAGCAAGGAGCCCGGGATGGCCAGAACCTGCCAGTTCGCAAAGATGAAGCGGAAGTTGAAACACCGCATCCGCGCGCGCAACCGCTGCCGGCTGTGCGGGCGCCCCCGCGGTTACCTGCGCAAGTTTCAGCTGTGCCGGATCTGCTTTCGCGGGCTGGCCCTCAAGGGCGAAATCCCCGGCGTGATCAAAGCGAGCTGGTAGGAGGGTTTGGGATGCAGACCGATCCCGTTGCCGACATGCTGACGCGCATCCGCAATGCGGCCCGCGCCCGGCATGCGCGCGTGGACTTGCCCGCTTCGAAGCTGAAAATCGAAATCGCGCGCATCCTCAAGGAAGAGGGCTTCCTGGCTTCCTACAAGGTCGTGGAGGAATCCAGGGTGAAGCGGTCGCTGCGCCTGTTCCTGAAGTACACCGCAGACAAGCGCCCGGTGATTTCCGGCCTGCAGCGAGTCTCCCAGCCGGGTCGGCGGGTGTACGTAGGCCGGTCCGAGGTTCGTCCCGTAGTGGGCGGCATGGGCGTCAGTATTCTGAGCACTCCGCGCGGTGTCATGACGGGTCGGGCGGCGCGCAAGGCTGGAGTGGGCGGCGAACTTCTCTGCGAGGTCTGGTAGGGCGAGAGCTATGTCGCGCATCGGACGCAAACCCATCCCTGTGCCGGCGGGCGTAAAGGTGGAACTAAGTCCCGGCGCCGTGGAAGTCCAGGGACCGAAGGGCAAGCTGCGCGTGCCTCTTCCGCCGGGCATTACGATGGAGAAGGCGGACGGAGCGTTGGTGGCGCAGCGTCAGAATGACGCGCAGAAGGCCCTCCATGGGCTGGCGCGTGCTCTCGTCGCTAATGCTGTGCGCGGCGTCACGGAAGGGTTCAAAAAGGAGCTGGACGTCGTCGGCGTCGGCTATCGTGCCGAGGTCAAGGGAAGGACGGTGGTTTTCAGCCTCGGCTATTCGCACCCCATCGAGTTCCCGATCCCTGAGGGGATCCAGGTCAGCGTGGACAAGCAGACGCACCTGGTGGTCAGCGGGCCCGACAAGGCCCAGGTCGGCCAAGTGGCCGCAAACATGCGCGCCCTGCGCCCGCCGGACCCCTACAAGCAGAAGGGTGTCCGGATTGCCGGCCAACGCTTGAAAAAGAAGGCCGGCAAGGCGGGTGTCAAGGCCGCCGGCGGCCAGTAAGCGAGGAAGAGCATGGCCAAGGCACCGATTCGCAAGATCTCGCGCAACGCGCACCGGGTGCGCATCCACCGCCGCGTGCGCCAGCGCGTGGCCGGCACGGACCAGCGCCCGCGGCTGTGCGTGTTCCGGTCTCTGCACCATGTGTATGCCCAGGTGATTGACGATTCGGCGGGACGCACACTGGTTTCGGCCAGCACGCTCGACCCGAAGGTGCGCGCGCAGTGCAAGACCGGCGGAAACGTTGCCGCCGCCAAAGTCGTGGGCAAGGCCATCGCCGAGCGCGCGCTGGCCGCGGGCGTTTCCCAGGTGGTCTTCGACCGCGGCGGGTACAAGTATCACGGGCGCGTGCAAGCGCTGGCGGAAGCGGCGCGCGAAGCGGGGCTGAAATTCTAGCGCCATGCCCAAATACACGCTACGAGAAACGTTAGCCGTCCGGCGGAAGCTGGAAGTGAGCCCCGCAAACCTGAAGGATCAAGTGGTTTCCATCAACCGCGTCACCAAAGTGGTGAAAGGCGGGAAGAACCTGAGTTTTTCGGCTCTGGTGGTCGTGGGCGACCAGCAGGGCCACGCCGGCTTCGGCATGGGCAAGGCCCGCGAAGTGCCCATGGCCATCCGCAAGGCCGTCGAACAGGCCAAGAAGAACATGATCAAGGTGCACCGGAAGGGCACCACCATCGCGCACCAGGTGGTAGGCCGTTACGGATCCGGTCAGGTGTTGCTGAAGCCGGCCCCGGAAGGCACGGGGATCATCGCTGGCGGGCCCGTGCGGGCGGTCATGGAGGTGGCGGGGATTCAGAACGTGCTGACCAAATCCCTGGGCACGTCGAACCCGCACAACGTGATCAAGGCTACCTTCGATGCCCTGCTCCGGCTGAGGGACGCCGCGGAGGTGGCCGAGCTTCGCGGCAAGCAAGCCGACGAGGTGGGTGCCGGACGATGACGGTCAAGAAAAAGGCGGGCACGGTGCGCATTCGATGGGTGCGCAGCGCCATTGCCTGCCCGGAGGATATGCGCGCCACCATTCGCGGGCTGGGCTTCCGCCGGCTCTACCAGGTGGTTGAGCGGCCCGACACGCCGGCGATCCGCGGCATGATTCACAAGGTGCGTCATCTGGTTGAGGTGCAGTCGTGAAGCTTTCTGAACTCCGTCCGCCGGCCGGGTCGCGGCACCGCAAGGTGCGCGTGGGCCGGGGCATCGGCTCGAAACTGGGGAAGACGGCCGGGCGCGGCAACAAGGGCCAGAAATCCCGCACGGGCTACTCCCGCCGGCGAGGCTTTGAAGGCGGGCAGATGCCCCTGCACCGGCGGCTGCCCAAGCGCGGCTTCCGCAATCCCTTCGGGCAGGACTATGCCATCGTCAACGTGGGGATGCTGAACGCGTTTGCGGCCGGCGACACGGTAACGCCGGAGCAGCTTGCGGCGCGCGGCTTGGTTCATCGGCCGTCCCCGGTGAAGATCCTGGGCGACGGTAACCTGCAGGTGGCTCTGACCGTGCAGGCTCACGCCTTCAGCCAGTCGGCGCGGGAAAAGATTGCCGCCGCCGGAGGGAAAGTCGAAGTTCTGTCATGAAGCGGTTCGTCGAAGCGTTGCAGAACATCTTTCGCATACCGGACCTGCGCAAGCGTGTGATCTTCACGCTGGCCCTGCTGGCCGTGTATCGCATCGGTGCCTTCATCCCCACGCCGGGGATCAACGCCGATCTGCTGAAGCAACTGTTCGACCAGGCCCGCGGGTCGGTGCTGGACATCGTCAATCTGTTCAGCGGGGGCAACTTCCGCGGGATGACCATCTTCGCGCTGGGCATCATGCCCTATATCACCGCTTCCATCATCCTGCAGCTGATGACGGTCGTGTGGCCCTACCTGGAGCGTTTGCAGAAGGAAGGCGAGCTCGGCCGCCGGAAGATTACGCAGTATACGCGCTACCTGACCGTGGTGCTGGCGGCGATCCAGTCGTTGGGCATCGCGCGCATCCTGATGGCGCAGACCGTGGGCACGACGGCACTGGTCTACGACCCAGGCTGGGGCTTCACCCTGATGACCATGATCACGCTGACCACGGGCACGGCATTCATCATGTGGCTGGGCGAGCAGATCAGCGAGCGCGGCATCGGCAATGGGATGTCCCTGATTATCTTTGCCGGGATCGTTGTCGGCCTGCCCGACGCCATCCGCGACCTAACCACGAAGTTCGCCAACCGCGAGTGGGGCCCGTTCACCGGCTTGGCGATGATCTTGCTCGTCCTCATGATGGTCGCCGTGGTGGGGTTCATTGTTCTGGTCGAGGGCGGCCAGCGGCGCATCCCCGTGCAGTACGCCAAGCGCGTGGTGGGCCGGCGGATCATGGGCGGCCAGATGACTTACCTGCCGCTGCGCGTGAATTCCGGCGGAGTGATCCCGCCGATTTTTGCCAGTTCGCTGCTCAGCTTTCCGGCCACCCTGGCGCTGGTCTGGGGCGGCAAGTCGAAGTTGATGGAAAGCATTTCCAATCAGCTCCGTCTGGGCGAGCCCCTGTATACCGTGCTCTATATCCTGCTGATTGTTTTCTTCGCCTTCTTTTACGTGGGCATCGTGTTCAACCCCACGGAGCTGGCCGACAACATGCGCAAGTACGGCGGGTTCGTCCCGGGCATCCGGCCGGGACGCAACACCAGCGAGCACATCAACCGCATCCTGAACCGGCTGACCTTTGTGGGTGGCTGCTACCTGGCCCTGGTGTGCTTGATTCCGGAGTGGATGATTTCCGGGATCCGCCTGCACCACCTGCCCGTTTGGCTGGGCGGGGCGTGGTTTGACCAGAATCTGCCGCCTTGGTTCCTGAACGGCCTGGGCGTGACGTTCTATTTTGGCGGGACCTCGCTGCTGATTGTGGTCGGCGTGGCCATGGACACCGTCCAGCAACTGGAAGCGCAGTTGGTCATGCGCCACTACGAAGGTTTTGTGAAGAAAGGCAGGCTGCGGAGCCGTCGTGGGTAGCACGAGCGCGACGGCGCACGGCCTGAAGCGGCCACTGATTTTCCTGGGCCCGCCGGGAGCCGGCAAGGGCACGCAAGCCAAGGAACTGGCGCGGCACTTCGGCGTGCCGCACCTGTCCACCGGCGACATGTTCCGCGAACACGTCGAGCGCGACACGGAGCTCGGCCGGCGCGCTCGGCCCATCATGGAGCGCGGCGAGCTGGTGCCGGACGAGATCGTGCTGGGCATGGTCGAGGAGCGCATCTCGCGGCCGGACTGCGCTGCGGGTTTTGTGTTCGACGGTTTTCCGCGCACCATCCCGCAAGCGGAGCGGCTCGGTGCCATCCTGGCCGGCCGAGGATTCGCGGCGCCGCTGGTGCTCTACGTTGACGTGGATTACGAGAAGTTATTCCGCCGTCTGGCCGGCCGGCGGACGTGCAAGGTGGGCGGGGAAATCTACAACATCTACGACCGCCCGCCCAGGGTGCCCGACCGGTGCGACCACGACGGGGGCGAGCTGATCCAGCGGCCCGATGATCGCGAGGAGGTCATCCGGGAGCGGCTGGCGGCCTACGAAACCCAAACGCGTCCGCTGGTGGATTACTACCGGGCGAAAAGCCTCCTCCGGGAGGTGGACGGCTCACCCGACGCCGCCGCAGTGACGCGCACGTTGCTGGATCTGGTGAAGCGAGACTCGTGAGGCGATGATCGTTTTGAAGTCTCAGGCTGAGCTGGAAAAAATGCACCGCGCAGGGCTGGTGGTCTGGGAAGTGCTGACCATGCTGCGCGCCATGGTCCGCCCGGGTCTGAGCACCATGGATCTCGAGGAAGCGGCGGAGCGCCGCACAGCCGAGCGGGGTGCGCGGGCGGCGTTCAAGGGTTACCGGGGGTATCCGTCTGTGCTCTGCACTTCGATCAACAACGAAGTCGTGCACGGCATTCCCTCCCGCGAGCGCGTACTGCGCGAGGGCGACATCCTCTCGATTGACTACGGTGCGGAAGTGGACGGGTATTTTGCGGATGCGGCGGTAACCGTGCCCGTCGGGAAGATTTCCCCCGGACTGGAGCGGCTGCTTGCCACCACGCGCGAGGCGCTCGATCGGGCCATTGAAAAGATGCGCCCCGGCAATCGCCTGGGAGACATCTCGGCCGCCGTGCAGACCTGGGTGGAGGGTCGCGGCTATTCGGTGGTGCGCGACCTGGTGGGCCACGGCATCGGCACGCGCATGCACGAAGAGCCGCAGTTGCCCAATTACGGCACGCCGGGTCACGGGGCCCAGGTCGAGCCAGGCCTGGTGCTGGCGATCGAGCCGATGGTCAATGCCGGCCGGCCGGATGTCCACACCCTGGAAGACCAGTGGACGGCGGTCACCAGCGACGGCAGCTACTCGGCTCATTTCGAGCACACGGTGGCGGCCACGCGGGACGGCCCCTGGATTCTGACCCGGCCCCGTGAGGTTACCGGGCCTTCCTGGTAAGGCCGAAGGCGTGGGTCCCTAGGGGGAGAATGCCGAAGGAAAAAGACAAGAAGAAGCCGTCGCCGGCGGGCAATCCCAAAGAGGATGCCATTGAAGTGATGGCCACGGTGATTGAGCCGCTGCCGAATGCGATGTTCCGCGTCGAACTCGAGAACAAGCACCAGGTGCTCGCTCATATCTCCGGCCGGATGCGCAAGAACTTCATCCGCATCCTTCCGGGAGATAAGGTAGCCGTTGAGCTTTCACCGTACGATCTGACGCGGGGGCGGATCATCTACCGGTACAAGTGACGCGGCGGGAGAGGGCGATGAAAGTTCGTTCTTCGGTGAAGAAGGTTTGCGACAAATGCAAGATCGTTCGCCGGCGCGGCGTGGTGCGCGTGATCTGCGCGAACCCCAAGCACAAGCAGCGCCAGGGCTAACCTCAGGAGGAGGGAATGGCACGCATTGCCGGTGTGGACCTGCCGCCCAACAAGCGGCTGTGGATTGGCCTGACGGCCATTTACGGGATCGGGCAGTCCCGCGCCCGGGACCTTTGCGGGCGGGCGCACGTGGATCAGGTCAAGAAGGTGAAAGACCTGACCGAGGACGAAGTGACCCGGCTGCGCCAGGCCGTCGAGTCCGAGGGTCGTGTGGAAGGCGATCTCCGCAAGGAGATCCAGATGAACATCCGGCGGCTGATTGATATCCAGTGCTACCGCGGCCTGCGCCACCGCCGCAACTTGCCGGTGCGCGGCCAGCGCACGCATACCAATGCGCGCACCCGCAAAGGGCCGCGCAGGGGCGCCATCGCCGCCAAAAGGAAAGTAGTGGGCAAGAAGGGCTAGCAGGGTTGACGCCGGGCCTTCGCCGGTCCGGCGAAAGTCTGAGCTAAGGGAGAAGCAACGTTGGCTAAGGAAGCCAGTCCGGGGGCAGGTCCGGCGGCGCCGGCCAAGCCGGCGCGCCGGAAGAAAGAATTCAAGAAAAAGCGTGAGCGGCGCGTGGTGCCGCACGCCATTGTGCACATCCAGGCGACGTTCAACAACACGATTGTCACGTTCACCGACCCCAACGGCCAGACGCTGTGCTGGTCTTCGGCCGGCGCGATGAACTTCCGCGGGTCGCGCAAGGGCACGCCCTACGCAGCGCAGCAGGCGGCCATGAGCGCAGCGTCGGTGGCGCGGGACCAGTATGGAGTGAAGTCTGTGGACGTGCGCGTCAAGGGGCCGGGTGCCGGTCGCGAATCGGCCATCCGCGCCCTGTCTTCCGCGGGGCTGCACATTGCCCTGCTGACGGACACGACGCCCATCCCGCACAACGGCTGCCGCCCGCCCAAGCGGCGCCGCGTATGAGCCCTGACCGCCGGTAAAGGGAAGGAGAAGAGCATTGGCCAGACATCGTGAAGCCGTTTGCCGCTTGTGCCGCCGGGAGGGGATCAAGCTCTTCCTGAAAGGCCTGCGGTGTTTCACCGAAAAGTGCGCCATCGAAAAGCGCAACTTCGTCCCCGGGCAACACGGGCAGAGCCGCCGGGCCAAGCTGGCCGGCTACGGCTTGCAGTTGCGCGAGAAACAGAAAGTGAAGCGCACCTACGGCTTGCTCGAACGGCAATTCCGCCACTGTTTCCGCAAGGCCGTGCGCAGCAAGGGGCCCACGGGCGAAAACCTGCTCGGGATGCTGGAGCGCCGGCTGGACAACGTGGTCTATCGGGCGGGGATGGCCAGCTCGCGCGCCCAGGCCCGCCAGTTTGTCCTGCACGGACACGTGCGGGTCAGCGGGCAGAAGGTGAATGTCCCGTCCTATTTGGTCAACATCGGCGACGAAGTGACCCTGAAGGACGCGCTGCGGCAGAACCCCATGGTGCTCGAGGCCCAGAACCTGGCGCGCAGCCAGGAAGCCGCGCCATGGCTGGAAGTGGACCGGCAGGCGCTGCGGGCGCGCGTGGTATCCCTGCCCAAGCGCGAGTACCTGCAGACGCCGCCGATCAACGAACAATTGATCGTCGAGCTGTACTCGAAATAGGTCAACGTTTCCTACGCATTTGCCCCGCGCTGGCGGGGAGGAAGGACTCGCAAAGATGTGGAAAGGCTTTCAGAAACCGAAGCGACTGGCGGCGGAGCTGGAAACACTCACCGACCGCTATGGCAAGTTCTCCGCGCAGCCCTTCGAGCGCGGCTGGGGCACCACCGTGGGCAACGCCCTGCGGCGCGCCCTGCTCAGCTCGATTGAAGGCGCCGCGATTACCGCGGTGAAGATCGAGGGCGTGCTCCACGAGTTTGCGCCCATCGCTGGCGTCGTCGAGGATGCCACCGACATCATCCTCAACCTGAAGCAGATTCCGCTCAAGCTCAACAACGACCAGCCCAAGACGATCTACCTGAACGTCGAGAACCCCGGCGTGGTCACCTCAGCCATGATTGAGGAAGACTCCGACTTTGCCATTCTCGACAAAACCGTTTACATCGCCACGGTCAGCGAAGGCGGACGGTTGCAGATGGAGATGCGCGTGAAGAACGGCCGCGGCTACGTCTCCGCCGACCGCAACTTCGACGAAGACCTGCCCGTCGGCTACATCCCGATTGACTCTGTGCACTCCCCCGTGCGCAAGGTGAATTACTCGGTGGAAGCGGCCCGGCTGGGGCAGATGACCGACTACGAAAAGCTGAACCTGGAAGTCTGGACCAACGGTTCGATTACCCCGCAGGACGCCATCGGCCTGGCTTCGAAGCTCATCAAGGATCATATGAGCCTGTTCATCAACTTCGAAGAGCCCGCCGAGGTCACCGAGGAGCCGGTCGAAGCGCTCAACGACCCGCGCCTGGAGCACCTGGATCGCTCCGTCGAGGAGCTGGAATTGTCCGTGCGTTCTTACAACTGCCTGAAGAACGCCAACATCCAGACCATCCGCGAGCTCGTCCAGCGCACCGAAAACGAAATGCTGCGCACGAAGAACTTCGGACGCAAGTCGCTCAACGAAATCAAGGAAATCCTCCACCGCATGGGCCTCAGCCTGGGCATGAAGTTCGATGAGCACGGGCGGATCATCTGGCCGCCGCTCCCCAGCCAGACGGCCCTGCCGGAGGAGACAGCCAACTTCTGACAGCAGGGACGGAAGCATGCGACATCTCAAGGCGGGCTACAAACTCGGGCGCAACCCGGCGCACCGCCGCGCCACGTTGCGCAACTTGGTGACCAACCTGATCCGCGACGAGCGCATCAGCACGACCCTCACCCGCGCTAAGGCCGCCCGGCCCCTCGTCGAGCGCATGATCACTCTGGCCAAGCGCGACTCGCTGCACGCACGGCGCCAGGCCGCGGCCTTCCTGCTGTCAGGCGAAGCGGTCAAGAAACTCTTCAACACCCTGGGGCCGCGTTTCGGGCAGCGGAACGGTGGCTATACGCGCATCATTCACGCCGGCTGGCGCATCGGCGACGGCGCCCGTCTGGCTATCCTCGAGCTGATCGGTTCCGAGCTGAAGAAGAAAGAGAAGAAGAAGGAAAAGAAAAAGGCCGAAAAGCCTCCGGAATAAGGAAGAGAAGCCCACACGCTGACCGTCTTAGGTGGCCCGCCCGCTCCCCCTGCGGAGCGGGCTTTTTCTTTGCCCCGTCTCGGGAACTACTGCGGCCGGCCCTGGCGGCGGTCGAACCCACTGCGGCGCTCGCCCTTGCGGCGCTCCGGACCGGACCAGCGGCCGACGCTCTTGCGGCGCTCTGCTTTGCGACGGTCGCTGCCCCGGCGATAGTCGTCCGCCAAGCCCCACCGCGTGTCGGCGCCGCACCGCCGGCAGTGCAGCTCCAGCATGCCCACATTCACCAGGTCGCGCTCATTGGGTCCGAGATCGGAAGTCGTGCGGCTTCCGCAACTCGTGCAGATGATCACGGTGGTCATCGGTGCGCCTCTGCGGAGGGATGGCCGTTTGCCGGCCCTCACTCTTACCTTCTTTGCGGGTTGCGGGCAAGCGGTTTTTGCGCGTCTGCTCCCACGCGCCCGGGCCAAGCCCGCTCTGATAGATCCGCTCCTGAAGCGCAGTCGGATTCCCGGCTGCTTTCAGCACGAACCGCGCCGGGCCGGGCTAGGGTCACGGCGACACGTCGCAGGTGCGGCTTCGTCATGTTCCTCCCTCCTGCCTGTTGTTTGTGCAGCGTTCCCTGGGTCGGAAGTGCAGCCACAGGAGCATCTGCCCTGCGGCGGCTCCCGCCACATCCACCAACACGTCGAGCAGACTGGCCGTCCGCTCGGCCACGAAGGACTGGTGGAACTCGTCCACCGCGGCGTAGCCGGCGGCTATTCCCGCCGCGGTCACTGCCCAGCGCAGCCTCCACCCGGAGCGGTCTGCGCGCACGGCGCGCAGCAGCAGCATGCTCAGGATCAGGAACTCCAGGAAATGTGCCGCCTTGCGGATCAGCCCGTGCAAGGCCTGAAGGGTTTCCGGCGAAGCGCTGGGCAGCAGCCAGCGGAGCACGGCCAGCAACACGCTGGAGGTCGCTTCGGCGGAAAAAGCGCTCGTCGAGAAAAACCAGATGGCCGCAGCCCACAGTACGGCCGGGCCCCAGTAGCGCAGCCAGTGCATTTCAGCGGGCGGGTTCCACGCAGGCCACGGGCGTGCTATTCGAGCTGGTAGTTGGGCGCCTCGCGCGTGATGATCACGTCGTGCACGTGGCTTTCGCGCAGGCCCGCAGAGGTGACGCGTATGAACCGCGCGTTTTCCTGCAGCTCGCGGACGCTGGCCACCCCGCAGTAGCCCATGCCACTGCGCAGCCCGCCCACGAGCTGTTCGACCAGTCCGGCCAGCGGGCCTTTATAGGGGACACGGCCTTCCACGCCTTCGGGCACCGACTTGCCGCGCGGGGCGGCGTCTTGCGCGTAGCGGTCGGCAGAGCCGGCTTCCATGGCCCCGAGCGAACCCATGCCGCGATAAGACTTGAACGTCCGGCCCTGGAAGAGAATGGTTTCTCCGGGAGATTCCTCCGTGCCGGCGAACAGGCTGCCGATCATGACTGTCGAGGCGCCGGCAGCGATGGCCTTGGTGATGTCCCCCGAGTATTTCACGCCTCCGTCGGCAATGATGGGCACCCCGGTGCCTTTGGCCGCGCGGGCGGCTTCCGCGATAGCGGTAATCTGCGGCACCCCCGCGCCGGTTACCACGCGCGTGGTGCAGATGGACCCCGGTCCGATGCCCACCTTCAGGCCGTCGATCCCCAGCGCGATCAGGTCGCGCGCGCCTTCGTGCGTGCCCACGTTCCCGGCGATCAGTTCCATCTCCGGCAGCTTGCTCTTGACCGCGCGGATGGCTTCGAGCACGCGCGCGGAATGGCCGTGCGCGGTGTCAATCGCCAGCACGTCCACTTTGGCGCGCGCCAGTTCCTGGGCGCGCTCCAGGAAGTCGCCGGTGGCGCCGATGGCCGCGCCCACCCGCAACCGTCCGTGGTCGTCCTTGGCGGCGTTGGGGTATTCCATCTTTTTCTGGATGTCTTTTACCGTGATCAGGCCCTTCAGGTTGAAGTCACGGTCCACGACCAGAAGCTTTTCAATGCGGTGCTTCTGCAGGATGCGCTCGGCTTCTTCGAGCGTGGTGCCCACGGGAACGGTGACCAGGTTTTCCTTGGTCATCACGGCGCTGACGGGCTGGCGCAGGTTCCGTTCAAAGCGCAGGTCGCGGTTGGTCAGAATGCCCACGAGCTTCGTCCCGCGGGTGACCGGCAGGCCGGAGACTTTGTACTTGGTCATGATCTGCAGGGCTTCTTCGAGGGGGACGTCGGGAGAGATCGTCACCGGGTCCACGATCATGCCGCTTTCCGAGCGCTTGACGCGGTCCACTTCTTCGGCCTGGCGCTCAATCGTATTGTTGCGATGGATGAAGCCGATGCCGCCCTGGCGGGCAATGGCGATGGCCAGGCGCGATTCGGTCACCGTATCCATCGCCGAGGAGACAATGGGGATATTCAGCACCAGACGGCGCGTCAGGCAGGTGCGTGTGTCCGTCTCCGTGGGCAGCACCGCAGACTTGCCCGGCACCAGCAGCACGTCATCAAAGGTCAAGGCCTCCGGGATTGTCCCGTCCATCATGCCGCCCTCTTTTCCGGCCGAACGGCCCCCCAGAAACGCGCCGGGCCGACGCTCGCCGTCGGCCCGGGAAGCAAAGCCTGATTGTGTCCCGCCACATTCATAAAAGAAGGGCGCATTTTAGAGGTTCAGCGAGGAAGCGTCAAGCGCGGCCATGCGCTCCTCAGAGAGGAAGCTACTCGGCCCGAGGCAGGACGTGGCTTACAACGAAAAGCTCGGTCGGCCTCTTGCGTAGAGAAAACCGTCCTGGGCCGTCCGGTCCAACCGCCCTTTTCTAATTAACAGGTGAATTCTACGGGGTGCCGTCGGGCTTGAGCTTGTAGTATTCGGTTTGGGTGCCGGCGTGGGGCTGGACGCGGGCGAGCAAAGCAGCTTTCTGTTTATCGGACAGCGGCCGGAACGTCCGGGCCAGCGCAGCGTTTTCTTCCAGCTGTTCAACGGTCTGCACGCCGGAGATGACGGTCGCGACGGGAAGGCTCCACACGTAGGGCAGAGCTTCGCGCGGCCGGGCCACGGCGCGCTGCAGCAGCCATCCGCCGGCCATGGATTTCATGGCTAGGACGCCGGCGTTGCGCCGCACCAGCTCGGGCAGCACTGTCTTTTCAAAGCTGCGATAGAAGGGATCCACGACGTTCAGCGGAATCTGCATGGTGTCGAAGTTGTAGTAGTCGAGCGCCTTGCGGTTGATTTCCGGGTCTTTGTGCCCGGTGATGCCGACGAAGCGCACCTTTCCGGCCTTTTGCGCGGCCAGAACGGCCTCCATGGCCCCATGCGGCCCGAAGACCTGGTCGAGGTCCTGCTGCAGGCCGACGCTGTGAACCTGCCAGACGTCGAGGTAGTCGGTGCGCAGCATGCGCAGACTGGTTTCAAGCTGCTCGAGGGCTCCGGAGCGGGTGCGCGCGTTGACCTTGGTCATCAGAATGACGTCTTTGCGGCGGCCTTCGAGCGCCTTGCCCAGGCGCTCTTCGCTGCTGCCGTAGTCGCGCGCGGTGTCGAAGAAGTTGATGCCCAGCTCAAGCGCGCGTCGGGCCAGGGCAATGCCTGGCTCTTCGCTGCGGAAGATGCCCAGCCAGGCTGCGCCGAAACTCAACATGCTGACACGCAGCCCTGTGCGGCCGAGCGGCCGGCGCGGAATGGGTTTTTCTGCGGCCCGGGTACCTCCGGCCAGAAGTGCGGCCGCCGGGGCAGCAGCCAGGCTTCGCAGGAAAGCGCGGCGGGAGCTTTGCTGACAATCCCAGGGTGCCATGGATGGGGTGCGGCGAGTCCTCCCAGACTGTACACGAATTCCCCGCGCGCGTCATTCCACGCCGCGGCTTGTTGCGCGGGCGCAGTCGCTTGCGTACAGTTCTGCGCATGCAAGAGTTTGAGCCGCATCCCCTGCTGGGCAACGCGCACGCCATGACTCTCGCGGGCACGCTGTGGCCGCGGCGCCGGGAAAGCCTGCACGCGGGAGTTCCGCGCCGGTTCGAAGTCGAACCGGGGTCCTTCCTGCTGGGAATGTGCCACTGGCAGCCGGAGCCGCGCGCGCACGCGACGCTCGTGCTCATCCACGGGCTCGAAGGCTCGGCGGGTTCGCCCTACATGATTGGCGCGGCCAGCCTGGGGTTCGCGCGAGGTTTCAACGCCGTGCGCCTGAACCAGCGCAACTGCGGTGCTACCGAGCACCTCACGCCCACCCTCTACAACTCCGGCCTGAGCGGCGACCTGCGCGCCGTGGTTGCCGAGTTGCTCGAAAACGACGGCCTGCCGGAAGTGTTTGTTGCCGGCTTCTCCATGGGCGGAAACCTCGCCGTCAAGTACGCCGGCGAGCTGGGCCCTGCGCCGCCGCGCGGGCTGCGCGGGGTCGTCGGCGTATGTCCGGCGCTCGAGCTGGCCGCCTGCATTCAAGCGCTCGAGCGGCCTGCAAACCGCCTCTATGAATGGCACTTTGTGCGCAGCCTGAAGGCCCGCATGCGGCGCAAGGCGCAGCTTTACCCGGAGCGCTATCGTCTGGACGGCCTGGCGCGCGTGAGAAGCGTCCGGCAATTCGACGAGGTCATCACCGCGCCGCACTGCGGCTACCGCGATGCGGCCGATTACTACTATCGCGCGGCGGCCATGCGCGTGGTCGGGAAAATCCAGGTGCCGACGCTGATCCTGGCGGCGCAGGACGACCCGCTGGTGCCGTTCACGCAATTCGCGCATCCGGACCTGGTGGGCCATGCGCATGTCCGGCTGGTTGCGCCGGAGCATGGCGGGCACTGCGCGTTCGTGTCTCGCCAAGGGGGCGCCGAGCGGTTCTGGGCGGAAGCGCGCCTGGTCGAGTTCTGCGCCGCGCAATCTGCGCTGGCGAGCTAGAACCAGGGGAACCAGCGCGACTGCTGCCGCACCCGCGCGTGCCACACGACGGGGATGAAGCCCTTATGCCTGCGGTCTTCGGCGTAAGGATCGGCGAACAGCCCCGCTTCGACCAGCCGCCGGTTGGCCAGCCCGAACACGTAGTGCCAGATCTGCGTAAATCCATCCGAGTAGGGCACGCCGTAGCGCATGGGCGTGATGTCGGCCAGTTCGGCCTTCAAGCGGTCGTAGTTGGCCGCGAGCCAGGCGTCCATCACCCGGCGGCCGATCTCCACCAGGCGCTTGACCAGGGCGCGGTCGCCTTTATCGAGCACCGGGATCCTGGCGCGAAAGGTGCCGTTGGCCCGCGCCACCCAGTCCAGTTCCAGCAGCAGGGCGACCAGCACTTCCGCTTCGTCGCGTTGGAGGCCGGCGGCATCGGCCAGCTCTGCGAGGGTCCGTTCTTTTTCCCGCAAGGCGAACATCATGCGCCCGATGTGCCGGCTGGTGTGATCCAACGAGTGGCGCACCAGAGGAGCGAGCAAGGGCCTGAGTTCGTCGGGCCAGTCGCCCTGCGTGGCGCGGCCGGGTAGGCGCCAGAACAGGTCGGGCAGGCTGAAGCGCGGCAGGGCGAAGTGGTCGCCGAAGGAGGTGACGTAGACTTCGCGGTATTGTGCGTTGTGGCTGCCCCAGTAAATGGCCCGGCGGGATACTTCGTTTTTCTCTTCGGCCCAGGGGACGTAGTTTCCCCCGGGACGCTCGCTGCCCGTCTGGCGGTAGCCGCGCATGGCGGTGAAGGCCAGGCCGTCCCAGTCAAGCGAGAAGCAGCCAA
>Ga0073934_10006855_pt1 | contig 16275 bp, 7 predicted proteins | sample LarsenN4metaG_FD_76834 | JGI IMG/M metagenome (GOLD analysis project Ga0073934, IMG submission 76834) | Hot spring sediment bacterial and archeal communities from British Columbia, Canada, to study Microbial Dark Matter (Phase II) - Larsen... ...
GTGGCCGGCACCATCGCCACCATGCTCGTCACGCTGTTCGCGCCGATCGTCGCCGTGTGGGCCGTGCAGCTCGGGCCGCCCGAGTACTTCATGCTGATGGTGCTGGCCTTCACCACCGTGAGCGCGGTGCTCGGCAAGAGCCGGCTGCGCGGCATGACGGCGCTGTTCGTGGGGCTGGCCATCGGCTGCATCGGCATGGACCAGATCTCGGGCCAGGCGCGCTTCGTCGGCGGCATCCCGGAGTTCTTCGACGGCATCGAGGTCGTGCTCGTCGCGGTCGGCCTGTTCGCGGTGGCCGAGTGCCTGTACACGGCGCTCTACGAGGGCCGCACCGAGCAGCAGCTCAACCGCATGAACAAGGTGCACATGACGCGCGCCGAGTGGCGCCGCTCGTGGCCGGCCTGGCTGCGCGGCACCGCGATCGGCTTCCCGTTCGGCACCGTGCCGGCGGGCGGCTCGGAGATCCCCACCTTCCTCAGCTACGGCGTCGAGCGCAAGCTGTCGCGGCACAAGGACGAGTTCGGCACCAGCGGCGCCATCGAGGGCGTGGCGGGTCCGGAGGCGGCCAACAACTCGGCCGTCACGGCCACGCTCGTGCCGCTGCTCACGCTCGGCATCCCCACCTCGGTGACGGCGGCGATCCTGCTGTCGGCCTTCCAGAACTACGGCCTCAACCCGGGGCCGCAGCTGTTCCAGACCAGCGGCGCGCTGGTGTGGGCGCTGATCGCGTCGCTCTACATCGGCAACGTGATGCTGCTGGTGCTGAACCTGCCGCTCGTCGGCCTGTGGGTCAAGCTGCTGAAGATCCCGCGGCCGCAGCTCTACGCCGGCATCCTGATCTTCGCCACGATCGGCGTGTACGGCATGCGCCAGAGCGCCTTCGACCTCTACCTCATGCTCGGCATCGGCTTGGTGGGCGTGCTGATGCGGCGCTTCGACTTCCCCGCCGCGCCGGTCATCGTCGGCATGATCCTCGGCCCGCTGGCCGAGGCGCAGCTGCGCAACGCCATCTCGATCGGCGAGGGCCGCTGGACGGTGTTCATCGAGCGCCCGATGTCGGCCACGCTGCTGGCCATCGTGGTGGCGGTGATCGTGCTGCCGCGCGTGCTCAAGGCGGTGCGGCGCTGAGCGGCGCCGGGTCGGAGAACGCTGCTGTAACGCGCGCGCCCTGGGCACACCCCGGTTCCTAGGGGGATGCTCGCCATGGGCGACGGGGTCGCGCTGCGCGATCATCGCGGCGGACTTCAGGAGGGCCCTTGGCAGCGTCGAACCAGCGACGAGATGCGGGCGCATGCCCGCGTGATGCGGCCGTGGCGCGGTTGCGGCCGGCTGCGTGGACCCTGCTGGTGGCCCTCGCCGCGGCCCTGTTCGCAGCGCCCGCCCTGGCGCAGGACGCCCCCGAGCGCCGCGTGCAGGTGCAGCGCTACCAGGTCGACGGCGCCACGCTGATCCCCGCCGCGCGCATCGACGAGGCGCTGGCCCCGCTGCGCGGCGCGCGCACGCTGGCCGAACTGCGCCAGGCCGCCGAGGCCGTGCAGCGCCTGTACGTGCAGGCCGGCTACGGCGGCGTGGTGGCCTACCTGCCGCCGCAGGCGGTGCAGGACGGCACGGTGCAGATCGCGGTGGTGGAGGGCAAGCTCGCCGCCGTGAGCGTGGGCGGCGCGCGCGACGCCGCCGGCGAGGCCCGCGTGCGCGCCGCCGTGCCGGCGCTGGCCACCGGGCGCACGCCGCGGCTTTCGCACATCGACCGCCAGCTGCAGCTGGCCAACGAGAACCCGGCGCGGCAGATCCAGCTGCTGCTCAAGCCCGGCGAGCAGCCGGCGGAGATCGCCGCCGAGCTGTCGCTGCGCCAGCGTGAGCCGATGCAGTTCACCCTGAGCGCCGACAACACCGGCAGTGCGCGCACCGGCCGCGCGCGCGTCGGCCTGGGCTGGCAGCACGCCGACCTCAGCGGCGCCGGCGACGTCGCCAGCCTGCAGTACCAGACCTCGCCCAGCCGCGCCTCCGACGTGGCCGTGTTCAGCGCCGCCTACCAGCGCCCGGTGCCGGCCTGGGCGATGAGCTGGCAGGCCTACGCGCTGGTCTCCGACGTCGAGGCGGCGAGCGCCGACACCGCCGCCGGCACGGTGCGCATCTCGGGCCGCGGGCGCATCGGCGGCCTGCGCCTGCAGTGGGTGCTGCCGCGCTGGGGCGACGCCGACCAGCGCTTCGGCACGGCGCTCGAAGGCCGCGAGTACCGCAACCGCTGCGAGCTGGAGAACTTCGGCTCCTGCACCGGCAACGACAGCGAGGTGCTGGCCGCGCCGCTGACGCTGGAGTACGCGGCACGCTCGGTCGGGCGGCTGGCCTGGTCGGCCTCGCTCGCGCTGGCGCACAACACCGGCCTCGGCGGCCGGCGCGCCGATGCGGCCAGCTTCGAGGCCCTGCGCACGGGCGCCGACCGCCGCTTCACGGCCTGGCGGCTGGCCGCCGCGCTCGGCACGCCGGGCGGCGCCGACTGGCAGGCGCAGGCCCGCTTCAACCTGCAGTGGACCGGCGACGCGCTGATCAGCGGCGAGCAGTTCGGCCTCGGCGGCGCGGCCTCGGTGCGCGGCTACGAGGAGCGCGAGCTGGTCGGCGACCGCGGCGCCGTGCTCGTGCTCGAGGCCACCGGCCCGCAGTGGCTCGAGCGCGCCGGAGCGGGCTCGCCCTCGCTGCGCGCCCAGCTCTTCGCCGACGGCGGCGTGGTGCGCAACCAGCTCGACGCACCGTGCCGCCTGAGCGCCACGCGCTGCGCGATCGCCGGGGCCGGCGTCGGCCTGGTGTTCGAGATGCAGGGCCTGCAGGCGCGCCTGGCCGTGGCGCGTGCGCTGCGCGAAGGGCCGCTCACCGCGCGCGGCGACACGCGCGCGCATGCCGCCGCCTCGTACTCGTTCTAGAAGGTGTCCCCACCATGAAGCCGCAGCTCCCCCCGCGCCACGCGCCGCGCCGTTCGGCATTCGCGCTCGCGATCGCGTTCGCATTCGCGCTCGCCGGCCCGGGCAGCCCTCAGGTGGCCGGCGCGCAGGCCACGCTGCCGAGCGGCCTGAACGTCGTGCAGGGCCAGGCCAGCACGCAGCAGCAGGGCAACCGGCTGACGGTCAACAACTCGGCCGGCGCGGTGCTCAACTGGCAGAGTTTCTCGATCGGCGCGCAGCACGGCGTGCACTTCCAGCAGCCCGACGCGGCGAGCCGCGTGCTCAACCGCGTGGTCGGGCGCGATCCGTCGCAGATCCTCGGCAGCCTCACGAGCAACGGCGAGGTCTGGCTGGTCAACCCCTACGGCGTGCTGTTCGGGCGCGACGCGCGCGTCGACGTGCGCTCGCTGGTCGTGTCCACGCTGAACATCGGCAACGACGACTGGCAGCGCGGCCGCCTGCGCCTGGAGGCCGCGGCCGGCGATCCGGGCGCGGCCCTCGTCAACCAGGGCGAACTGCGCAGCACCGCCGGCGGCCGCGTGCTGCTGATCGGCGGCGAGGGCGGCGTGCGCAACGAGGGCCTGATCGTGGCGCCCGGCGGCCAGGTGGCACTGGCGGCGGGGCGCAGCGTGGAGCTGGCCGACAGCGGCCAACGCGACATCGCCGTGCGCGTGGATGCGCCGGCTGGCCAGGCGCTCAACCTCGGGCAGATCGGCGGCAGCCGCGTCGACCTGGCCGCGGCGATGGTCAACCAGAGCGGCATCGTGCGCGCCGAGACGCTCGACGGCGCCGGCGGCCAGGTCGTGCTGCGTGCCGCCGAGCGCAGCACCGTGCAGGGGCCGATCGACGCGCGCGGCGAGCAGGGCCGCGGCGGCGAGGTGCAGGTGCTGGGGCGCGAGGTCGGCCTGCTCGACGGCTCGTCGATCGACGTCTCGGGCCGCGACGGCGGTGGCCGCATCCACGCCGGCGGCGGCCGGCAGGGCGCCGACGCCTCGCTGCCCAACGCCGAGGCGCTGTACATGGGCCCGCGCGCCAGCCTCGCGGCCGATGCGCTCGGCCGCGGCGACGGCGGCAGCATCGTGCTGTGGTCCAACCGCGCCACGCGCGCCTACGGCAGTCTGAGCGCACGCGGCGGGCCGCAGGGCGGCGACGGCGGCTTCATCGAGACCTCGGGCGGCTGGCTCGACGCCAACCCGCTCGCCGTGCGCACCGAAGCGCCGGGCGGCCGCGCCGGGCTGTGGCTGCTCGACCCGAACGACCTGCTGATCACCGACTTCGCGCAGGAGGCCAACGTCTCCGCGGGGCCGAACTTCACGACGCTGAACGACAACGCGGTGCTGTCGAGCTCGACCATCGTCGCGGCGCTGAACCAGGGCAACAACGTCACCATCGCCACGGCCAACGGCGGCACGAACGCGCAGCCGGGCGACATCACCTTCAGCTTCGCCACGCTGATCGCGGCGCCGACGCAGCGCGTGTCGCTGACCGTGAACGCCGCGCGCGACATCACGCTGATCGAGAGCCTGATCCGCTCGTCGGGCAGCCCGATCGACGTGACGCTGACGGCCGCCAACGGCTCGGGCGGCACCGGCGTGATCCGCAGCGAGCTGACCGACATCTCCACCGCCGGCGGCAACATCACGCTGGGCGGCGCCACCCGCGCCCAGGGCCCGAACCTGCTGGCACCGCGCACCGGCGCGGTGGCCGGCGATGCCGACGGCATCGGCGTGCGGCTCACCGGCAGCCGCTACGACGCCGGCGCCGGTCGCATCACCCTCAGCGGCCAGAGCGTGGCCCAACGCGGCGGCGCGGTGGGCGTGCTGATGGAGCGCTACTTCAACGTCGAGGTCAACGTCGACTCCCGCCTGACCGGCGCCGACATCGACGTCGCCGGCTGGGTCGACACCAACTCCGCCCCGCTGCGCGCGGGTGTGCTGGTCGGCACCGGCAGCCGCATCGCCGCGACGCGCACGCTGCGCATCGAGGGCTTCGCGAACTCAGGCGTCTACGAGGGGCTGGACCAGGTGGGCGTCGCCCTGACCGGCACGGCAACCCTGCTGCCGCAGCAGACCGATCCGCAGGCCCGGCTGGACATCGTCGGCACGATCAACGACGCCGCGCGCGGCCAGGTGGCGGCCCAGGGCACGCGCGTCGGCGTGCTCGTCGTCGGCAGCGGCGGCGCCGCGGTCGTCACGCCCACCATCGCGGTCGGCGGCGGCGCCCCGGCCACCCTCAGCGGCATCGACACCAGCCCCAACGGCGAGCGTGCGCTCGTGCTGAGTGCGCCGCTGCTGGACTTCACCAACGCGGGCCCGGTCGATCTGAGCGGCAGCACGCGCGTCGAGCTGACGAGCACGTTGAACGCGCCCACCGGCCAGCTGCTGCGCGTGTCGGGCGACCAGGTCTCGATCAACAGCACGTCGATCTCGGGCTCGCCCTCGGCGGCGCAGTTCGACGCCCAGACGCAGCTCGACGTGACCGGCGGCATGAGCTTCAGCACCGGCAGCGTGCGACTGTCCGGCTCGCTCGTCTGGCTCGCGCCCACGGGCAACCTCAGCCTCACCTCGGCCGGTCCGATCCAGGTGCTGACCAACCAGCTGACCGCCAACCCGGGCGCCAGTCTCGTCTCCGCGGCGCCCGGCGACGCGATCGTGATGGCCGGTTTCGACGGCGCCTCGAACATCGGCGTGGTCCAGCCCGACATCGGCGGCATGAGCCTGCGCACCACCAACGGACGCTGGCTGCTCTACGCGGCCACCGACAGCGCGCTGTTCGACGCCGAGACGGTGGGCCAGAACTTCTACCGCTACGAGACCGTCTACCCGAGCACGGCAAACTTCGATCCCGGCAACGGCATCCTGTTCGCGCAGCCGCTGCAGCTCACGCTGGAGATGAGCCAGCCGGTCAGCAAGGTCTACGACGGGACCACGGTGGCCCCGGCGGTGCCGGTCTCGGCCTTCAGCATCACCGGGCTGCGTGCGTGGCAGGTCCAGGACACGCCGCTCGCGCCGATCACGCTGGCCTACTTCACGCCGGATGCCGGCCCCAGCGTGTTCCTGTCGCCGACGGTGTTCGCGGTGCCGGGCTTCAGCGACCAGCAGGGCATCCCGGTCTACGGCTACCAGCTCACCTCCTCGCTCTCCGGCGCGATCACGCCGCGCCCGCTCGTGCTGAGCAGCGTGAGCGCCGCCGACAAGGTCTACGACGGCACGCGCAACGCCACGCTTTCCGGCGGCACGCTGTCCAACCTGGTGGCCGGCCAGACGCTCGGCCTGGCCTACTCGGGCGCGCTGTTCGACGCCGCCGGCGTGGGCAACCAGCGCACCGTGACCGGCAACGCGGCGCTGGTCGACGGCACCGGGCTCGCTGCCAACTACCAGCTCTCCGCGCCGAGCGTGAGCGCGCTGGCCTCGATCACGCCGGCCACGCTCAGCTACCTGGCCACGCCGGTGAGCCTGGCGCGCGGCCAGTCGTTCCCGGCCTTCGGCGGGCAGGTGACGGGCTTCGTGGCCGGCGAGACGCTGGCCGGCGCGACGACCGGCACGCTCGCCTTCGGCACGCCGGCCACGCCGCAGTCGCCGGCCGGGAGCTACGCGATCAACGGCTCCGGCCTGAGCGCCGCGAACTACGTCTTCACGCAGGCTCCTGCCAACGCCACCGCGCTCACGCTGGTGGAAGCGGCGCCGCCGCCACCCCCGCCATCGTCCAGCGTGGACCGCTCGGCGCCCGACGAGGTGGCGCGCGTGCTGCGCGCCGCGCGCGACGAAGTGCGCAGCAGCGTGCCCGACGACGTGCCGCCGCTGCAGCGCACGCTCGACGTGCACGCCGGCCTGCGCCCCGACCCCGGCGGCGTGGGCCAGCGCTTCGGCGTCGTCAACGTCGACGCGCTGTCGTGGCCCACGCTCAAGGCGTTGCTCGCGGCGCGCGGGCAGTACAAGCAGAGCCTGCTGCGCGACGCGGTGTCGCGGCTCGAGGCCGAGCCCGGGCTCGCCGACCTGCCGGCCTGCCAGACGGTGCAGCAGGCCGAGAGCGGCGAGTGCCTGGTGACCGACGAGCTGATCGCGCGCGAGGAGGGCGCCGCGGTGGCGGTGCCGGGCGTGCCGTCGCCTGCGGTGCCGGCGCCCGCGCCGAGGCCGGCCCCAGCGCCCGCGGCGCCGCCGGTCGCGGCGGCCCCGGCGCCGGTGGTACCGCCGGCGGCGCCTGCGCCTGCGGTGCCTTCAGCACCGGCCGTTCCTGCGGCCCCATCGGTTCCTGCGACGCCGATCGCGCCCGTTGCGGCCGTCGCCCCGGCCCCGGCCCCGGTCGAGACCGGCGCCGCCCCGGCGCGCATGCGCCCCACCGCGCATCCGCTGCTGCAACCGCCGCCGCTGCCGGCGCTGCGTCCGTCGGTGGTGAGCGCGACGCTGCCGCAGATCCAGCGCAAGATCGCGGTGCTGGTCGGCATCGACAACTACGCCGACGGCTCGATCCCGTCGCTCGAGAACGCCGGGCGCGACGTCGACGCGGTGGCGCGGCTGCTGTCGACGCGCCTGGGCTACGAGACGGTGGTGGTGCGCGACGCCGGGCGCCGCGCCCTCGTCGGCGTGCTCAACAAGCTGGCGCTGACGGCGCGTCCGAACGACTCGGTCGTCGTCTACTACGCCGGCCACGGCACCGTCGTCGAGACCACCGGCCGCGGCTACTGGATCCCGGCCGATGCCGACGCGGCGCGCCCGCAGTCGTGGGTGGCCAACACCGACATCGAGCGGCTGATGGGCAGCATCCGCGCCTCGCAGGTGGTGCTGATCGCCGACAGCTGCTTCTCCGGCTCGCTGGTCGACCTGCGGCGCGGCAACCTGCCCGCACCGGCCGACGACGTGCAGCAGCTGCTGCGCCGGCGCGCCGCGCTGGTGATGTCCTCGGGCGGCAACGAGCCGGTGTCCGACGGCGGGCGCAACGGCCACTCGCCGTTCGCCGCGAGCCTGATGGCCCAGCTCGGCGCGCTCGAGGCCTGGCGTCCGGGGGTCAACGTGTTCCAGCGCGTGCGCGAAGACGTGACGCGGCGCATCCCGCAGACGCCGCAGTACGGGCCGGCGCGCCAGGGCCGGCATGCCCTCGGCGCCGACTACCTGTTCGAGCAGCGCCAGATCCAGAGCCGCTAGCCGGCCCTGGACGCTCCTACTTCGCGGCGCCGAGCGCCAGCGCGCGCTCGCGCTGCGCGGCGAGTGACTTCGTGTCGGTCGCCGTGCGCGTCGGCCAGCCCTGCAGGTGACGCTCGGCGATGTCGGCGAGCGCGTCGATCCAGCTGGTGCGCGCGTTCAGGCAGGGCACGTAGCGGTACTCGCGCCCGCCCGCTTCGATGAAGGCGTCGCGGCATTCCATCGCCACCTCCTCGAGCGTCTCCAGGCAGTCGGCGACGAAGCCCGGGCACATCACGTCCACGCTCTTCACGCCGGCGGCGCCCCACTCGCGCAACGTGGGCTCGGTGTAGGGCTCGAGCCACTGCGCCTTGCCGAAGCGGCTCTGGAAGCTGACCTGCACCGTCTTCGCGTCGAGACCCAGGCGCTCGGCGAGCAGGCGTGCCGTCTTGTGGCACTGGCAGAAGTAGGGGTCGCCGAGCGCCAGCGAGCGCGCCGGCAGGCCGTGGAAGCTGAGCAGCAGGCGCTCGGCGCGCCCGTGCGCGGCCCAGTGGTCCTGCAGCGACTCGGCAAGCGCACCGATGTAGCCCGCGTCGTCGTGGTGCTCGCCGACGAAGCGCAGCTCGGGCAGGCGGCGCGCCGTGGCCGCCCACTGGCCGACCTTGTCGGCCACGCTGGCGGTGGTGGCGGCGGCGTACTGCGGGTACATCGGCAGCACCAGCACGCGCGTGGCGCCGTCGCGGCGCAGCGCGTCCAGCGTGTCGGGCAGCGAGGGGTTGCCGTAGCGCATGGCGTGGCGCACCAGCACGCGGTGGCCGCGCGCGGCCAGCTCGGCGGCCACGCCGGCGCTCTGGCGCGCCGTCCACACCGCCAGCGGCGAGCCCTCGGGCAGCCAGACGCTGCGGTACTTGGCGGCCGACTTGGCCGGCCGCGTGCGCAGGATCACGCCGTGCAGGATGGGCCACCAGGCCAGCGGCGGGATCTCCACCACGCGCGGATCGGACAGGAACTCCGCCAGGTAGCGGCGCAGCGCCGGCGTGCTCGGCTCGTCGGGCGTGCCCAGGTTGACCAGCAGCAACGCCACGTGCTGCTCGCGGCCGTGTTCGTGGGGCGGCTCGGCGCGGTAGGGCATGGCTTGTCAGGGCCGCGCGCCGGCCAGGCGCTCGATGTCGGCCATCACGGTGCGCAGGTCGACCGGCTTGCCCCAGCACAGGTCGAAGCCGGCTTCGTGCGCCGCGGCCTGCAGGGCCTGCGGGTCGTCGGCCGAGCACAGCACCGCGGGCGTGCGCCGCGCCAGGCGCGCACGCAGCGCGGGCAGCAGCGCGTAGCCGTCGGTGTCGGGCAGGTGCAGGTCGATGACCAGCAGCTCGGGAACGAAGCCGCCGTCGATCAGCTCGGCCGCCTCGGCGCCGCTGGCCGCGCTCTCGAACTGCACGCCCGGCATGAGGCGGCAGGTCTCGGCGAAGAGCAGCGTGTTGACGCGGTCGTCGTCGACGTACAGCAGGCGCATCGAGGGTCGGCTCGCGGGCCTCAGCGCGGGTCCACGCCGGGGCTGGCCTGCGTGTCTTCGAAGCGCAGGATGTCGAAGGCGACGACCGCGGAGTCGGGGTCCGACGGCGAGCCGCCGAGGCCGATCTCGCCGCTGCCGTGCAGCGTGCAGCTGCCGCGGCGCAGGCTGACGATCTCGCCGTCGGCAAAACGCACGAAGGTGCCGTTGTAGCTGAGGTCGGTGAGCTCGAAGCTGCCGCCGTGCCAGTCGATGCGCGCGTGCGAGCGCGACACGCGGGCGTCGTCGACGCAGAAGTGCGACTGCGGGCTGCGTCCCAGCACCAGCGGCATCTGGTTGCCGGTGAAGGCGCGCGCCATGCGGTTCCACATCAGGCGCAGCCCGTCGGGCTCGAAGTCGGGCTGCGGCAGGCCGCTGAACTGGGTGGCCGCGGCGTCGCCGTGCTGGCCGCGCCGGCCGCCCATCACGTACACGTGCACCGGCTCGGCGCGGCCGCGCAGCGAGAGCTTGTCCAGGCTGCGGCAGCGCTGCGCCATGTCGGGCGGCAGGTCCTGCAGCACGTCGGCGGTGATCAGGGTCTCGTTGTCGCCGGCGTGGTCGAGCAGCCGCGCGGCCACGTTGACGGCATCGCCGAAGCAGTCGCCGCTCATCTCGACGAGCTCGCCGCGCGCCACGCCCACCTGCAGGCGCAGCGCGCGCAGCCCCGACGAGGCGCCGCGCTCACCGCTGCGCGCGACGATGGCCTCGAGCACCTCGTGCATCTGCAGGGCGGCCTCGATCGCCGAGGATGGCGCGTCGAACACCGCCATGATGCCGTCGCCCAGCGTCTTCACCACGTGCCCGGCATGCGCCGCCACCGGCGCGGTGAGCGCGTTCACGCAGTGCGTGACCACCGTGGTGGCCTCGGCGTTGCCGAGCTTCTCGAACAGCGAGGTGCTGCCGCGCAGGTCGGCGAACAGGACGGTGCGGTCGGAGATGCGCGTCATGCCGGCCGGCAGTGTAGTGCGCAGCGCCGCCGCTGCCGCTCCCCAGTTCGGCGTTCAGAGGTTGTCGAAATAGGTCCTCAGCTTGTCCGAACGGCTCGGGTGCTTGAGCTTGCGGATCGCCTTGGCCTCGATCTGGCGGATGCGCTCGCGCGTCACGTCGAACTGCTTGCCCACCTCTTCCAGCGTGTGGTCGGTGCTCATCTCGATGCCGAAGCGCATGCGCAGCACCTTGGCCTCGCGCGGGGTGAGGGAATCGAGGATGTCCTTGACCACGTCGCGCAGGCCGGCCTGCATTGCCGCATCCACCGGGGCCACGTTGTTGGTGTCCTCGATGAAGTCGCCCAGGTGCGAGTCGTCGTCGTCGCCGATCGGCGTCTCCATGGAGATCGGCTCCTTGGCGATCTTCATGATCTTGCGGATCTTGTCCTCGGGGATCTCCATCTTCTCCGCGAGCGTCGGCGCGTCGGGCTCGTAGCCGAACTCCTGCAGGTGCTGGCGGCTGATGCGGTTCATCTTGTTGATCGTCTCGATCATGTGCACCGGGATGCGGATGGTGCGCGCCTGGTCGGCGATCGAGCGCGTGATGGCCTGGCGGATCCACCACGTGGCGTAGGTCGAGAACTTGTAGCCGCGGCGGTATTCGAACTTGTCCACCGCCTTCATCAGGCCGATGTTGCCCTCTTGAATGAGGTCGAGGAACTGCAGGCCGCGGTTGGTGTACTTCTTGGCGATCGAGATCACCAGGCGCAGGTTGGCCTCGATCATCTCCTTCTTGGCGTCGCGCGAGGCCTTCTCGCCCTCGTTCATGCGCTTGTTGATCTGCTTGAGGTCCTCCAGCGGCACCACGGCGCGCGCCTGCAGGTCGATCAGCTTCTGCTGCAGCTCCTGCACCGCAGGCAGGTTGCGCGCCAGGATCGTGCTGTAGGGCTTGCCGGCCGCCACCTCCTTCTCGGCCCACTTGAGGTTCATGACGTTGGGCGGGAAGGTGTGGATGAAGTGGCTCTGCGGCATGCCGCACTTGTCGACCACGATCTTGCGGATCTCGCGCTCGTAGCGGCGCACGTCGTCGACCTGGCTGCGCAGGATGTTGCACAGCCGCTCGATGGTCTTGACGGTGAAGCGGATCGTCATCAGGTCTTCGCTGATGGCGTGCTGCGCCTTGTTGTAGGCCGGGCTCTTGTAGCCCTCCTTCTCGAAGGCGCGGCGCATCTTCTCGAAGTGCGTGCGCAGCAGGGTGAACTTCTCCAGCGCCGCCGCCTTCAGCTCCTCGAGCTTCTTGGTCAGCGCCTTGCTGCCGCCCTGGCCGTCGTCGTCGTCCTCCTCGTCGAACTCGTCGAAGTCCTCCTCGGCGACGTAGTCGTCGGCCTCGTCGTCGCTGACGAAGCCGTCCACCACCTCGGAGATCTGCATCTCGCCGGCGGCGATCTTGTCGGCGTAGGTCAGGATCTCGGCGATCGTCGTCGGGCTGGCGCTGATGGCGAACATCATCGCCTGCAGGCCGCTCTCGATGCGCTTGGCGATCTCGATCTCGCCCTCGCGCGTGAGCAGCTCCACCGTGCCCATCTCGCGCATGTACATGCGCACCGGGTCGGTGGTGCGGCCGAACTCGCTGTCCACGGTGGACAGCGCGGCCTCGGCGGCCTCCTCGGCCTCCTCGTCGGTGGCGGTGGCGGTGGCGCCGCCGGCCACCAGCAGCGTGGCCGCGTCGGGCGCCTGCTCGTAGACCGCGATGCCCATGTCGTTGAGCATCGAGACGATGGCCTCCAGGATCTCCTCGTTGACCAGCTTCTCGGGCAGGTGGTCGTTGATCTCCTGGTGTGTCAGGAAGCCGCGCGTCTTGCCCATCTTGATGAGCGTCTTGAGCTCCTGGCGGCGCTTGGCGGCTTCCTCTTCGGTGAGGGTGGTCTCCTCGAGGCCGAACTCGCGCATCAGCGCGCGCTCCTTGGCGCGGCTAACCTTCATGCGCAGCGGCTTGGCCTTCTCTTCTTCCTTGTCGTCGGCGACTTCCTCGACCGCCTCGTCGCCCTCGAGATCGGCCTCGATGTCGCTCAGGTCTTCCTCGTCCTCGCCGCGCTTGGCCTCGACGCCCTTCTTGCCGGCGCCCTTGGCGTCCTTGCCGTCCTTGCTGTCCTTCCCCTTGGGCTCGGGCTTGGCCGGGGCGGCCTTGCCGGCGGGCTTGGCGGCCGGCTTGACCTCGGCCTTCGCGCCCTTGGCCGGCTTGGCTTCGGCGGCGGCCTTCTCGACCTTCTCGACCTTGTCCGCGTCCGCCTTCGGCGCCGGCTTCTTGGCCGGCGCCGGCGCGGGCTTGGCGTGCGCCTTGCCGTGCTGGTCCTTGGCGTGGTCCTTGGCGTGCGCGTCCTTGTGGTCCTTGCTGTCCTTGTGATCCCTGGACTTGGCGGCAGCGGCGGCCGGCGCGGCGGGCTTCTTGGCGGTCATGAGCATCCTCGGGTGATGGGGGCGGCGGGTCCCGGCTTCAAGCGCAGCGACGCGTCCACGCCGGGGCGCAGGCGCGGCGCGGGACGAGCGCTTCGACGGGCAGGCAAGCTCGCGTGAACCGTTGGTACGTGCAGCCCTTGCGGGTGAGGGTGACCTGAATGAACCCTTGTCGAGGGTGGTCGGGGCCCGGAGGTGCTGCGTTCACTCTTGCCGCGGCAGAGCGGCGGATTATACCGAGGCGTAACAGGCCGTGCGTCGGCCAGCGCCGGCCGCGGGCCCGCTCAGGCGCGGCCGAGCAGCTGCATCGCCCCGTGCACCGACGCCGCGCGGTGCGCCTGGGCCAGCGCGGCGCGCAGCTCGTCGAGCGAGGGCTCGATCGGGATCTCGGCGCCGTCGACCAGCGCCAGCGCCGCGGCGCCCCAGGGCTCGGCGCCGACCGGGCCGCGCAGCTCGGACCAGGAGGCGGCGCCATGCTCGTGGAACCAGCGATCGAGCCAGCGGAACAGCTCGGCGTGCCAGCCCGGCTGCGCCGCGAGGAACTCGTGGTCGGCGGCGGTCAGCTCGTCCCACCAGTCGCAGCGCTGCAGCAGCAGCGCGGCCACCCGGTCCACCGGCGTGCGCGCGGCGGCGCGCGGTGGCGGCGGGCGGCGGCGCGCGCCGTGGAGGGCGCCTTCGGCCCGGCGGGCCACGCCGCCCACGCCCCAGCGGCGCGCCAGGTCCTCGCGCGGCACGCGCGCGGCCTCGGCGATCTCGCCGAGCAGCTGGTCGCGCAGCGCGCCGGCGGGCAGCGCCTCCCACAGCGGCCGCGCCTGCGCCACCAGGTGGGCGCGGCCTTCGGCGGTCTCGAGGTCCTGGCCCTCGCCGGCCTGCTCGACGAGCTGGCGCGACAGCGGCACCGCCTGCGCCACCGCGCGCTCGAAGGCCTCGGGGCCGAGTTCACGCACGAAGCTGTCGGGGTCGTGCTCGGGCGGCAGGAAGAGGAACTTGACGCTGCGCAGGTCGCTCGCGTGCGGCAGCGCCGCCTCGAGCGCGCGCGCCGCGGCGCGCCGGCCGGCGGCGTCGCCGTCGAAGCTGAAGACCACCGCGTCGGTGAAGCGGAACAGCTTCTGTACGTGCTCGGCCGTGCAGGCGGTGCCGAGGGTGGCCACCGCGTTGGGAAAGCCCGACTGCGCCAACGCCACCACGTCCATGTAGCCCTCGACGACGAGCGCGTAGCCCTTCTCGCGCAGCGCCTGGCGCGCCTCGAACAGGCCGTACAGCTCGCGCCCCTTGCTGAACAGCGGCGTCTCGGGCGAGTTCATGTACTTGGGCTTGCTGTCGTCGAGCACGCGGCCACCGAAGCCGATGACCTCGCCGCTCACGGCGCGGATCGGGAACATCACGCGGTCGCGGAACCAGTCGTAGCGGCTGCCTTCCTCGCCGTCACGTTCGCCTTCGCCATCACCGTCGCCGCGGGCCTCGCGCACGCGCACCAGGCCGGCCTCCTCGAGCAGCGGATCGTCGTAGCGGCCGAACACGCCGGCCAGCGTGCGCCAGCCCGGCGGCGCGTAGCCGAGGCCGAAGCGCGCCGCGATCTGCCCCGACAGGCCGCGGCCCTTGAGGTAGGCGACGGCGCGCGGGCTCGCCTTGAGCTGGCCGCGGTAGAACGCAGCGGCGCGCTCGAGCACCTCGCCGAGCGACAGCCGGCGCTGGCGCAGCGTCTCGCGCCGCTCGCGCTCCTCGGGGCTGACCTGTTCCTCGGGCACCACCATGCCGACGCGCCCGGCCAGGTCGCGCACCGACTCGACGAAGCTGAGCCCGAGGTGTTCGGTGAGGAAGCGGATCGCGTCGCCGCCCGCCCCGCAGCCGAAGCAGTAGTACATGTTCTTGGCCGGCGAGACCGAGAAGCTCGGGCTGCGCTCGGCGTGGAAGGGGCACAGCCCCATCAGGTTGGCGCCGCTCTTCTTCAGCTCGACGTGGCGGCCGATCACCTCGGCGATGTCGGTGCGCGAGAGCAGGTCCTGGATGAAGCCGGGCGGGATCACGCCGCCAGTCTACGGCCGGGCCGGGCGCACGTTCTCGGTGACCACGATGTGCGGATTCGCCGGCGCCAGCGCGAACATGCCGCGGTACTCGCGCACCCAGGCCGCCACCTGGTCGGCGCGCATCGGTGCGGCGATGCCGGTGCCCTGACCGATGTCGCAGCCCATCTCGAGCAGCGTGCGCGCCTGCGCCGGCGACTCCACGCCCTCGGCCACCACGGTGCAGCCGAAGGTGCGCGCCAGGCCGATGACGCCCTCGACGATGGCGCGGTCCTGGCCGTCGTCGAGCATGTGGCTGACGAAGCTGCGGTCGATCTTCAGCACGTCCACGGGCAGCCGCTTGAGGTAGGTGAGGGTGGAGTAGCCGGTGCCGAAGTCGTCGAGCGCGAAGCGCACGCCGAGCGCGCGGCAGCGCGCCAGCAGCGCCGAGGTGGCCTCGATGTCGGCGTGCGCCGCCGTCTCCAGCATCTCGATCTCCAGCCGCGTCGCCAGCGGCTCGCTGTGGCGCGCCAGCAGCTCCGACAGCCGCAGCGCGAAGTCGGGCTCCTGCAGGTGGCGCGCGCTGACGTTGACGCTGACCGAGATGTCCAGCCCGGCGTGCGTCCACTGCGTGAGGTGCTCGAGCGCCTGCGAGATGACCCAGTCGCCGATGCGCGACGACAGCCCGGTGTTCTCGATCAGCGGCAGGAACTGCAGCGGCGCGATCAGGCCCTGCGACGGGTGGTCCCAGCGCAGCAGCGCCTCCAGGCCGAGCACGCGGCCGCTGCGCATGTCCACCTTGGGCTGGTAGTAGAGGACGAACTCCTGCTGGTCGAGCGCCTCCTGCACGCGGCCGATGGCCATCACGCGCTCTTCGGTGCGGCGGCGGTGCTCGGGGTCGAAGAACAGCCAGCCGTTGCGCCCGCTCTGCTTGGCCTGGTACATCGCGTGGTCGGCGTGGCGCAGCAGCGTGTCGGCGTCGCTGCGGTCGATCGGGTAGATCGTCGCGCCCATGCTGGCGGTGACCTGCACCGGGTCTTCGGCCGGGTCGATGACGTAGGGCTCGGCCACCACGCGCAGCACGCGTTCCACCGCCAGCCGCGCCTCCTCGATGGTGCCGGCGCGCAGCAGCAGCACGAACTCGTCGCCGCCCAGGCGCGCCGCCGAGTCGGCCCAGCTCTCGCGGCTGCGCAGCGCGCTGCGCAGGCGGCCGGCCAGCTCGGCGAGCAGGCGGTCGCCGGCGGCATGGCCGAACCTGTCGTTCACCGGCTTGAAGCGGTCGAGGTCGAGGTA
>Ga0073934_10006856_pt1 | contig 16270 bp, 10 predicted proteins | sample LarsenN4metaG_FD_76834 | JGI IMG/M metagenome (GOLD analysis project Ga0073934, IMG submission 76834) | Hot spring sediment bacterial and archeal communities from British Columbia, Canada, to study Microbial Dark Matter (Phase II) - Larsen... ...
AGAGCGCCAACACGCTGAAAGATCCCAAAAATCTGGTGAAGGCCTATTTGTATTCCGCGGTGACACGCTTGACCATCGGCGACATGTTTGATGATTTCGTTTATTCCAACAAACGCGAAGCCAAACCGCCGATTGGCGAGAACAACATGGTCAATGTTTACAGCGAGGCGATCGCGCATCTCGACGCGGCCCTGGCGGTTTTGCAGAGCACCCCGGACGCTGAGCTGCAAAGACGGGCGCTTGGCCTGCGGGCGCGCGCCAAACATGCCAAGGCGGTTTGGAGCAAAGTCAATCCCAAACCGGCTGCGCCGGCCGCCAATCCTTATGTCATCGACGGCGCTGATGATGCGCAAGCCGCGCTGGGAATCATGGCCGCCAATTATCGGTGGCAGTTCACTTATCCAGGTTCAATCGGCGGCTTCAACGAATGGGCTTGGGAAGTGGTTGGCCGCAGCGAGATGAACACGGCGCCGGTTCCCAAAGACGTCATCGACAGCGCAGTTGACGATCCGCGCATTGCCAACGAAATCAAGGAATTCAAAGACAAGGTCAAATGGGGCGGCGATCGTAACTCCGGTTTTACGGTGGTCTCCGAGCGCGAAATGCAGCTCATTCTGGCCGAATCGAAAGTGGTTTCCGATCCCGCCGGCGCCACGACCATTCTGAATGCGCTGCGGGCGCGTGATGCCCTGAAGCCGTTGGCCCCGCAAGGCGGGGTTACCGTCGGCCAATTGTTGCAGCACGAACGCCGCGCCAATCTCTACATGATGGGACGTCGGCTGGCGGATATGTACCGCTTTGGCATCAAGGATTCGCGCTGGGTGCCAACTTCGGATGCGATACTCACGCCGGGCTCGTTCTTCCCGATCACCATTCAGGAACGGCGCGCCAACCAGTTTCTGACTGGCGGGAGATAGGCGCCAGCGTGTATAAGCGAATTGGACTCTCTCAGTCACTTCGAAGAAACCGTCACTGCGAGCGTTTTTCAGCGAAGCAGTCCTTATAAGTGACTGGTCAGTCTCATTTTTTGATTGAATTTTTTGAGGTGGCTCCCGCGGAATGCTTTTAAAAGGTCACGCCTGTCGGGAGCCACCTTTTTTGATTATAAAAACCGCTATGATAAAAAATTACGCCTGGCGGAGTATTTTGTTCGCGCTCATCGGCTTATCATTCGCCTGCTCTTCCTCCGGCAAGGCCTCGCGCCACGACGCCAAGCCTGTGAGTTATGCCATCGCCCCGAAAACTTCCCGCACAGACATTGTCACGGAAAGCATCATTGCTTTGAACAGCTTTCAATTTACCATTGAATTTGCCGATGCCCGGCGCAATTACGAAGCGCTGCGGACGAATTGGCGCCTCAGCACGCAAACGTTAGAAACCGCGAATGGTGTGAAGTCGATACAAGTGCGCGACCGCGCCATTCTGCACTTGTCGCCGCGCGGCGTGCAATCCGCCAACCGCAGCACCACGGTCGCGAGCACGCTTGAGTTTGAAATGGAAATCAAGGGTGCGAAAAAAAACAGTTGGTCTGGCCTCACGCCGGACCCGGCTTTTCAAGAGCAGTATGCCGCCATTGTCGCCGATCTGCAAAATCGTCTGCGGCATCGCGGGTATCAGTTCAACTAATAACTTTTGTAGTGGCGTCTTTAGGCGCTAAAGAAGGCCGGAAAAACTAGTAGTCCGTGCAAAAAAAAGCAAAGATTTTTTGATGGATCGAATTACAGCCAGTTTTCATGCGGGTATTGTGCAATTTTCAAAAGTCTCCAACTTTTTATCGCCAACGGATAGATGAACCCAACTGATAAAGCTAAATCCGTTGGGTTCATCTATCTGTTGGGGAAATTTGTTTTTAAACCTGTTTGGTTGCGGCTTTGCCCGCGTTGCGAATTAACTCTTTAATTTAATCTGCCCTGGTAGAAATATGCGTTACACCGTCAGCAAAACCGCTTTAATCTTCCTGCTCATTTTTGCCCTCAACTACGCGCAAGTTGTTCCCTGTCTGGCGGGGACAAATTCAAAAAAAGTGCTGGTCGCTTTCCTCGGCATCAAATTCGACGACATCACGCCGGATTTGCAAAAACGCCTACTCGAGCGCATGATGGAAACCATCGAATCCAATTCGAGTGTGCAGCTCATCAAGCCGGACGACGTGGCCCGGACCATCGCCGCGGAGAAAATCGCGCAAATGCTGGCGCAACCGGATACTGCCTCCATGCGCGGCCTCGCCGAACAGTTGCAAGCGAATTACATCATTGCCGGACGTATCGCCAACCGCAGCCAGGAGCTGCAGCGTGTTCTGCTGGTCGGCGAGCTCAATCGTTTTGACCGCGCCACCAACATGCTGCATCGCTTCGAGGTCTTGAAATATTACGACAACTTCGGCGTCGAGCTGGTGAAATTCAAGCAAGAATATGTTGAAACGATGGGTCCTGCCAGATCCTCCGGCAAGCTCTCTTGGGTCTGGCTCGTCCTCGGCGGCGTCACGCTGCTCGGCATTGGAGCGATGGCCCTGTCTTCCCTCAAAGCCGGCGCCGAAGGCGAAGGCGCGCCGCCGCCGGATCGGCCGTGAAAGCGGACGGAGAGAAAGAGGGAGTGGGTGAGTGGGAGAAGGGGAGACAAACTGGAACGCTTTGCAGAATAAGCAAAAATTTTATAAATTTTGCAAGCTGAAATTCAAACCGAGGAGGAGCCATGTCTACCAGCCGCCGCGATTTTATTAAATCGTTGGGAATCTCCACGGCCGCCGCCGGCCTTTCGAGTTTAACTGCGTGCGTCCAGCCGGAGAAAAAAAAGCAACTCATCCCGGAAATGTCGCCTTTGCAGCCGCCGTTCCGGCTTGCCGAAAATTGGTATCGCCAAACCATCGCCCGCTTGCAAGAGAAACTCGGCGAGAACGGCATCGACGGCATGATCTGCAAAGATGTTTGGAATATCATCTATCTCTCGGGCTTATTCCATAGCAGCACTGAGCGGCCTTTCTGGTTGTTCATTCCCAAAACCGGCGAGCCTTCGATTTTCGGCCCCGGCCTTGATCGCGATCTCATCAGCACTTGGTGGATCAAAGACGCCGAGTGGTATTTCGATTATCCGCATCACGGCGAGTTTAACCAAGTTGTTTACACGCGCGGCCCGCGAGCCGATCTTGACGCCTGGATGCTCGGACATCTTGCCAAGCGCGGCTTTGCGGAAGCGACGCTCGGCATTGAAAAAGCTACACCGGAAGCAACGATCAACCAATGGAAGAAAACTCTTCCCAAAGCCAATTTCAAGCCCGCCGGCGACCTGCTGATGAAAATGCGCGTCGTCAAAACAGCGGAAGAGATCGAACTCACGCAAAAGGCCATTGATCTGCACGATCATACGCTCGAATACGCCCGCGCCTACATTCTCGACCGCGGCACCAATGCGACAGACTTCGAGGTGCGCCATGCGACACAAGAATACGCCACGCATCTGCTGATGAAATGGCTGCCGCTTGACGGCAAGCCGCACACCGGCGTTGGCATCAGCCTCAACTTTGGCTGCCGCGCCGGCGTCGCCACCGCCTATCCGCATCCCAATCAATTTTTCTACCACAAAATTCAAAAAGGCGACGCCATTCAAATCGCCAGCGTGATTCGCCTCGGCGGCTACGGCGGCGAAGGCTACCGCGCGCTGCAAACCAACCCGATGAACGATCTCCAGAAAAAAATATGGGAGGTTCACACCGAGCAAACCATCACCATGGGCGAGCTGTGCAAAGCCGGCACGCCGTGCAATGAAATCGCCGAAAAAGTTTTGGACATCGCGCGCAAGAACGGGATGGAGAAATACATTTACCATCGCCCGGCACACGGCGAAGGCATGGAAGGCCATCAGGAACCGTACCTCTCGCTCGGCGATGAAACGATTCTCGAAGAAGGCATGATGTTCAGCAACGAGCCCGGCCTCTACAACCCCGAAGGCGGCTTCGGCTACAACCACTCCAACAACATTCTCGTCGGCAAAGACACGGGCATCCGCATGAACAAAACGCCGCTGACGAAAGAGTGGTGCTGGCTGACGGTGTGAGGGCGGAGGGCCGAGGGCATAGCGCAAAGGGAATAGAGCATATTAAAACTTTCTTGAAAAAAACCTTTAGAAGCCTTATCTTGAAACAGCGGTTTAGTTAACGGTATTGAGAAATCCGGCGCACCAAACGCCGAGGTTAAATTTCAAGAGGCCATCCATGATAAAATCAGGACCAAAGATTGTCCGCCGGGGCTTTCAAATTTACAATAAGCTCAAGCGCGCTTTGGAGGCTGAACATTATCGAGAATACGTAGCCATTGAGGTGAAGTCCGGCGAATATTTTCTGGGAAAAACTATGGATGAAGCTATGAGTCTTGCTGAACAGAGATATCCAAAGGCAAAATTTTTTGTTGTCCGGATAGGCGATTTGGCAACTATAAACTTTAAACATCGGTTCTCCTTGTCTTCAAGCTCGACATCGACAGCAATCGCGTGGTGATTACGAAGAAAAGTACGAAAGGCAAAAGCCAATGAGCATTGGCGAAATCCGAAAATTCCCGTCTAATTATGAAAGACCAACCAAGTCTCGCCACCCGCCGGCGCGCCCCGGTTTGTTGCGCCAGCCTGCTCGTATTGACGATCATTAATCTCGTCATCAATCCGCCGGCCTTTGCCGTTCAAGCTGCACAGCCAATTCCTTCTTCAACCCCGCCCAGCAACGCGCGCGATTCCATTCAAACCGAGCGCCAATATTTCTCCGCCCTGCGCGCCGCCGACTCCACCACTTTTCAAAAAGAATTTGAAGCCGAGTTTTTGCTCATCCTCAATCAAACCCTGCGGCAATCTTATGACAGCTTGAAAACGATTGCCGAGCGCAAAGCGTTTATCGAGTATTATTGGAAAGCGAGCGACCCGGCGCCGCTGTTGCCAATCAACTTGCGTCTGACGGAGCATCTGCGCCGCCGCGAATTGGCGCGCCAAAATTTTCCCGCCGGCGAGCCGCCCTATTTTGACGATCGCGGCAAATATTATCTGAAATATGGCATGCCGATAAACCGGTTCGAGGATCCCGGCGGCTTGCGGCGCGTCGGCTTTTTTAGCTCCACCAACTATCGCGCCATCCAAAGCCAATATTCCTACAAAGGCGGTCCGGAAGAGCATTATACCGTGAACGCCAACGAAAGCTGGGCCTACCCGAACCTCGCGCGTGATTTCGTCGTCCACTTCGTCAAAGCCGGCCCGACTTTTCGCGAGATCGAAAGCCTGACCGAAGTCTTGGCCTCGCATCAAAAAAAGAACCTGGCCTGGCAATGGAGCGATCTCGTCAAACAACGCGCCGCCGTATCGCCGTTTTTGGGGCAAACGGCGCAACAGATCGAGCAATTCGAGTCGGCGGTGATTTCGGCCGCCGCCAATCCGCAGCGCCCCGGTTTGTTGCGCGCCGAAGTGCAGTCGGTCAATGAACGATTGATGGAAGTCGCACGGCGATATGAGAATGCCGCCACCCTGGCCAGACACGATCTGCCACCCACCACCAATGAGCCGGTTAAAGCCGTCAACCGTTTGGCCTTCCAGGAAACCATCGCCCAATTTCGCGGACCGCAAGGCCACACCCGGGTGGAGATCACCTTTCTGGCGCCACTCCAGAAAAACTTTGTAGATCAACTCGACCCGCTGAGCGTGGACACCATCGCCGTCGAATTTGCCTGGATGCTGCGCGACGAGAATCTCGACTCCTTGGCGGCCAAGCGCTGGCAAAACACTTTCCCGGCAAAGTGGGCGGCCGCGGAGAATCTTCCCAACGCCGTGGGCCGCCTGTCGTTTTTGTCCCCGCCGCAGCAAGTTGAGCTGGCTTTGCAGGTACAGAGCCGGCGCCTCGATAAACTTGGCTATTCCCAAAAAACGCTCGCCATTCGCGATTTCAGCGGCAGCCAATTGCTGCTCAGCGATCTGCAATTGTACGCCGAAGTGAAGAACGAAAATCAAAGCCTCGTCCTGCCGACGTTGGAAAAGCAAAATTTGCTGCTGGCGCCGTATCCTTATCTTAAAGTGCGCAAAAGCATGCCGTTGTTTTGCTATTTTGAGATTTACAATCTGCGCGCCGCCGGCGTCGCGGAAAGTTATGAAATCACCTACAAAGTTTTTTCCCATCTCGGCCGGCAAAGCTTGTTCAAGAAATTATCGCGCCTGCTGACCGGCGGCAAGGAAACCGCCGTGAGTTTCTTCCAAACCCAACCGGTGGTGGATGACGCTTCGCAAGAATTGATCGCCCTCGATCTCGGCAATCTCGCGAGCGGCGCGCACCGGTTGGAGATCACGGTTGCCGATGCGAATGAGGCGAAAATCAAAGCCAGCGTGGCAAGAGAAATTGTTATTGAGGAATAAAAGGCGAAGTCCGACTTGCGCAGCGCGATGCTTCAAAACTTACAAAATCCCGCTGCGCCAGTCGGACTTCACTCACGCAATGAAACAGAGCATAACATTAAGCTTGTTGGCGACGACGGCTCTTTTATTTCTGCCGAGCGCCGTCAAGCTGAATCTTGCGCCTGACGCCTCTGGCCATGCTTTGCTTTTTTCTGCGCAACACGATCGCTTGGATACGCTCAAAACCGAGAAGCAATATCTCGTCGCACTTCGCGCCGCCGATGTGATCACCTTCAAAAATGAATTTGAAACGGAATTTCTGCTTTTGCTCGACGCGCCGCAAACGCAAGCTTACGATAGTCTCACGACGTTGGACGACCGCAAAGCTTATATCGAAAATTACTGGAAAGCCTCGAACCCCAATCCGCTGCTGCCGGAGAATGACTGGCTGGTGGATGTTTTGAAGCGCCGCGCTTATGCCCGTGAAAATTTTCCTTCTCCCGATCCGCCCTATTTTGATGATCGAGGAAAATACTACCTCAAATATGGAAAACCTTCATTTCGTTTTGAAGACGCGGGCGGCTTTAATATTAAGGACGGCCTCAGTGTTTATCCAAATGAAAGCTGGTCATATGAAAACGTGACACCAAATTTTTTAGTGCACTTTGTCAAAGCCGGCGTAGTTTATCGTGAGATCGATGATTTGACCATGATTTTGATTGCGGGGAGAAGAATGGCGCCGGAAAAGCGTGCAGCGAACTGGAGCGTGCTGGCGATCAAACGCGCCGCCGTATCGCCGGTTTTCGGACGCGCCGCGGCGAAACTGCACGAATTGGCAACGGCCAAATTGCATGCGGCAGCTTTTCCCAACAGCTTGACGGTGTTAACCATCGAAACTGCTATTCCCCATACCATCCAAATGCAAATCTCCGAGCAAGCGCAACAAGATGTCATGAAAGCGCGCAACGTCACGCCGCCGGCAGCGCATGATGAAATCAACGCCATCAACAAGCTGCAATTCACGCACGATCTGGCGCAATTTCGCGGCCCTAAAGGCGCGACGCGTTTGGAAATCGCTCTCTTGTCGCCGCTCAATAAGAATTTGCTCAAGAAATTCTCGCGCGATTCCGGAGATACCTTGCGGTTGGGCTATCGCTGCTTGTTGCGCGGTCAACGGTTTGAGCCTATTGCTGAAGATGGCATGATGAGCGAGTTTCAGGCTAAATTAGCGGCTGCGGCAAAATTCCCCAACGCCGTCGGTAAGCTGATTGTGACGGGGCAGCCGGGCGAGAATGAATTGACGCTGCAAATCAAAGAGGGCCGCCAGGACAAAATCGGTTTCACGCGACAAATGCTCGGCATTCGTGATTTTCGCGGCGATTCGCTGATGATCAGCGACATTCAATTTCTGACGGAAGCCCCCAGCGCCAATCAACGCCAAATCCTGCCGGTTTTCACCAAGCTCAACACCGCGGTCGCGCCTTATCCCTTCGAGAAAATTAAGAAAACAATTCCCTTGCTTTGTTACTTTGAAATTTATAATTTGAAAGCGTCTGGTATCACTGACAACTACGAGGTGGTGTACAAAGTGATCTCGGAGAAAAGCGGCGACAAAAACGTCGCCGTGAGCGTGAGCTACACGCGCCCGGTGACAGATGACACGGCGCTGGAACTGATCGGCATCGATTTGCGCCAAGTGCCCAAAGGCGCGCATCGCCTGGAGATCACGGTGACGGCGGCGAACAATCGAAATATTACCTCCAATATCCGGAAGGAAATTCAGATTGAGGATTAATAGTACGTTTTACGACAGCAAAAGTGTGAACGAGCATACAAGTCGCAAGCGGGCCGGTAGAATAATGGCGATTGCAACTTGCCAATTGCAAGCTTGCATTGCTGTGGGAGTTCTGTTTCTGGGGGCGGGTTTTTTTGAAAATTGTTTGGGCCAGGCTGCCGACTCATTGCTAAAGGATTTGGCCTGCGCCAATTGTCATGGCGGCATTAACATGGCCAGCAACATCCACGACAAGGCGCCAAATTTGAGCCACGCCGGCCTTCGCTTCAACCCCGCTTACCTTTTCGACTATTTGCAAAATCCCACCCAGGTTCGCCGGCATATCGGCGCGTCGCGCATGCCGGATTTCTTTTTTAGCCCGAAGGAAGCGTTGGCGCTGACGTTGTTTTTGGAGCAGCAAAAGCAGGTGGAGGGAAAGTGGCCGGAATATCCGGCGGCGCTGCGAAGCTATCAACCCAGGCAACTCGATAAGCCAGAGAGCGCCGAAGCCAAAAAACTTCTCGCCAACGAATTGCGCTGCACGAGTTGTCATCGGCTGGAAGGCGAGGGGGAGGACGCTTCGACCGACTTGACGGCGGTTGGTTATCGTTTGCGCCCCGAATGGCTGCAACGCTATCTTGTCGCGCCGCACATTTTCGACGGCACGAAAACCGCGATGCCGAATTTTTTTTATCAGCTTGACGCGAGCCAGACCAAATTTGCGCCGATGCTCGCGCGCGCCGATGAGATGATCGCGCTGATTTCGCGCTATTTGTCGGCGCTGGATCGAAATAAACGCGAGCAGTTGCAAAAAGCTTTTGAAAAAGCCCAAGCGGATTCCCCGGAAATCAATGCCAGCCTCGGCGAGAAAATTTTTTTGGCGCAAAATTGCGTCGCCTGTCATCGCCACACGGCTTTTGCTTTGCCGGCGATAAAAAATGCGCCGGATTTGAGCAACGAGGGCGGCCGCGTGAAAACAGAATGGCTCTCGGCGTATTTGCAAAAGCCGCAGCCGCTTCGCCCGTTCGGGTTTTATCCCGGCTCCGGCAGCCGCATGCCGGATTTCAAATTGACGGAAACGGAGGGCGCAGTGCTCAGCGACTATTTGTCCAAACAGAAGCGCCGCGTCGCCTCAACTTTTCAGCCTCGGAAATTGTCCGCTTTCGCAATGGCCAAAGCTCAAACTCTATTAAAGGAAAAGCTGTCCTGTTTGGGCTGCCATCAATTGGGCAACGACGGCGGCAAAATCGGCCCGAATTTGTCGTCTCTGAAAAAGCGGCTGCAGCCGGATTTTGTTTACGCTTTCATTCAAAATCCGCACGGCCTCCAGCCGGAAGCGGTCATGCCCAAAATTTTAATGCCGCCGAAAACGCTGGATTTGATCGCCAATTTTCTCTTGCAGCAGGAAATGCCGAAGAGCGACGCGGCGTATCTTTCTCTCGCCGATTATCCCGTTTACGCTCCACATGGCCAAACCGAAGAAGAAAGTTTGTATTTAAAATACTGCGCCGCCTGTCACGGCGTCAATAGCGACGGCAATGGCTATAATGCGAAGTATTTGCCAAAATCGCCGGCGAGCCATGCCGACAAATCGTATATGTCCACCCGCCCAGATGACACGCTGTTTGACGGCGTTTATGCCGGCGGCTATATTCTCAACAAGCATCATTTCATGCCGCCGTGGGGACAAATGTTGAGTCATGAAGAAATTCGGAAGTTGGTGGCGTACATGCGCAAGCTGTGCCAATGCGAAGGGCCACTGTGGTCGAGGGATGGAAAGTAACGCCGACGGCTCGTCTGCTGAAATCGTATTGTAAATTTCAAATTGAAAATTTTCAATTTGCAATTTTAACCAAAATCGTTTCCAACGAATGGATGAACTTAAATAGCTTTCGTAGTAGACCCTTTAGGGTCGGGAGGTTCGGTGCTTTTTTCACCTGAGAGCACTACTACGAAACAGTTGGGTTCATCAATCCGTTGGGGCAATTAAACCCCAATGGGTAAAAAGAAGAAAATAAAGCCGATCTCGCAGGCAAAAAACGCTGTAACCGCTTCGTCTCGCCAACGCCTCATTCGACTGGGCCTTGCGGGGAGCAGCCTTCTTGTTATTCTTCTATCAGTATATTTTTTCAAAGACCGTTTTTTTTCTTCATCTGGCTTGAAAACAACGAGCCTCTCATCCAACGCCCGCGCCCCATTTCCGCCGCTACGAGCAGTCCAAAAATCCACCGAACCAACCTTTGACGATTTCCTCGGCTCGGAAGCCTGCGCCGAATGCCATCAAGAGCAATATGATTTGTGGAAAAATTCGACGCACGGGAATGCAGGCGGGACGCCGGCGCTACAAAACGTTATTGGGCAATTTGATGGCAAACCGCGCCGCTTCAAGGACGCGGTGGTTACACCCACGATCAAAAATCAAAAATACCTTTTCACCGTCGAGCAGAAAGGCTTTCCGCGAAAAGTTTTTCAAGTCGATGCCGTCATCGGCGGCGGACACATGGAAGGCGGCGGCTCGCAAACGTACTTCGCGCACTTTCCGGACGGCACGCTGCGCTTTCTCCCGTTTGATTTCATCCGCAAGGAAAAAGTTTGGTTCGGCGAGACGAAGGGCAATCGCGGCTGGATTCCAATAAACACGGAATTGTCGATTACGGATCTCAGCGAATGGCCGCCGTCGCGCATTCTCGGCGCCGAGCCCAATTTCAACAATTGCCAGGAGTGCCATGGCAGCCAGATTCAAACGACTTTTGATACACAAGCAAAAAAGTACGTGACCAAATACAAGGGCTTGAGCATCAATTGTGAGTCGTGTCATGGCCCGGGAAGACGTCACGTTGAGCTGGCGAAGTCTGGAAAGATTGAGGCGGCGGAAGACATCGGCATGCAATCATTGGCGGCATTAACGAAAGAGGAATCTCTCGAAGTTTGTTTTCGCTGTCACGCGCTGAAAGATGCCATTGCCAACGGCTATCTGCCCGGCAAGAATTTGCAGGGATATTACGCGCTGAAATTTCCGATGCTCGGCGAAAACCCGTATCATCCCGACGGCCGCACGCGCGCCTTTGCTTATCAAGAAGGGCATTTGTACAGCGATTGCTATCTCAACGGCTCGATGACCTGCGTGGATTGCCACGATCCACATGCGCAAACCTATCGCGATGTCAACGGCATGAAATTGATTGGAAAGTTCGATAACGGCCAATGCGTCGATTGTCACGCCAGCAAAGCGTTGGCATCGGAGCGGCACTCTCATCACCCCAAAAACTCTCCCGGCAATTTGTGTACGTCGTGCCACACGCCGTATTTGCAGCATCCGGCGATGGGCAACCACCTGCGTTTTGCGCGCGCCGATCATTCGATTCCGATTCCGCGACCTGAGTTCGACGCGAAGCTGGGCATCGAGAATGCCTGCGCCCAATGCCATGCGGATAAAACCACGGCATGGCTGCAAGCGAAAACCGTCGAATGGTACGGCGCAATCAAACCGCACAAGGAAATCGTGCCGGGTTTGTTGCAAGCGCAAAATGTGAAAGACCGCAAAATCGTTGCGGCGCTCGTGCTCGGCGATTCGACAAATCATGTGATGGCGCAGGTTGCGGGGCTGTGTCATTTCATCGAAAACTTTTTGCGCCCCAACATGCCGGATTTGGAACCGGAGATTACCATGAGAATCAAACGGCTCGCAGAGCAAGACGATCTTGATTTGCAAGCGCTGGCATTGATGAGCTTGCATTTGACGCAGGATCAAATTCCGGAGGTGCATGCTTTTCTGCTTGACCAATTGCAAACTTTAGGCGATCATGAGCTGCTGATTCGCAGCCGTTGGTCGATGGCGCTGGCGTATTTGGCCACGCGCTATCGCGATCGCGGTGAGACGGCCAATGCGGTGGCGATTTATCGCAAGGCGCTGGAAATCAAGCCTGATGATGCAACGACGCTGCTGAATCTCGGCATCACGTATAGCAACGCCGGTGATTTGGAAAATGCGATCACTTGTTATCAACAAGCTGCCCAACTCGCGCCGGACAATGCGATGATTTGGGTGAACTGGGGGATTGCGCAGCGGCGGCAAGGCAACGCGCCGGCTGCTATCGAAACTTATCGCCAAGCGATTGACGTCAATCCGCATCTGGCATTGGCGCATTTCAATTTGGGCAATGTTTATTATGAGCGCGAAGATTTTTCGCAGGCGATTCCGGCGTATGAAAAAGCGGTGGAGCTGAATCCGAGCTTGGCGACGGCGCATTTCTTTTTGGCGCGGGCGTTTATCAAGTCGCAGCAACTACAGCCGGCGGCGCAGGCGATTAAGGCGGGATTGCAATATGATCAACAAAACAACGAGGCGCGGCAAATGTTGGCTGACCTCGAAACGTATTTGGCAAAATAGAACAGTGGCATGAGGAAAACCTCGTGGCGGCTATGCCAACGATATGGATTCCTCGAGCTGGGCATAATACTTTTCCCACACCCATTGCACGATTTCCGGGAAGGCGGCGTTTTTCACACATGGATCGCAAATCGCAGTGATTTTGTCGCCTTCGTCAACCGACTCGACGGAAAATTTTCCGGGGATGGGTTTGGCTTTAAGGCCTTGGAGAATTCGATGATAGACTTCAGGAAAATCCAAACTCATGAAGGCAATAATCTTCCCACTTTTTTTGTCGCGGCCCGCCTCCAAGCCGGGTTGCCCGATATCATCGAACACAATACGCTTGGAAGGGCCGAATATAAATTCCACCACACCGCCCTCTAATCGTATTTCCATTTTTTCCATTTGAATCCACCTCGAATGTACGAAATATCATTTTTGTGCTTTGTCGCGATCGGATGTTTATCGATATATTGAAGTTTCTGCGCCGAAACACAGGCTTGATAACCCAAGGGCGTTAAAATAGAATAGAGGATTTCATTGACTCGGTTTTTGTAATCAATGAATGTCTCTCCCGCTCTCGAGAAATCCCGCGCCGCCAAAGCTTGCTCGCGTGTTAGCGGCTGCCATTTTCCAGCTTCGGTTGATCCGATGGCGCTGTCCTCCTCCGATGGTTTTTGCTCGTTTCCGGCTGTGAGATTATTTTAGCACAAATTGGTTTGAAAAGCAAGCGAAAAATCAGCGTGCGTACCGACCAGTACTGGCCATCTTTTCGCTTGATGTTGTGAGGAAAGTTTTATCCCGAAACCTTCGGCACTTTCACATAAATATCTTTAAGAGAAAGTTCGCAGCCGATGCTTTCAAGCTTGACAATATCTTCGAGATTTTGGTGCTGGGAATACAACCACGTGCGATCGCTTTGCCGCACGTATTGCTCGACGCGAACCCTGTCCTGCGCGATTAAAATGTACTCCACCAAAGATTCGATGAACTGATAATGCTGAAACTTCTCGCCACGGTCATGCGCTTCGGTGGAATGAGATAAAATCTCGAAGATCACAATCGGGTTCAGCAGCGTATCGCCATAATCATCTTCAAAAACTTCTTTGCCGTAGGTCACGGCGACGTCGGGATAAGTATACTTGCCGATTTTTTTGATTTTTACCCGCATGTCGCTCGAATAGACATTACAATCGCGCTCCAGCAATTTATTGCCAAGAACACGGATGAGATTGGCTGCGATAAGATTATGCGACTTTTGCCCTCTCGCCAGTGCCAATACTTCCCCCTGAAAGTATTCGCTTTTAAACTCGGCTTGGCGCTCGATGGCGAGATATTCTTCAGGGGTTAAAAGTGCTTTTTTCGGCATTGTTGACATTGGGCAATCACCTTGATATGTGAGGGCAAAAAGCGCATTGTTCGATTGAAAAAATAAGAAATTTTGTCCAAAAATTCAAGAACTGCTTGCTATTTTTATTATCGAACGGCTTGCGTGCAGGCTTTTCTGGAATTATATTTAACCCACAATCCATTTTTCATTTTAACCCAGAGGAAGGAGAGCGCGAGATGAGCACAACCAAAAGAATCACGGCGCTGGCGGTGGCCGTGGCGGCAGTTCTGTTCTCGCTGTCTGCGGCGGCATTCGCTCAAAAGAAATCGGCGGCGACCGCAAGCGCCGGTTACGACACCAGCCTTTACCGCGCGATGAAGTGGCGCAACATCGGCCCGTATCGCGGCGGCCGCTCGACCGCGGTGGCGGGCGTGCCGAATCAGCCGCTGGTTTATTACATGGGCGGCACCGGCGGCGGCGTGTGGAAAACCGAAGATGGCGGTATAAACTGGCGGCCGATCTCGGATGCGTATTTCAAAACCGGCTCGGTCGGCGCGATAGCCGTGGCGCCATCCGACCCGAACGTCATCTACATCGGCATGGGCGAGGCCTGTGTGCGCGGCAATTTCTCGCATGGTGACGGCGTTTACAAGTCCACCGACGCGGGCAAAACGTGGAAGCACGCCGGCTTGAGCGACTCACGGCAAATCGGCAAGATTCGCATTCATCCGCAAAATCCCGATCTCGTTTACGTCGCGGCGCTCGGCCACATTTTCGGCCCGAACACCGAGCGCGGCGTGTTTCGCTCGAAAGACGGCGGCAAAAATTGGGAAAAAATTCTCTACAAAGACGACAAGACCGGCGCGGTGGACATCGCGATGGATCCGAGCAACTCGCGCATTCTTTTCGCCGGATTTTGGCAGGTGAGCCGCACGCCTTACGGCATGTACAGCGGCGGCCCTGGCAGCGGCCTTTACAAATCCACCGACGGCGGCGATACGTGGGCGGAGCTGAAGGACGGCTTGCCGAAAGGCATCAAAGGCAAGATCGGCGTCACGGTTTCGCCGGTGAATCCGAATCGCGTCTGGGCGAACATCGAGGCGGAAGACGGCGGCGTGTTTCGCTCGGATGACGGCGGCAACAAATGGCGCCGCGTGAGCGAAGATCGCAACCTCCGGCAGCGCGCCTGGTATTACACCCACATTTACGCCGACACCAAAGACCCGGAAACGGTGTACGTGCTCAACGTGCAATTCAACAAATCCATCGACGGCGGCAAAACCTACGAAACGATTCGCGTGCCGCACGGCGACACGCACGATCTGTGGATCGCGCCGGAGGATAACATGCGCATGATCAACGCCAACGATGGCGGCGCGTGTGTGACATTCAACGGCGGCAAATCGTGGAGCACGCTCGACAATCAGCCGACGGCGCAGTTTTACCACGTCATCACCGACAATCAATTTCCGTACTATGTTTACGGCGCGCAACAAGACAACAGTACCGCCGCCATTGCAAGCCGCACCAACGGTTTCGGCATTACGGTGCGCGATTGGTACGCGGTCGGCGGCGGCGAGAGCGGCTACATCGCGCCGCATCCGGTTGATCCCAATATCGTTTATGCCGGCAGCTACGGCGGCTATTTGACGCGCTACGATCATCGCACGCAAGAAGAACGCAACATCATGGCGTGGCCGGAAAATCCCATGGGCGCCGGCGCCGCGGATTTGGCGTATCGTTTTCAATGGACGTTTCCGATCGTGATTTCGCCGCACGATCCGAACACGATTTACGCGGCGGGCAATGTGCTCTTTAAATCGACGAACGAAGGCCAAACATGGGAGCCGATTAGTCCGGATTTGACGCGCAACGATAAGAGCAAGCAGGCTGCTTCCGGCGGCGACATCACGAAGGACAACACCAGCGTCGAATATTATTGCACGATTTTCGCGGTGGCGGAATCGCCGCTGCAAAAAGGTTTGATTTGGGCCGGCTCGGATGACGGACTCGTGCACGTCACATCCGATGGCGGCAAGAATTGGCAGAACATCACGCCGAAGAATATTCCGGAGTGGAGTCTCATCAGTAATATCGACCTCTCAGCTCACGACGCCGGAACTGCGTATCTCGCAGTGAATCGTTACAAGCACGATGATTTCAAGCCGTACATTTATAAAACGAGTGATTACGGCAAAACTTGGACGCTGCTGAATAAAGGCATTCCCGAGGGCGCGTTCGTGCGGGCGGTGCGCGAAGATCCGCAGCGCAAAGGTTTGTTGTATGCCGGAACTGAAACCGGCGTATATGCCTCGTTCGATGACGGCGCGAATTGGCAAAATTTGCAGCTCAATTTGCCGGTGGTGCCGATCACCGACATGGTGGTGAAGGAGAACGATCTCGTCGTTGCCACGCAAGGCCGCTCGTTCTGGATTCTCGA
>Ga0073934_10006857_pt1 | contig 16269 bp, 15 predicted proteins | sample LarsenN4metaG_FD_76834 | JGI IMG/M metagenome (GOLD analysis project Ga0073934, IMG submission 76834) | Hot spring sediment bacterial and archeal communities from British Columbia, Canada, to study Microbial Dark Matter (Phase II) - Larsen... ...
GGGCGAACTGGAAAACGCCCGCCACCCCTTGAGTGACGTGTTAAGAGCCTTAGCTGGCGGCGGTGATCAGGCCGACCGTGGGCCCGGCCACACGAGCGCTAGCCGTCGCCGAGGCGTTGCCGACATCATGGATGTTGATGTCGAAGCGTTCGATCGCGCGGATGCCAATCTCGTTGCGCTCCCAGAGCGACTGGCCGCCGATGGAGGCCTCGCGGCTAAACTCGATGGAGGTGTCACGCCGCGTACCCATCTTGGCGGAGAGGCCAATATCGCCAAAGAGGCAGGCGACTTGGTTAATGGCGGCAGCCGTCGGGAGGGCTTGGCTGATGACCACGGGGAAGCCAAGGAACATCGGCACCAAGGCACCGTTGATGATGTTCTCGACCTTGTTGCCGCCGCCGGCAGTCGCCAGCTTCTGCATCACCGAGCCCCAGAAGGCCTGGCTGCAATACCACTTGCAGCGGCCACGCACGAAGGCGTACTGGGGCAGCCGACCGACGACCTTGTTGAAGTCGGCCAGCGTGATGCTGTCCCAGTTCGTGGCGTAGCCAGTGCCCGTCGCAACCACCAGGCCCGCGATATTGCCGATTGTGCCACTGAGATTCTTGAGCTTATTGGTGAAGCCGACGATGCCCGCGTAGGTGCTGGTGCCGTCACCGGTGAACCCGGCTTCGTCCTCAGCCTTCGTGAAGGCATAGGCACATTCGCCAGCCATGTCATCGCCAACATTGATAACGGCATCATCATCGAGTTGGCCGGTGTAACGGCTCAATACCACCCAGTCTTTTGCGGTCAGGGTGATCTGGTCCCAACCCTTGGTTGATTCAGTGGCCGCGGCAGTCTCGCCCACGGGGTAGGCCACAAGTCCGCCGGTCCGACGCGGGATGCGTTTGGTTTCGCTGTTCATCGGCACGATGGCAGCTTCGCGGCGGAACACGCCGTACTGTTCGCGTAGCACGATGATCATGCTGTCGAACTCCTCGGGGACCAGCACGCCGCCATAGTTGTTGGCGTTTTCCGTATGCACCTTGATGTGCTGAAGGTTGTTCTTGCGGCAGAAATCCTGGGCCTTGGTATGGCCCATCGCCGCCAAGCACCACTGGCCGAAGCGATACGCCACACGCAGGTGATCATCGCCTACGAGCGACTTGGTGATGTTGCGGGGATGCCCGTACATCTTGGAATGGGGAATCTGGTCAATTACCTCGACGTCCGGGCGATGGCTCTTGATCTTGGTTTCAATGGTCTGCAGGTGAGCGTCCAGCAGTGACTTGACCTTGGTTTCGATGGTGGCCAGATCAACGGCGCCCTGCGGCTGCGGTGCCGGCGGCGCGGCCTTGAATTTGAACTCGACCGGCTTGGCCGGATCGGCATCGTCATGGACTTCATAGCCCTTGGTGATGGCGTCATTCACGGCGGTTTCAAGTTCTGTTCCCGACTTGCCCGCGGCTTCGAAGCTCTGGGCCATGGTGGCAGCCATCGCGGTCGCGACAGCCAATGCAATCTTGATTTTCATGGTTCGACCTCAAAAAGAGACAGTTTTTGTCCGCTACTGCTTCGCCGCGCCTATCCGTTCGGGCACAAGCCCACCGGCCCAGGCGTGCGACCTTGCCCCTCTCTGGCCCGGCTCATGGCCATCCAGCGCGGGGGCAATAGCCTCGCGTGAGGTTGTCACGTTAGATCGCCCCCACGAAAGCAATGGGGTTGCCGAAAGCAAAGAAAGCCCGCACTGTCCGAGGGTGGGGCAGTACGGGCTTCGGAGGGAGAGATTTCGATACATCAGTCGGAGTAGAGAACGCCGCATCGCTTGTCGATATACCGGCTGACAATGGCTGAGACATCGACCGGCTGGGGCGGGAGAGATTTCTGGCGGTAGAGCATGACAAACGAGCGCGGGGAGGCCGTCGCGGTCGCCGGCGCGGGCGGCTGTCCCTGTGGAAGTGCGGCTAGCGCGGCCAGTTTGGCGTCGAGCTGCGGGTCTGCCGCGAACAGCGACTTGCAGCGTTCGGGGGTGATGATGCCCTTGGACACGGCGATGGCGATGGTTTCAGGGTTTGCCGGGATGGGCGCCACCGAGTATTCGAGCATCCGCCACTTTGAATAGACGGTTTTACACTGGGGGCCGAAACGCTCTTTGTCACCCTTGGTGGCCGCTCGAGCCTCGATTTCCTCGAAGCCGACCGAAAAGCCGCGCAGAACCTTCTGCTGGTACAGACTGAAAAGGGTGTCTGGCAGCCATTCTTTATCTGCCGGGTGATTTGCTGGTCGTTCTGGAAAAACCGTCTTGCAGATGAGCGCATCGGAGGTTCGTTTCATCCCGACGCACCGCCCCACCGGGGGCAGGGCTGCCAGCGCGGGTATCTTGTACGAATGCGAGAAGAACACGACCGGGTTGATCTCGAAACGTGTGGCGTCACACCCTTGGGGCATGACGACTTCGCCGTCGGCATCCACCACGGGCACGCACACTTTGGCCACAACGGCGCGCTCGCCGTCATGCACGGTCAGGTCATCAGGGAAGTACGATTTGTGAATCATGGGTTGCCTCCGGGTTGTTCAGGGGGCGGGTAGTTGACAGGTTCGGTGCCGAGCACAATTTCGCAGCGGCACTTGGGGTGAGTGTCGATCACCGGCAGGTTGATACCTTTGGCGAACTCGTCGCCGGCGATGACGGTGCGGCCATGGAGCGGGCCACAAGTCGGGCAAACACGGTCATCCTCCGCGGTGAACCAAGTTGCTGTGACAGGCTTTTCTTCCGGCGGTTTGTTGGCACGACGGTTGATGATTTCCCCAGGTGTGACGTTGCCAATCTGCTCAGCCAAGAATACGTGGTCATCGGCGATCACGAACGCACGCTTGTCCGTGGCGTCATAGAAGACGCGGTTCATGGCGGCGCGGAGAAGATCGTCGGCGTTTGGCGCGCCCTCTACCACGCCGCTGATCGACAGGTTGATCCGGTCCAGTGTGGTGCTGTTGATAAGGCGAGCCATGCGGTCCGCAACAGATTGCAGTTTCTCGGTGATGGCGGTCGTAACCTCGCCAGATCGCTCAGCCGAGACGGCCAACCGTCGCATCGTCTCCTGCGATGCGCGCAGGGCGGTCGGCAACGAATCGCTGAAAAGCGCGGTGGCGAGCCGAGAATCCCATTCGGGGTTGTGACTCAATGGCCTGTGCGCAACAGGATCGATGGCCCCAAAGATGCTGTCACGCTGCCAATCGAAAAACGCGAAGAGAAGTGTCAGCAGGACTTCGCGTTCCCGGCGGCGTTGGCGTTCTTTCGGGTCATCGTCGGCCGCCCGCGGGCCGGCGATGAGATCGCCCACGGCCTTGGCGTGCGTCTCCTTGCCTTGCTTGTTGGTGGAATCATCTGCCGCACGCTGGTCAATGGCCACGCTCATCGTTTTGACGATGCTCAGAACGCCATCCATCGTCTTCTGGTGGCTTTCCAGCAGTGATGCAATGATCTTGGCCTTGCCGTCTTCTTCGGGGTCGATGTCGATTGAGTCGGCATCGCGCGAATCGCCCCGCTTGGGCGTTTTGTCGCTCGGATAATCGCCGCCATTTTCAGGCTTCGCGTTAATCTCATCGATGGGAATTAAGCCTGTTGGCACGAGCAACGTTTCGGCGTTGCCGCCAATTGCGTCACGACCATTCTCTGTTCGCCATTCATCGCGGGTGATCAGGCCATGCTTCAACTGCATGTCTGCGTCCTGACGTTCCTGTTCCTTGTCCGTCGGCACGGGGTTGTCATAGGCGAGCATGAGGTCATCGGCAGCGCCATCGAAACGGGTCAGATAGTCGGCGTTCAGAACCTCCTCATCCATCCGACAGATCGGCAGGACCGTATCGCGCAGGTACGAGGCATCAGACACGCCGGCTTGCCCGCCGGCAACATTCTTGTTGGCCATGAATTTCGAGACCGGTACGCCGAACACATTGCAGATTGCTTCGATCACCCGGTCTTGATCCCCGAGTTGCTCTGCTGTGAAGGTCAGGGGCACGATGCTGGCTTGTTCACCATTGACGGCAAGGAACTTGCCGTGATTTCGCGTCCCGCGCAGCCGTTGCTCGGCCTCCTTCTGGAACCGAGCCACTTCGCCTGCCGGGGCATTCTTCAGGACCATGACATAATCAGGTCGCGCGCCATTGTCGAAAAGGGCTTGATCGTGCTCGCTCTTGGAGTTTCGCAGGCAGATTTCTCGCCATGCCGCCTCTACCTTTCCCAAGCCGTAGTAAAGGTTGCGCGGGTTGGGGTAGTTCCAGCGAATCACCTCATCGAGGCCATAGGTTTCGATCTCCGCATCTGTCCGACCGTAAACATAGCCCTTGATGATCGGCGAGTCTTGTTCATTCGACGGGATCACTTTGACCCACTGGCTTGGCATTGGCCAGAGCTCTGTTGGAAAGCTGCGGCGAGCAACCTGTCCCTCACGCACGTACACATAGGCATTTCCGGTCAGTTCAAGGTAGAGGATGCGCAGCAGCGTCATATCGAAGGCGTTAAACCATTTGTTAACGCCGCGCAGCGTGTCGAGAACCGGATGCTCGGTTATTTCCTCAAAGTCTTCGCCAAACTGCAGCGCCTTGGTCAGAACGGTTCGACTTGGTTGCTGTTCGAGCCGGCCACAAAGGTAGTTTTTCGAGCGGGCCTTGAGTGACCGCATTGGAAAATTCGCTGTCTTACCCCGGCGTTTCCGGCCGTAAAGGCGCAGGGGGGTGCGTGCAACGGCGGTGGCGTTCATCTGGGCGGCGGCATACACCAGGCCAAAGAAGTTGTTCACCGCGATCTGGGGGTTGAAGTCGCGAGACTTGCCTTGCTTGGGGCCGAGGTTGTCTGATTCGCGCACGGTGGACTGCAGGTAGCCGCCGAATGACTTCCCGATCAAGCGCTCAGCGAGCCACCAGCGCAGGCGCTGAGCGGCGTTGCGTTGCGGTTTTGCACCCATTTCCTCAGCCCAGTCGTTCACAGCGACCTCCAGAGGTGGTCATCGTTCTGCCAGCCATCAGGGGGCGGCACATTGGGATCATGCACCGAGCCATCGCCAGTGGATGGGTTTATGATGGCAAATTCAAACGGCGTGGCGTTCGTTAATCGGTCAACGTAGGCCACGGCATATCTGCTGGCATCTTGCCCATGGTCATTCTCTTTTAGAGGGGCCTCTTTGTTGGATTTGCCGTTTTCGCCCTTTGGCCACACATAAACATCCATTTCCTCGATGGTTGATGTTGGCTTTCGCATGGCAACCAGTTCGGGGTCCTGTTCAATAAGCGCGTCGCGAAAGTAGAAGATTCTCGGCTTGCCGTCGCCAGCCTTGCGGAGTCTGGACTGAATGGCTTGAATGCCCGGGGCGATAGCCTTGAATGCCGGCACCGTGGGAATGCCCTCGCGCTCGAGCGTTGCCCGGTCTTCGGCATCATGGTCGGACACCGTGGCTTCGTAGGTTTCGCCAACGGAGTGCTGGTGGATGATCTTGGCGTGATCCTGCACGATCATCTTGGTGCGATACCACTCGCGGTAACGGTATGCCCGGCCATCGGGATCGATGGCCCACCACTGGCAAACAAAGGGGTTTGTAAAGCCGAAGTCAATAGAGCGAATTCGCCGCCAGTCTTTCGGTATTTCAAAAGCGTCAATCAGGTGAATGGCGCTGTCGAAGTCGTCATAGACAACGCCTTCAGCCGAGACCCATCGGCTATAGCGAAGGCGTTGCAGGCGAACGCCCGTAAGACCATCGAGAATTTCGAGCGTTTTCTTGCCCTGGGGAAGAATGAGGCCAGTTTTTTGATCGAAAAGTGTAGGGTTGTGCTCGTGACGCGATTCAAAAAGTCTCAACTTGCCGGCGGCTTCGCGTTGTTTGATCCAGTGCCGCGGGTGGCTCGGGTTGCAGTCGCCACAGACTTGGGTATAGGGCATATTGCCCGCTCGGCCGGTGGCGCGAGTGAGAATTGTTTCCCAATCTTCGACCTCCAACTCTTCGGCCTGATTGACGTAAACAATATCGCGTTCGGATGACAGAGCCTTGCCGGGATTGTCCATGCCAGCAAGCCAGACACGCGAACCGTTGGGGTAGTCGTACCACTGGGGGTTGTTTCCACCGTAGGGCTTAACGGGTGAATCCAGCCCAAGCACCTTGCGTTCCCACGTTTGTAGCACGCTGCTTTTTAAGGTCTTCTGGACCTTTCGCACGATGACGGATTGAGCACCGGCGTACTTCCACATTTGAGCGTTGAGTTTCTCGAGCGCCGCTCTTGTTTTGCCCGTCTCCGCAGCTCCTGCCAAAATGCACTCATGCCCTTTGTATCGCCAATATTCAAGCGCAGCACCATAGGGTTGATAGCCTTTGTTGTGTCCAGAGGGAGCTTCAACGATTGTGAACGCAGCCATGCTTAACTGCCCAAAACTTGCAGCGGTACGGTGTAGTTGCCGGAAGCGCTCGTGGTGAATTGAGCACTGGCGCTGCCACGGTCCACGGTAACGGTGTACACGGCGTTGGCCATGAGCCGGCACCCGTCATCATCATCGGCGGGATCTATGGGCTGCCCGGTGGTTGGGTTGACGCGACAGCGGACGATAGGAGCGGCGAACCCGCCATAGTTCGATGCGGCGGGCGTCGGCGGGGTTACGAGGGTAAACGCGACCTCTGAAGCGTTGGCGTAGATGCCCTGGCCATCAACGACGGGGAAATAAGCACGCACCTTTCCGGGCTCTGCAAACGACGGCACTGTGTTTGCCGTCAGCGTGATCGCCACCGTGGCCGTGCCGCTGATGGTGACGGTGTTGCCGGAGAGCGTGGCCGAGCCGGTGACGCTGATGCTGCCCAGCGTGTAGCCGTCCTTGTGGATGATGACCTCGTAGGCGGCGTTGGTGCAGCCGAGGGTGAGGGAGCCGCCAGCGCTGGTGGTGCCATTGGGGGCGTCTGCGCCCGGCCCTTTGAGGGTGACCTTGACGCTGCCAACGTTGGTGGTGACGGTGACGACGTTGGGACCGGTGCCGGCGTTGCTGCTGGACGCCCACGCCGCGTCACCCCGATCGCGGATGGCTTCGGGACTGTCCGTTGTTGGGTCGTAGGTTCCGCCACCGCTGTTAATTTCGCTGAGGGCGGTGGAGTCTGGCGTGCTCTTGCGGACTCCTGCGCGCAGCCAGTTGGCCAGCGAGGTAATGCCGGCGAGGATCGTTTGTATTGCTCCGGCCTTGGTGTTGGCTTCGGTGGCTTGTGTTGCGGCCGTGGTGGCCTGGGTGGCGGCTGTCGAGATACCAGCATTGTCCGGCGCGGTGTAACCTGCCGACGCGAGCCGTGTGCTTGTCGCCACGTCGATGCGTTCAAGAATGTTTATGGGAGTTGCTTGCGTTCCAATAATAAAATCATATCCAATGCCGACGCTGTTAAGTACGCTGAAGTCGCCAACACTAAACGCGCCAGAAACGGTTACAGTTGCGAACGTCACGCCGGGCTGATTTGCTTGCAGAACAACGCCGCCGTCAACGAGGTTCATTTGCCCGCTCGCCGTGCCGTTCTGTACCTGTACCCGCCCCGAAGAATCGAGCGTCATCGCGTTTGCGCTTCCAAACGCTTCGAGCCGCGTCATCTGCGACCACACCACGTAAGACCACGCCAGCGTTCCCGCCTGCACGCGGAGTTCGTACCGTGCGGTATTTGCAGGGCGCGTGCCGGTGAACACGCCGCTGCCTGTGGCGGTTTCCGTTGCCGTGATGCGATATGACGTGTAGCTGCCAGCAGCGAACGAAACGAACTCCGAGCCATTCCAGACTTCGCCCGCCGCATTGTAGGCAAAGAAGTCATGCGTTACGCCGGTTTGTCCGTACCCGATCATTAGTCGCTCCATTCAACCGCGTCCGCGGCTTCGTTGGTCTGAGTGGCGTCGATGGCCGCGAGCTTGGTATTGCGCTTGGCCTGCAATGCACCGATGGCCTGCGCGTAGGCAATCGCCATCGCCATGTACTCTCCTACCGTCATGTCGTGCTGCCCGCCGTTGATGTCGGAGACGGTGCGACCAAACAACTGTGAAGCCGGCGTCTGCAAGGTGCATAGCTGCAACTGCAGCGCCGAGTTGGCCAGCGTCATGCCGTGGCCGAACTGCTGTTGATCTTCAGCCGTTGTTCCGAGCGTCAGCCCACCGACTTCGACGCCATCGGCGAGGTCGTCAGCGTAGTAGATGGCGATGCGCTCACGCGCCTGCGCCTGCGCCTCAGCGAGCGTGCGGTCATCCCGCACGATTTCTGTTCCGTCTAAAAGTTTGATCGTTTCTTTGGGCATGGTCAGGCCACCGTGAGTGAGAGACGCGGGATCGTGCCGTTGGGGTCGATGAGGTTGCTGATCGCACCGAATGGCGACGGCAGTGCAGTTGTTGGGTCATGCGCCCGCGCTGGCATCTGGACCGCGATGACGCCGTTGTAAGCCCCAAAACCAACAGTATTCGTTGCGGTGCGATTGAAATTCCCCCCACTGTTTGTGGATACAGCAATCCACACTGTTTGCGGTCGCGTGATGGCATAGTTGATCGTCACGCTGCGGATCGCGGTGCCACCCGTGTCCGCTGCGAGCGTCCCCCCATCCACAAGCAGCGTGGTGGGCACACCGCCACCGCCGTTGCCATAAAGACCGAGCCTGTGAACTGTGCCTGCGGAGCCGTTGGTCACCTGATCTAGGCTGAGCGTGGCGATGGTGCAGGGGTGAGGAATGATGATGGGTACGGCAAATAGCCGGCCCGTGACAACTGTGCCAGATGAGCCGTTGTAGTTCAGAAAATCAGATTTGTAACGCGAGCCACTGAGCAGGCCGGGGTGCACATCAATCAGTCGCGCTAGGTTGCCGAACTCCCATCCGTCGCCCGCGTCGTTTCGGCGAACGCCTTGGCCAGCGCCCCAGCTAGACGACACCAGCCGCGCGATTTGATCGTAGATTGAGAGCACCATGCCCATGACTGTGTTCCTCGCTTCATTCGATCGCGCGGGGCCCCGCGCGCGAAAGGTCAGGGCTGCTTAACCGCGGCGATTGCCTTCTCAAGTGGCCCGCGCACCTCCGGCGTCCAGAATGGGATGAACGTGCTGGTGGTGGTCACCACACCCGCCGCCACCGGGCCGCTATTCGTGATGAGGATTACCCCGCCACTGCTGTCGCCGGTGATGGGCGATGCTGAAAAGTTGAGAAAAGCGCTGGGGCGCGACGTGTAGCTGCAGGCCGTTCCGCTCGTGCTACCGATCTGCACGACCAATGCTTGTTTGAGCTTGCCCGATCGAACCGCATACGCGCCCTTGGGGTTTACGCCAGTAGTAATCAACGGGGCGATGATCATGTCGGCGGGGACCGTTTCGAGCCGCGCGACTCGGCAATCGATCAGCGCGCCACTGGCCGAAACAAGCTGCGCGCTCTTGACGACTTTTCGTCGCGACACGCTGCCATCCGCCGCGAGCAGATCGCACGTTTGGCCCTCATACCAGCCGAGGTGATTGCTCGCGACGATGATGTCCTTCTCGATCAGCACACCATTGCGCCCACCGAAACCAAACGACTGCGCGTGCTTCGCCGGCAGCCACCCCTTGGGGTTGTACTGAGCGATCACAGTGCCCCAGGGCGTCGGGTTGCCGGGGTTGAGGCACCATGCCAGTTCCTTACCGGCGACGGCGAGCGCCTTGATGTTGGCGGTGGATTCGCCTGCAACCGGCGGCACCGTCGCGCTCGCGGTGGCGATGATGGGTGCTGTTGTGGTGGTGGTGGAGCGAGTTGTGGTTGTCTTCCACGGCGCAATGCCGAGGCCCCCCGTATCAGGCGGAAGGATGCCACAGGCGCACACCAGCATGGCGGCCAGCGACAGCAGAATTGCGGCAATCAATGGAAAGCGTTTCATTCTTGATCTCCAAAAAGTTACATGTCCAAGACCATTGAAACAGCCGCCAGCGCAGCGGATGAATTGCCGTTTATCCGGGGGCAACTAGACATCGCTGAGTTTCACGCCACACAACACCTTTACTTCGACGGTTGAACCGCCATTATCCGCCGGACGCTCGGTGTCCATTTCTGCAGCCAGTCGCGACAATTTGCTGGCTATGTCAGTCATTTGAGAAATATGCCCGAAGTGCCACTTCGCCGGCTCGAAGATGATTGTTTTCCCATCCTCTTCGGTTTTCTTTTTGACGAGCGGGAACGCGAGCATTTGCTTCGCCTTCGCCAGGAGTTGCTCCGCAATCTGAAACTCTGCCTCGCGAAGCTGGCGACGGCGCTCCTGCCACTGCCGCTCATCATCAACTGCGGCTTCTTTGACGCCCTCTTCGCGCGCCTTCTTAATGCCTTGATAATTCTCCACGTCATGCGCGCGAGCGCGGGCTTCCCATGCGTACTTTTTAGCCCATTTCCGCCAGGTTCCCGGCGCGCGGGGTGATTCAATAGCCGTGCCATGTGCTTTCAGGTGAAGGCCGAAAGCGCCGTTCATGCTCCGTTTGGGCCCCATATCTCGGAACAAGCAGAACGCGGCGAACGCCTCTGCGCCCTCACCCGCCATGCGGACCGCAAATATCGGCGCTGTCTGAATTTGTGTATCGCTCATGCCCATGGCCTTCACGCAATGCCCCCGTAAGTGCGCCCCGCTGAGGCGCAGATGCGCCCCGATTGCACCCCTGTGCGCCTAAGTCTAAGTGCAGGGGTGAGAGGTGGATGCGGTTGCCGATGGGCGCGGGACCCACCTGGGGGATAGGGGATATGCGCGAAAGTCGAAACTAATAGTTGATGCGCCTGTAGCCGGAACCACCGTGCAGATTCCTGTGGCCTTCATGGCAAACCCCAATTAGCTGCCGCCCCGCGAATCGCCTCTTGGAGACAGCAGCCCAGAAGCGAAAGAATCGAATAATCGGCCAGAAGGTGAAATATGACCAAACGAGAAACCCGAAACCAACCCCGTCGGTCAAGCCATGTGACGTGGCGCGAATGGGCGATGCAGAACACGCCCGTCGATTATCTCACTGCGGTTACCCCACTTGCCAAGATTGCCGCCGGCATGGTCGCCCTTGCGCTGATTTTCGTCTTTTTCTGCGTCACCGGCACCAGTCCGATCAGCCTAACTTTATCAACCGCAATAGGTTACGCCATTCGGTGGATTTTCCACAAATAACCATGAATAACCTTGACTAATAACCTAGCTAGGTTATTATTTAGACAGATGAAGCGACTGAGCTTCAGAACTGAACAAGGAACTGAGCAATGAAGACCGGCAAGACCATCAAAAGCCTCGAATCAAACAACTCCTGGGAAATCGTCGGCACCACGAAAAACTTCGTCCTCCTCGCTGGCCTCCTCGAAGACGTCCGCTTCAGCAAGGCCAAATTCCGCCGGATGCTCAAAGCCGGCCTGATCACGATTCTGTGAACAACTCGGCCCCGTGCGGGGCTGGTTCAAAAGACGTAAGGGTTTCTTTTTCTGAAAGGGTTTTCTCATGGCACACGCAATCGACACCACTACTGGCAAGGCAGCCGTCTTCGTGACCGGCAAACCGGCCTGGCACAAACTCGGCAAGGTGATCGACACCGCCGCCACCAGCGCCGAAGCGATCGAACTCGCCGGCCTGAACTGGAAGGTTGAACAATGGCCCATCACCGCGTTCGGCCCCGAAGGCGACCGCATCGAATGCGAGAAGGTCGCCAATGTCCGCACCGACACCAAACGCGTGCTCGGGGTGGTCGGGAAAGACTACCGCGTCTTCCAGAATGCCGAGTCGTTCGACTTCATGGACGCCTTGGTCGGCGACAAGCTCGCCATGTACGAAACCGCCGGCAGCCTCTACGACGGCCGGCGCATCTGGATGCTCGCCAGCATCCCGAAGGAATACCGGGCCGGGTCGCAGGACCTGATCAAGCCGTACGTCCTCCTCACCAACAGCCACGACGGCACCCGCGCCCTCCGCATGATCCCCACGACTATCCGCGTCGTCTGCCAGAATACCCTCAACCTGGCCCTCAACAATGCCTCAGCCACCGAAGGCGTCAGCATCAGCCATCACCCCAGCCTCGACACGCGAATCCTCGAGGCCCGCAAGAAGCTCGGGATCATCACCGCTCGCTTCGATGAATTCGACGCCGAGCTCCACGCGATGATCGCCGAGGAACTCAACGTGGCCCGCGCCCGCCAGTACTTCGAAACCTTGGCGCCCGAGGCCGGCGAGACCGACCGCTCCAAGGCCAGCCGCGACGAAGTCATCTCCGCCTACTGGCAGAACTTCGACAACCCCCGCAACACCCTCCCGGGCATCAAACACACCGCCTGGGCCGCATACAACGCCGTCAGCGAGTATGCCGACCACCAGAAGGCCTTCCGCGGCAAGGGTGACGCCGCCCGCGCCAACAACCAGCTCAATTCGATCTGGTTCGGCCAGTCCGCCGACCTCAAGCAACGGGCCTATAAAGCCGCCCTCGAACTGGCCGGCGCGTGACCTTCCACGACCTGACCCACACCACCCCCCTTAAACATGGGGGGTGGTTGGGACGGGCCGTGACCCACGGCCGACCGAATCCCCTCTCAAAACTGGAGTTCCCTATGAGCACCGACCCCCTCCCCACTTTGGCCCGCGTTCGCCCCCGCAACATCGGCATGGCGCTTCTGGGCAAGCGCATCATCAACGTCGAAACGGTCAAGACCGACAGCAGCGCCGGCCAGCGCGTGACCAGCATCGAGAACATGACCTTTGACGACGGCTCCCGGCTCGAACTGGTTGCCGTGCAGCGCGAGGAGGCCCCGCACGCCGTGGAGGGCGTGCTGTACCGCCAGCAGAAACCCAAGGCGAAACGCTCCCGCCCCCAGCCAAACCGCTGCCCCCAGTGTCGCGCCCGCGCCATCGCCGGCGAAACGACCGAGCATGAATGCCCGCTCTGCGGCCAGTAAGCCGCGGCATCGAGGTTGGAATAACGTTCACCCCTTTTTGACAGGTGACCAAATGAATCTTAATCGCATCATCGCCAAGCCCGAACTTTACCAGTTTCGTGACCTCCCCTACTCCGAAAAGACGGTGGGCGCCATCGTCGCCGAGGGGATCAACCCGGCGAAGTTTGACCCCCTCCCCATCGTCCAACTCGACGCCGGCCTATGGTGCATCGGCGGCGATGGCCACAGCCGCTTCGAAGCCATCAAGCGCCTCGCCAAAGCCAACCGCCTGCCGATGGCTTGGCGCGTGGGTAACGTCTGGGAGATCCCGTGCCGACAGGTGAAGCCCGACGAAGCGCAGCGGCTCGCGTGGACCGCCAACCTCAGCCGCGACAACTTCAGCCCGTGCGAAGAGGCCAAGGTCTTCCAAGCCATGGAGAAGACCGGCATGGACCTCGCCGATATCGCCCGCCAGGTGCAGCGCTCCGAAGCCTACGTGCGCAAGACGCTCGCCCTCAACTGCCTTTGCAGCGACATCAAGGCCGCCATTGGGCTTTCGCCCGATGCCGGCGGCATCGACAAGCACATCGCCCAGGCGATGGCCGAGAAGTTTCAGCAATACAACGTGACGCCGGCGCAGCAACAGGAGCTCTGGCACCGCGTCCTGAAGCATGGCAATCTCACCGCAAAGTTTGTGCGGGCGCTGATCGACAAGATCGGCGGCGGCCTCAGTGAACGCCAGGTCGATGGCTTCCTGTTCGCGATCCCCAAGAGCGTGACCTCGGCCGTGAAGGACATGAAGGACCGGGCCGAAATGCTCCGGCGGGCCGAGCGCGGGCTGCAGTGGCTCATGCAGTGCAAAGACAGCGGCGTGATCGATGACCTCCCCCAGCTCCGGCGCTTGCTCGATAAGCGCGGAAATGCGATGCTGACAAAACTGCAAGCCAAGACCGCCGAAGATGCGGAGGTGATCGGATCCCTCTGCATCGCAGCATAGCGAAGGTGCCACGTGGCAACGATTGATATCAGATGCCCGCATTGCGGGAAAACGCATACCGTGAATCCCCCGCAGCTTTGGGCGCTGGCACGCGGGCCACAGATATCGCGAGAGAATGGGAAGAAGGGCGGCCGCCCCAAGGGGAAAAAGGACGCCAAGCCGCGAACACGGAAAACGAAGGCCGAAGTCTTAGCCGAGAAACTCAAAGCTGGCGACGGGCCGACCGCCTGAGCGCTTGATGCCTTTGCCGTTCAGTGCCTTCTCGCCCCCATCACACCGATACCCCGTTTTCGAGTAGTTGACGCACCGCCATGCGCTGTCGCGTTTCAGGCTGGCAATCATCGCCGGGTGGCTGCTAGTGATGTTCACCCGATGGCCGCGGCCCTTGAGCATGCGACAGGTCGCATCCAACACGGCCCGGCCGATGCCGATCCCCTGATAGTCCGGCAGCACCACGATACGCGAGATGCGCCGGCGGCCCGGGAAGCCCACCAGCGGCATCACCGCCACGAACGCCACCGCTTCGCCCTCCCACGAGGCAATGTAAGTGTCGGCCGTCGGCGGGCATGCCGTGTCTAGATAGTGATGGCGGCTAAAGACGCGCCACGCTTCACGCCTGCAAGGAAAGAGCTCGATCTGAATCTTCGGACGCTGAAGACGCCCCCTTGCCAGCGTTTGGGTGGCCATATCGACCACCCAATCCGGCTCCAGCCAGTCCGCGACGTCATAGTGGCACGTGACCGCCACAAACTTACGGCGGATGCTTCCTTTGCGAATCGCCTTTGACACCGCCGCCGAACCGACCTTGGCGACATTGCGATCGACCACGCTGGTGAACTCATCCACCGCCACGAGCGCGTGTTCGACGCGAACAACGGTGGCCACGGTCCAGGCTCCAACGCCCACCTCGCCGCCATCGGCGATCGCTTCCTTTACGTGCCCGAAGGCCAGCACGGCACGGCCAAGTTGCAGTTCCTCGACAAAGACCTGAAGGACCTCGGCCCCCTCTGGCTCCCCCCGCATGTCGACACTACCGCCTACAACTCGCAGCCGATCACTTACCCCATCGTTGACGGCCGAATCTTCATCCGCGGCGGCGATGGGATTTACTGTTACGACTTGCGAAAGAAATGAGGTACGCGATGGGACGAGGCGCATTGATTGTCGCATTGCTGGCAGGGGTTCTTACCACCATCGCCCGGGCTGAACCGCCGGTGGTCGCTGGCAGCTGGCCGTGCTACTCCGGGCCGAGTTTTACGTTCGCCAGCACGCCGGGGGCCAAGCTCATCGACGATATGACCGCTGCCAAGTTGCTTTGGCAGAGCGAAGAAACCGAGATTGGCTTCACCAAGAGCGACTCAGCCTATGGACGGAGCCTCGCCAACTTTGGGGCGCTCAACCCCGGCGGGCTGTGCAGTCCGATCGTCGCCGACGGCCTCGTGCTGCTGAGTTACTTTGAGCCCACTGGCGACGTGTACGACACCTCCTACAAGAAGGTGATCGGCGAGGCGAACTACGAGCAGTACGAACATAAGGCTCGCGTAATGGCCAATGATGTGGTCATCGCGATTGATGCCGCCACGGGCAAGACCCGCTGGAAGAACAGTTACGAAGGCGGACGGAACCTCGGCAGCGGGAAACGCAACCTGTACGGCGTGACGCCGGCAGCCGCCAATGGCAAGGTTTACACGGTAGGCACGACCGGGGCGATGCGCGCAATCGAATTGGCCAGCGGCAAATTGTTGTGGGAAACGCCGCCCTGGACCGAGCTGGTGACGAAGCGCAATGCGGCTATCGCTGCGGCAAAAGAGGACAAGAGTGCCTTCGCGAATGCCGACGGGCCGACGGGCTGGCTGACGGTTATTGATGACATCGTGCTCGTGCCACTATCAACGGCCAACCACACGCGCGGAGGCAAGATGCGCGCCGTTGAGGCCAGCACAGGCAAGACGTTGTGGGAAGCGGCAGGCCACCCGAACAATTTCACGTTCACCATGATCGACGGCCGGCGGGCGATGGTGTCGGTGCGGCAGGCGATTGACTTGAAGACGGGCAAGACGCTGTGGAGCGATGCCGCCAAGCCGGCGGTCACGTCCCCGCCCGTGATGGGCAAGGAATTGCTGGTCTCCTACGACACGCACCCAAAAGCCGATGCGTTGCTGCAAGCGAAAGAAAAGTCAGACAGGAAGGGTGTACAAGCCTTCGGCCTGCTGACGGCGTTCGCCGTCTCCAACAAGGGTCTGACCGTCAAGTGGCAACTGCCCGACACCTACGCCACGTGGCTACTGCCCGATGATGGCGGCTTCCTTAAGACTGTGCCTCGTGACGGCCTGCTGTTTCACGTCAGTCAGGCCTGGGGCGAAGAAAAGCAGGCGAAGCTGCTGATCATTCGCGAGGCGGACGGCA
>Ga0073934_10006859_pt1 | contig 16257 bp, 10 predicted proteins | sample LarsenN4metaG_FD_76834 | JGI IMG/M metagenome (GOLD analysis project Ga0073934, IMG submission 76834) | Hot spring sediment bacterial and archeal communities from British Columbia, Canada, to study Microbial Dark Matter (Phase II) - Larsen... ...
CGCTCACCGTGCGGGGCGGAAGCAATGACGAGTGGGTGAACGTGGGGGGCGGCGACGGGTTCCACGTGCGCGTGGACCCGACCGACCACACGATCGTCTACTCGGAGTCCCAGAACGGGATGCTCACACGGTGGAACACGGCCACGGGCGAGCGCAAGGCAATCCGGCCGCGCCCGCTGCCTGGCGAGCCGCCCTATCGCTTTGATTGGAACTCGCCTCTCCTTCTCTCGGTGCACAATCCGCGCAAGCTCTACTTCGGCGGCAATCGCCTCTTCATCACGGAGGACCGCGGCGAGACCTGGCGGCGCACCGACGACCTGACCACCCGGCCGGACCGGGACAAGCTGCCCATCATGGGCGTGGTGCCCGGGCCCGGAACGCTCTCCCGCCACGACGGGCAGGCGGCCTTCGGCCACATCGTCTCCCTGGCAGAATCGCCGCGTGTGCCCGGCCTCCTCTGGGCCGGCACCGACGACGGCTGCCTGCACGTTTCGCGGGACGACGGGCGCACCTGGACCAGCGTGGCGTCCCGCATCCCCGGCGCGCCCGCCGGCGCTTACTTCAGCCGGATAGTCGCCTCCCACCACGCCGACGGCCGCGCCTACGTTGCCGTCGACCAGCACCGGAGCGACGACTTCCGCCCCTACCTGTTCGTGACCGAGGACTATGGGGAGACCTGGAGGCCCCTGGCCGGCGGCCTGCCCGACGGCAGTTGCGTCAACGCCGTGCGCGAGCACCCGCGAAACGAAGACCTGCTCTTTCTGGGCACCGAGCGGGGCCTGTATGTCTCCCTGTGCCGGGGCGTCGCCTGGGTGCTGGCTGGACTGCCCCTGCCGCGCGTGCCAGTGGACGACATCCAGATCCATCCGCGGGAGAATGACCTGATTCTGGGCACCCACGGCCGGGGCATCTGGATTCTGGACGACATCACGCCGCTGGAACGCCTGGCGGAGGCGCGGACGGAAGGCATCCACCTCTTCCCGCCCCGCCGGGCCGTCTCGTGGCGCATGCACAGCCACAAGGCAGCCACCGGCCATCGGATCTTTCTGGCGCCAAACCCGCCTTCGGGCGCGCTCATCCAGTATTACCTGGGGGCGAAGCCTCCAGAGGGACAGCTTGTGAAGATTCAGATCCTCAGCCGGGACGGACGCAACGTGTTGCGGGAGATCGTGCCAGAATCCAAGGAGGCCGGCCTGCACCGGGTGGCGTGGGACTTCCGGCTCGCATCGCCCTTGCCCGTGGAGCGCGAGGGCGGCCGGCCGGGAATGGGCGCCCGCTCATCCGGGCCGCGCGTCATGCCCGGTGAGCACCGCGTGAGACTGCTGGTGGGGGACCGCCAGTTCACGCAGCCGTTGCTGGTGGAGGAGGATCCACGGGTGAGGCTCTCCGCGCGGGACAGGAAGGGCTACTACGGTCTGACCCGCCGCCTGGGCGCCTGGGTGCGGGTTGCCGCCGAGGCGCGGCGGGCCAGCCAGCAGCTGTCCGAACAACTGGCCCGGCTGGCGGCCTCCGACCCTATCAAGACCGCGCCCGCGGAGGCCCGCCAGGATCTGGCTGTGTTGCAGAGGCGGACGGAGGAGATCCAGCGGCTCTTCACCGTGCCTGCGCGGCGGACCGCTGGAGAGGGAAGCCGTGCAGACGCAGGCCAGCCGGCACCCTCGCCGCTAGACCCACCCGGGCGCCTGGCTCCTCCAGCGATTCTGCAGCTGCTTTTCTCCGTCGAGAGCCTGGCCGAGCCGCCGTCGAGGGCCGTTCGCTCCGAGGCCGACCGGATCGGCCGTGAGCTGGAGGCGGCGGTGCGGCAGCTCAACGCCCTGAGCCGCAGGGACCTGGCGCGGCTCAACGAGCGGATTCGCGCGGCGGGCGGAGCGCCTGTGGAGCCGCCCGCCGCGCTGGTCTTTGAGAGATAGGCCGCGCCTGCGCGGCAGGAAAGGACCCGCCCTATGCCCAACCGACGCGCGCCCCTGACGGCCTTGTTGCTGGGGTTGCTGGCCGTCCACGCCAAAGCCGACGCGCCCCGCCTTCAGGACCTGGCCACCAGCCGCATCGACGACCTGCAGGTAACCGCCACTGTGGTGAAGGCCGACCAGGCCGCGCTGCGCAAGATCAGCCGCGACTTCGGGATGACCTACCTGCTCAAGGAGGTGGTGCTGAGCTACAAGGAGCCCAACAAGCTGCGCATGGAGAGCAGCATCGGGTTCTACGTGGTGAATGGCTCGGCGCGGTTCTTCCGCGTTCCTCAGCTCAACCTGAAGAAGCGCGACGACCTGGGCACCTCGCCCGGCAAGCGGTACTCGCTCCTGGAGATCGGCCTGCTGCCGCGCAGTCTCCTGGCCGTGGCTGCCTATCGCCACCTGCGAGACGAAACGCTGGCAGGCTTGCCGGTGCACGTCTTCGAGATCACCTACCGGGGCGACCCCACTTCGCGCAACGTGGTCTGGATAGATCCGCGCACGCGGCTGATCGTGCGCCGGGAGTGGCACAACGGCGAAGGCGAGCTCAAGGCCGTCTTCACCTACCAGAATCCCCGCGAGGTGCTGCCGGGCTTGTGGATTCCCACGCGGATCGAGCTGCGCAATGCGGACGGGGTCGTGGCGGGAATCACTGACTACGCGAATGTGAAAGTGAATCAGGGCCTGGCCGATTCCCTCTTCGACGTCGCCTCCTGACCGCCGCCCTGCGCGCCCGCACTGTTGACCCGCCGCAGCGACGCGGCCCGGCTCCAGCAGCTCCCTCACGTTGTGGCCGCAGCCGTGACGTGTTTCGGGGTGAGCATCACGACGGGGACGCTGAACCTGGATCCGGCCGGCGAGGGGATGGTGACGGATATGCAGCGTGGCAGTCCTGCGGCGGATGCCGCGTTCGGGCGGGTGTCGCGGGGTGCCACGACGACCACAAGTCGCTCCAAGCGAAGGGCCGTCGCCGGCCCCCGGCACCATCAGCCGGGGAAGAGGCACGGCGGCCCGCACGACAAGCCCGGCCGGGTGGCGCGCGGGGGGGCGGAGCATCCGGGCGAGAGCCAGCCAGCCGGAGCGAAGCCCTCACGCACGGGGCAACGTGGCCACAGCCGACCGCTCCATGGAGCGGGGGATGCCGGTCGAACCGGGGGCTAACCGCGGGGGCTGGCGGAACCGTCGGAGAACGGCCACAAGGCCTCGGCGCGTGCCAGAGCCTCCAGGGAGCCGATGTCGCTCCAGAACGCGTTGAGCCTGCAGGCGCGCACGCAGGCGCCCGATTCGATGAGGCCGCCGATGGCCGATGTGAGTTCGATCTCTCCACGGGGCGAGGGGCGCACGCCGCGAAGGGCATGGAAGATGGCTGGCGAGAAGGCGTAGACCCCGGCGAGATTCCAGCGGGTGCCGGCTGTGCCGGGCGGCGGCTTCTCGACCACCCGCACCACGCGCTCGCCGTCCAGGTAGACCGCGGCGCCCAGTGCCGGATCCTCCACGGGGTTGATGCCGAGCACGGCCTCGCAGAGGCTCTGCGAGAACTCGTCGAGAAGCAGCTGGTAGTGGCCGGGGTCGGTGAGTATGTCGCCGAACGACAGCAGGAAGGGCGCGGCACCGGCCATCTCCTCGGCCGCGGCCAAGGCGCCGCCGGTGCCGTTCAGGGTCTCCTGGACGGCATAGCGGACGGCCACTCCCAAGCGACTTCCGTCTCCAAAGTGGGCTTCCACCTGCTCCCGCCGATAGCCCACCACGAGGACTATGTCGCGAATGCCTGCGGCCGCAATACCGGCCACGATGTGCTCCAGGACGGGCCGGCCCCGCACGGGGATCAGGGGCTTGGGTCTGTCCGCAGTGAGGCGGCCCAGCCGCGTGCCCCGCCCAGCGGCCAGAATCACCGCGCGTTCAATGCGGCGCTGGTCGCGGCTGTCCGTCAAGCCTTCCACCCTGGCGGTGCCGCCTTCACCCCCGGACCTCGGACTTTTTCGTGTGGCCGGACGGGGTGAGCGTCACGATGCGGTCGGGCCCAGGCACGGTGGCCGAAGTCGTTCGGCCGTCCGGCCACTCGACTTTCAGCCGGATCTGGCCGGACTGGGCGCCCAGTCCGAACCAAGCCGCCGGCTCATGGGCGGCGAGCACGCCGCCGTTGGTCCGCACCTCCCGCACCAGTTCCACGCCCCCGACCGGCGCGCGCACCAGGGCCCCCAGGCCGTGGCGGTTGGCTCCCGAATCGGCCAGCCGCACCCCCAGCCAGTGCCCCGAGTCAGACCGGTTTTCCAGCAGTATGGCGGGCCCCTCCAGATCGCAGACGAGGGCATCCACGCGCCCATCCCGGTTGTAGTCGCCGAAGGCCACGCCACGGCCCACGGCGCGCTGGGAGGCGATGGCACCGGCGGCCAGGCTCACTTCGGCGAAGCGGCCGCTCTGGTTCCGAAAGACCTGCAGGGGCTGGGCATACGATTGGGAAGCGTCGAAGTCGCGGACGTTGTCTCGAACATGGCCGCTGGCGCACAGCATGTCCAGCCAACCGTCGTTGTCGAAGTCCACGAATCCCGTGCCGAACTTCACGTAGGGCATGGTGGGAGGGCCGAAACCGGTGGGTCCGCTGGTGACGGTGAAGAGCCCGTCGGCATCGTTTCGATAGAGGCTGGAGGCCTGGGCGAAATAGGTGGTCACCACCAGGTCCAGGCGGCCGTCGCGATCGTAGTCGCCGGAGTCCACGGCCATGCCGCCCTGGAGGTGGCCCTGGGCGTCGTAGGCCGTGCCGCTGGAGGGGCCGATGTTCTCCCATCGGCGTCCCGTCCGGTTCACCCAGAGGTCCCCGGGCATCATGTCGTTGGCCAGGTAGATGGCCGGGCGGCGGGCGTCGGTGAGGCGCGACACCAGGACGCCCCAGGTCTTGCCCGTGTCCTTCCAGGGAACGGCTTTGAACCGTCCGTGGCCCGTGTTCATGAAGAGGCGGCCCGAGAGCGGGTCGTAGACCTCCGGTCCGCAGGCGGAGACGACCCGGCCCACCTGGCAGAGGCGTGGAGTGCGCGGGGGATCGAAGTGCAGGTACTGGGAGACGAAGAGGTCCAGGCGGCCGTCCAGGTCCACGTCGGCGAAGGCCGCGCTCATGGACCATTCCAGGCCTTCGATGCCGGCGGCGCGGGTGACGTCGGCGAATCGGCCGCCGCCCAGGTTCCGGTAGAGGGCGTGGCAGCGGTATCCCGAGAGGAATACGTCGGTGCGGCCGTCGCCGTCGTAGTCGCCTGCGGCGCATCCCATCCAGTGGCGGCTGGCCAGTCCGCTGGCGCGTGTCACGTCGGCGAAGCGGCCGTTTCGCAGACTGCGGTAGAGGCCCACGCGATGGGGTCCAGCCAGGAGGACGTCCAGCCAGCCGTCTGAGTCGAAGTCCAGGAAGGCGGCTCCTCCACCGGAGGTCTCCAGAATGGTGAGGGGGGTGCGGCCGCCGTTGGAGAGCCGGAAGTCGATCCCGGCCTGGGCGGCGACGCTGGCGAAGCGGATGGGCCCGTCCGGGGCGGGAGAGGGGGCTGCCGCGGCCGGCTGGCTGGGATTCTGGCGGGTCTGGCAGCCGGCCGCCAGCAGGGCCGTCGCGGCCAGCAACAGCCGAGGGATCATGGGGCCCGCCGTGTCAGCGCCGCCGCCTGCTCCTTCGGCAGTCGCCGCAGGTACTTCTGGATCTGGGGTGCCGCAGGATCGATCTGGGCAGCGGCCTGGAGGCTCCCCAGGGCGGCGCGCTCGTCTCCCGCGCGCAGCTGGAGCTCGATGAGGCGGGCATAGAGCGCCACGTTGTCCGAGTCGGCCCCCAGGGCGATGCGCACATTGTCGATCTGGCGCTGAAGCTCCTGTCGCCGCCGGAAGATGGCTTCCATCCGGCTGGCCTCCGCGCGGCGGTTCAGCCGCCGGTAGGTCTGGAAGAGGGAGAAGTAGACCTCGTTCTGCTCCGGGGCGTCGCGCACGGCCTGCTCCAGATAGCGGGCCGCAACCTGCCAGTTGCCGCGGAGCCGCTCCAGCTCCCCTCGGAGGTAGCTCTTGAGGGGATAGTCTGGGGCGAGGGCCTCCACCTGACCGATGGCCTCCTCCGCGGCCCGGAGGTCTTCCGGGCCGCGCTGGTGGGCGAGCAGTATGTTCGCCAGATTCACCTGGATCTTGAGATCGGTGGGAGCGATGCTGGCGGCCTTGCGGGCGGCCTCGATCCCCGAATCCACCTGGCCAGTCGCCGCGTCCACCGAGGCTTTGAGGGAGAGGTAGTGCGGGTGCCGGGGCTCGATCTCCAGGGCCCGCCGCATGGCCTCCTGGGCCTTCTGCGACTGTTGCATCTGGAGATAGCACATGGCCAGCTCGTGCCAGGCGTCGCCGTTGCGCGGGTCCACCTTTGCGGCATGCTCATACTGCTCCACGGCATGGAGATAGGACCCCTTGCGCCGGTAGAGGCGGCCCAGAGCCATGCGGGCCAGGACGAAGTCCGGGTTGTGCTCCACGGCCGCCCGGAGAACCTGGAAGGCCTCGGGCAGGCGGCCGGTGGCAAGGAGAAGTTCGCCCAGCCCGGTGGCCACCTCGGGGTCGCTGGGATCCAGGGCAAAGGCCTCACGCAGGGGCCTCTCAGCCAGGGCGTCGCCGTCCCGAGCCAGGCGGAGCCCCAGAGTGCGCCAGGCCACCCGGTCGCGCGGGTGGCCCTCCAGGTGGCGGCGCAGGTCCACCAGGCTCATGCGCTGGTATCGGGCCGGCGCGCCGGCGGGGCTGTAGTACCAGGCCAGCGCGGCTCCCGCAGCCAGGGCGGCCAGGGCGCCTCCAGCGACGGCGACGCGCCGCCCAACGGGTCTGGTGCCTGACCTCAAGGCGGTCCTCCCGCGGCCGCCTCGCGGGCGGCCCGCTCCCGTCCCAGGCGCTGGAGATGGCGGATGGCCTCGTCGCGGGAACGCTCCAGAAGCGCACGGGCCTCCCGGCTGGACGGGATCAGGCGGAGGGCGCGGTGGCAGGCCTCTGCGGCCTCGGCGGGCTCGCCCGTCCGGTTGAGCGCCTCCGCAAGCCGTAGGTGATCGGCGGCCCCCGCTCCCGGCTCCGACGCCCTCTTCCTAAGTGTTGCGACGCCCGGGTCCGGCTCCGCCGGGCGCGGCACACGAGCCTCGTGCCGGGCGGCGCCCTGCCGATCGCCCAGCCTGCGGAGGACCTCCGCCATGAGGCGATGGCACTCCGGATGTTCTGGATTGGCCTCCAGACCGGTGCGGAGGGCCTGGCGGGCACCCTGCAGATTGCCCCTCAGCATGCGCACGCGCGCCACCAGAGCGAAGTTCTCGGCGTCCACATCCGTCACCGCCCAGCCCATGAGGTCCTCCGCCTCCGCCAGCAGCTCCGGCGTGTGGGGGCGCTTGAGCAGCAGCTCCACGAGGGCGCGGCGCAGCTCCGCCACGGGGTAGGCCATCGTCATGTTGATCCGACGGCGAAGGAGGAACTCCGCGTCCAGTGAGCGGCCGAGGCGAGGGCCAATCTCCCCCAGGACCAGATAGGCGCCGTCCAGCATGGGCGAGGCCTCGGCCGCTGCCTCGGCAATCCTCCACGCCTCCTGAAGCCGTCCCTGGGCCGCCAGGCACCGCGCCCAGGATTCCCGGTTCACAGGCACCCGCGGGTCCCGGCGCACAGCCTGTTCATACTCAGCCGCCGCGTCCGTCACGAGGCCGGCATCGGCGTAGATCTGGGCGAGGGCTGCGTGGGCCGCCGGGCTGCCATCCAGCGCGATGGCCTGTCGAAATCCCCTCACGGCCTCCTCGGCCAGTCCCTGCTGGGAGGCCGCCCGTGCGGCGCCATACCAGAAGGTGGAGGAGCCCGGGCGGGCCTTCACCAGACGCTGGAGGGTGGGATAGGCCTCGCCGGCCCGGCCCTCCTGGACCAGCTTATAGGCCACATGGAAACTCAGGTCCAGGTCTCCCGGGTTTCGGGCAGCCTCCTGTTGGAGCAGCGGAAGAGGGGCACTTGCCATCCAGCGCCGGCGTGCCGTGGCGTTAAGCGCCACGACGGCTGTCCCCACGACGACCACCGCAGCGCCGCCGGCAATCAGCCGCATGCGCCGGCGCCACGCCAGGTAGGCGAAGTGCTCTCCGCTGCTCATGGCTCTGTCACCACCAGCGTGGCTCCAATCCGGGGCGCCTTGACCACGCTGCGCCGTCCCGAAGGCCACCGCACCTCCACGGAGTCCACCGAACGGGCGTCCCCGAGGCCGAAGTGGACCGCCGGGTCGCTCGAGGAAAAGTAGCTTCCACCGGGGTTGGCCAGGCCGATCCACTTGCGCCCGCCTGCAGCCACGGTCACCCGCGCGCCGTAGGCATGGCGGTCGCTGCGGGTGCCGCGGAGGGCCACCCTCAGCCAGTTGCCGACGTCGGGAATGCGGTTCATGAGCACCCGGGCCGGCCCCTCCACGTCCGTGACCACCAAGTCCTGCCGGCCGTCTCCGTCAAGGTCTCCCACCGCCAGGCCGCGCCCTACGGCCGGCTTGGTGAAGCCCTCTCCGGCCTCGGCCGAGCGTTCTTCGAAGCGAACGCCTTCCCGGTTCATGAAGAGCTGCATGGGCTGGCGATAGGTTGAGAACTTGTCGATGTGCTCCTGGTTGTCGTGGATGTGGCCGTTTGCGATGGGCACATCCAGCCAGCCATCGTTGTTCAGGTCCACAAACTTCGTGCCGAATCCCACCATGGGGCGTGTGGGGGCGTCCAGGCCGGTGGCCACTCCCATGTGCTGGTAGACGCCGGAGGGATGCCCGGCGTAGAGGGACGTGGGCTCGAACTGATAGGTGGTCACGATGAGGTCCAGCAGGCCGTCGCGGTTGTAGTCGCCGAAGTCGACCCCCATGGCACCCTGCATCTCGCCGTCTCCGGCGAGCGACACGCCCGCCCGGAGCGCGTCGTTCTTGAACCGCCGGCCCCGCTGGCTGATGAAGAGGTCGCCGGGCATCTCGTCGTTGCCGACGTACAGGTCCAGCCAGCCGTCATCGTTCACGTCGGCGAAGACCGCTCCCAGGGCCTTGCCGTGGCCGTCGTCCAGTCCGTACTCCCGCGTGACATCCTTGAATCGGCCGCCGCCGAGGTTCCGGTACAGGCTTCCCAGCTGGGGGTCGTAGAACATGGGGCCGCACGAGCCCTTCTTGCCGTCGCCATAGTCGCAGAACTGCAGCGTGTCCTTGGTGAAGACGACGTAGCGGCCCAGGTAGAGGTCCAGGAGTCCGTCGCGGTCCACGTCGCCGAACGCGGCGCAGGAGTTCCAGTCCGTGGGCGACTTGGATGCCAGTCCGGCGGACTGGGCGATGTCCTGGAACTTGCCGCCTCCCTGGTTGCGGTAGAGCCGGTTGACGCCGTAGCCAGCCACGAACAGGTCGGGCCTGCCGTCGTTGTCGATGTCACCGACGGCGACCCCCATGTGAAGGCCGCGCTCCTCCAGCCCGCTGCCCGGGGTGGCGTTGGTGAACTGGCCGTGCCCGTCGTTGCGGTAAAGCTGGTTCTGCTCCTGGCCTCCCGCGCCGGTCTGGCCGGCGATGAAGAGGTCCAGGTCGGAATCCCCGTCGTAGTCAAAGAGAGCGCAGCCGGTCCCCATGATCTCCCGGATGGTGAGGGGCGACCTGCCGCCGTGCCCGGCCGAGAAATCGACGCCGGCCTCGGCGGCGCGCTCCACGAACCAGGCTGGCCCGGCGGGCCGGCCGGAGGGTTTCGGGCCGGTGGGAGCGGCGGGAGCGGGCCGGCATCCCGGGCCGGCCGCCGCCAGGGAGGCGAGGCCGGCGAGGGCGAGGGCGCGGGGAATGGGAGACAGAGGCCGGCTCATCGTGCGGTCACGGCGCGGGGGCGGGCGGCAGGGCGGACAGCTCCTGGGCGGGGAGGGCGTTGGCGCGGCGGAGCTCCTCACGATAGGCCGCCTCCTCCTTGTCCACGGTGGCGTCCGGCGCTCCCATGCTTCGGTATACGGTGTACTGGCTGAGGGCGGCCTCCGCGTTCCCATACTTGCGGTAGAGGCGGGCCATTCGGAGCCGCAGTTCGCGGTTGCCGGCTTCGGCTCGGATTCGGTTTTCCAGGTTCTTGATCTCGCGCTTGGCGGCGCCCAGGGCCTGAGCGCCCCGGATCAGCTTCTGACCCTCTTCACGGCTGCCCATCTTTGTGAGGGCCAGGCCCAGGTGGTAGAGCGCCTTGTCGTCGGACATATCCAGCCGGGTGGCTTCGCGGAACCGGGCAGCGGCCAGGGGGTAGCTGCCCCGCCGCTCGTAGAGGCGTCCCAGCTCAAAGTGGGCCTCGGCCATGTCGGGCGCCCGGCTGATGGCCCGCAGCAGCGACTGCTCGGCGTATCCGCGGTACTCGGGGGAGTCCGACATCTCCACATAGAGCTGGCCCAGCCAGTACCACGCTACGGGGTCCGAATCGTCCAGCTTGAGGGCCTTCTTGTAGGCCGCCTCCGCCTCTTTGTTCTGGGAGTAGTGGCGGTGGAGCCGGCCCAGGTCGCGCCAATAGGCCGCCACCTTGGGGTCCAGGGCCACGGCCTTCTTCATGGCCTCCAGCGCATGATCCGACTGGTGCGCCTCACCGTAGAGCTTGCCCAAGTTGTACCAGGCGGCAGCGCTGCCGGGCTGGAGCTGCACCACCTTCTTGAGCGGCTCGATGGCACGGGTGGGGCTGCCGGCGCGGTAGTAGGCCTGCGACAAGCCCACATGGGCTTCGGGCTCCTGGGGCCGGAGCCTCGCAGCCTGCTGAAACTCGTCCACCGCCCGGCGCAGATCTCCGCGCTCCAGGAGCACGCTGCCCAGGCCCACGCGGGCGCGGTACATGCGCGGATCCAGCTTCACGGCGGTCTCCAGGGCCTTCTGGCTGGCATCCACCTGCCCGGCCTTGAGCAGGGCCCGTCCGTAATGGTAAAGAGTCAGGGGATCGGTCGGGTGGTCGTGTATTGCCAGCGCCAGCTCCTCCAGGTTCATGGACTCCAGGCGGCGCTCGTGGGCCCAGGGGCTCTGGCGCACTGCGACGCTGGCCCCGATGGCAACGAGGCCCAGTCCGAGGATGATGGCAAGGCGCGAGACGCTTCGCGGGCGGGTCTGCTGGCCCGCTTCGGTAAGGCTCATTTCGGCTGGCGCGGCTGTTTCAGAAGAGTGCTGGGCAGGCAGGCTTGCCGCCGGGGCCCGGCCCGGTCCATTATATCACACCACAGAGAAGCAGCCTGGAAGCTCCGCTTCCAGGCTGCTCGCACCCTCGACTTGCGACGGGGGCCTAGTCGACCTTCCAGCGCCAGCCCGGGTTGTTCTGCTCGGGGTAGAGGACCTTGTTCATCGGGTGGGTCTGCTCGAACCATCCCTGGGCCCGCCGGTTGGCGTCGCCGCCGTTGGGCGCGGCGAACGCGGCGTTGCCTTCAGCAACGGTCATGGGCACCCGCGGGGTGACCTTCACGTACTTGACGTGACCGTCCACGTAGCAGACGTTGGAGCCGCCGTTGTGGCGGGGCAGTCCCCAGGTGAAGCCCTGCCAGCTGAGCCAGCCGTTCACCAGGGAGGCGGCCTCGCCGTAGACGGTGTCCTCCATCAGCCACACGGTGTTGGGCCGGCCCATCCAGTCCACGCCCTCGCGGCCGCCCCAGTCGGAGTGGCCGTCCACGAGGAGCCAGCAGCTGGCGGGCTCGACGACGGTGGCGTCAGACTTGGGGGCGCGGTCCCGGGCCAGCTGATTGTTGTACAGGTAGCTGACGGGGTTCCGATTCCAGTGCCACGCGGTGGGATCCGCGGGATCCTCGTCCATGTCCCCGGAGCTGGGGCAGTAGTAGATGCCCTTGTTCTTGATGTAGGGCGCTACGGTGTTCTGCCACTCGCCGGTTCCCACGGCGCCGCAGCAACGGCCTTCGGCGTTGGGCATCCAGCCGCCGAAGGGGAACTTCTCGTCGTAGTCCTGCTTGTACATCAGGATTGCCAGGCCGAGTTGGCGAATGTTGCTGCTGGACGAGGCCTGGCGCGCCTTCTCCCGGGCCTGGGCGAAGACGGGGAACAGGATGGCGGCCAGGATCGCAATAATGGCGATGACGACGAGCAGCTCGATGAGTGTGAAGCCGCCTCGCGGGCGGCGCTCATGGATGTGGGACATGAGCGATGCTCCCTTCTTAATGTGGGAAACCCTCGTGTGCGGGGCCCCGTGGGTCCCCGTGGGGGCTACTGCCCCGATGCGCCCTGCGGCTGTGTGGCTGGACCGCCGTAGGGACTGCCGCCTGGTGGACCTGGCGCTGCACCACCCGGTGCGCCGCCGTAGGGGCTGCCTCCGGGCGGACCTGGTGCTGCTCCTCCGGGTCCTCCGCCATAGGGGCTGCCCGCCGGCGCGCCGCCGCCCATGTAGGTGGGCTGCCCGCCCGGGGGCTGTCCGGGCTGCATCTTGGGTGCATTGGCCGCCTCGTACGGATTGGGCCCGCCGCCCCTGCCGGCGCTGGGACCCAGGAGGCGCCAGCCAATCAGCCCCAGGACAACAAGCACCACGACCACCACCACGGCGATGGTGCCGGTGCTCAACTCCTTCTTCAGCTCTGCTCACCTCCTCCCGTTGTCGCAGTCCTACCCGCCTCCACTATAGCAGAAGCGCCCGGACTGCGCAACCGATTCGGTGTCCGGGCGCTAAATTCCTCTAACGTTTTCTCGGGAGAGTCCGCAGCGCTTCACCGGGCTTGCCACGCGGCCTGTCACGCGCTATCATGGATCGGCCACCGGGCCAGCCGGCTGGGCGGGGAGGGATTGACGGCCCATGGGAAGCGGCGCGGAGGGGAGTGCAGGGTGGGCGGACCGGGGAGCCTGGCGCGACCTGGCACCGGCCGTTCCCTTCCTGATCCCGTATCTCGTGCTCTTCACGGTGTTCCTGGTCTGGCCGCTGGCCCACGGCTTCTACCTCAGCCTGCACGACTGGCACCTTCTGGAACCTCGGAAGACGTTCGTGGGGCTGGCCAACTACGCCGGGATCCTTCGGGACGATCTGTTCCTCCAGGCCCTGGGCAACACCGCCCTCTACGTGGCGCTGGCCGTGCCGCTGGGCAACCTGGTGTCGTTGCTCATCGCCATCGGACTGAACGCCAGGGTGCGGGGCGAGACCCTTTTCAAGCTGGCTTTCTACCTGCCCACGGTGCTCTCCGTGGCCGTGGTGGCCATCCTCTGGCGCTGGCTCTACAGCACCGAGTTCGGTCTCATCAACCACTACCTGGCGCCGCTGGGCCGGCTGGTTGCCGGCGATGCCTGGAGGCCCATCCCGTGGCTGGCCAACCCCTCCTGGGCCATGCCCTCCATCGTGTTTGCCAGCGTCTGGTGGGGAGCGGGCGGGGGCATGCTCATTTACCTGGCGGGCCTGCGGGCGGTTCCGGAGAGCTTCTACGAGGCGGCCGTGGTGGACGGTGCCGGGCCCTGGAGGCGCTTCTGGTCAATCACCTGGCCTCTGCTCAAGCCCACCACGCTCTTCAACGTGGTGGTTGGTCTGATTGGGGCGTTCCAGGTGTTCGGCCAGGTGCTCATCATGACCAACGGGGGACCCAACAACCACACGCTCACGCTGGTGCTCTACATGTACCGTACCGGATTCAGCCTGTTCAAAATGGGGTATGGGTGCGCGGTCGCCTATGCCATCTTCCTAGTGGTCCTGGTGGTGACGGTGGCGCAGTTCAAGCTGCTGCCCTACAGGGACGAGATGGGATGAGGGGGAGGGCATGAGAACCGAGCGCTGGACTGTGTGGCTGGCCTGGTCCCTGCTGGCAGTTGGCGCGCTCGCCTTCCTCGCGCCGGTGGGGTGGATGGTCTCCACCTCCTTCAAGGAGGAGTCGAAGGTGGCCACCGCCCGGCCGGTCTGGATTCCGGATCCGCCGGTGCTGGACAACTACCGCTCGCTGGGGGAGAAGATCGAGGAGGCACCCTTCGGCCGGTGGCTGCTGAACAGCGCCCTGGTGAGCACGAGCGTGGTGGTCCTGGTGCTGCTCATCTGCGCGCTCACGGCCTATCCCCTGGCGCGCATGCGCTTTCCGGGACGGGACGCCCTGTTCTTCCTGATCCTCGCGACGATGATGCTCCCCAGCCAGGCAACTCTGATTCCCAACTTCCTCACGGTCCAGGCTCTGGGCTGGTTCGACACCTACGCCGCCCTGATCATTCCGGGCCTGGCAGGCCCCTTCGGCGTGTTCCTCCTGCGCCAGTTCATGATGACGATTCCCCGGGAGCTGGAGGAGGCAGCCATCGTGGACGGCTGCGGGCCGTGGCGCACGTGGGCCCAGCTGATCCTGCCCCTCTCCAGGCCCGCCCTGGCCACCCTGGCTGTGCTCACCTTTCTGGGCGCGTGGAACGACTTCATGTGGCCACTCGTGGTGACCAACAGCCTGGAGATGCGCACCGTCCCCATCGGAATCATGATCTTTCAGGGGCGGTACACGACCCAGTACGGCCTGCTGATGGCCAGCGCGCTGGTCGCCTCCGCTCCGGTGATCCTCGCCTTTCTGTTGCTCCAGCGCTTCGTGATCCGGGGAATCGTGCTCACCGGCTTGAAGGGGTAGGGCACCGTGGCAGGGCATGGTGGGGGTGCGGACATGCCCTGAGTCGCGGAGCGGCGGAAGGGCAACGCCCTTCCGCCGCGCTCATGCCCGCCGCCTGGCGGCTTCTACGGGATCTCGACGCTCACGAGCGTGCGCGCCTTGTCGCGATGGACCACCAGCGGTATGCGGTCGCCGCTCTTGGCCGACTGCGTCGCCGACTGCAGGTCGGCGGGCGTCTTTATGTCGCGGCCGTTGGCCCGCAGTATCACGTCGCCGGGCTGGATTCCGGCCTCCTCGGCGGGACTGCCGGCGAGCACCTCCACCACGACGACCCCCGCCGTCTGGCTGCCCAGGTTGAACCGGCGCGCGGTCTCGGGGTTGATGGCCTCCACGCGGACGCCAAGCTTGCCCCGGGCGGGCTCAGCGGCCTGGGGATTGCTCTGGGCCGTCAACTCCGGCGCGCTCTCGACGGTGGGGGTGAGGGTCACCTCCCGGCCGCCGCGGCGCACCACGATCTCCACTTTGGAGCCCGGCGCCGTGCGCGCAACCAAGTCGCGGAATTGGGCGTCGCTGGTCACGGGCTGGCCGTTGTAGCGCACCACGACGTCCTCCACCTGCACGCCCGCCTTGGCTGCCGGGCTGCCCTCCGTCACGGACTGGATCAGCACGCCCTGGGACACCCCGTACCGCTGGCGCTCAGCCGCCTCCAGGTCGCGCGGCATGACGCCCAGGAAGCCCCGGGTCACTTTGCCGCGGGTGATGAGCTGCTCCATGACGTGCCGGGCGGTGTCCACCGGGATGGCGAATCCCACTCCCACGTTGCCGCCCGTGGGGGAAGCGATGGCCACATTGATCCCGATCACCCGCCCGCGGATGTCAACCAGCGGCCCGCCGGAGTTGCCGGGGTTGATGGCCGCGTCTGTCTGGATCAGGCTCGGGTAGTAGCGCTGATCAGGGCCCAGCCCCACGGTCTGATGCCGCGAGACGGCGCTTACAATCCCCAGGGTCATGGTCTGGTCCAGCTCGAAGGGCGATCCGAAGGCGATGGCCCACTGCCCCACGCGCACCCGGCCGGACTCGCCGAGCTCGGCGGGCACCAGGTTGCTGGCGTTGATCTTCACCAGGGCCAGGTCGCTTCGGAAGTCCCTGCGGACGGTTCCGGGAAGCTCCCGGCCGTCGGAAAGCCTCACGGTGACTTTGTCGGCCCCGTTCACCACGTGGTCGTTGGTGAGGATCCAGCCATCCCTGCGCACGATCACCCCGCTGCCGGCGCCGCTGACGCGGAACTGGCGGGGGATGCGGAACTGGCGGGGTGTCCCGAACCCGAACCCGCGGAAGAGCTCCTCCATGTCGTCGGGAATGGGCGGATGGGCCGTGGTGCTGACGCGGCGGTCGACGCGGATGGAGACGACGGATGGCTCCAGCCGCTCGGCGATGGCGCTCACCCCCTCGCCTCTGGGAATGACCACCACGGCTGACGTGGCGAGCGGGCCTGGCTGGTCGAACTGCACCTTGACCCAATAGAACACGCCGACGGCGAGGCAGATCATCAGGAAGAAGAAGGAGAATACTCCGTCCAGCATCCGCAAGAAGGGATGCGGATCGGGCTCGTCCTCCTCGCGCTCCGGGGGTTCGGGTGGCCGCATCGGCTCGAGCGCCTCGGCCGGGCTGCGGGGCAGCACCGCGACCTGTCGCCCGCCGGCGCCGGCCAGGATGCGGCCGTCGTTGTCGTTAGCCGTCGACGGAAGGTCTCTGGTCAAAGACATAGCGAGAAGGCCCTGCGCAGACGATGCCAACCACTTGAAGTCGA
>Ga0073934_10006861_pt1 | contig 16257 bp, 17 predicted proteins | sample LarsenN4metaG_FD_76834 | JGI IMG/M metagenome (GOLD analysis project Ga0073934, IMG submission 76834) | Hot spring sediment bacterial and archeal communities from British Columbia, Canada, to study Microbial Dark Matter (Phase II) - Larsen... ...
AAGGGCCGCACTGGCAAAGCGATTTTCAAGAAAGCGATGGAGCCATACTTGCCGAAGGACGTGATTTATCGGCCGAAGAGTGGGTTTGGTGTCCCCTTGCGTCGTTGGCTCCGTTGCGAGCTGCGAGAGATGGTTGACGACGTCCTATCGCCAGATTCCTTGATGCGTCGGGGATTGTTTGACCACGTTGCGGTGCAGCGTCTGATGGAGAGCGACCGCACTGGGCAGATTGACGGGGGTTATACCATCTTTGCGTTGATCTGCATCGAACTTTGGTGTCGGCTGTTCGTCGACGGCAAGGTGCCGGCTGACCTCTCGGCGGATTGTGGGTGGAACCGTGTGTCGGGAAAAAAATGCTTGGCTTTCTCCCATTCCATTCGAGGAGTCGCTAGAGGTAACCGGAGCTAGCCTTGAAGTGGCAGAGGCCTTTGCATCTTCTTACGGCTGTGGGCAAGTATGGACGCAGCCTTCGGTATCTGCGCCCTTCGCAGCTCAGCGGCCTTGCTTGGAATCGAGTGCTCCGGACCTTGCCACCTGGCCCGTCTGCTGTAAGAAAAGTCAGACTGCGAGCTGTCCTTGAACCTCCTCTCCAGCCTTTCCTGGCTACTCCACGCAGTGTGGACGGCATGGTTGTAACCCTCCTGAACCACTCGGTCGACTACTCAGCGGGCATCCATTGGAACGATCCCAGGCAGACCAAACTCTGGCGTTACTGCCTCCATTACATGGCCTGCCTTCGACAGGAGGGGATGACGCCGGCTGCACAGAGAAAGTGGATGCATGCCTGGGTAGCAGGAAATCCCCATCCGAGAAGTGAGGGATGGGAACCATTTCCAACGAGTCAGCGCCTGACCAACTGGTTCAAAATCTGGTGGGCAGCGGGCTTCTCGGAAGACGATGAACCCCTCCTCGCGAGTGCCTATGCGCAAACCCGTCATCTTCGCCGTTTTGTCGAGCGTCATATCGATGTCAATCACCTATTTGAGAACCTGAAGACACTCTTTTGGGCGGGTTGTATGTTTGCCGGTGCTGAAGCGGAAGCATGGCGTTCATGGGCTGCCCTTCACCTGGCGAGAGAGCTTCGCGTGCAGGTGCTGTCTGACGGCGGACACTATGAGCGGAGCCCGATGTACCATTCGCTTGTGCTTGAAGGCTGTTTGGACCTTTTGAATATTCGCCTTGCCTGGGCAAAGCAACATCCTGATCTAGCTGATCTACTTGTTAGCAAGGTGGAAGCAATGCTCGTCTGGTTGGACAGGATGACCCACCCGGACGGTGAGATCGCACTGTTCAATGACGCAGCTTTCAAGATCGCTCCAGCGCCTGGGGTGCTGTTCGACTACGGCCAAAGGTTGGGGTTCCACTGGCCCTCGTCCAGCCGTCTCTCACACCTTCAAGAGTCGGGGTATGTGGTCATTCGCGACAACGGTCATTATCTCGTGATGGATATCGGGCCAATCGGTCCCGAACATCAACCTGGACATGGGCATTGTGACCTGCTCAGCTTTGAATGGTCCATTGGCGTTCAGCGTATCGTCTGTGATAGTGGCGTCTATGCTTATCAAGACCCAGTGATGCGCCCATATGTCCGATCTACCGCAGCCCACAATACGCTTCGCATTGATGGCGAGGACCAGAGCGAGATCTGGAAAGAATTTCGCGTCGCCCGTCGGGCCCATCCCCAGAAAATCTCCGTAGAGACCGCACCTGATGGCACTGTCCATGTTGCCGCCAGCCACGATGGATACCGTCGTTTGCCCGGTCGTCCAATCCATCGGCGGGGATTTACCTATCATGGTGGTAGGCTCTCTCTTCGGGATCATGTAACGGGAAGCGGAGTCCACGACATCGAGGCTTTCATCCACTTCCATCCTGAGATCGCAGTGCAAAACCTGTCTCGTACGATGTATAATCTGGCGCTCGGTGAAAGTAAAATCGGTCAAATAGCTTTTGAGAATTGGCAAGAGGCGCAGCTGGTCCAGGGCTGGCATTGTCCAGAATTCGGGAGGCGTGAGCCTAACACAGTACTGAAATTGATGAGCAGAGTACAATTGCCATTTCATGGCCAGATCGATATTAAGCTGGACCGGTGGCCCGCATGAGGGGCCTCGATATCACTGGGGCATGGCCAAACTTGACGAAGCTGGCTTACCTGATCAAAGCACTCAAGGCCTCTCAGCTGAGTTATCCCGATCTTACTGACCCAAGCAGTGAATCTTAAGATTCCAGTGTCGCGGCATCCCGCTCGACAAGCTGTTTTACGGCCTACTGAACGTAAGATCTTTATGCACGGGGCAGTAAGTCTGCAGAGCACGTCCAGCGATTCCTGGCCTCCTATGCTCCCATCATCTCGCGCTTCCAGCCTCGGCGCCACTTCTTCACTGCTCCCGAATAACGTCAAGAGATGACACACTGGCTCCGGGTCTGGCAGGAGATCGCGGGAACGGCAACGGCAGCATAAGAAACGACAGAGATGTCGCCCAGGCAATTTGAACGCGAATACCACCTGAGCCACATAACTCAATTGGCCGCTTGACCAGAGGGAAGCATTACACGGGCGACAGGATGCCTCGCTTATTGATGGTGACGCAGTATTATCTGCCAGAAATGGGAGCGCCCCAAACGAGGCTTTCGGAATGGGGGGAAGAGCTTATAAGCCTGGGCTGGGCAGTCGAGGTGTTAACGGCATTGCCCAATTATCCAACCGGTTCGATTTTTGAAGGATATAATCCTAAGAAACCAGTCAAGGAACAAATCGGACGAATTGACGTAGTGAGATGTCCGCTACACCCAGCGAGTGAAGGTTTTCTGAATCGACTATACTGCTATTTCTCCTTCGTTAGGTCCTGCAAGAGATATGGTCCAGCCTTGTGCAGAAAACCAGATGTGATGTTTGTTGAATCGCCACCGTTGTTTATAGGTTATGCCGTGCGTGCACTTAAAAAGCACTGGCATGTTCCATTTGTCTTCAATGTATCGGACTTATGGCCAGAAAGTGTTGTTCGCATGCAGATAATAAAGGAAGGCTTTTTATCAAAGATGGCAGAGCACCTAGAGCGCTCAATATATCGGGAGGCTGTTGCAGTCACAGGTCAGTCAGACGAGATAGTCAATTCCATCCAACGGAAATGCCCGGAAATCAGAACATGTCTCATCAGTAATGGTGTGGATCCAAGTCGGTTTGGGCCAGAAAAGGCAACCGACGAATCGCGGGCATTCTTACGTAGAAGAAGCAATCAGACAGTGTTTCTGTACGCCGGACTCTTCGGTTTGGCTCAGGGGCTTGATCAAATTTTAGATGTAGCAAGCAGAGTGAGAGAGGATCAGGCGATCCAATTCGTTTTAATCGGAGATGGCCCTGTTAGGGCCCATTTAGAGGATCGCGTCCGAGGAGAAAGCCTGACCAATGTCAGACTACTCCCCCCCCAAAATAGAGAGAAAATACCGACTCTTCTCGCCTCTGCGGATGTGGCAATGGTCACCCTTGGCGTACATATCCCGGGGGCGGTTCCAAGCAAAATATACGAGGCCATGGCGAGTGCTATCCCAATATTGCTCGTCGCGGACGGTGAGCCAGCAAGACGGGTGGAGGAGGCAGGGGCAGGGATTGCCGTTGGGTATAACGACATTGAGGCGTTGGAGAACGCGGTCTATCGCTTGCATAGAGACAAGGATCTGCGTCTAAAGATGGGCAGGGCTGGTCGTCATGCCGCCACAACCAGATATAATCGGAAAGATATCGCGGCTAAATTAGATATGTTGTTACGGGATGTCATTGAAAGGTAGGGTAGGCATGTTCTTGCGGTTTTCTCTGGATCGTGCTGGAAATGCTTTGTGGGTGCACAAGCCGTTTGATTCCCGATAGATATCACCCCCACGCCCTTTAAGGGCGTCGGGCTGCTTCTCCGGACGATCAATCGAGCAGCGGGAATCCTTCTTGTGCGCGTCATAAGGACGCGTCAAGGCTTATGATGCCAGATACGGGGAGACCAATGTGGCTGGCAGCAATCAATGGCTTGTTCCCGAGTCGACGCAGGTCGAGGAAGTTCGGATTCGCGCAGCATACGAGAAGAGACGGAGGCTGGCCGCACGCTATTCATGGTTTAATCCCGACTATGTCTTCATGAAGCAGCAATTGGAACGCTGGTTGTTGTGGTTGTTGAAACGGTATGGCTGCACACCTTTGGACAAAAAACAGATTCTCGATGTCGGCTGTGGTGTGGGATACTACCTCCGCGAGTTCGTCAAATGGGGGGCCCGCCCAGAACATATCATCGGAATTGACTTGCTTCCGGACCGTATTGCTGAAGCTAAATATTTATGTCCCGAGGCTGTAAAACTCCAATGTGGGAGCGCCACCAAGCTCGCTTTTCCTGACGCTACATTCGATCTGGTCCTCCAGATAACCGTTTTCACCTCGATTCTTGACCCTGGTATGAAACAACAAATCGCCCGTGAGATGCTCAGGGTAGTGAAGCGAGATGGGCTCATTCTTTGGTATGACTACTACATCAATAATCCCCGAAATCCTGATGTGCGAGGTGTGAAGAAGCAGGAGATCCATCAACTGTTTCATGGGGCTCGGATTGAACTGCGGCGAATCACCCTTGCACCGCCCCTGATCCGTTTGCTTGCCCGATATTCGTGGATGGCGTGCTATTTGTTAGAGAAGATTCCACTCCTGTGTACCCATTATCTTGGTGCGATTCGAAGACAGTAAGAAGGGAAGTACGAATGGCCTGGACCGTTGCATTGTCTCTGGCCTTGCACGCCCCAGACATCGGTCGCCAAAGAGTAAAAAGGGGTGAGCGCTTGAGTCATGATCCTGGTTCTCCAAATTGCCGATCCCGACAGGAGGTGATTCCTATATGGATCATCTGCGTGAAAAATACTTGCCCTTTGCCCTGCCGGATACGGATGACACGGATGTCGACGCCATCGCCGAAGCGGTGCGATCGGGATGGATCACCACAGGCCTCAAAACCTACGAGTTCGAGCAAGCCTTCGCCAAGGCTGTGGGGGCCGCTTATGGAATTGCGGTGAACTCTTGCACCGCGGCCATGCACCTGGCGTTGGAAGCAATTGGGCTGCTAGCGGACGATGAGGTAATCACCACACCTTACACCTTTGCCGCTACGGCGGAGGTGGTGCGCTATTTCGGCGCGCATCCGGTCTTTGTGGACGTCGAGGCGGATACGCTAAACATGGACCCGAAGTTGCTGGAGCAAGCCATCACAACGCGGACTAAGGCCATCATTCCGATTCACATCGCTGGCCTGCCTGCCGAGCTGGAGGGGATTCAAGCTATTGCTCAGCGCTACGATCTCCGTGTGATTGAGGATGCTGCCCACGCCTTCCCCGCCAAGTACAAGGGACGCATGATAGGCAGCCTGAACGATTTTTCCTGCTTCAGTTTCTATGCTACCAAGACCATTACGACGGGAGAAGGCGGCATGATCTGTACCAGTGATGAGGCTTGGGCGGAACGCTGCCGCATCATGGCGCTGCATGGCATCAGCAAGGATGCCTGGAAGCGTTACACGGCGGAGGGGTCTTGGTATTACGAGATCATCGCCCCCGGCTACAAGTACAACATGACAGACATCGCCGCCGCCATGGGCTTGGCCCAACTGCGGAAGGCGACCCACATGTGGCAGCGGCGGCGTGCCATCGCCCAGCGGTACCATGAGGCCTTTGGCGTGGTGCCGGAGCTGCAGATCCCGAGCGATCGCCCAGACTGCCAGCACGCCTGGCACCTCTATATGCTGCGCCTCCATCTCGACCGATTGCGGCTCGATCGAGCGCAATTCGTCGAGGAACTGCGACGGCGCCACATCGGGACGAGTGTGCATTTTATCCCCTTGCATCTCCATCCCTACTACCGGACCACCTATGGCTATCGCCCTGAAGATTTTCCGGTGGCATACCGCGAGTACCAGCGCGAGATCTCTCTACCTATCTACAGCAAAATGAGCGATGCCGATGTCGAAGACGTCGTTGCCGCGGTCCTTGACATCATCGACGAGCACCGCCGCTGACACAACGCGCCGGGCGTTCGATCTCCTCGTCGCCTTGCTTGGACTGGCGCTGGTGAGCCCCTTATTCCTCATAGTGGCAGGGCTTATCAAGCTCTGCGATCCCGGTCCGATTCTTTACCGCGCGCAACGTGTAGGCAAGGATGGCAAGTCCTTTCGCGTGTATAAATTTCGCACCATGGTGGCAGACGCCGACCGGCTTGGCCCTGGTATTACTGTGGCCGGAGATCATCGCATCACGCCCATTGGGCGTTGGCTACGGCGCACTAAGCTCGATGAGGTGCCACAACTACTCAATGTGGTTTCGGGCGAGATGAGCCTAGTTGGGCCGCGGCCAGAAGATCCCCGTTATGTTCAGCACTACACCGCTCTGCAGCGCCAAGTCTTGCGTATGAAGCCGGGCATCACCAGCCCAGCCTCGGTGTCTTATCGGCACGAAGAACACCTGCTCCAAGGCGAGGATTGGGAACGTACCTACCTCGAGCAGGTACTGCCGGCCAAGTTGGCCATTGAGCTGGAGTACATGCAACGGCGCACGCTCTGGAGTGATCTAACGGTCCTCGTCCGCACCGCGCTTGCTCTCTGCCGACGGCACTCAGCCGCACGGGTTCACTGTGGTTGAGGTCTCCAGCTCTCCGAGTCAGCGCTGAACTTTCTCAACACACAGGGACGAGGATGGCTTCAGGAGAGCGTTCCCCTTACAAATCCCCCCTTTCGGCACCTAGCAGATGAGCCGATCAGCCGCGTCTACTTCGATCACCGCGAGCATGGTCCGAGTGGAATCGGCCTGCCAGCAACGTCCGATGCGATGTAGGGACGGTGCTGAAGTGCGCTTCGTCCTTGCTGAGCCTGATGGAGGATACGACCATTTCACTGGCATCGTTCATCGCGAGGATGCTCCCCTATCGGCGAGCGCTGATCATCGCCATTCATCTGCTGTTGGCGATGATGGCATACTGCCTCGCCTTCCTCCTGCGTTTTGACTTTCGCCTGCCGGCTGAGCAATGGGATCGCTTCCTATACACCCTCCCCCTGCTGCTGCTAATCCGCGGTGGGGGCTTCGCCTGCTTTCATCTCTATGGGGGGCTCTGGCGCTATGTTTCCATCGAGGATCTGCTGTGCATCTTCAAGGCGGTGACGTTGGGGTCTGCCCTATTCGCGGCAGGGATTCTTCTCGTCATGGGCTATGGCTTTCCCCGCTCGGTGTTGTTGATCGACTGGCTCCTCTGTCTGACTATGGTGGGGGGCGTCCGGCTAACGATCCGAGCGTGGCGTGAATCGTCCCGGCGGAATCAGCGAAGTCTCGACACCCAAGCCATTATCGTCGGCGCCGGTGATGCGGCCGAATCGCTGCTGCGCGAGATCGAGCGTAATGTGGACCTGAACTATCGAGTCGTTGGTCTCGTCGATGATGATCCTGAGAAAAAGTGGCGACGCATCCATGGCGTGCCGGTTTTGGAAAGCATCGACCACCTGCCCGAGCTGTGCCGCGAGTATCAGGTACAGGAAATCCTCATCGCTATCCCCTCCGCCACCCGCGAGCAACGACAGCGGGTTCTCGACCGTTGCCGCGCAACCGGCTTACCCTTCAAGACCGTGCCGGCGCTGGCCGAACTCTTGCAGGGTCATGCCCATATCGGGCAGCTCCGCGAAGTGCAGCCCGCTGACCTCCTTGGCCGCGAACCCATCCGACTCGACCTCCGCCGCCTCCGCCGTGAGCTGCAGGGCAGGTGCATCCTGGTGACCGGTGCAGCGGGCTCCATCGGCGTCGAACTCTGCCGCCAGCTCGCAAGCTTCGAACCTGAGACTCTGGTGCTCTTCGATCGGGCGGAGAGCGGACTCTACTTCATCGATGTCGAGCTGAAACGCACCTACCCTGGCCTGAGGATCGAGCCGATCATTGGCGATATCCTGGATCAACGCAAGGTGGAGCAGGTCATCCAGCGGTGCAGGCCCGACCTCCTCTACCATGCAGCGGCCTATAAGCATGTGCCGCTCATGGAAGAACACCCCTTGGAGGCCATGGAGAACAACATCGTGGGCACGGAAATCGTCGCCCTTGCCGCCCGCGCCGGCCGTGTGAAGAAATTCGTCTTGATCTCGACGGATAAAGCAGTGCGGCCGGTAGGGATCATGGGGATGACCAAACGCATGGCAGAGTGCTTGGTGCTCTGCCTCGACGGCAGCCCCACAACCTTCGTTGCGGTGCGGTTCGGGAACGTACTCGGCAGCGACGGAAGCGTCCTGCCGTTGTTCCGTTGGCAGATTGCGCATGGGGGACCCGTCACAGTGACCGATCCCGATGCGACGCGGTATTTCATGCTACCGTCCGAGGCGGCCCAGCTTGTGCTGCAGGCCGGTGCCATGGGACGCGGCGGAGAGATCTTCTTCCTAGATATGGGAAACCCGGTGCGCATCCTGGACTTAGCGCACAACCTCATCCGCCTCTCAGGCATGGAGCCAAGTCGTGACATACCCGTTGAGGTAATCGGGCTGCGGCCAGGCGAGCGGCTCCGGGAAGAGTTGGTCTTGGAGCATGAAGAACTCCTGCCTAGCGAGCATGAGAAGGTCTTGATGGTGCAGAACCATTCATTCGATCAAGAGGCCTTCCAGAAGGATTTCGACGTGCTCAAACGACTGATCGCAGTGCGGGATCAGGATGGTGCGATCTACCAACTGAAGACTATGGTGGGGCGCTATTAGTGCACATGACGCCCGACGCAGAACGAAGAGTTTCTCCCCTCGACGGGAGCCGTGGCCGCGTACACCAAACCGCGGTCTCGCATCTGGCGTCGCTGGCCATTCATCACGCAGATGGCTCTGGCCTATACGGTCCCAGGCGCCCAAGGTCGCTGACCACAAAGAGCCATAGCTCAAACGGCCCTTCGATGTCGCGCTGGCAAGTCTAGGGTTGGTGCTGTCGGCGCCGCGGTGGGGGCTCATCGCCCTGGCCATCAAGCTGGAGGATGGCGGCCCGGTGTTCTTCCGCCAAGAGCGCTGGGGGCGTGGCCAGCGGCCGATGCGGGTGTACAAGTTCCGCACCATGATTCCCACCGCCGACCGCAGTGTGCAGGCGACGGCAGAGGATCCGCGCATCACCAAGGTGGGGCGGGTGCTGCGCGCCACGGCGCTGGATGAAATGCCGCAGCTGCTCACATCTGGACGGGCGACATGAGCTTTGTGGGGCCGCGCGCCCTGCCGATGCATGAGCGCCAGCAGCGCGAGGCCACGGGCGACCTGCCCGACGAGCTCATCCCCGGGTTTGCCGAGCGTTTGCGCGTCCGACCGGGGCTCACCGGTATCGCGCAGATTTGGGCGCCGCGCGATGTGCCGCGCCGGCACAAGTTCAAATACGATCTGCTCTATCTCAAGCGGCAGAGCTTCTGGTTGGATCTCAAGCTCATCGCCGTATCGTTGTGGATCACCTGCCGCGCCCGCTGGGAGGTGCGCGGCCGCAAGTACTGAGTCGGTCGGCCGCGACCGTTTCCTTTCCCCTGCTGTGCCCTCCTTTTCCCTCCTTGCCATCCCCGCCCGACGTCTTGTCCCTGGCGGGCCCGTCCTTGTGGTCCCCATCCGCCCCCCGTCGCTGTAGCCCCCATCTCCTATCTCCCGACGCCGCCTGCCATATCCCGTGGTGCCGATGTCGCAGACAAGCACCTGATGGTCATCGTACGATAGAGGCGACTGGTGGGAGCCCGGCAGGACGGTGTAAGGCCTGTGTCCTAGCGGCCGACTGTTATATTCGCCATCGGGCGCTCTGTATGCTACGATACCCCTCATGCTACCGGTGTCCCCACGTGTGGTAAGATAAGGGTCGTAGGGCATGCACCGCCGGACGGCCGTGCCACCGCCAACCGGCGGTTTGCCATGACCTCCTCCGAACACCCCAGGCGAAGGAGCCGCCCAGGAGATCGTGATGGAACTCGAGAGTTACTTTGAGTTCGTGAGCCCAGAGGAAATTCGCCTCAAGGGGACACGAATCGGGATTGAAACGGTGTTGGAGGACTACCTCGAGGGCGCCAGCCCAGAGGAAATCGCCGTCCGGTATCGGAATCTGACGCTGGAGCAGGTCTACGCGACGCTGCTCTACTACTGCCAGCACCAAGCGGAGGTGGACGCCTATCTGGAGGCCTGGCGGGCCGAGACCGAACGCGCCTGGCTAGACCAGCAACGGCACCCCTCGCCGGCGGCGAAGCGCCTCCGTGAGTTGAAAGCCCGGCGGGCCAGCCTCCAATCGGGGTCGGCGACCTCGTGAAGCACCTGCGCTACCTGGTGGATGAAAATACGCCCCACGCCATCCGTGACCAGTTGCTGCGCCGCCAGCCAGAGCTGGAGGTGCTGGCCGTGGGCGATGCGCTGGCGCCAGCCTTCGGGACACTCGATCCCGACCTGCTTTTGAAATTTTGCAATTGCCTTGCTCGGCGAGCATTGACTGGAAATTTCTCCCTAGTTAGCCTTTCCGGGAGAAAATCCGCCGCCTTGAAATAGCCATCGTCTTCTTCAAGCCAGCCTTGGGCCTCGGCGATGTGCGGCTGGCTTGTTGCTCGCCCAACAGGCACGAGCCTCGCCATGGGCTGGCCGCGACGAGGAGAGGAATATAACCGCTGTTGGATGCAAACCCAAGGTCCTGCGCCTCATCGCCCCGGCGCCACGGGGTGACGCGCTCCCTGCACATCTTGGAGCGGTTGGCTGCGCGCGTGGAGGGGCAGGCCTTGTCGCTGGTGGCTGTTTGTTAGCGAGGGAAGCGACGGAACGCCCGTTGCCGCCCGCGGCCGAAGCGGTAGACAAGGAAGTGCGCATCAAAGGCGAAGGCATCCGTTATCCCTAACCGCTCCATGAGAGCGAAAGTCGTGCAGTCCACGAAACTGAATGCCTGGTCTGAGAAGGCCTGGGCGATGTACCAGGCGGCCTCCAAGTCAACAGGCTCCAGGAGCAAGATCGGGGTTCGTGTCGTTCTCAGGGTTTCCCAGAAGATCAGGGCTGCCGACCGGCCGAGGTGGGAGGTGAGAAGTGCACAGGTTTCCGCGACGATGAGGGCCGTGGTGACGAAGGGCGTCCGGCCCGCATGTTCAGTATAGAAGCGACTCGCTTCCTCGTGATAGCGGTCCGCGGTGTCTGCAATGGCAGACCAAGCTCCCGTATCAACGAGCATGCTCACGGCGGAGGGCCTCGCCCAGATACCGATCGTGATGCTCAGCGATGTCTTGACGACCGCTCGAGCCAAGCGCGACGATGTTGAGGTACACGTCGGGGGGAGCGGGGGGTGGTTCTTGGCGGGCAGTGAGGTGTTGCTGCACCAGACGCCGCATAAGTTCGGCCAACGAGATGCCCTGCGCCCTCGCCTCGGCCCGCAAGGCTTGCAGTTGTTCAGGATCCAGATACACCATGGTCTGCGTCTTCATCCGGTGTTCCTTTCCGACGGAGTGCAAGGGGCATGATAATGCTATGGCCAGAGATGTCAAGTTTCATACGGTGCGCAGAATTCATATCACTTCCACCACTTCCACCCATGCCAGCCATGCCTTCGCCCACTTTTTAAGCACTCGCACCAGGGGGGAAGGGCTCAAGTTGCTCGACGATGGGCATCCAACGGTGGTATGCTGCGCCCAGCGTGTCGTGCATCGGCCGCCGGTGGGCCGACGGCCAACAGGGCGGCCCATGTCGGTGGGCCCGTGGGGTGGGCCCAAGGCGAGCGGCATATTCGTGAGCCCGGGAGGGGGGCAGGATGGTACACGAGCGGACCGTTAAGGTGGTTAAGGCGTCGTAGAGTTTGGGCTTCATGCCGCAAATTCCTCAGCAAAGCGTAACACTTCTCCGGCGATGTCCAAAGCATCCAGCGCCATGCCCGCCTCAACTGCATCCTCCCGGTAATCGGCGACTTCACGGGCATCCAATAGATAACGCAAGCGTCGCCGTAACTGACGACAGGTCTCGATGGGCAGACCTCGTTCTGCCAACTTCGTGACGAAGGCGCCGCGCAGGCCTGGATGCTCCCATCGTCCTCTTGGTGGGTCGCCGACGAAGGCCTGCATGGCGGAAAAGGCGGCATCATATGCGCGCGATACCACGTCACGATAAGAGAGGTGTTGATACAATAGCTGCGCAGCTTGCAAATGCGCTTTGGCTTTGTCGATCACAAACTGTAGAATCCAAACAGCATCGGCTGTCAGTGCCAACATGCGAACCGGCTGCAGGTAGTATAGGCTTTCCTCTTCTGAGGGGGCAATACCGACCTGTGGGCGGCCGCTCAACAGACGCCGCCGAATGCGAGTGTGACGGCGAGCGGCGACGGTGGTACAATGCCTGCACGGGCGGACCGCCTCGCCTGGTGTCGGGAGCGCCCGGCGTGGGAGCGCCGTGACATGGGGGCGCGCATGGCGTTTACGGTGGAAGAGTTTCGCGATCTGGTGCGGCTGTTGGAGGAGCGGCCGGAGTGGCGGGCGGAGCTGCGCCGCCTGGTGCTGACGGATGAGCTGTTGGCGCTGCCGGAGCTGGTCCGCGCCCTGGTTGAGGCGCAAAGCCGCACCGAGGTGCAGGTGGCCGCCATGGCCGAAGCGCAGCGGCGCACCGAGGAACGGGTTGGCCCTCTGGACGGACGGATGGACCGGATAGAGGCCGCCCTGGAGCGATTGGCGGAAGCGCAGCAGCACACCGCAGAAGAGCTGCGATGGCTGGTCAGTTGGCAGCGCGGCGAGTCGGGACGGCGAGACGGGGAACGCTATGAGCGAGAGATCATCAGACGGGCTCCGGCGCTCTTCAATGGCGGCCAAGGGGGCCCTCCCGATCAACCCGCGGTGCAGCAGCGCCTTGCCGAACAGCTCAGCGCCCTTTTGGCGCAAGGGATGCTCGAAAGTGTCGAGGATCCCTTTCTGGCCGACCTCCTCTGGTGGAAGCATGAGCAGACCGCGGTTGTGGAGATCTCGGTCCAAGTGGACGATGATGATGTGATGCGCGCGGCACGGCGAGCAGCGACCCTCAGGCGCGCTGGCGCTCAGGCCCTGGCCATCGTCATCGGCGAGCAGTGGGCGCTTGCGGAAGTGCGCGAGCGCGCCCTTGCCGGGCACGTCGAATGGAAAGTGGGTGCGGATCTCTCGGCGGGCTTTCTCGCCTTCCGCCGCTGATCGCGCGAACGGTGGTACAATGCCTGCACGGGCGGACGGCCTCGCCTGGTGTCGGGAGAGCCCGGCGTGGAAGCACTGTGGCCTGGCAGGGCCGTGGGAGTCGCCAGGGGGCGCACATGGCGTTTACGGTGGATATGAGGCATCGAGCATGAAGATTCTCAACGTCGTCGGAGCGCGGCCGAATTTCATGAAGATCGCCCCCCTCCTGCGCGAGATGCGGCGCTATCCCGCCATCCAGGCGCGGCTGGTGCACACGGGGCAGCACTATGACGCCGAGATGTCGCGCGTCTTCTTCGAGGAGTTGGCCCTGCCGCGGCCGGATGTCGACCTCGAGGTGGGCTCGGGGACGCACGCCTGGCAGACGGCCCAGGTGATGCTGCGCTTCGAACCGGTATTGGAGGAGTTTCAGCCCGACCTGGTGATCGTCGTCGGCGACGTCAACTCGACGCTCGCCTGCGCCCTGGTGGCCGCCAAGCGCCTGGTGCCGGTGGCCCACGTCGAGGCCGGCTTGCGCAGCTTCGACCGCACGATGCCGGAGGAGGTCAATCGACTCCTCACCGATGCCGTCGCCGACCTGCTGTTCACCACTGCGCCGGAGGCGGCGGAGCATTTGCAACGGGAGGGCATTCCTGCCGAGCGCATCTTCTTCGTCGGCAACGTCATGGTGGATACGCTGCTGCAGCATCGCGCCCGGGCGGAACGCTCGACGATCCGCCGCACGCTGGGGATCGAAGGCAAGCCGTATGCGCTGATCACACTGCATCGACCCTCGAATGTCGACGATCCCGACGCCTTGGGGCGATTGGTGGAGGTGCTGGGCCAGATCGGGAGCGCCCTGCCGGTGATCTTTCCGGCCCATCCCCGCACGATCAAACGCCTCACCGAGGCCGGCCTGGCCGACAGCGTCGCCAGCCGCGACGTGCGACTGTTAGAACCTCTGGGGTACCTCGATTTCGTGCACTTGATGAGCCATGCGCGGGTGGTGCTGACGGACTCCGGCGGCGTGCAGGAGGAGACCACGGTCTTAGGGGTACCCTGCCTGACCTTGCGCGCCAACACCGAACGGCCGGTCACGATTACAGAGGGCACCAATACGCTGGTGGGGACGGATCCCGAGCGCATCGTGCGCGAAGTCGAGCGCGTCTTACAGGGCAAGGGCAAGGCCGGCCGGGTGCCAGCGTTGTGGGACGGCCAGGCGGCCCAGCGCATTGTGGCCGTCATCGCACGACGCTTTGGGCTGGCGCCGGCGTAAGACCCTGCGCTCAACTCATTGGCCATGCTGTGCGGCACGAATGGTGTCCATGAGGCGCTCACGCGTCTCCTCCTCCTTGATGGGCATCGGCACCAAGTTCAGGCTTCCTCTCCCGAAGGGAGAGGGCTGGGGTGAGGGCAGCCAGGCCGGTGAGAGGCTGTTGGGACCGCCCTCACCCTGACCCTCTCCCAGGGGGAGAGGGGACGATCGGTGCCTCCCACGGTTTAACTTGGCGCCTATGCCCCGTGCGGGGGAGGGTCGGGTGGGGGGAGGATGACCGAGCCATCGAGCGGTCAGCTGGGACGCCGCGACGACGCTTCATAGACTCCAACCAGAATGAGCAAGCCTGTGTCCTGCAGAATCTCCACGCTCCGCTCAGTCAGCGCCTCGCCGAGTTTATCCATATCCGCTTCACTGGTACTGTCTGGTACATACACTAGGATATGCGCGTCCTCGTCTTCGAATGGTACGGGGACGACCTCCACGCTTGCCTCTGGATGCTGCGATTTGGCCAATTGGATAAGCTCTGCAACGTACCGATCGCGCAGGCGTACTCGGTCAGCCATTGCCTATCACCTCCTTGACGCGGTTGAGGAAATCAGTGGCGATCCTTACCACCCGTGTTGCTCGCCTTGCCTGGATCTGAACATCGCTATAATCCGCGATCTGGCGCAATTCCATGACCTCGGCTAGATTCTGCACAAAGGAAAGCGCATACAACTTCCGGCGCCGTACCAATTCAGTGGAAAAGGTAGCGTGTAGGGCTCCATGGCGCCATGATGGGCGATTGATGCCGACCGCAGCAAGCGCGGCCCGAGCTGCCTGAAACATGGCGTAGTAAGCCCGGCTGACGGCTGAGTTGTACCATCCTTCATCCAGGCACCGTTGCGCGGCTTGCAAAAATTCTTCTGCTTTTTCGAGGCTCATGGCGTTACTATAGCGACTCACCTGCGGGGCGGCAAGCGCCGGGAGATGGCGATGGTTGAGCATCCTTGATCGTATTCGCGCTGTCCCTACTTGTGGCCGTATGGTTTCGATGCTATGATGGGGGCGCTTTTCCAGGGAGTCGAGGCTGGCTGGCGTGCGTCGGGATGGCCCGCGAAACGCGCCAGGACTCGTAGGGGCTGACGGCACATGAAAATCCTCGTCACCGGCGGCTGTGGGTTCATCGGCTCGAACTTCATCCGCCATCTCCTGCGCCAGGCGGAGGCATACCACGTCGTCAACCTGGACGCCCTGACCTACGCCGGCAATCCCGCCAATCTGGAGGATCTGCAGGGGGACCCCCGCTACACCTTCGTGCAGGGCGACATCTGCGACCGTCCCCTGGTATCCCAACTTATGGCCGATGGGGTCGAGGCCGTGGTGCACCTGGCGGCGGAGAGCCACGTCGATCGCAGCATCCTCGACGCCGCCGCCTTCGTGCGCACCAACGTGCTGGGGACGCAGACGCTGCTGGACGCCGCGCGCCAGGCGGGCGTTCGACGCTTTGTGCATGTGTCGACCGATGAAGTGTACGGGGCGCTGGGGGAGACCGGCCACTTCACCGAGGACAGTCCGCTGGCGCCAAACAGTCCATATGCCGCCAGCAAAGCTGCCTCGGACCTGCTGGTGCGGGCCTATGTCCAGACCTATGGCCTGCCCGCCGTGATCACGCGCTCCTCCAATAATTACGGGCCCTACCAGTTCCCGGAAAAGGTCATGCCGCTGTTCATCACCAATGCCATGGAGGGCCGCGAACTGCCGGTCTACGGCGATGGCCAGCACGTGCGCGACTGGCTCTTCGTGGAGGACAACTGCGAAGGCCTGCGGCGCGTGCTGCATGCGGGGCGGGTGGGGGAGATCTACA
>Ga0073934_10006862_pt1 | contig 16254 bp, 12 predicted proteins | sample LarsenN4metaG_FD_76834 | JGI IMG/M metagenome (GOLD analysis project Ga0073934, IMG submission 76834) | Hot spring sediment bacterial and archeal communities from British Columbia, Canada, to study Microbial Dark Matter (Phase II) - Larsen... ...
AGCAACCAGTTCGACTTCATCATCAGCAACTCCGCCAACGTCACCCTGGGCGCCAACAGCAAGCGCACCTTCGACGCCGGCGGCCTCGGCTTCGAGCAATGGACCACCAACCTCGACTTCACCACCTCGTTCGGCTCCGGCGAGAACCCCCTCAAGGTCGCCTTCGGCGCCGAATACCGCTGGGAAGGCTACGAGATCACCCCCGGTGAGCCCGACTCCTACCGCGACGGCGGCGTCCGCATCCTCGACGGCCCGAACGCCGGCGGCCTCGGCGCCGTGGGCGCCCAGGTCTTCCCCGGCTTCCGTCCCTCCGACGCCGTCGACGCCGACCGCAACAGCTATGCGCTCTATGTCGACGCCGAGCGCAACTTCACCGAAAACCTCCTCGTCAGCGCCGCCGTGCGCTTCGAGGACTACTCGGACTTCGGCAACGAGACCACGTTCAAGCTCGCCGGCCGTTTCGCCGTGAACGACGCCATCGCCCTCCGCGGCTCGGCCAGCACGGGCTTCCGCGCCCCGCACCTCGCGCAGCAGTGGTTCAGCTCCACCGCCACCAACTTCATCGGCGGCGTGCCCTTCGAGAACAAGACCTTCCCGGTCAACGATCCCGTCGCCCGCCTCCTCGGCGCCCGCCCGCTCCAGGCGGAGACGTCCACCAACCTCTCCATCGGCGCCACCTTCTCGCGCCAGAACTTCGCCGCCTCGATCGACTTCTACCAGGTCGAGATCGACGACCGCATCGTGCTCTCGTCGAACTTCTCCGGCGGCCCCATCGGACCCTTCCTCGCCGCCAACGGCCAGGGCCAGGCCAACGGCGGACGCTACTTCACCAACGCCGTCGACACCGAGACCAAGGGCGTCGACATCAACGTCCGCTACACCTGGGAGCCCGAGGGCTTGGGCAAGCTCACCGCCACCGCCGGCGTGAACTTCAACCAGACCGACGCCACCCGCATCTCGGCCACGCCCTCGCAGCTCACCGCCCTCGGCGTCGTGACCCCGCTCTTCGACATCGTCGAGAAGGTGCGCATGGAGGACGGCCAGCCCAAGAACGTCTTCAACATCGGCCTCAACTGGGTCATCAACGACTTCACCGTCTTCCTGCGCAACGTCCGCTACGGCGAGGTCTCCGCCGCCCAGTCCGACGCCTCCGGCTGGATCGCCGCGCGCAACGCCGCCCTCTCGCCCGGCTTCGACATCGAGCTGGTGCCCCCCGCCCCCGGCGCCCCCGCCGGCAACATGGTGCCCGTCCAGACCTTCGGCGCCAAGTGGATCACCGACCTCGACGTCACCTGGCGTTTCGACGAGCGCACCACTGTTTCCCTGGGCGCCAACAACCTGTTCGACGTCTATCCCGACCAGAACATCGCCTCCACCTCGCAGTGGCTTGGCAGCGACAACGCCGGCATCTTCCCCTACAGCGGCATCTCGCCCTTCGGCTTCAACGGCCGCTTCTACTACGGCAAGATCAGCTACAAGTGGTGAGCCGCTGAACCGTCCGATTCTCCGAGGCGCGGGCCGCAAACCCGCGCCTTTTTCTTTTGCCAAGCGACAGCCACCTGCCCGCTTGATTTTCGGCCAACCGGAAGTGTCACGCGGTCAGCCGGAACTCAGGCGCGGCGTATCTATCAGATGGCACGATGACCAATGGTCCATCGGTCGGCAAAACGCTTGAAAAGAACCGTCAACCGGCGTTTTTGCCGGGGATGACGTGGCGCGACCGGTTTCTTTATTGGAGCCCGCGCGTGGCGTTGTTCCTCCTGGCCTGGACGGCCGTCTGGCTGGTGCTGACCGCTCAGCTCTACATGATGGTCGCCGCCAGCCAGCCAAGGCCGATCCGTGTGTCGGGCATAGCGTTGGGACAGTTGGTGCGGGTGGTTTTCTGGATGCCGTCCACCTTCCTGGTCATCTGGGCCTTCCGGCATTGGCGCATCACGGGTTCCGGGGCGCTGCCCGCGACCCTGAAGCACCTCGCCCTGTCCCTGGCGCTGATGTTCGCCAACCATGCGTTCCGGATCATGTATTTCCAGGGCGTCTTCTCCGGGAGGAGTTTCGACCGGCTCTGGCAGAACATTGTCTTGGGGTTCAACGGCGTGGTGGCCACCGACCTCGCAATCTATTGGGGCATCATCGGGCTGTTGGCGCTGAAGGCCTATGCCCAGCGGGAGCAATCCCTGGAGGTGACGACCGCACGCTTGCAGGCCTCGCTGTCAGAGGCGCAACTGCGCGCGTTGCAGGGCCAGATGAAGCCGCATTTCATCCATAACGCCCTCAATGCCGTGGCCGCCCTTGTGAAGGACAACAAGCCGGACGCGGCCGTCGACACCTTGGCGCACATCAGTGCCCTGCTGCGCACGCTGAGCGACGCGCCCGGCCGCAACCTGGTGCCGCTGGGCGAGGAGGAGCAGTTCATCCGGCGTTTGCTGGCCATCGAGCAGGTGCGTTTCGGGGCCAAGCTCGAGGCCCGGATCGAGATCGCGGAAGATTGCCGGGGCGTTCTGGTGCCGAACCTCGTGCTGCAGCCCTTGGTGGAAAACGCCATCAAGCACGGCATCTCCCGGCGCACCCGCCCCGGACGCGTGCTCGTGCGCGCGCGCGGTGAGAACGGCCGGTTGATATTGGAGGTTTTCAACGACGGTCCCAAGCACGCGGCTTCCGACGACAAACTTGTGCACGGGGTAGGACTCGCCTCGCTGGTGCAGCGCTTGGAATGCATCTACGGGACCGCGGCCGAGGCCACCTTCGACTTCAAGCAAGAGGAGGAAGCGCGGGTCACCCTGCGGCTTCCCCTGCAACCCACATACCTGCCCGCATGAAAACTTTCTCCACCCTGATCGTTGATGACGAACCCCCGGCCCGCCTGCGCGTTCGGCAATTGTTGGCGGCGGACCCGGAGATCAGGATTACGGCTGAGGCAGCCGATGGCCCCCAAGCCCTCTCCCTGATCCAACACCACCGGCCCGACCTGGTGATTCTGGATGTGCAGATGCCCGAAACCAGCGGTGTGGAAATGCTCGCCGGATTGCCTGCGGGGGCCAGGCCGGCCGTCATTTTCGTCACGGCCTATGACGAGTATGCCCTCCGGGCCTTCGATCTGCACGCGGTCGATTATGTCCTGAAGCCATTCACGGATGCGCGCTTCGCCGCGGCCCTGGATCGCGTGAAGGCGCGCTTGCGGCATGTCGATGTGGCGGAAATGCAGGCGCGGCTCGAGAAAGTGCTCGCGGATCTGCGGCAGGGGGTCCGGGCGGCCCCGCCGATGCCGGCTTCCACGTTCCAGGATCGTCTCAGTGTCCGGGTCAGCGGTGAACTGGTGTTCATCCGTCATGCCGACATCCGTTGGATTGAAGGCGCGGGCGATTACCTGCGGCTGCATTGCATCAAGGGCGCGCCGCTCATCCGGGAGACGTTCAAGGAGCTGTTGCAGCGGCTCGATACGGCGCGTTTCGCCCGAATTCACAAGTCGGCCGCCGTCAACCTGGCCCATGTGGCCAAGATCCGGCCGGCGTCCTCGGGTGATTATCTCGTCGAGCTCGATGATGGCACGGAGCTGACCGTCAGCCGGCTCTTCCGGCAAAACCTGGGAACGATCCACGGATTCGCGTGGGCGCGGGCTTCCGGCTGACCGGCGGAATCTTCCGGGTGGTCGATATCGGGTTGGCGGGCCGCGGCGGTGGTAATTCCTCGCGCGTCACCGGGCTGCGCCACACCGCGGCCTTGGCAACCAACCCCACACACCAAGACCATGAAACCCACCATGCCCACCCGCATGACGGTGGCCGGCGTCATGCTGGCCGCCCTGCTGGCGCCATTTGCGCTGGCACAGAGTTCGACCACTGCGCCCGAGGAGGGCACCGGCCCAATCAAAAAAGAGGAAGAGACGGTTAAACTGGAGAGATTTGTCGTCACCGGCTCGCTTATTCCGATTGCCGCCGACACACCCGCTGTGCCGGTCACCGTGATGTCAGCGGCCGATATCGCTGATTCCGGCCTCAGTGCCGACCTCACCGACGTGCTGAAGAAGGTTAATCCCTTTTTCTATGGCCGCGGCAGCATCGGCCAAGAAAACGCCAACACCCGCGCAAACAGCACCAATGGTGCATCCACCGTGTCACTGCGCAATCGCTCGACACTTGTCCTCATCAACGGCCGGCGGGCCTCGATTTCGCCAACCGCCGCCACCGGTTCCGGACATTTCGTCGATGTCAGCCTGATTCCGGTGGCCGCCGTCGAGCGCATTGAGGTGCTGGCGGATGGCGCCTCGGCGACCTACGGCACCGATGCGGTCTCGGGTGTCGTGAACATCATTCTCAAGAAGGATTACCGTGGCGTCGAGACAGGCGGATACTTTGGCTGGGCGCCGAATGCCAGTAACTGGTCCACCCGGCGGGCCTACGTCAGCTTGGGCGCAGGCAACGAGAAGACGACCGTCACGGCCTCGCTCGAATGGAGGCAATCGGACCCGTTGTTTCAATACGAGCGGCATTGGGGGCTCAACCAGTTCCGCACCGCGTCCTTTGCCGGCGTCATCACGCCGGATGCGATCAATTTCTACTATCTGAATCCCAGCCTCAATGCACCTCCGCTCAATCTGGACCTGTCGGTCGCCCAGTTGGTCGCCCAGGGGATTTACCAAGGGCCGCTCACCCAAGACCAAGTCGCGCCGTTCTTCGACCTCTCGGAGAAGGCGACCATGTTCATGAAGTCCGAGCGCCGCAGCTTTGCCCTCGCGACCGAACACAAGTTCAACGACCGCCTTACCGGCTTCGCCGACATCCTCGCCACGCAGAGCATGACCGAGAATACGCTCAATGCGCAGCCGGTTTCGGGCAATGTGACCGCCTCCAGCCCCATCAACCCGGCCAATGTGACCATCCAGGCGCGCAACCGCTTCCGGGCCTTCCCCCGCATGCGCAATGGAGACACGCTGGGCATGCGGGGCGTGTTCGGGCTCCGCGGCAACATTGGGGCGACCTGGAGCTACGAGATCGCTGCCAGCCTCAACCGCACCACGCAGCACCTGCTGCAAAAGAACCTGATCGATCTTACCGCCTATAATGCGGCCGTCGCCAACCTGACCTACAATCCCTTCGCCCGCCAGCAGGCTCCCGGTGTGCTCGAAGGCCTGGTGGGCAACGGGGTGCAGGACTACACCAGTCGTTTGAATAGCTTCGACGTGCGCTTCACCGGTGAGCTCTTTGACCTTCCCGCCGGCCCGGTGCAGATGGGTCTTGGCGCGGAGTCCAGACAGGAACGGATCGCCATGATCAACGACCGCAACGAGCAGCTGGGTCTGTGGCTCGGCGCCACCCCGACCAATCCCTTTGCCGCCAAGCAGTCCGTCGACGCATTCTTCGCCGAGGCCCGGATTCCGGTCTTCGGCGGCGAAAAGCGGATCAAGGGATTCCACACCTTGGAGTTTGGGCTCGCCGCCAGAAAAGAACTCTATTCCTCGACCACGGATCCGTTGGTGCCCAAGTATTCAATGCGTTGGTTGCCGTTCAACGACGAGCTGGCTCTCCGGGCGACCTATTCTGAGGCGTTCACAGCTCCAACCATCTTCGCGCTCTATGGGCCGAGCAATTCGGGCTTCACCAGCTCGATCACCCTGAACCGCTATGACACCTCCGGCAACAGCCTCGGCGTGGCCACCGGCCAGCGCCAGTATCGTTCGCGCGGAGGTTCTAACCCCAACCTAGTTCCAGCGGAGTCGCGCAACTGGACGGCGGGCCTCGTCTGGTCCCCGCGCCGCATCAAGGGCCTGAGCGTGACCCTCGACTGGTTCGACATCGACGAGCGTAATCTCGTCAGCAACGTGCCGATCATCTCGCTGCTCCAATCGGTCGAGCAGTTCGGCACGGCCTCGCCTTACGCGGGTCAGGTGCGGCTGGCGCCCAGTGTGGCCGGGGAGCTTCACTTCGACGATGGCGCACCCGTAACCACGCCGGGGCAGATCACCTCGGGAGCAAGCGACGCCGTCTGGGTCACCAATCCGCTCCTCAACGTGGCCGGCGCATGGCAATCCGGCCTGGATGTGCGAGTGGAATACACCTTCACCACTGCCAATTGGGGCCGGTTCAATGCCAGTGTGGCGAGCACCTACCTCCATAATTACTCGTCCCAATCGCTTCCGAATACGGCTGCCGGCAATTTCCAAGACGGCTTTACAGGTGCTGCCGGCAACACCTACCCGCGCTTCCGGACCTTCAGCCAACTGGATTGGCAGTTCAAGGAATGGTCAGCTGGGGTGAACCACACCTTCATCCCCGAACTCGACGACTTGGGAGCACCGGTGGAGGCGCCCATCACCTCTTACCAGACTTTTGATGCCCGGTTGACCTACAACTTCAATCGGTGGAACAATCCTTGGCTGAAAGGTCTGCGCCTCACCGTGGGCGTGAATAACCTTCTGAACGAGGATCCGCCGTTCGCCGTGAGCGAGCAGGATCAGAATCGCGACATCAACACCTACGACGCGCTGGGCCGGTTCTTCTACGTCTCAGCCGCCTACAAATTCTGATCCTCCGGATCGTGAAATCAGCCGGCCGCGTCCCGCCATTTGGACAGGCCGGCTGAGTTTTCTCCAACCCCACTTTGCCATGCAAACCATGACCCATCCGACACCCCTCCGCCGCGCCTGCTCCCTTGGCGCGGTTGCCGGCCTGCTTCTTGCCACCGGCCTCTCCGCGCAGACCGCCACGTCTCCCGCCGACGAACAGGCCGTCAAGCTCGATAAGTTCATTGTCACCGGCTCGAACATCCCTTCCACGGAGACAACCGCCGAGGCCCGCACCTTTCCGGTCGCGACCATCGATCGCCGCCTCATCGAGCAGAGCGGCTTACAGAACACCACCGAGCTGCTCCAGCGGATGACGCTGTCCAACGGCGGCAGCGTGCCCTTCACCAACAACGCCACCGGCTTTACCCCCGGCGCGTCCTCCACTTCGCTCCGCGGTCTCGGGCCCGAGGCCACGCTTGTGCTCGTCAACGGCCGGCGCATGCCCTTCTACCCGATCGGCACCGGCGGCACCACGGCCTTTGTTGACCTGAATTCCATTCCCCTCTCCGCCATCGAGCGCATCGAGGTGCTCAAGGACGGCGCCTCCGCCGTCTACGGTGCCGATGCCGTCGCGGGCGTGGTAAACATCATTTTCCGCAAGGGCTACGATGGCGCCGAAGCCTCCATCACATACGGCAACACGACCAACAAGGATAGTTCCGAGTTCACTGCCAACATTATGTATGGCGTCACCACGGACAAAAGCAGCATCATGGTCGGTGCGAATTACTACAATCGCGAGCCCATCTTCAACCGCGACCGCAGTTACTCGGCCATCCCGCCGTTCCTCAGTTCGAACTCCTCGCCGCCGAACTTCCAGATCACCCGCGCCGCCGTGCTCGATGCGCTCGGCCTGCCTGCCGGTTCCGCCATCACCATCGACGGCGCCGCCGACACCACAACCCCCGTCTTCTTCGCCACCTCCGGCCCGAACGTTCCCGGCACCCTCACGCCCGCCGCCGGCAACCAGAACGCCAACAACCGTGGCAACGTCCCGGCCAACCTCTACACGTTTACAACGGCTCGCCGCTCGACCTTCAACTTCAACGAATTCTCCGGCTCTTTCCCCGAGATTACGCGAAAGGGCGCCTTCGCGGCTTGGGAGCGTGCTTGGGGCGATCGGGTCAAGACCTACGGTGATCTGTTTTTCTCGCAGGTTCACCAGATTGACGAACTAGCCCCTTATGCCACGGGCAATTTCGAGACCAACGGGCAGACCACAATTGTTGTTCCGGCCCGCACCCCGAACCCCATCCTCACGCCGGCAGAGGTCGCTCGCGGCAGCCGCACTGCGGCATCCGGCGCCTTCAATCCGTTCAATCCCTTCAACCAGGATCTCTCAGGCACCTCCCGCATCCGTCTGGCTGAGTGGGGCAACCGCGTCTATCACAACCGCAATACGGCCTTCGCCGTCACCGGCGGCATCAAGTTCGAGAACATCATGGATAAGTGGAACCTCGACGCCGGCCTGCGCTACGGCACCATCGAGAACAACGCCCGCGCCGGGCTCATATCCACCTCGCGCTTCCTCCGTGCCCTCAACGCCGCCGACCCGATCTTCAATCCGGCGTCGCCCTCTTACATCGGCACCACCCAACCCTACAACCCCTTTGGCTACTTCCGCAACCCGATCGCGTCCAACGCCGCCCCCGTCGCTTTTGCGACGCACTACACGCGAGACGAGAACCGCTCGGCCACAATGCAGGCCAACTTCCTGCTCAACACCGCCAGCCTGATGGAAGTGCCCGCCGGCGACGTTGGCTTCGCCTTCGGCGCCGAATATCGCCGCGAAAAGGTCCACCAAGCCCCCGACTCCACACAGCTCTCAGGCGACCTCTTGGGCTCCAATGTCGGCACCTTGACTGTCGCCCAGCGCAAGATCGCCTCCTACTTCGGCGAGATTGAGATCCCGATCTTCAGCGAGAAGAAGAGCCTGAATTACGTCCACTCGCTCTCGCTCAACATCGCCGCCCGTTACGAGGACTTCCTTACCTCGGGCCGCAGCGTCTTCGTGCCCAAGTTCGGCGTCCGTTGGCAGCCGCTGGCCGACGGCTCCCTCGTCGTTCGCTCCAGTTGGGGCGAGGGCTTCCGCGAACCTTCGCTGTTCGAGCTTTTCTCCGGTCGCACGGCTGGGCTCCAGCCCATCGACGACCCACTCACCGGCAACTCTGAGCCGGAGCAGAACGTGGTGACGGGCGGCAACGCCCTCCTGGAGGCCGAGGAGACCGAGTCTTTCAATGTCGGCATTGTCTGGTCCCCCAAGGGTCGTCTGGAAGGCTTCACCGCCTCCTTCGACCTCTGGCGCATCGAGCGCGACGGCACCGTCGCCGCCAACAACCAGGATACCGTAGATCGCGCCGTCGGCCGTGATATCACTGGCGTGCTTAAGCCCGGCGGTCTTCGCCCGGGCGAGAGCGTCCTCCGCGACCTCGCCGGCAATATCACCCAGGTCAACTCCGTGTTCCTCAACGCCGGCGTCACCATAGCGGAGGGCTTCGATGCCGCCGCCAGCTACACTTGGAACACTCAAGCGTGGGGTCGGTTTGATGTCGGCGCCAATGCGACTTATATGAGTTCCTATCGTGGTTCCACCGTTCCCGGCGTGGCCCCGGTCGAGGGTATCGACGACACCATACCTGGCAGCGCTGGAGACGACGCATTGCTGCGCATCAAGGGACAAGCCTTCGTTGGTTGGGCTTGGAAGGGTATCAGCACCCGCATCACCGGCACCTACACGCACGGCTTCGACGATGTTGGCGGCGATCCGTTCCTCGGCATCCCGTTCCGTGTCGACAGCACGTTCGTCTACGATGTGCAAGTCGGCTACAAGCTCTTCCCCTCGAAGAGCCGCCAGGACGCGGCATGGTATTCCGACCTCAAGCTCACGGTCGGGTGCAACAACCTGCTCGACCAGGATCCTCCGTTTGTCGCCGACGGCGGCAACAACTCCAATGGCTACCCTGGCTTCCTTTACAACGACACCGGGCGCTTCATCTACTTCGGCCTCGAAAAGAAACTCTGATTCGCCCGCCATTCCTCCCCGGCGCGCGGCTTTGGCCGCGCGCCTTTTTTGTCGCCGGGGCGGGGGAGTTTGGTCGCAGGCCGTGGTCCGCTGGTCGGGCGGTGCTTGCGCCACGGGCGACCTACGGAAAACTGCGCGCATGAAAACCGCCGCCCTCCGCCTGCTTGCGTTGGCCACGCTGGCTCTCTCCGTTGCCGCCCAGTCCGCCAATTCCGTGCACACGCTCAAGCTCGACGAGGGAGCCGCATCGCCCCCGGCCCGGTTGGATGACTTCACGTGGCTGGCCGGGCACTGGGTCGGCACCGGCTTCGGCGGCGCGCACGTCGAGGAGATCTGGACGCCACCGGAGGGCACCAGCATGGCGGGCATGTTCCGGCTCGTCAGCAAGGGGGCCGCGCAGGTCTACGAACTTTGCGTGCTGCTGCCGGTCGACGACACTGTCGAGCTGCGCCTCAAGCACTTCACGCGCGAACTCAAGGGCTGGGAGGAAAAGGCCGACCACGTCACGTTCCGTCTCGTCCGGGTCGCGCCCGGCGAGGCCTGCTTCGAGGGCCTCACCTTCCGCCTTGATGACGGCGGCGCCACGCTCCGGGTCTGGCTCGTGACCAAAAGCCGCGACGGCGGGATCGCCGAGCAGGAGATGGTCTTTCAAAGGCGGAGCTGGCCACGCTGAGCCCCGTTCACCCGGTCAAGGATCCGCGCGTCCCTTATGACCAGAATGCCGCTGGATTCCCTGGAATTGATTTTCATTACGAATCGGGGAATGCGCCCGTATGTGCAGGACTCGCAGCTGCCATGAGAAGGACGGGTGATTTCTGGCTGAAACTGGGGATGATCACATTTCTGGTCATCTCCGAAGGCCCTGCGCGAACAATGCGGCCGCCCGCCGCCGAGGATGTGATCGACCGTTTGTTGGCGGATACACGCTCCCGTCCTTGGCAGGAGGCTTGGGACCGGGGTTCGGCTCCGGCCGATGACGCATGCGCGGCGGCTGACGTGCTGGTTGTGCTTGTGCCAGGCTTCGCCTACCGGAGCCTGGAGGGCAACGGTGCCGACCTTGCCGGACCGAAACGCGCATTGGAAGCCGTCGGCTTCCGGTGTGAGTTGGCTCCATTGCGCGACACGGCTTCGATCGAAACCAACGCGATGCTCTTGCGTGACTTTCTCCGTGAATGCAGACACGCGCGAATCTGGCTGATCAGCGCTAGCTCGGGCGGGCCGGTTGCAGCCGAGGCCATCTCACAGTTGGCGCATGATTCCGGGGCTCCCAACCGGATCAAGGCTTGGGTGAATATTGGCGGTTTGTTGCGGGGCACGGCACTGGCAGATGATGCAGTTGCCTGGCCCAAGCGTTGGTTTGCCCAGGTGATGTTTCGCCTACGCGGGTGGGATTTCGAAGCCGTGCGCAGCCTGACCACCGCGCGAAGCCACGACCGGGCCCGAAGCTGGGTCCGGCCCGACGGCTTGACGATTGTGAACGTGGTTGGCGTGCCGCGCAACCGAGGGGAAGTCTCGGACCGGGCCATATCTGGATACCGGCGTCTCGCTCAGCTGGGGGCTAATGACGGGCTGACTCTGATCACCGACGCCTTGGTTCCGGACGCGATCACCGTCGTTGCGGCGGGTTACGATCACTTCTTGCTCGACCCGGAAATTGATCGCCGCACCCGGTCGCTCGCCCTGAAAATCCTGCAGGGGAAACAGGACTGATCGCCGGCGCCAGGAATCGGCCGAACGGCTAGCGGAAATCTGTTCGCCACGCCGCGCCCGGCGGCTTCACTCGCGGCATGTTCGCTCCGATCGAAGGCCTGCGCTCCCCCTACGACCAGAACGCCGGCGGCCTGCACCATCTCGGCCGCATGCTCGACAAGATGCGCCTCAAGGCCGCCGGGAAACTCCCGGAGGACTTCCAGCGCAACTACGGCCTCTCCTTCGGGCTCGACGGCCAGCTCTGCGGTTTCCTCGGCGTCGAGTTCAACGCCATCGAGGCCCGCGTGCTCCAAGGCGGCACCGATGCCGAGATCGTCGAATGGATCTTCTCGCAGGGCCTCCGGCCCAACCGGCAGCAGGCCCGCGTCTGGAACGAATACATCCGCAAGCTCGGCTGGAACGACCGCGGCGCCGCCGTCATCGCCAAGGTCAAGCAGGAGTCCGGCATGACGCACCGCGACGACATCCAGACCGTGTTCGACGGCATCGAGGCGTTGGAAGGCCGGCCCTTGCCGCCGCGGCGAGGTTGATTCATACCAATCGCCCAAGCCAATCAGACTTTACACCAAGCAAGCAAAGGGAGCGAAGAGGCTGAAAATTCAAAGCCTTTGCGACCTTGGCGTCCTTCGTGTTACAGCCAAAAGTTCAGGGAGGCTGATATCACGCCCACGGCGCGCCGGGCGGGCCGAAGCGCGTGCCGGCGGGGAAATCGAGGCCGAACTCCTCGCGCAGGAGCCGGAGCAGTTGGTCCGCCGAGGTCAGCGGCTCCGCCGTGAGGATTTCCACGCCGCGGCGGCGCAGGAATTTCCCTTCCCGGATCGCCACCCGCGTGCCGTCCGGCCGCGCGCGGCCGACAATCAGGTTGTGCCGGAAATGCGACTGCTCATGCGCGCTCGTCCACCAGTTGCCCACCTCGCAGTCGACGAAGTGGAATTCGTCGAGGGAAAACTCGCACACGTCCATCCAGCCGCCCTCGGCGGGCACCTGGTGGAAGAGCCGGCCGTTTTCGCGGGCCAACCGGCGCGGCTCGTGCGGCGTGGGCAGCTCGCGGTCGAACACCAGCGGAATCGCGCAGGTCAGCGACGAGGTGCCGAGCCCGGCGTCGGCCAGATATTCGCCCTCGGGCAGGGTCACTTTCACGAAGGTGTGCGTGCGGTGGGGGATTTGCTCCCGCGGGATGGGTCCGCGCACCCGCGCGCCCAGGAGCATCGCGCGGAAACCCAGCGCGCGCAGCGCCAGCAGGAGGAGATTGTTTTGCTCGAAGCAATAACCGCCCCGCCGCCCGTGGACGAGTTTGGCCATGAGCGCCCCCGGCGTCAGGCGGATCGGCCGGCCGAGGAGCACGTCGAGGTTTTCAAACGGGATGCTCGTCGTGTGGTGCAGTGAGATGGCATGCAGCGTCTCCAACGTCGGAGTGCGCGGGCCGGCGTAGCCGATGCGCGCGAGATAGGCGTCGAGGTCAAAGCCGGTCGTGGACATGCCGGCAGCATACGGACCGGAAACAGGCCGGCAACTGGTCGTTCGGCCCGGGCGGCACAGCTCTTGAGCTTGCGTTCCTCACAGTGACGGGAAACTCGGCCCGCAAGAACGGGAAAATCGGCTTCGTGGGCGTCGGGAGCATGGGCGGCGCTCGGGCTTGGGGGCCTCGATAAGAGCGACGTCGCCGAGCTGACCTTCAGGGGCCGGCACGGCTTGCGTTCCACCAGCTCACGGGAAGTCTCGCAGCGCCAGCCAGCCGTAGGCGGCGGCGTAGAGGGCGCATTCCGTCATGAGCAAGGCGTAGCCGAGGCGCAGCCATGGCGTCGTGAGCGTGGGCCGGACGCCCAGCCACGGCAGGACGGCCAGCCGCCCGCCCCAGAACAACGCCGTGGTGCCGCACACCGCCCGCGCCAGCGGCGAGCCGGCGACAAGCTCCGGCGCGAAAAACACCGAGAACAACCCGAGCACGGCGATCATCGCCCCGATGGACACGTTCTGCGCCACGGCGAAACGCCGGTGGATGGCCGGCAAGGCCGCGAGGTTCTTCTCCCAGTCGGGCGGGATGGGCGTGAAACACGCCAGGGCGAGCGTGACGAAATGCAGCACCCCCGCCAATCGCACCCCGAGAATCCAGAGCGAGTCCGTCATGCCGCACGACTAGCATTCCGCGGCCCCGCGGACAAGCCGGGCGTGGCCGTGCTGCTCAGGCGCGGTCGAAGCGGCAGGCGTAGCAACCGTGGCCGGCGAAACGCGCGTGCAGATACGCCACCTCCGGGCGCGCCAGCCAGGCGCGGATTTTCTCCGGCGCGGCGTCCGGCTCCACCAGCGTCGACTCGATGATCTCGTCGGCGCGGTTGTAGGCGCGCAGGGCGAATGTGCGGTTGAAATAGCCCGGCGGCAGCTCGTCGCGCCAGACCCGGGGCGCGGGCTCTTCCGCGGAGATGTAGACCGGCCCCGTCTCGGCGAAGATGCCGGGCAAGGGCACGGCGTGGTAGCTGCACAGGATGAGGCGCTCGCCGGCCCCGACCCGGCGCAACTGGTCGCGCACGGGCTCGCCGCCCTGCGAGATGAGATGCCGCCCCGGCCGCCCGAAGTCATCGGGTCCGCCGGCCCGGACACGACGGGCGAAGTCCGCGGCGAGGGGACGGGCGGTGAAGCTGACGGCGGTGGCTGTCGCGGGCAGGTCGAGCACTTGGGTCATGCGCCCGAGGGGAAGTTATTTTCGCCGCCACCGCGCAGGCCGAAAACCGGGCAAGGGATTCCCGATGCACTCGCCTCGCGGCGGTCGCGGGTGGCCGCAGGGGGCTTGGCCGCGCGGGGCGGTGCCGTAGGTTGGGCGCACCCCATGAACCGCCGCGATCTGCTCAAACTCGGCGCCGCCGCCGGCGCCGCCTCCCTCCTCCCGCGCCTGGCGGCGCAGACCCCCGCCGCGAAACCGCCGGCCCGTCTGCCGGTCGTCACCGTGCCCGCCGCCGTCGGGGTCGCGCGCGCCGACAAGCCTCTCAACATCCTCATCCTCGGCGGCACGGGTTTCACGGGCCCGCACCAGGTGCGCTATGCCCTCGCGCGCGGGCACAAGCTCACGCTCTTCAACCGCGGCCGCCGCCCGAAGGAGTGGCCGGGCGAGGTCGAGGAGCTGACCGGAGACCGCGAGACCGCCGACCTCAAGGCCCTCGAGGGCCGCGAATGGGACGTGTGCATCGACAACCCCACGAGCGTGCCCTACTGGGTGCGCGACGTCGGCCGCGTGCTGCAGGGCAAGGTGAAGCAATACGTCTACATCTCCTCGCTCTCCGCCTACGCCGCCACCGACCGCACCGACATGACCGAGGACGCCCCGACGGCCCGATACACCGGGCCCGACGTGATGAAGGAGACGCGCGCGACGCTCATCGCCAACATGAGCCTCTTCGGCCCGCTCAAGGCCGCCTGCGAGCAGGAGGCCGAGAAATGGTTTCCCGGCCACGCCACCATCATCCGCCCCACGCTCATCGTCGGCCCGGGCGACGACACCGACCGCTTCACCTACTGGCCCGTGCGCGTGGCGCGCGGCGGCGAGGTGCTGGCCCCGCCGGCGGGCGACCCCATCCAGATCATCGACGCGCGCGATCTCGCCGAGTGGACCATCCGCCTCTGCGAGCAACGGGCCTTCGGCGCGTTCAACGGCGTCGGCCCGGACTACGAGATGAGCGCCGCGGCCATGCTGCACGGCATCCACGCCGCGCTGGGCGGCCGGGTAAAATTCCACTTCACCGACCAGGCCTTCATCAACGAGCAGCAGATCCGCGCGTGGAGCGAATTCACCGCGTGGGTGCCGGGCAGCGGCGAGACCGTGGGCTTCAGCCGCGTGAGCGCGGCGAAGAGCATCGCCTCCGGTCTCACCTACCGGCCGCTCGCCACCACCGTCACGGACCTGATGGCCTGGTTCCGCGCGTTGCCGGCGGAGCGGCAGGCGGGCCTGCGGGCCGGGCTCAAGCCCGAGCGCGAGGCCGAGTTGCTGGCGAAGTGGAAGGCGCGGGCGTAAGTTATTTCACCGGGGATTTCACGGATGCGCGCGGATGGACTGCGGCGCGGTGAGGGCGAAATATCATCACACCCAGGTCGCAAAGCACGCGCAAGCACGCTGCCCCACGACAGAAACTCCGTTTCCGGATAACTTCCAGGATCCCGGTTTAGTCCGGGACCTCGCCCTTGAGCCCATCGAAACGGCGGCCGTCGTGGGTGACATGGATCGCCGAGACGGCGCGGCCCTCCTCGAACACCGCCTCGCACCACAGCGAGCCGTCGGCCCGCCACGCGCGCATCGGCCCGTGCCGCACGCCGCCGCGCCAGGTGAACTCGAATTTCCCGCCGTAGCGGTAGGGTTGCACATGCACGCCATCAGGCGGCGACGGGGGCCTGGGAGTGATGCCGATCACACCCACGACAACCCGGCCGTTGGGAAGTCGGATCGTTATCGGATGCTCCACATCCGGCAGGAAAAAGGGGAATAGGGCTTGGTAGTCCTCTCCGAACGAGGAGGGGAACACCGCCTTGATATAATTCTGCGGCCCGTAGATGTCCTCAAATCGCAGGAAAAGGCGGTCGGGCCGATCGAGGGCAAACTGGTCGAGGGCCGCGCCCAATTGCCGGAGATTTCCCTGCACCACCATCTGCCCGATCTGGAACCTGCGGTATTCGCGATAGGAGGAGATGCCCGGGATCGCGGCGAGGAGGACGACCAGCACCAGCCCGGTGACGATGTATTTGGCGGCGCCTCCCTTGGCGCGTTCGGCGGCGGGCGGGGTTTCGGGGGTGGGGTCCATGGTGGGAGGGTGAGGTAGATGGCTTGGCTTATGGCGGCACCTCGCCCTTGAGTTCATCGAGGCGGCGGCCGTCGCGGGTGATGTGGATGGCCGAGACGGCGCGGCCCTCCTCGAACACCGCCTCGCACCACAGCGAGCCGTCGGCCCGCCACGCGCGCATCGGCCCGTGCCGCACGCCG
>Ga0073934_10006864_pt1 | contig 16252 bp, 15 predicted proteins | sample LarsenN4metaG_FD_76834 | JGI IMG/M metagenome (GOLD analysis project Ga0073934, IMG submission 76834) | Hot spring sediment bacterial and archeal communities from British Columbia, Canada, to study Microbial Dark Matter (Phase II) - Larsen... ...
CCGCGCTTCTGGGACGTGGTGCGCTCGGTGCTGCCGGGCTTCGAGCACGCGCGCGACGCGCTGCGCGACCCCGACCTGCCGCTGCTCTGAGCGCGCCTCAGCCGTCGGCCGTGCGCTGCCGGGTGATGCCCCACAGCAGTTGCCGGATCGGATCGGGATCGACGCGGCGGAAGTCGACCCAGGTCATGCCGCGCAGGAACGGCGGCAGCGTCGGCAGGGCCGGCGCGCCGTCGAGCAGGACCGGGATGAGCGGCGCGCCGCGCCGCACGAACTCCTCGACGAACACGCGCATCTCCTGCTGCTGCCACGGCCCGATGCCGGCGGCGCCGAAGAAGACGGCCGCGCTGCCGATGCACTCGAGCTGACGCTCGAGCTGCGGCAGCGCCGGCTGCCCCGGCGGCAGCTCCCACTCGTCGAGCCAGGGCAGGATGCCGTGGCGCTTGAGTCGCTCGCCGATGCGCTTGACGGCCGCCTTGTCGGCCGAGTTGTGGCACAGGAAGACGTCGAAGCGGCCAGCCGCGCGCTTGTTTGCGAGGGTGGCGGCGTGCGCGGTCGACGGCGGCGCCGGCCGGGCCGCATCGGCCGGATCGTCGAACGGCAGGCGCAGCAGGCCGTTGCCGCTGCGCACCCACGAGGCGTCGCGCTGGCGGTCGATCGCCGAGTGCGCCGCGTCGAGCGCGCGGTCGACCGGCGCGCCGTCGACGAGCGCGCCGTAGAACTCGAGCAGGGGGTCCTCGCGTCGCGTGGAGAAGGTGTGCGGGCGGAAGACCAGCTCGCCGCTCACGACCACGCATCCCGGGCCGAACAGCTGCACCGCCGAGGCGATGGCGGCGCGCCGGTCGGCCGACAGGGGATCGTCGCCGCGGCCGCTCGCGTCGTGCGCCGGGCGCGGCGACAGCACGATGAGCGGCGGCTTCGGTGCCAGCGTGGCCAGCGCATGCGGACCGGCCAGCGGCGACGACAGCGCCAGCTCGGCGGCGTCGGCCACCACGTGCAGCACGTCGCACGGCGGGCACGACGGCCGATCGACGAGCCAGTCCAGCGGGTCGAGCTGCTGCAGCAGCAGCCGGCCGGCGGCGGCCAGGCGCTCGAGCGTCTCGCGTACCACGCGCGGCACCGGTGCGCGCGGCGGGTCGAGCCGGTCGGCCAGCAGCGCGCCCGGTGACGCGATGACGGGCGGCGGCGCCGGCAGGCTCAGCAAGGCGACGCGCAGCGGGCGGTTCATCGTCGATCCTCGGTCGTCGGGCGTGCCTTCGCCGGGGATGATGGGTGCCGCGCCGGGGACGCGTCAACCGGCCGGCGAGAAGCGCCAGACGCCGTCGGCGCCGCGCTGGCGCCGCAGCCGGCCGGCGAGCCACAGCGCGTGCAGGTGCGCGACCGCCTCGCCCATCGCGAAGGTGGTCTGGTGCAGGTCGAGCTTGCGGCCGAACAGCACCGGCAGCAGGTCGGCCGCGCTGCACGGCGCCTTCGCGCACGCGGCCACGGTGTCGGCCAGCCGCAGCTCGTGGTGCTCGCGCAGCTGCGCGATGCGCGCGGGCAGGCCGCGGAACGGGCGGCCGTGCGACGGCAGCACCAGGGTGTCGCCGGGCAGCGCGTCGAAGCGGGCGAGCGAGGCCAGGTACAGCGGCAGCGGGTCGGCCTCGGGTTCGATGTCGATCACGCTCACGTTGGTGGAGATGCGCGGCAGCACCATGTCGCCCGAGATCAGCAGCCGGTCGTCCGCGGCGAACAGCGCGATGTGCTCGGGCGCGTGGCCGTAGCCGGCGATGCAGCGCCAGTCGCGCGGGCCGATGCGCACCGTGTCGCCGTCCATCAGCCGCCGGAATCGCGGCGGCACCTGCGGCACCATGCTCGCGTAGTAGTTCGAGCGCGCGCGCACCTTCTGCACGGCGTCGGGGTCGGTCAGACCGTGGCTGGCGAAGAACGCCGCCGCGCTGTCGCCGCCGAAGCCGGTGGTCGACTGGCTGGCCATGCGCGCGGCGTTCCAGTCGGTCGAGCTGATCCACAGCCGGCACTCGTGTTCGGGCCCGCTCCAGCGCGCGGCGAGCCAGTGCGCCAGGCCGATGTGGTCGGGGTGCATGTGCGTCACCAGCACGCGCAGCACGGGCAGGCCGTCGAGCTGCGTCGCGAACACGCGCTCCCACGCGTCACGCGTCGCATCGTCGGTGATGCCGCAGTCGACGATGGTCCAGCCCTCGCGGCCGTCGAGCCGGTCGCGCAGCAGCCACAGGTTGATGTGATCCAGCGCGAACGGCAGTCCCATGCGCACCCAGCGCACGCCCGGCGCCAGCTCGAGGGTCGAGCCCGCCGCGGGCAGGGCCTCGCCGAGCGGATAGGTCAGTTCGTGTTCCTTCGGGTTGGCCATGGCGCGGGCTACATTTACGTTTACGTCAACGTCAGTCTAACCATGAGCACCGCCGCCCGCTCGAAGGACACGCGCACGTACACCATCACCGAGCTCGCGCAGGAGTTCGACATCACGCCGCGCGCGATCCGCTTCTACGAGGACATGGGCCTGCTCGAACCGTCGCGCGCCGGGCGCAACCGCGTCTACACGCAGCGCGAGCGCACGCGGCTGAAGCTCACCCTGCGCGGCAAGCGCCTCGGGCTGAGCCTGCAGGAGATCAAGCAGCTGGTCGACATGTACGACAGCGAGGCCGACACCGTGCCGCAGCTCGCCGCCTTCCTGAAGGTGCTGCGCGAGCACCGTGCGCAGCTGCAGCAGCAGCTCGAGGACATCGAGGTCATGCTGGCCGAGATCACGCAGCACGAGGAGCGCTGCCGCCGGCTGCTCGCCGAGGCGAAGGCCGCGCGGCGCTGAGCCGGCGCGGCGTGGAGCGACGAAGGAGAGACCACCATGACGCGCGAACGATCGACCATGGCCAGCGCGCCGGCGCGCATCGCCTGCGCTGCGATGCTCGCGGCGCTGGCCGCGCCCGCGGCGGCCGAGCTCTCGGACGTGTCGGCGTCGGCCTTCACCGCGAGCTTCCGCGAGGAGGTCGCGGCCGCGCCCGACGCGCTGTGGCAGGCCATCGCCGCGCTGCCGCAGTGGTGGGACGACGGCCACACCTGGTCGGGCCGCGCCGCGAACATGTCGCTCGAGCTGCGCGCCGGCGGCTGCTGGTGCGAGCGCTGGGGCGATGGCCAGCAGGTGATGCACGGCGAGGTGGCGATGGTGCAGCCGGGCCGCGTGCTGCGCGTGTACGCCAACCTCGGCCCGCTGCAGGAGCTGCCGGTGCGCGGCGTGCTGACGATCGTCACCGGCGTGCAGGACGGCCGCACGATGCTGCGCCTGACCTACCGCGTGGCCGGCGATGCGTCCGCCGGCCTCGACAAGCTGGCGCAGGCGGTCGACCAGGTGCTCGCGCATCAGGTCCGCCGGCTCAAGTCGATGGCCGAGAGCGGGCGGCCCGGCTAGCCGCCGACGGATGCCGCAAGGCGAGGGGCCACGAGGCAAGCGGCCACGAGGCGAAGGGCCGCCAGGGCGGAGGCCGCGACGGATCGCGCCGGCATCCCTTAGACTTGACGTTTACGTAAACGTCAACCAAGGTCGACCGGCGTCGCTGCCGCTTGCCGTGGCTGTTCGTGGCTCCTCGTGGCCCGGGCGCGCGGCGGCCCGTCGGTCGATCGCATCGCACCGCACCGCCGCCCATGACACCCGCCGATCCCGACTACGAGCGCCGCGCGCGCGACTCCTTCGCCCGCCAGGCCGTGATGAGCACCATCGGCGCCGCGCTGGAGGCGGTGGCGCCCGGCCGCGCGGTCGTCACGATCGACCACCGCGCCGAGCTGACGCAGCAGCACGGCTTCCTGCACGCCGGCATCGTGGCGACGGCGCTGGACTCCGCCTGCGGCTACGCGGCCTTCACGCTGATGCCGGCCGACGCGGCCGTGCTGACCGTCGAGTTCAAGGTCAACCTGCTGGCACCGGCGCGCGGCCCGCGGCTGCGCTGCGAGGCCGCCGTGACCAAGGCCGGCCGTACGATCAGCGTCGTCGACGGCCGCGCCGTCCAGCTGGGCGACGACGGGCAGGAGAGCCTCGTCGCCACGATGACCGCCACCGTGATGACCGTGCTCGGCCGCGCCGGGCTCAGACACTGACACGAACGAAGGAGACACTGCCATGAACCTGCCCGGCCTCGACTTCCAGCTCGGCGAGGACATCGAAGCGCTGCGCGACAGCGTGCGCGCGTTCGCCGAGGCCGAGATCGCGCCGCGCGCGGCCGAGATCGACCGCAGCGACCGCTTCCCGATGGACCTGTGGCGCAAGATGGGCGAGCTGGGCGTGCTCGGCATCACCGTGCCCGAGGCCTACGGCGGCGCCGACATGGGCTACCTCGCGCACATGGTGGCGATGGAGGAGATCAGCCGCGCCAGCGCGAGCGTGGGCCTGAGCTACGGCGCGCACTCCAACCTGTGCGTCAACCAGATCAAGCGCAACGGCAGCGAGGCGCAGAAACGCAAGTACCTGCCCAGGCTCGTCAGCGGCGAGCACGTCGGCGCGCTGGCGATGAGCGAGCCGGGCGCCGGCTCCGACGTGATCGGCATGACGCTCAAGGCCGAGGAGAAGAACGGCTACTACGTGCTCACCGGCACCAAGATGTGGATCACCAACGGCCCCGACGCCGACACGATGGTGGTCTACGGCAAGACCGAGCCCGAGCTCGGCGCGCGCGGCGTCACCGCGTTCATCGTCGAGAAGGGCATGAAGGGCTTCTCCACCGCGCAGAAACTCGACAAGCTCGGCATGCGCGGCTCGCACACCGGCGAGATGGTGTTCGACCACGTCGAGGTGCCGGCCGAGAACGTGCTGGGCCAGGTGAACGGCGGTGCGAAGGTGCTGATGAGCGGCCTCGACTACGAGCGCGCGGTGCTGGCCGCCGGGCCGATCGGGATCATGCAGGCGGTGATGGACAACGTGGTGCCCTACATCCACGACCGCAAGCAGTTCGGCCAGAGCATCGGCGAGTTCCAGCTCATCCAGGGCAAGGTCGCCGACATGTACACCGTGCTGCAGGCCGCGCGCGCGTTCTGCTACACGGTGGGCAAGAACCTCGACCGGCTCGGCGCCGAACACGTGCGCCAGGTGCGCAAGGACTGCGCGAGCGTCATCCTGTGGTGCGCCGAGAAGGCCACGTGGATGGCCGGCGAGGGCATCCAGATCTTCGGCGGCAACGGCTACATCAACGAGTACCCGCTCGGGCGGCTGTGGCGCGACGCCAAGCTCTACGAGATCGGCGCCGGCACCAGCGAGATCCGCCGCATGCTGATCGGCCGCGAGCTGTTCGCCGAGACCCTGTGAGCGGCGCCGGGCACGGCGCCTGCGCCCGTAGACTGGCGGCATGAGCCTCGAACTGACCGAACTGCTGGAAGCCAACCGCGCCTGGGCCGCCGCGGTCAAGCAGCGCGACCCCGGCTTCTTCACCCGGCTGGCCAAGCAGCAGAGTCCGAAGTACATGTGGATCGGCTGCGCCGACAGCCGCGTGCCGGCCAACGAGATCACCGGGCTCGACCCCGGCGAGGTGTTCGTGCACCGCAACGTCGCCAACGTGGTGGTGCACTCCGACCTGAACGCGCTGTCGACCATCCAGTTCGCGGTCGAGCACCTGAAGGTCGAGCACATCATCGTGGTCGGGCACTACGGCTGCGCCGGCGTGCGCGCGGCGATGCGCGGCGTGCGCGTCGGACTGGCCGACAACTGGCTGCGCCACGTGCACGACGTGCGCCTGCGCCACCGCAAGCGGCTCGACCACCTGACGCCGCAGCAGCAGGAAGACGTGCTGTGCGAGATGAACGTGATCGAGCAGGTGGGCAACGTCGCGCTGTCCACGGTGATCCAGGACGCGTGGGCGCGCGGGCAGAAGGTCGCGGTGCACGGCTGGGTCTACGGTCTGCGCGACGGCCTGCTGAAGGACCTGCAGTGCACGATGGACCGCCCCGACACGGTGGTGCAGGTGTTCGCCGACGCCTTCAAGCGCTACCCGCGACAGGCCGGCGCGGGCGATGCCGCCGAGACCGGCTTCGACTGATGTTCCCGCACCAGCTCACCGACGGCCGCGCGTTCGCCATCGCCCAGGCGATGCTCGAGGGCTTCAACAAGCACTACCGCCTGTTCCGCGAGACCAGCCGCCAGGCCAAGGCGCGCTTCGAGGCGGCCGACTGGCTGGGCCAGCAGCGCGCGCAGCGCGAGCGCATCGAGTTCTACGACCGCCGCGTCGACGAGGCGGCCGAGCGGCTGCAGCGCGAGTTCGACGCCTCGGCGCTGTCGGCCGACACCTGGCAGCAGGTGAAGCTGCACTACATCGGGCTGCTGATCGACCACCACCAGCCCGAGCTGGCCGAGACCTTCTTCAACTCGGTCACCACCAAGATCCTGCACCGCAGCTACTTCCGCAACGAGTTCCTGTTCGTGCGGCCGGCGGTGAGCACCGAGTACATCGAGAACGACGAGCCCGCGGCCACGCCGACCTACCGCGCCTACTACCCGACGCGCGACACCCTGCGCGACACCCTGGTGCGCATCGTCGACAACTTCCAGCTGCAGCGCGAGTTCGAGGACCTGGGGCGCGACGTCGACCACGTGCTGGCCGCGCTGCGCGCCTACACCGGCGAGGTGCGGCTGCGCACGAACTTCCAGATCCAGGTGCTGTCGAGCCTGTTCTACCGCAACAAGGGCGCCTACGTGGTGGGCAAGATCGTCAACGGCTTCGCCGAGACGGCCTTCGCGCTGCCGGTGCTGCACACGCCGCGCGGCCAGCTCGCCATCGACACGGCGCTGTTCGGCGAGGACGACCTGCTGATGCTGTTCAGCTTCGCGCGCGCGTACTTCATGGTCGACATGGAGATCCCGAGCGCCTACGTGCAGTTCCTGCGCTCGCTGATGCCGCGCAAGCCGCGCTCGGAGATCTACAGCGCGCTGGGCCTGCAGAAGCAGGGCAAGAACCTCTTCTACCGCGACTTCCTGTACCACCTGCGCCACTCGAGCGACAAGTTCCGCATCGCGCCCGGCATCAAGGGCATGGTGATGCAGGTGTTCGACCTGCCGAGCTTCCCGTACGTCTTCAAGGTCATCAAGGACTTCTATCCGCCGCAGAAGGACACCACGCGCGAGCAGATCATGAAGAAGTACCTGCTCGTCAAGCAGCACGACCGCGTGGGCCGCATGGCCGACACGCTGGAGTACAGCAACGTCGCGTTCCCGCGCCACCGCTTCGAGCAGGAGCTGGTCGACGAGCTGAAGCACTTCTGCGGCAGCCTGGTCGAGGAAGACGGCGACATGCTCGTCATCCGCCACCTCTACATCGAGCGGCGCATGATCCCGCTGAACATCTACCTGGCCGACGCCAGCCCGGCGCAGATCGAGCACGCCGTGATCGAGTACGGCAACGCCATCAAGGACCTGGTGGCCGCGAACATCTTCCCCGGCGACATGCTGTGGAAGAACTTCGGCGTCACGCGCCACGGCAAGGTGGTGTTCTACGACTACGACGAGATCGAGTACATCACCGACTGCAACTTCCGCAAGGTGCCCACGCCGCGCACCGAGGAGGAGGAGATGTCCGGCGAGGTCTGGTATGCGGTCGGCCCGAAGGACGTGTTCCCCGAGACCTTCGGCCCCTTCCTGCTGGGCAATCAGGCGGTGCGCGAGGTGTTCATGAAGCACCACGCCGACCTGCTCGATCCCGCGTTCTGGCAGGCGCACAAGGAGCGCATCCTCGCCGGCCACGTGCACGACGTGTTCCCGTACGACGCGCACCGGCGCTTCCGTCCCGAGCGCCGCGCGGCCGACGCCGAAGCCGCGGCCGCCACCGCCGCCGCCTGAGCCCATGGACTGGCTGCAGGCCTTCGAGTTCGCGAGCTACGTGGTCACCGTCGTCGGCCTGCCGTTCGCGGTGTGGGTGTTCTTCGCCGAGCAGCGCAAGGAGCGCGAGAACGAGGAGGAAGAGGCCTACCAGCACCTGTCCGACGCGTACAACGACTTCCTCAAGGTCGTGCTCGACAACGCCGACCTGCAGCTGCTCACCGCGGCGGCGCTGCCCAACCCCACGCCCGAGCAGAGCGAGCGCATGCTGGTGATCTTCGACATGCTGATCTCGCTGTTCGAGCGCGCCTACCTCGTGGCGCACAAGGAGCACATGTCGCCCACCGAGCAGCGGCGCTGGAACTCGTGGGACGACTTCATGCGCGAGTGGCTGCGCCGCGACGACTTCTTCAACGCGCTGCCGCGCCTGCTGCGCGGCGAAGACCCCGAGTTCCAGTCGTACATCAAGCGCCTGGCGCAGGAGGAACGCACCGGGAGCATCATTCCCGTCTGAGCCGCGCGGCCGCTGATCGCCCGCCGACCCGACCGCCCCACCCATCCATCGACCCCGGAGGTAGCCATGTCATCGTCCAAGGATCCCGTCGTCATCGTCTCGGCCGCGCGCACGCCCATCGGCGGGCTGCTCGGCGATCTGTCGTCGCTGGCCGCGTGGGAGCTCGGCGCCATCGCGGTGAAGGCCGCGGTCGAGCGCGCCGGCGTGCCTGGCGACGCCGTCAACGAAGTGCTGCTCGGCAACTGCCTGATGGCCGGCCAGGGCCAGGCGCCGGCGCGCCAGGCCACCTTGAAGGCCGGGCTGCCGCAGAGCACCGGCGCGGTCACGCTCAGCAAGATGTGCGGCAGCGGCATGCGCGCGATGATGTTCGCGCACGACATGCTCAAGGCGGAGACCGCCGACGTCATGGTCGCCGGCGGCATGGAGAGCATGACCAATGCGCCGCACCTGGCGATGGTGCGCAAGGGCGTGAAGTACGGCGCCACCGCGTTCTACGACCACATGGCGCTCGACGGACTCGAGGACGCCTACGACCGCGGCAAGGCGATGGGCGTGTTCGCCGAGGAGTGCGTCGCCAAGTACCAGTTCACCCGCGAGGCGCAGGACCAGTTCGCGATCGCGTCCACGCAGCGCAGCAAGAAGGCCAACGAGGACGGCAGCTTCGACTGGGAGATCGCGCCGGTCACCCTGCCGGGCAAGGGCGGCGACACGGTGGTCAAGCACGACGAGCAGCCCTTCAAGGCCAGGCTCGACAAGATCCCGGGCCTCAAGCCCGCGTTCAAGAAGGACGGCAGCATCACCGCGGCCACCTCGTCGAGCATCTCCGACGGCGCCGCCGCGCTGGTGCTGATGCGCGAGTCGACCGCCGTGCGCATGGGCTGCAAGCCGCTGGCGCGCATCCTCGCGCACGCCGTGCACGCGCAGGCGCCGAACTGGTTCACCACCGCGCCGGTCGGCGCGATCGACAAGGTGCTCAAGAAGACCGGCTGGCAGGCCAAGGACGTGGACCTGTGGGAGGTCAACGAGGCCTTCGCCGCGGTCACGATGGCCGCGATGCACGAGTTCAAGCTGCCGCACGAGATCGTCAACGTGCACGGCGGCGCCTGCGCGCTCGGCCACCCGATCGGCGCGTCGGGCGCGCGCATCGTCGTCACCCTGCTCGGCGCGCTGCGCACGCGCGGGCTGAAGAAGGGCGTGGCGGCGCTGTGCATCGGCGGCGGCGAAGCCACCGCGATGTCGGTCGAGCTGTTCTGAAGGTGCGGGCGCTCGTCGTCGCGGGGGCGCGATGGCGACGGCTGCCCTGGCGTTCTCGGGCAGGCGATTCCTGAGTCGATGTCTACTGGATTGACATACAGTCCGCTTGCCGTCAATCATTCTTCATCAACAGGGGATGCGCATGGAGCAGCAGCAGAAGGTGGTCGTCAGAACAAGTGCGGGCGCCTTCGAATCTGAACGGGCCGTGATCCTGGAGTTGGCCGATGGCCGCGAGGTGAGTCTCTACGTCGACAAGGAACTCATCGACAAGCACAAGGAAGCCGAGTTCCTGAACGTCACTGTCGTGAAGAGCAACCCGCGCGAGAAGACGAAGACTGTGCTGCTGCCGTCGGAGACATTCGAGACCATGTCCAGATGGGCGACAGTCGCACAGGACAAGTTCGTCAAGGCATGATTCTCAGCAACGTCGCGATTCTCGAGGCCCTGAACAAGGGCCTCTTTTCCGTCGAGCCGCTATCCGGACAAGACCCGTCGGCTCCGCCCTTCAACACGAGTGCCCTCGATCTGCGGCTCGGCCCTGAAATCAACGTGCCGAGGACGAACGAGGCGCCGATCCAGCTCGATCTTCGGAAACCGGGGATCGCAGCGCTGCTGCGCAAGCATTGCGACGTTCTTCGCATCAGCGAAGATCAGCCGTTCTCGCTCAGGCCTCATCGGTTCGTTCTCGGCATGACGATGGAGCTGGTGCGATTCCCGTTGGGAGGACCACAGACGCTGTCGTTGGCCGCGCGAATCGAAGGGAAGAGTTCGCTGGCACGATGCGGACTGCTCGTGCACTTCACCGCGCCGACGATTCATGCCGGCTTCAGCGGAAGGATTGCGCTGGAGATGATCAACCTCGGTCCGGCTGACATTCTCCTGACGCCAGGCATGTTCATCTGCCAGCTCATCCTCGAGGAAGTTCGCGGAGCGCCGGCCGATGCCCCCAATCAGTTCCGGAATCAGTCGACCCCCACGGGCTCGCGGGCTGCATCGCGGCGGGCCCGGAGCATCATCAGGTAGACCATTATGCTGCTGAGCGACGACCACCGTGCGGTGCAGGACGCGGTGCGCGCCTTCGTGCAGGACCGCATCGCGCCGAACGCGGCGCGCTGGGACAAGGAGCACCACTTTCCGAAGGCCGAGCTGCGCGGCCTCGCCGAGCTCGGCTGCTACGGCGTGGCGGTGCCGACCGAGTACGACGGCGCCGGGCTCGACTACCTGGCGCTCGCGCTCATCCTCGAGGAGATCGCCGCCGGCGACGGCGCCACCTCGACCATCGTGTCGGTCAACAACTGCCCCGTGTGCTCGATCCTGATGGCCTTCGGCGACGAGCAGCAGAAGCAGCGCTTCCTCAGGCCGCTGGCGCGCGGCGACATGCTGGGCGCGTTCTGCCTCACCGAGCCGCACGTCGGTTCCGAGGCGGGCGGGCTCAGGACCACCGCCCGGCGCGACGGCGACCACTACGTGCTCGACGGCGTCAAGCAGTTCATCACCAGCGGCAGGAACGGCGACCTGGCCATCGTGATGGCCGTCACCGACAAGGCCGCCGGCAAGAAGGGCATCAGCGCCTTCGTCGTGCCGACCGACACGCCCGGCTACGTGGTCGCGCGCGTCGAGGACAAGATGGGCCAGCACGCGAGCGACACCGCGCAGATCGTGTTCGACGGCTGCCGCGTGCCGGCGTCGCACCGGCTCGGCGACGAAGGCATGGGCCTGAAGATCGCGCTGTCGGGGCTCGAAGGCGGGCGCATCGGCATCGCGTCGCAGGCCGTGGGCATGGCGCGTGCGGCGTTCGAGGCCGCGCTGGCCTACAGCAAGGAGCGGCGCGCCTTCGGCCAGCCGATCTTCGAGCACCAGGCGGTGCAGTTCCGGCTGGCCGAGATGGCCACGCAGATCGAGGCGGCGCGCCAGCTCATCTGGCACGCCGCGAGCCTGAAGGACGCCGGGCGACCGTGCCTGAAGGAAGCCGCGATGGCCAAGCTCAACGCCACCGAGATGGCCGAGCGCGTGTGCTCGTCGGCCATCCAGGTGTTCGGCGGCTACGGCTACGTCAGCGACTTCCCGGTCGAGCGCATCTACCGCGACGTGCGCGTGTGCCAGATCTACGAAGGCACGAGCGAGGTGCAGAAGATCCTCATCGGCCGCGCGCTGGCCTGAGGCGCGCGAGGTCGTCGCCCGCCGTGCGCCGGACCCGCCGCCGATGAACGAAGCCGACGCGCGCCGCGTCCTGCTGCTGCGCGCCCTCGAGACCGCCGCGCCCGACGGCCCGCTGTGGACCGCCGAAGACCGCGAGTGGGCGACGCGCGCGGCGCGCGACGCGCTCGGCACCGAGGCGCCGGCCGAGGACTGGCTGGCCGGGCGCGCGCGCATCGCGATGCAGCGCCTCGCGCCGCGCGACGCCACCCTGGCGCGGCGCGCCGCGCCGGCCGCACGCGTCGCGCGCGCGGTGGCGCTGGCCGTCGCGTGCGCGCTCGCGCTCGGCGTCGCGGCCGACGCGATCGGCCCCACGCAGCGCATCAACCTGCTCGCGCCGCCGGTGTGGGCGGTGGTCGCGTGGAACCTGCTCGTCTATCTGTGGCTCGCGCTGGCCGCCGTCGCGCGGCGCGGCGCGGCGCCGCCCGGCGGGCCGCTGCGTGCGTGGATCGCGCGCTGGTGGGCGCCGGCGCCGTGGCCCGCGCGGTGGCCGACCGGCGGCGGCGCGGCCGCGGCACGCATCGAAGTCGATGCCGCGTTCGGCGCGCTGTGGTCGCGCCACGCGCTGCCGATCGCCGGCGCGCGCGCCGCCGCCGTGCTGCACGCGGCCGCCGCCGCGCTCGCCGCGGGCCTGGCGGCCGGCCTGTACCTGCGCGGCCTCGTGCTCGACTACCGCGCCGGCTGGCAGAGCACCTTCCTCGATGCGGCCACCGTGCACGCCGTGCTCGCCGCGGCCTTCGCGCCGGCGTCGGCGCTCACCGGCATCGCGGTGCCCGATGCGGCGACGGTCGAGGCGCTGCGGGTGCTGCCCGCTGCGCCGGGCGGGCCGGAAGCCGGCGCCGGCGGCGGCGCGAACGCGGCGCCGTGGATCCACCTGTACGCGGCCACCTTGGCCGTCGCGGTCGTGCTGCCGCGCACGCTGCTGGCCGCGTGGCAAGGCGCGCGCGCGCGCCGCCTCGCGGCGACCATCGAGCTGCCGATCGCCGAGCCCTACTACCAGGCCTTGCTGCGTGCGCAGCGCGGCCACGCGGCCGGCGTGATCGTGCTGCCGCACGCCGCCGCGCCGTCGGCGCAGGCCGCGCTCGGCCTGCGCAGCCTGCTGGCCGGCGTGTTCGGCGAGTCGGTGCAGTTGCGCATCGGCGCGCCGGTCGCGTTCGGCCACGAGGAAGAGGCCACCGTGCCGGCGCCGTCCGACGCGGCCGCGGCGCTGGCGCTGTTCGACCTCGCCGCCACGCCCGAGGCCGAGCAGCACGGCCGCATGATGCAGGCGCTCGCGCGCACGGCCGGCGCGACGCCGCTCGTGATGCTGCTCGACGAGGCCGCGTTCGTGCGGCGCTTCGGCGCGCGTTCCGAGCGCCACCAGCAGCGCCGCGCGGCATGGCGCCACTTCGCCGAGACGCGCGGCTGGCCGATCGTGTTCGCCGACCTCGACGCGCCCGATCCGGCGCGCGCGCGCGCCGCCCTCGAGGCGGCGATCGGAGCCGCTGCCGGGTCCGCCACCGCATCGTCGGCGATCGAGACGCCGCCCGCGCGGCGCTGACGAGCCCGCCCCGCGCCATGACCCGCATCGCGCTCACGCTCGTCTCGCACACCAACGCCGGCAAGACCACGCTGGCGCGCACCCTGCTGGGCCGCGACGTGGGCGAGGTGCGCGACGCGCCGCACGTGACCGACGCGGCCGAGGCCTGGCCCGTCGTCGAGCACGGCGACGACGCGCTCGTGCTGTGGGACACGCCGGGCTTCGGCGACAGCGCCCGGCTGCTGGCGCGGCTGCGCGGCGCGTCCAACCCGATCGGCTGGTTCCTCGCCGAGCTGTGGGACCGCTGGCGCGACCGCCCCTTCTGGGCCAGCCAGCAGGCGCTGCGCGCGGTGCGCGCCGAGGCCGACGTCGTGCTGTACCTCGTGAACGCGTCGGAATCGCCCGAGGCGGCCGGCTACGTGCGGCCCGAGATGGCGCTGCTGGCCTGGATCGGCAAGCCGGTGATCGTGCTGCTCAACCAGATGGGCGCACCGCGCGCGCCGCAGGACGAAGCGGCCGAGGTCGAGCGCTGGCGGCGCCATCTCGCCGACCAGCCGCTCGTGCGCGACGTGCTGCCGCTCGACGCCTTCGCCCGCTGCTGGGTGCAGGAAGGCGCGCTGTGGGACGCCGTGCAGCGCGCCCTCGACGACGGCGCGCGGCGCGACGCGATGGCGCGCCTGCACGCGGCCTGGCAGGCGCAGCGGCGCAGCACCTTCGACACGGCGATGCGCGCGCTGGCGGCGAGCCTGGCGCGCATGGCGCTGATGCGCGAGCCGCTGCCCGAAGGCCCGCGGCTGCGCGAGCGGCTGGTGCGACTCGGCGTGGCGCTCGGGCTCGGCCGCAGCGCCGGCGGCGAGCGCGACGATGCCGCCGCGCTCGCGCAGCGCGCGCTGCTCGAGCGCCTGCACGCCGAGCTGCGCGACGGCACGGCCGAGCTGGTGCGGCTGCACGGGCTCGGCCACGGCAGCACGCGCGACGACGGCGCGGCGCTGCGCGAGGTGCTGCGGCGCACCGCCGCGCAGTACGAGCTGCGGCTGAAGGTGGACGAGGGCCGCGCCGCGCTGATCGGCGGCGCGCTCACCGGCGCGCTGGCGGGCCTGAAGGCCGACATCGCCAGCGGCGGCCTCACCCTGGGCGGCGGCCTGCTCGCCGGCGGACTGCTCGGCGCGCTCGGCGCGGCCGGGCTGGCGCGCGGCGTGAACCTGGTGCGCGGGCAGCGGCACTCGTGGGCCGCGTGGAGCGCCGACGCGCTGGACCAGGCGGTCGAGGCCGCGCTGCTGCGCTACCTCGCCGTCGCGCACTTCGGCCGCGGTCGCGGCGACTGGGTCGCCTCGGAGTCGCCGCCGCACTGGCGCGAGGTGGTGCAGGCCGCGCTCGCGCCGCAGCGCGAGGCGTTCGCCGCGGCGTGGCGCGAGCGGGCGATCGAGGCGCCCGATGTCGGCGCGCCAGGCGACGCATCCGATGTCGAGGCGCGAGACGACGAACCCGACACGGGCACGCGAGGCGACGAAGGCGAAGGCGCGGACGTCGCTCGTGCAGGCCTTGGCGCAGCGGGTGCGGGGATCGCAGGCGCCGCCGGTGCCGACGAGGACACCGCCACTGCGGCCGGCCGGGCGCGGGAGCCGGCGCGGCGCCTGGCCGCCTTGCTGCAGCCGCTGCTCGCGCAGGCCGCCGCCGAGGCGCTCGAGTCGCTGTATCCGGGCCACGGGCGGCGCGCCACGCAGGCCGCGCCCGCCGTGCCCGGACCGCCGGCGCCGCCTGCGGATAATCCGCGCGCATGAACGTCATCATCCTCGGCGCCGGGCGCGTGGGCGAGAGCGTCGCCGAGAGCCTGGTCTCGGAGCGCAACGACATCACGGTCATCGACACCGACCCGCAACGGCTGCGCGCTTTGCAGGACCGGCTCGACCTGCGCGGCGTGGCCGGCAACGGCATCCAGCCGTCGGTGCTGCGCGACGCGGGCATCGAGGACGCCGACATGTTCATCGCGTGCGCGCCGCTGGACGAGACCAACCTCGTGGCCTGCAAGGTGGCGCACGACGTGTTCAACGTGCCGACGACGATCGCGCGGCTGCGCTCGCCGGAGTTCCCCGACGGCGGGCCGCTGATGGGCGACAGCGCGTTCGCGGTCGACCACGTCATCTGCCCCGAGGAGTCGCTGACGCGCTACATCCGCAAGCTCATCGAGTACCCCGAGGCGCTGCAGGTGCTGGAGTTCGCCGGCGGACGGGTGAGCCTGATCGCGGTGCGCGCGGTGACCGGCGGGCCGATGGTGCGGCACGTGATCTCGGAGCTGCCGCAGCTCGTGCCCGACGTGGAGATGCGCTTCGTCGCGATCTACCGCCGCGACGAGCTCGGCCACGACCGGCAGATCGTGTGCGACGGCTCCACGCGCATCGAGCCGGGCGACGAGGTGTTCGTGCTGTCGGCCACGCGCGACATCCGGCGCGTGCTCGACGCGCTGCGGCGGCGCGACCAGCCGGTCAAGCGGGTGATCATCGCCGGCGGCGGTCGCGTGGGGCTGCGGCTGGCGCGCGAGATCAAGGACGAGTGCCGCGTGAAGATCATCGAGGCCAACCCGCAGCGCTGCGAGTACCTCACCACGCAGCTGCCGGCCGACACGCTGGTGCTGCACGGCGACTCCACCGACGAGGAGCTGCTCGACGACGAGAACATCCGCGACTGCGACCTGTTCCTCGCGCTGACCAGCGACGACGAGGACAACATCATGGCCTGCCTGCTGGCCAAGCGCATGGGCGCGCGCCGCGTGCTCGCGCTCATCAACCGCAAGGCCTACGCCGATCTGGTGCAGGGCACGCAGATCGACATCGCGCTGTCGCCGGCGCAGGCGGTGATCGGCGAGCTGCTGACGCACGTGCGCCGCGGCGACGTGGCGGCGGTCTACAGCCTGCGCCGCGGCGCCTCCGAGGCGCTGGAGGCGGTGGTGCGCGGCGACCGCAAGAGCTCG
>Ga0073934_10006865_pt1 | contig 16250 bp, 13 predicted proteins | sample LarsenN4metaG_FD_76834 | JGI IMG/M metagenome (GOLD analysis project Ga0073934, IMG submission 76834) | Hot spring sediment bacterial and archeal communities from British Columbia, Canada, to study Microbial Dark Matter (Phase II) - Larsen... ...
CACGTTCGGCTGTCGCGTCAACCAGGCCGACTCCCTGGCGATTGCGCGCGATCTCAACGCGCGCGGTGCTGTCGAATGTGCGCCGCACGACTCCGATCTCGTCGTCGTGAACACCTGCTCGGTTACCGCCGCCGCCGAGCAGGGTGTGCGTCAGGCAGTCCGTCGCATCGTCGGCGACAACCCAGCCGTCAAGGTCATCGTGACAGGGTGTTACGCAACGCGGCGGCCGGACGACGTTCGCGCTCTCCCCAACGTCGCGCACGTTGTCGAGAATGACGGAAAGGACGACCTGGTCGAGCGGCTCGCGCCGCTGATCGGGCTGGCTCTCCGCGACGATGTCACGACGGCCGCGCGGTATGGGAATGGGGACGGCCCGTGCGGCGAAACGTTGTCACCCGGGACGAACGGCCGCACGGCCCTCACACTGCGTGTGCAGACGGGATGCGACGAGGCGTGCAGCTACTGCATCATCCCGACGACGCGGGGCAAAGGCAGATCGCGCCCGCTGCCGCTGGTAATTCGACAGATCGAAGAAGCCGTCGCTGCCGGATACCGCGAGATTGCCATCGCGGGTGTGCATCTGGGATCGTACGGCCGCGACCTCGGCGGCTCGACGTCGCTGACGGCGCTGGTGCGGTCTCTGGGCGAACGGCGTGAGGAGGTCCTGTTTCGAATCAGCTCCCTCGAGCCGATGGACTGCACGCCGGAGATCGTGGACCTGGTCGCCTCGTCGCCGCGGCTCGCCCCACATTTCCATTTACCGCTGCAGCACGGCCACGATGACATCCTTCGCGCCATGCGACGCCCGTACACCGCGTCGGCATATGCCGCTCTCGTGACCATGATCCGGGAGCGCTTGCCGCACGCTTCAATCGGCACTGATCTGATCGTCGGATTTCCAGGTGAGTCTTCCGCGCATTTCGAGGCGAGCGAAGCCCTCGTTCGAGCCCTCCCGCTCACTCATCTGCATGTCTTCCCATATTCCGATCGGCCCGGAACCGCGGCGTCCACGTTCGACGGGCGTGTGGCCGGTGCCATCGTCCGTGATCGGGGTCAGCGCATCCGCGCGATCGGACACGAGCTGGCGACCCGCTTCCGGGAATCGCAGCGCGGGCAGATCCGTCGAGCGCTGACCGTCGACGATGGGTGGTCGGCTGTGACGGACAACTATCTCAAGGTGAAGCTCGATCGCCGCTACTCCCGCAACGAGTGGATTGACGTGACGATTGACTGACGGATGGCCTCGAATAACGCGGGTGGGATTCGAGCTCAGCGAAGCAGCAGCGCCATCTGTTGCGCCGCCGACTTCTTCGACCCGCCTTCCACGATCAGTTGACCGCATGCCGCGCGAATGTCGCGGCCGCGGCTCTTTCTCACCGACACGGTGAGATGCCGATCGGCGAGTACCTGCGCGAATCGATCCACACGCGCGTCTGAAGGCCTCTCGTACGGAATGCCGGGCGCCGGGTTGAGAGGGATCAGATTGACCTTCGCTTTGATACCGGACAGCAACCTCGCCAGCCGGCGCGCGTCTTCAGGGGTGTCGTTCACGCCGTCGAGCAGCACGTACTCGAAGGTGATTCGACTGCGCTTCTTCAGGGGAAATCGGCGACATGCATCCAGGATCGCCGCGAGTGAGTACTTCACATTGGGCGGCACGAGGGCCGTCCGCTGCTCCTCGGTCGTCGCGTGGAGCGAGATGGCGAGATTCGGCATCAGCGGCTCCCGGGACAGTCGTTCGAGGCCTGGGACGATGCCGACGGTGGAGAGCGTGATGCGGCGCGGCGAGATCGCGAGCCCTTCCTCGACGTGCAACATGCGGAGCGCCTTCATCGTGTTGTCGTAGTTGTGAAGCGGCTCGCCCATGCCCATGAGCACGATATTGAAGGGGTGCTCGAGGAGGCCTGTTGCGATCGCAAGGGTCACAACCTGGCCCGCGATCTCGCCGGCGGTGAGGTGACGGACCAACCCCATCTTCCCGGTCAGACAAAACGCACAGGACATCGCGCAGCCGACCTGGGTAGATATGCAGAAGGTCTGGGAAGGCGTGTCGGGGATGAACACCGACTCGATGCGGCGCTTGTCCGCCAGCTCGAGGACGAACTTGCGGGTGCCGTCGGCCGACTGCTGGTTGCTGACGATTGCCGGTCGCCTGACCGTGAACCGCTGCCGGAGGTCGCTCCGGAGTTCCTTCGACAGATTCGTCATCTGATCGAAGTCGGTAACCCCATGGCGGTAAAGCCAGCGGTACAGCTGTCGCGCATGGAAGGCGCTATGGCCGCTTTCCTGGAGCAGATGCTCGAGCTCGGCCAGCTCGAGCTCGGCCAGATCGTGGGTCGCTGATGACATCTATGTCTCGCATTTTCTAGAAGATGCGAGCAGTAGATTGTAGCATCCCGGTTTCAGGTTGCGACCGCGAAGGCGCGCGTGTTATCATTGGCTCGTTCTTCTAATTCCCTGTCTGTCAACGACTTGCGGTCCATGCCGGGGTTGATGACAGGCGCGTCCCGGCAACCGACCGCCCGCGCAACGCATCCGGTGTCTCAAACAGCAATCGTGCGCAACGTTCTCCCGAATGGTCTTCGACTCCTTACCGAGCGGATGCCACACGTGCGCTCGGTGAGTATCGGCGTCTGGCTGGCGCGTGGGTCCCGTCACGAGACCGAAGACCAGAGCGGCATCGCTCATTTCGTCGAGCACATGCTGTTCAAAGGAACCGCGACCCGAACTGCCGAAGACATCGCCCAGACCGTTGACTCGATCGGCGGGCAAATGGACGCGTTTACGGCAAAGGAGTACGCCAGCTACTACTTCAAGGTCCTCGACGAGCATCTTCCACTCGCGGTCGAAGTTCTCGCGGACATTGTCATGAACCCGGCGTTCAGCAGCGACGACATCGGCCGGGAAAAGAAGGTCGTCCTCGAAGAAATCAAGATGGTCGAGGACACGCCCGATGACCTCGTCCATGAATTGTTCACCGAGAACCTCTGGCCCGGCCATCCGCTCGGGCGCCCGATTCTCGGAACCAAGGACACGGTCGAGGCACTCACTCAGGAGGGATTGCGGCGGTACTTCACCGAGACGTATTCGGCCCCCAACCTGATCGTCGCGGCGGTTGGCAACATCGAGCACGAACAGGTGCGGGCGCTCGTCGAGCGTGCGTTCGAGAAGCTGCCGTCGAGAACCGAGTCGGTCACTGAGGCGCCGCCCAACGTGGTGCCGACAACCGTCATACGAAACAAGGATCTGGAACAGAGCCACGTGTGTCTCGGGACCGGCAGCTACCGCCAGGATCACGACGAGCGGTATTCCAGCTACGTCCTGAACACAGTGCTTGGCGGCTCCATGAGCTCACGTTTGTTCCAGAACGTTCGCGAGAAGCGCGGTCTCGCCTACGCAGTGTTCAGCGGTCTGAGCGCGTACCGTGACGCCGGTTCGATCACGATTTACGCCGGGTGTGCGAACACTGCGGTCGGAGAACTGATCGACGTCGTCATCGGGGAGCTCCGCCGGATCAAAGACGAGCCGCTTCCTGAGTCGGAGCTGCGGCGCGCCAAGGATCATCTCAAGGGCAGCCTGATGCTGAACCTCGAGAGCACGTCGAGCCGGATGTCACACCTGGCTCGCCAGGAGATCTACTTCGATCGTCAGTTCGGGTTGGATGAAACGCTCGAAGGCGTCGAGCGTGTGTCGTCCGACGATGTGCAGCGCGTGGCGCAGGATCTGTTCAAGGACGCCTCGCTGGCGGCGACCGTGCTCGGCGCCGTGAACGGCCTGGAGATTCCGCGCGACAGATTGGCGCTTCGTTAGCACGTGTGTGGGTCTTGAGGCGTAGGTTCCGGGAGGCCGCAGCGGCCGAAGGCTTCTTGGGGACTCCCGGTGCCGCTTACAGGGTGGGGGTGATCGCGCTCAGATGATCCGGCGTTACACGCATCTGGAGATGGGTCGCATCTGGAGCGACCAGCGGAAGTACGAGACCTGGTTGCAGGTCGAAGTCGCCGCGGCCGAAGCGATGGCGCGCGCCGGGATCGTGCCGCATGAGGCTGCGCGTGAGATTCGAGAACGCGGGGCGTTCGACATCGCGCGAATCGAGGAAATCGAAGAAGTCACCCAGCACGATGTGATCGCCTTCACCACGGCGGTGGCCGAACACGTCGGCCCCTCCGCGCGATGGCTGCACTTCGGGCTGACCTCCTCGGACGTCATCGATACCGCACAAGCGATTCAGATGCGCGAGGCCTGCGACCTGATCCTCGCCGTGCTCGACCGGTTGATGCAGGCCGTTCAGAGCCGTGCCCAGGAGCATCGCCGGACACCGATGATCGGCCGCACGCACGGCGTTCATGCCGAGCCGATGACGTTCGGTCTCAAGCTCGCGCTGTGGTACGCGGAGCTCGCGCGCGACGTTCAACGGCTGCGCCGGGCGCGTGAAGTCATCGCCGTCGGCAAGCTGTCGGGGGCTGTCGGCACCTTCGCGCATCTTCCGCCGTCGATCGAAGCGGATGTCTGCCGGACGCTCGGCCTTTCTCCGGCACCCGTCGCCTCGCAGGTAATCCAGCGCGATCGGCACGCCGAGCTCGTCTCGGTGCTGGCGATCACAGGTTCGTCTCTCGAGAAGTTTGCGCTCGAGATCCGCGGTCTTCAGAAGACCGAGATCGGGGAAGTCGAAGAGCCGTTCGGCAAGGGCCAGAAGGGTTCGTCGGCGATGCCGCACAAGCGAAACCCGATCGGATGTGAGCAGATCGTCGGCCTCGCCCGGCTCCTTCGCGGCCACGTGACGGCGGCGCTCGAGAACAACGCACTATGGCACGAGCGCGACATCTCGCACTCGTCGGTCGAGCGCGTGATCCTGCCGGACGGCTTCATCGCCCTCGATCACATGCTGCGCAGGTTCACGAGAATCGTGTCGGGGATGGCGGTCTACCCGGATCGCATGAAGGAGAACCTGGAACGTTCGCGTGGAGTAGTGTTCTCCGGCACCGTGCTGCTCGAACTGGCCAGGCGTGGCGTATCCAGGGAGCAGGCGTACGAGTGGGTCCAGCGCAACGCCATGCGATCGTTTCACGACAAGAAAGACTTCAAGACGCTGCTCTTGGCGGACGCTGACGTCGCCGGGGTGTTGACTCCCGCCGAAATCGAGCACGCGTTCGATCTCGAGGCGCAGCTGAGGCATGTCGACGCTGTGTTCGAGCGTGTTTTTCAGGAGGTAACCGTCTGATGCAAGCCCGCGTGTTCGTTACCCTCAAGCCGTCGGTCTTCGATCCTCAGGGCACGACCGTTGCCGAAGCGCTTCACACGCTCGGCTATGCGACGGTTCGCGACGTCAGGCAAGGGAAGTACTTCGAGCTGGACATCGATGCTGCGACTGCCGACGAGGCGCGCCGGCTCGCGTCCGAAGCTGCGGACAGGTTGTTGTCCAACCCGGTGATCGAGAGCTATCGCATCGAGGTGACGTCGTGAAATTCGCCATCGTCGTCTTTCCCGGATCGAACTGCGACCATGACACGTATCACGTGGCCAAAGAGGTGCTCGGCCAGGACGCGGAACTCGTGTGGCACAAGGACCGGAGTCTCGGTCGGGCGGATGTCGTGATTCTGCCAGGTGGTTTCGCTCATGGCGACTACCTGCGCACCGGCGCCATCGCGCGGTTTTCTCCCATCATGCAGGAGGTCTCGACGTTCGCGGCCGCGGGCGGACCGGTACTCGGGATCTGCAACGGGTTTCAGGTCCTGCTCGAAGCAGGTCTGCTTCCCGGTGCGATGCTGCGGAACCGCAGCCTGAAGTTCCGCTGCGAGTTCCTGCACGCGAGGGTGGAACAGACGGATACGCCATTCACGCTTGCGTGCCGACCTGGCGAGATCCTGCGGATCCCGATCGCCCACGGCGATGGCAATTACTACGCCGAGCCCGATGTCATCGCACGGTTGGAACGCAATCGACAGGTCATTTTTCGTTACGTGTCGGCCGATGGCGAGGTTACCGATGATGCGAACCCGAACGGCTCGGTGAACAACATCGCCGGAATTTGTAACGAGATGCGCAACGTCGTCGGTCTCATGCCGCACCCCGAGCGGGCGTGTGAGTTGGCAGTCGGCAGCGCCGACGGGCTGTCGGTGTTCAGATCAATTTTGAAATGGGGTCGGGAGTCATTTAATGAGGACACTTTCACGACGATGACTGCCTCCTCCACTGTCTTCAACAAATGACTCCCGACCCCATTACAGATTCCGTACTGCAGCGCCATGGCGTGACGCGAGACGAGTACGCTCGCATCGTGACGATGCTTGGTCGTGAGCCGAACCTCACGGAACTCGGCATCTTCTCGGTGATGTGGTCCGAACACTGCAGCTACAAGAGCTCCCGCGTGCACCTGAAGACCTTGCCGACCACGGGCCGACGCGTGTTGCAGGGGCCAGGCGAGAATGCCGGCGCAGTGGACATCGGTGACGGGCTGGCGGCCGTTTTCAAAATCGAGTCGCATAATCACCCGTCGTTCATCGAGCCATATCAAGGTGCGGCAACAGGTGTGGGCGGCATCATCCGGGACATCTTCACGATGGGCGCGCGCCCGATTGCGCTTCTCAACTCGCTTCGATTCGGCCCGCTCGACGACCCGCTGGTGCGTCGAACGATGTCAGGAGTGGTCGCGGGCATCGGCGGCTACGGCAACTCAATCGGCATTCCGACGGTCGGGGGAGAGATCGGTTTCGACCGCAGCTACAGCGGCAATCCGCTCGTGAACGTCTTCTGCCTGGGCATATCGCGAGCCGATGGGATCATCAAGGGTACGGCGTCGGGTGTGGGCAACGCCGTTTATTACGTCGGTGCCAAGACCGGCCGCGACGGTATCCACGGCGCCACGATGGCGTCGGCAGAATTCGACGACACGCTGAACGAAAAACGTCCCGCCGTGCAGGTGGGCGACCCCTTCATGGAGAAGCTGCTCCTCGAGGCATGTCTCGAGGTGATGAAGACCGACGCGCTCGTCGGTATTCAGGACATGGGGGCCGCCGGGTTGACTTGTTCGACCTGCGAGATGGGGTCTCGCGGTGGCGCCGGGGTCGAGATTGACGTCGCGCGTGTGCCGCAGCGCGAGACCGGTATGACGCCCTACGAGATCATGCTGTCGGAATCGCAGGAGCGAATGCTGCTCGTCGTCAAGAAGGGGCGCGAAGCCGAGGTCGAGCAGATCTTTGACAAGTGGGATCTCCACGCCGTTCAGATCGGCGAGGTGACATCGGACGGCCGGCTGCGAGTGAAAGATCACGGTCAGGTCGTTGCCGATATCCCGAACAAGTCGTTGACCGACGAGGCGCCGATGTACCGCCGTCCGATAGCGAAGCCTTCGTACATCGACGCGGCACAGCAACTGAACCTTGACGCACTGGGCGCGCCTCCGGCGCCGCGAGACGTGTTCCGGCGTCTGCTCGCCTCTCCCGGCATCGCCAGCAAGCGCTGGGTCTACCGGCAGTACGACCACATGGTGCGTACGAACACGCTCCTGCTGCCCGGGATGGGTGCCGCCGCCGTGCGCGTCAAAGGCACGTCGCGCGCGCTGGCGATGTCAGTGGACTGCAACGGACGATTCGTCTACCTCGATCCGTTCGTGGGTGCGCAGCTGGCAGTCGCCGAGGCCTCTCGTAACGTGGCATGTGCCGGTGGTCTCCCGATCGGGGCCACGAATTGCCTGAACTTCGGCAATCCAGAGAAGCCGGAAATCATGTGGCAGTTCGCCCGCGCCGTGGAAGGCATGGGGGCAGCATGCCGTGCGCTGGACATCCCGATTACGGGCGGCAACGTCAGCCTCTACAACGAAACCGATGGAAGCGGCGTCCTCCCGACGCCCGTCATCGGTGTGGTTGGACTCGTTGAGAACGCCGAGCGAATCGTGGGACGGACGTTCCGTTCGGAAGGCGACATCGTCATCCTGCTCGGTGAAACGCGCAACGAGCTTGGCGGGAGCGAATTCGTTCACGTCGTTCACGATCAGATTCGTGGTGTTCCACCGCGTCTGGATCTCGTCCGCGAAGCCTCGCTTCAGCGATTGCTGGTGGATTGCGCCGCTACCGGTCTCATTCGCTCTGCGCATGACTGTGCCGAAGGCGGGATTGCCGTGACGCTGGCAGAGTGCTGCTTCGATACCAAGTTGGGCGTGAGCGTCGATCTGGCTGCGGTGCCCGACACACCATCGCCATACGGCGACACGGCAGCGCTTTTCGCAGAATCTGCCTCGCGCGTGGTCGTGTCGGTTGCGCCGGCGCAGGTGACAGCGTTGCTGGCGATGAGCGCGAGCGCCGGCGTCCCCGCCAGACAGCTCGGGCGCGTGGGCGGCAGCAGGATTCAGATCGCCGTGAAGGGACGGCCGGTGATCGACGAAGGTGCGGCCGATATGGAGCGCATCTGGGCCACAGCTATCGAGTCGTGGTTCGAGCAGCGTCGGGCTATTGCGTGACGTCGTACACTTTATGAAGGGATGAGCCACTGCTGATGTTCGACAAATTCCGCGAAGAGTGTGGCGTCTTCGGGATCTTCGGGCACCCGGAGGCGAGTAACCTCGCCTACCTCGGCCTCTATGCGCTTCAGCATCGCGGGCAGGAGAGCGCCGGCATCACCGCTTCTGACGGAAGCGTTGTCCGCATCGCGAAGGCGATGGGATACGTCAACGAAGTCTTCGACGCGACGACGCTGTCGAAACTGCCGGGGCGGATGGCGGTTGGGCATGTGCGGTACTCCACGGCTGGCGAGAGCCGCGTGGCGAATGCAGGACCGCTTCTCGTCGACAGCGTCCACGGTCAGCTGGCGGTTGCGCACAACGGGAACATCGTCAACGCAACCGAACTGCGCGATGAGCTAGTCAGGCAGGGCGCCATTTTTCAGGCAACGACCGACAGCGAAGTCATCGTCCATCTGTTCGCCCGATCCCGAGAGGACGGAGCGGAAACGGCGATCGTCGATGCGCTCCACCAGGTGCGCGGCGCCTATTCCCTGGTCATGATGACGAGGGATCGTCTGATCGGTGCGCGGGATCCGCACGGCTTCCGGCCGCTCGCGCTCGGCCGGTTGGGAGATGCGTGGGTCCTCTGTTCCGAGACGTGCGCCATGGACCTGATTGGCGCGACCTACCTCCGTGATATCGAGCCGGGAGAGGTCGTCGTCATCAGCGAACAGGGGCTGAAATCGATGCGGCCGTTCGCGCCTGCGCCAAGAGCCCAGTGCATCTTCGAGCACGTTTATTTCGCGCGGCCGGACAGCTACGTGTTCGGCGAGAGCGTCAACGAGATTCGGACGGAGTTCGGGCGCAAGCTGGCGCGCGAATCCGGCGTCGATGCCGACGTCGTCGTGCCGATTCCCGACTCGGGTGTGTGCGCGGCCATCGGGTATTCGGAGGCCGCCGGCATTCCGATGCGTATGGGTCTGATTCGGAATCACTACGTCGGACGCACCTTCATCGAGCCGCAGCAGTCGATTCGTCATTTTGGCGTCCGCGTGAAGCTGAACCCCGTTCGCAGCATTCTCGAAGGGCAGCGCGTCGTGCTCGTGGATGACTCGATCGTACGCGGCACGACGAGCCGCAAAATTGTCAGGATGGTGCGCAGTGCTGGCGCCCGCGAAGTGCACATGCGTATCAGTTGTCCGCCGACGGTTGCGCCGTGTTTCTACGGCGTGGACACGCCCCGTCGATCCGAGCTGATCGCCGCGACCCACACGCTCGAGGAGATTCGCAAGTATCTCAATGCGGACAGCGTTGCCTATTTGAGCCTCGAGGGGTTGACCGGTGCGGTCAGCGGCGGGCGACAGAGCTATTGCACGTCGTGCTACACGGGTGTGTATCCCGTGGCCTTCCCGCGTGACGAAGAGGCCTATCTGCAACTGGCGCTGAAGCTCAATCCGGATTCGAGCGACCTCGATGCGCCGACCATTCCAATTCGCGAGTTCGAGAAGGATCCGGTCGCACGCTGACGGGGTGTTCCGGTCGTGTTCCTGATCCTGCTGCTTCTGCTCGTGGGAGCTTCATCCGAGCCGCGAGTGCGAGTGCGCGTGCAGGCGGCGACCCCGGCTGCATCCGATCTCAAGCGGAACATCGCCAATCTCTCGGCTCTCGATTTTCCCGTCCGAATGCACGCGGCCCGACTGATCCGGCGAACTCCCGGCACCGAGGCCGTGCCCGCGCTCGTCGAGGCGGCGCGCCGGGACACCGACGAGTTCGTGCGCTACCGTGCGCTCGTGCTGCTCACCGGCTTCAACGATCCCGGAACGCCGGCGTTGATGCGGGAGTTGATGCACGACCGCAACGACCGTATTCGCGAGGTGGCGTACAAGTGGCTCGAGCGCAACCCCGATCCGAAGCTTGCGCCCGCGCTGCTTGCAGCCCTGCAAACGGAAGAGTCCGAGTTCGTGCGTCCGGCGCTCGTCTCCGCTCTGGCAGCGCTGGGGTCCGACGCCGCGGTGCAGCGTGCCATGATGGGTGAGATCGGCCGGGGATTGGATTTTTTCAGGAGCGCCGTGATCGATGCCCTGGGCAGGCATCGCGCCGCCTACGCGGTGGACGGGATCGCCGCAACGAGTCGCCTCGAGGGGCCGCTTCAAGATGACGCGCTGCTGGCTCTGGGTCGAATCGGGGGAACTCGGGCTTCTGCCACGATCACCGGGTTCACCAGCGGCACACCGGAGGCCATGCACATGCAGCACGCTGCGCGCTGTCTGATTGGCGAGATGTGCAAGGAGCATCTGTCGGCCCTTGTCGCCGCAGCCTCCGAGAACGACGCGAGGACCTCGGTTGCGCGCGGCGCCGTCGATGCGCTCGAAGCGCTGGCGCAGAGCCGCAACGATCCTGCGCTCGCAGCCATCGTCACGCTGTCTGCCGGACAAGGCACGCTGCGAGAGCGAATGGCTGTTGCATTTTCCAGCGCCGCGCTCCGACAACCCGATTGGGTGGTCGAGTGGATAGACAAAGCGCCTGAATCGACACGCGAGTCGGCGATCGAGCTGCTGAAGGATGGCTTCGACAGCCTGGACGAGTCGTTCGACGAGGAGCAGTTCTTTGCCGCCGTCAGGGCAGGCTATTGGCGGGCAGCGGAAGGGTCAGACAGCCGCTCGCTCGCAGCCACACTCATACAGCGGCTCGAGTTCTAGTCCCTAGAGCAGCTCACAATCGATGACTCAAGACTCACGAACACGTCTGCAGGCAGGTTGATGGATTACAAGGCCTCCGGCGTCGATATTGATGCCGGCAACGAGACGGTCCGCCGCATACGCGGCCTCGCCAGATCTACTTTCACACCGAACGTGCTGTCCGACATCGGCTCGTTCGGCGGGCTGTTCCGGTTCGCGACCGGCAGCTTCCGGGATCCGGTGCTGGTGTCGAGCGCCGACGGCGTCGGAACGAAGCTGCGCGTCGCGTTTCTGGCGGGCAAGCACGACACCGTCGGGGTCGATCTGGTCAATCACTGCGTCAACGACATCCTGGTTCAGGGCGCGGAACCGTTGTTCTTCCTGGATTACTTTGGAACGGGCCGGCTGTCACCCGCGGTAGCCGAATCGGTGGTCACCGGAATGGCGCGGGCCTGTCGCGAGAACGGGTGCGCGCTGCTCGGTGGCGAGACCGCTGAGATGCCTGGCTTCTATGCCGACGGCGAGTACGACATCGCTGGATTCATCGTCGGCGTGGTTGAACGCAGTCGCCTCGTCACCGGCGAGACGATCATGCGCGGCGATGTCCTGATTGGGGTTCCCTCGACCGGCTTGCATACGAACGGCTACTCGCTGGCGCGGCGGATTGCGTTCGATCACCTCGGTCTCACTGTTGACAGCCACGTGCCGGAGTTGGGGCGGAGCGTCGGCGAGGCGCTGCTCGAGCCGCATCGCTCGTACCTGTCGCTCGTGAGGCCGATGCTCGGCAGCGGTTTAATCAGGGGCATGGCGCATATCACGGGAGGCGGGATTACCGAGAACCTTCCGCGCATTCTGCCAGCCGGAACGGCGGCACGAATTCAAATGTCAGCGTGGACTGTTCCGCCTGTATTCACGTGGCTGCAGAAGAGCGGAGACGTGCCGACCTCCGACATGTTGCGGACGTTCAACATGGGCATTGGGTTGATCGTGGCGGCTGCTGCAGACAAGGCCGATCAGGTGAGGACCGCGATGGGCGGAAGCATCATCGGCGAGATCGTATCGGGAGAGCCCGAAGTGACGTACGTGTAATGGGGTCGGGAGTCATTTGTTGAGGACACCCTACTCTCGGACGTCTCCCCGGAACGCCTCGTCTGATACCCAGTATCTGTTTGACAGCATCACGCCACGCGTCGTCGCCGAAGGGCTCGCCGTGAGCCATCGCAGATCGGAATGCGATGAGCTCGGCTTCGGTTTGTGGCTGATTGGCGAGCGCGATCCAGTTCATCGGACGACCCATGGGCCAGGCCGAGAGCCACGACGTGTCACGTTTTCCGATGCTCGACCAACGCCAGTCGTCCACGCGCTCGACGAGACCGGCACGGAGCGGGTTCCTTTCGACGTAGCGGCACACCCAGAGAAAGTGTCTGTCGTCGGCGACCGGGATTGCCTTAAAACGCCCCTGGTAGACTGCTCCCTGTCCGTCCAGAGCTCGGCACGTCTGCCATCGCCTGGCGTGGGTGGTCGTCAACCAGTGCATGAACCGCGAAAGCGCCCCGTCGCTCCCGGGTGAGAGTACAAGATGCCAGTGGTTCGGCATGACACAGTACGCAAAAAGCGAGACGTCGCTTCGATCGACCGCTGCCGACAAGACCCGCTCGAATGCCGAGTAGTCCGCCTCGTTCTCGAAAAGAGTCGAACGTTTAGCCGCTCTGTTGACGACATGAAAGATCAAACCGCCGGTGGAGACACGTCGGCGTCGGGGCATCGCCTTACATACCAACGCAAGGTGGGTACCGTCGGCGGACAGAGTGTCCTGATCAAATGACTCCCGACCCCGTTTCCCCCGTTCCCCTGCGCCGCCGTGTCGGCGTCCTCATCTCGGGCCGTGGAAGCAACCTGCAGGCGCTCATCGACGCGGTCGCGGACGGGCGGCTCGATGTCTCGCTCGCCGTGGTGATCTCGAATCGCGAGGATGCGCCGGGCCTCGATCGCGCGCGTCGTGCGGGCATCGAAACGCTCTGCGTGAGTCACAAAGGCTGGCGTTCGCGTGATGAATACGACCGCGCGCTGGCGACCGAACTTCGGCGCCGCAACGTCGACGTGGTTTGTCTCGCCGGATTCATGCGCGTGCTCGGCGCACCGATGATCGAGGCGTTTCCCAACCGCATCCTCAACATCCACCCCTCGCTCCTGCCGGCTTTCCCGGGCGTGGATGCGCAGAGACAGGCGCTCGAGCACGGTGTGAAGGTGGCAGGTGTGACCGTGCACCTCGTCACGTCCGAACTCGACGGCGGTCCAATCGTTCTGCAAAAAGCCGTGCCCGTTCTCGACGGCGACACCGAGGACACGTTGTCCGCACGGATCCTCGCGGAAGAGCATCGGGCCTATCCGGAAGCGCTGAAAATCCTGCTCGACGAAGAATGGTCTATCGAAGGACGCCGATTCGTCAGGCATGGGCGCGCCGGCGGAGCGTCACGAGCGCGACCTCTGGCGGGCAGTTGATTCGAATCGGCACGTAAACCGTCCCGACGCCTCGGCTGACGAAGATCGACGTCTCGTTCCGCTGTCCCAGCCCTGACAACACAGGAAAACTGCGCCGCGCAATCGCGCCCACGCCGGGCACGACGATCTGCCCGCCATGTGTGTGGCCGGACAGGACGGCAGGCACGTCCAGCATGGCTGCTTCGGTCAGACGGCGCGGATCGTGCGCGAGCAGGAGCACGGTGCCGTCGGCTCCTTTTACGACGCGGGCGATGTTCTCGGCACGCCGCGTCCAGAAGCGAATGCCAGCCAGCGTGAGCGTCTCGCCGTGAATCGTCACCTTGGTGCGCTGATCTTTGAGGACGATGAAGCCCTTGCCAGCAAGCGCAGCCGGCATGTCGCGGTCGTCGTCGTGGTTGCCCAGAATCGCGAACACACCGTGGGGAGCGCGCAGCGTCCCGAGCAACTCCGCGACCGGGCCGACGAACGCGCGATCGCCGAAGGTGACGTAGTCGCCACCGAGCACGATGAAGTCGGGATGCGCCGACATGGCGAGCTCGAGCGCCGCGATGACGTCGACAGCGGGGACGAGCCGGCTGTGATGAATATCCGTGATGAGCCCGATGCGCACGCCATCGAGAGCAGGAGGAAGCCCGGTCACAGGCAGCGCGGCGCTGGTCATGCCGATGCGGTGACGTTCCACCGCAGTGCCGTAGGTGGCCCCGGCTGCCGCTGAACCGACGGCCGTGGCCAGGACAGTCTTGATTGCCGTGCGCCGGGTAATTGCCATGGGCCTCCGGTCTTCAGTCTACAGTCTACGGTCTGCGGACGCGTGGACGGGCTCGAGCGGTTCATCTCCGTGCAGGCTCGCGTCGAAGCGAGCGAGCCAGAGACGGACGACCAGAGACGGTATAGTTGAAGGTCCGATGGGTCTGTTTGAGGAGATGACGTGGCGTGGTCTCGTCTACGACGCCACTGAAGGCGTGCAGGACATCCTCGCACGCGAGCGTCTGGTCGGTTACATCGGCTTCGATCCCACCGCCCCGAGTCTGCACGTCGGATCGCTGCTCGTCATGATGGCGCTCGCGCACATGCAGCGACAGGGACACTCACCCATCGCACTCGTCGGCGGCGGGACCGGCCTCATCGGCGACCCGAGTGGCAAGGCCGCCGAGCGTCAGTTGCAGACGCTGGAGCGCGTCGAGGACAACGTGCGCGGCATTCGCACCCAGCTCGAACGATTCCTCGACTTCGATCACCCCACCAACCCGGCGCGACTCCTCAACAACGCAGAGTGGCTGACGAGGCTCGGCGCGATCGAGTTCATGCGCGACGTCGGGAAGCACTTCACCGTGAACGCGATGCTGGCGAAGGAGTCGGTGAAGCGTCGCACCGAGAGCGAAGACGGGATTTCGTACACCGAATTCAGTTACTCGCTGCTGCAGGCGTACGACTATCTCGTGCTGCACGATCGATTCGGCTGCACTCTGCAGATGGGGGGCAGCGACCAATGGGGAAACATTACAGCCGGTATGGATCTCATTCGCCGCGTGCGTGGCGCCAGGTCATATGGCCTGGTTCTGCCGCTCGTGACGACATCGTCCGGCACGAAGTTCGGCAAGACGGAGGCGGGCACGATCTGGCTGGACCCCACGCTCACGAAGCCGTACGAATTCCATCAGTTCTGGTTGAACGTCGACGATCGCGACGCGGTCAGGTATCTGAAGTACTTCACGTTCCTCGACCGAGCCCGCATCGTCGAGCTCGAGCTGGAGACTGCACGGGAACCGGAGCAACGTCACGCGCAGCGCACCCTGGCGCGCGAAGTGACGGCTCTCGTGCATGGCGCGGCCGCCGTTCAGGAAGCAGAGAGTGCGGCGGCGAAGTTGTTCAAGGGCGATTTGACAACGATGTCCGAGGGAGAGTTGTTGCAGGTCTTCAGCAGCGTGCCCTCGTCGCAGACGTCGTATCGCGCCGATGGCTGGCCGATCACTGAGTTCCTGTCGTCGAACGCGGTGACGGGCTCGAAGGGGGAGGCGGCGCGGCTCATCAAGGGCGGCGGCATCTACATCAACGGCGAGCGCGTCGTGGATGAACGGTCGCGCGTACTGCCGGGGCAGGCGATACACGGCCGGTACTTCGTCGTGAGGAAGGGAAAAAAGGACAACTTCCTCGTCCGTGTTGACAAGGGATCGGTGCCGTCGTAAGATTCCGAAGTTCGCCTGACGGGTTCCTAGCCCGTGAGCAGCATCAGAAACAGGCGAGCGCCTGAGGGTTTGCCCAAGCAAGGCTCATCAACTCCTGATCGCCGCAAGGCAGCCAGGGCTTGACAGATCCGGGTTTGATTAGTAACCTCAGAAGGTTCCCCTAAAACGGACGGCAACGCCCGATCGGTGGGGACTCCGGCTCGAGGAACGGCGCTGAGCGGTTCCGGAAGATGCTGAAAGGAACAGCGTCGAGCTGTTCCGGCAGACGTTGAAAGGAACAGCGCTGAGCTGTTCCGGCAGACACTGCGCCGGAGCATCCGGTTCTTTGAAAACTAGATAGTGCGTGCAAGCACAACGACAACAATCTGGCCGACCGCCGGAGGGCTGAGCAAGCTCGACGGACGGCGAGTCCAGATGAGTCCGCCGAAGCGCGCAAGCGCGGAGGTGGAC